>CAJIBX010000036.1_pt1 | contig 75908 bp, 67 predicted proteins | sample 9199471 | NCBI WGS metagenome assembly CAJIBX01 (sample SAMEA7708317, study PRJEB35096) | sediment metagenome | biome: marine neritic benthic zone biome [ENVO:01000025]; feature: sediment [ENVO:00002007]; material: shallow marine sediment [ENVO:03000034] sea grass bed [ENVO_01000059] ...
CGAGGCCGACCACTGCCAACGGTTCGCGCAGAACTTCGAGCGAAAACCTTTCGTGAAGTTCCCGCGGGTGTACCGCGATGCGAGCGCAAAGCGAGTCCTCACGCTCGAATACCTGCCAGGCCAAAAGATCTACGAAGCGCTCGCGCAGGGAGTGAGCGGCGAGGCGATCGCCAAACGTTCGATCGACATCATCGTGCAGCAGATCTTCGAGGACGGGTTCTTTCACGCGGACCCTCACCCGGGCAATGTCCTGATCCTCGGGGAACCGGACGACCCGATCATCGCGATGTTCGACGTCGGCATGGTCGGTCGGCTCACCCCCAAGATGCGGGATCGCACCATCGACCTGATGGTCGCGGCGGTTCGCGAGGACTACCGCGGCCTGGCGGATGCGCTGTATGCGATCGGCCGCCCGACCAAGAAGGTCGAGCGGGAGGCCTTCGAATCCGAAGTGACGGCGCTCGCGCAGAAGTATCTTGGCCGCCAACTTGGTGACATCGAGTTCAGCGGAATGATCCGCGACCTCGCACACGGCGCGCGCAAGTACGGGGTCGAGATTCCAAGCGACTTCGTCATGTTGGGCAAGAGCCTGATGACGGTCGAAGGTGTGGGCAAAGAGATCTACCCCGAGCTCAACCTGTTCGAAGAGGTCAAGCCCTACTTCCTTCGCTTGATGAAACAGCGCTACTCACCCGAGCGCATGACAGAAGACGCGATTCGAGGGGCCCTGCGTCTGAGCGCCGCCGCATCGGACATGCCACTTCAGGTGCAGGAGATCTTGGACGACCTCCGGCGTGGCGCCTTCAGCCTGAAGATGCGTGAAATCGGACTTCAAGACGCGGCCGATCGACTCGGCCGTCGCGCGTTCAGCGGCCTGGTCGTCGCTGGCCTCATCGTCTCGGGTTCGGTGCTGATCGCAAGCGACAACGACTGGCCGGGCTGGATCGCCCTGGGTCTAGCGCTCACGTACGGTCTCGCGCACATGGGATCGGTCTGGTGGCGCGACTTCCGCAGCCGCGGCCGCGACTAGAACAGCCGAACGACAGGATGCGTAACACCCTAGCCCCGCAGGTGTCGACCCACCCATAGGCCGACGGCGCCGGCGACCAGACACACCACGATGGTTCCACCCATATATGCGATGGCGCGCGGCCACTCGCCGGAATCTGCCAGGCGCATCGTTTCGAGGTTGAATGTCGAATACGTGGTGAAGCCGCCCATCAACCCAGTCCCGAGCACGATTCGCAGGTCGGCACCGAAGAGCGAGCGATCCTCGAGCCACACGAAGATCAGTCCGAGCCCAAACGACCCCAGCGTGTTGGCGAGGAAAGTACCCCAGGGCCACCACGCCGCGCCCGCGATCGCGTTCCCCGCCAAAGTCAGCGCGTATCGTGAGCATGTGCCGATCGCCCCGCCTACCGCCAACCACATCCACGTCACACGTGCGTTGTAGCGCGACGGCTGGGTTTCGTCACAAAGATCGCCCGATCGCAGTTGCCCCGATCAGGTGCAACGCATACGCTCCTCGACATGTCGAGCCCACCCAGCGTCGACCCTGTCATCGAGCTGGATGGTTCCGGGCTGACGGTCGGTGGAAGAGAGCTCCCCATGTACTCGGGCGCGGTCCATTACTGGCGCCTCCAGCGCGACGCCTGGCGCCCTGCACTGCAGTCGATCAAAGCCATGGGTCTCCGCATCGTCGAAACGTATGCGCCGTGGGGAGTGCACGAAGCCGGGCCCGGTGAGTACGACTTCGGCGACACGGACCCGCGAAAAGATCTCGGGGCCTTCCTGGACATGATCGCCGAGGAGGGGCTTTGGGCCTTTATTCGCCCCGGCCCGCACATCAACGCAGAGCTGACCCACTTTGGACTGCCGGAGCGCGTCGTGTACGACCCCCGGTGCCAGGCTCGCTCGCCGGAGCAGAACCCGGTCGTCCTGTTCTTTCCGCCCAAGATGTTCCCCGTGCCCTCGTGCGCGAGCGAGGCGTACTTCGACGAAGTCGAGCGTTGGTATCAGCGCGTAGGGTCGGTGGTGTCACCGCGCATCTACCCCGAGGGCCCGGTCATTCTTCTTCAGGTCGACAACGAAGGTACGCTCTATTTTCGAGACAGCGTCTATGACCAGGACTATCACGTCGACGCGACGGTGCGCTTTCCGGCGTTCATCAAACGCCGTTACGGCACACTCAAAAAGGCAAGCCGAGCCCACAATCGTGACTACGCCGACTGGCCCGACATCGAGCCACCCACTCAGTTCGACGCGGATGAGCCCCGCGCACTGCCCCGTCATCTCGACTGGGCACGCTTCCAAGAGCATCTGATCACGACGGCGCTCGCGCGGCTTCGTGACATGATGGCTTCGGCCGGGATGTCGGGTACCCCGGTGCTCCACAACCTGCCTCCGGGCGACATCGCCGCTCCGATGCACATTCCCGACCTCCAAAGAGAGGTGGGACTCGTCGGGCTCGACTACTACCACCGCGCCCGTGACTACGAGACGATCAAACGCCGCACGCTGTATCTCGCAGGTACGGTGCCTTTTCCATATTCGCCCGAGCTCGGCGCGGGTGTGCCTGCATGGTTCACGCCGTCCACGGAGGCCGATTCGCTGTTTTGCGCCCAGGTGGCGTGTGCCCATGGGCTTCGCGGGTTCAACCTGTACATGGGCGTGGGGCGCGATCGATGGGTCGGCGCGCCGATCGACTCGCGCGGCCGCCCACGGCCCATCATGGAATCATGGAAGCGACTCGTCGAGCTGCTGACACGCATCCGGTTCCCGCATCTACGTCGCGACGTAGAGGTAGCCATCGTCATCCCGCGTGACTACGCGCGACTGTCGCGCGTGACGCATCTCTTCGGGCCGCTCAGCCCTACCCTCATCGAAATGCTGACCGGCCGTGTGTTTGAGACATCTCGAGACGGCAGGCTCGGATTCGAGCACTCCATCCAGCGACAGTGGTGGAAGACCACCGACCATCTCGCCCGCGCCCTGACCTCGGCAAAGGTTCCGTATTGCTACTTGGACAGCGAAGCGGACGTCGCCCAGTGGGAGGGCTACAGACTCCTTTGTTGCCCAACGTTCGACTTCATCAATACGCACACCTGGCACCGGCTCATGGACGCGGCCCAAGGCGGCACACACATCATCCATGGTCCAGCCGTCCCCGGGCTCGACGCCCAGATGCGTAGAGCGGCGTTCGAGGCGTTGCCCCATGCGTTGTGTGCTCAGCTCACTTCGGAGGATCACGCGAGGCGCGCCGTCGAGCGAGTCGTCGCACAGCTCGAGCTGCCACGACCCTACGCGGCAAGCCCTGCCTCCATCGAAACCTGCGTCCACCACGACGGCGAAAACGACGTGGTCCTCTTCGTGATTCAACCTGACGACCACGATACCGCGGCCGAGCTCACCCTCCCGAAGCCCCTGCGCCTCACCGACGTGATCTCGGGCGAGACGTTCGAAGCAAGCAAGACGCTCACTCTCCCGATGACTGCGAGGAGCTGCCGAGTGCTCGAAATCGAGCCTGACGGCCCACCGGCCAGCGAGCTCGTCTCATGATCAGCGGCGACTTCGACTTCCGCGGTTTCGACGCGACGGCCTGGGAACGGCTGCTCTCGGTTCTACGCGAAGTCGTCCATGGCTCGTTCGGCGGCACGCTCATCATCACCGTGGATCATCAGGGAGCGGTCATCGGCGCACTGCATACCGGGGCAGGCCGCATCGACCATGTCGACCAGATCGACGATCTCTCCGAGCTCTGTGATCAACACGATGCCCGACGATGTGTCGTCCTCGACGAGCGGGTGCTGACCGAAATCGCCGAGCGAGCGTCCCTTCGGATCGATCCTGAGGACGACTACGCTGGTCAGTGGCTCACCGTGATCCGAGCAGCGCGAGAGATGCGAAGTGAAGGACGGCTCCGGTTCTGGCCCGACACCTTATCGTCGTGGCCATTGCCGTCGCCCCAGATCCTCAACCTCGTCGAGAACCTGGTTCTCCCGAACGACCGAACCCTGGTGTTCGCATTGTTCGAAGATCGCGAGCTGTGGACGGCCGCTGCGCTCAGGCGTCGGAACGACGTGATCGACCTTCTGGCGGGGCCGGACGAGATCACCGAGTGGGTGGGACCCCTCGGAGGAGACTGGCGTCGTGACTCCCGCGTGTTTTGTCGCGCCCTAGAGCAGCACGTGGCTCCCGTGCATGTCGGCGTCTTCTCGGAGCCCGCGACCTTGCGACAATTGCTCGCCGATGACACGCCGGGGCGCTGGGCGGCAGCGGTCACCCGGCGGGATATCGTGGTCTACCCGGCACCACCATGGCTCGGGCTGGCGCTCAGCCTGGATGGCCTCCGGGGGATGGCATCCTCGTGGCTTCAGCTCCTCTTGGGCCTCGACCCCGACGAAGCGCGGCAGTATCTCCAAGGCGTCCTGAGGGGCTTTATGGAGGCTGGGCCGCCCGATGAGCCGCCGTCGGGGGACCCCTAGGCAGGGGCGATCTGCGGCCGACGATTTCTTTGACAGGGCGATCGAGGATCGGTAGCATGTTGTCCTACACTGCTCAGCCATCCAGGGCACGTGTGTACAGCAGATCGGGGGAGACGAAGAATGCAGAAGCTCACGGCCAGGCAACGCGCAGTCCTAGATTTCATTTCCGACTCGATTAGCGACCGAGGGTACCCGCCTACCCTGCGCGAGATCGGCAATCACCTGGGCATCCGAAGTACCAACGGAGTCAACGATCACCTCCGCGCGCTCGAACGCAAGGGCTACCTCACGCGCGAGGACATGAAGTCGCGAACCTTGCGGCTCGTGCGACCGCCCAATGGCAATGGAAACGGCCACCACAGTGAGAGCACTTCGAGCGATGATTTGGTGGACATCCCGATCGTCGGCCGCGTCGCGGCCGGGTCCCTCACGGAGGCGATCGAACACCGCGAAGATACCGTCCGTGTCGACCGCATGCTCGTCGGCGGCGAACGCGACGTGTTCGGGCTACGCATCTCCGGCGACTCCATGATCGACGCCGGCATCTTCGATGGCGATTTCGTTTTCGTACGAAAACAACTCACCGCGGAGCGGGGTGAAGTGATCGTCGCTTTGGTCGGCGACGAGGCCACCTGCAAGTACTACTACCCGGAGCGTGAGCACGTCCGGCTCCAACCGGCGAACCGCGACATGGCGCCCATCCTCATCCCCAAGACCGACTGGCGCAACACCCAGGTGCTCGGCGTCGTCGTGGGCGTCTACCGCCGATTGAACTAAGCTCCGCCTCATGAAGCGAGTCCTGATGGGGCCCGGCCCTTCGGATGTGCCTCCGTCCGTGCTCGAGGCGCTCGGGCAGCCCACGATCGGCCATCTCGACCCGGCGTTTCTCGCGGTTCTCGACCAGACGCAAACGATGCTCCGAACGGTCTTCGGCACCGAAAACCGCCTGACCCTCCCCCTCTCGGGCACCGGGTCGGCAGGGATGGAGGCCTGTTTCGTAAACCTGGTCGAGCCCGGCGACCACGTTCTGGTTTGTCAGCACGGAGTCTTCGGTCTTCGCATGGCGGAGGTGGCGCGGCGGTGCGGCGCCGAGGTCGTGGAGGTGAAGGCTCCCTGGGGCCGCGCGATCGACCCCGAGGACGTGAGACGCGCCACGAGGGAACACGAGTTCAAGCTGCTTGCGATCGTCCAGGCCGAAACCTCGACCGGAGTGCTTCAAGATCTGTCGCCGTTTCGTGGACTGGCGGATGCGTGTGGCGCTTTGTTGCTCGTTGACGCGGTCACATCGCTTGGCGGCGTGCCGGTCGAGGTCGACCGCCACGGCATCGACGCGGTTTATTCGGGAACGCAGAAGTGCCTGTCCTGTCCACCCGGTTTGGCGCCCGTGTCTTTCTCGGATGCAGCGGTCGCCGCGATGCAGCACCGTAAGACACCCGTGCGAAGCTGGTACCTCGACCTCAACCTCATCGCTCGATATTGGGGGGAGGAGCGCGTTTATCACCACACAGCGCCGGTCAACATGATTTTCGGCCTTCACGAAGCGCTCCGGCTCACACTCGACGAAGGGCTCGAGCACCGGTACGCGCGCCACCGCAGCAACTCGCGAGCCCTGGCCGTCGGCCTGCAAGAGCTTGGGCTCACGCTCCCGGTCTCCCCTCCCGATCGGCTCCCTCCCCTCACCCTGGTGAGTATCCCCGAAGGCATCGACGACCGAGACGTTCGCTCGCAGCTTCTCGCCGAGCACGGACTGGAAATCGGCGGCGGGCTGGGTGACTTCGCAGGGAGGGCATGGCGTATTGGCTTGATGGGAGCATCGAGCACACAAAACCACGTCTCGCTCTGCCTGAAAGCCCTGCGTCAGGCCCTGTGAGCATTGCGCGCCCGAACTTGCGCGTGTGTTAGCCTGACTCCCGTGCTCGGGCACTTTGGACCGTACGAACTACTGCGACGCCTCGGCGTGGGCGGCATGGCGGAGACCTTCGTGGCCGTCCGGCGGGGTCCCGGCGGCTTCCAGCAGCACGTGTGTATCAAGCGGATCTTGCCATCGTACGAAGAAGACGAAGCGTTCATCCGGCTTTTCATGCGCGAGGCTCGCGTGTCGGCCCGACTGCACCACAGCAATGTGGCGCAGGTGGTCGACTTTGGCGTAGTCGATGGATCGCACTTCTTGGCCCTGGAGTTGATCACCGGCATCGACCTTCGAGCCCTGTTGAACGCCGTCACCGCCGAGGGAGGCCTCATCGACGCCGACCTCGTCGTTCACATTGCCTACGAGCTTGGCGGCGCGCTCGAGTTTGCCCACGCCGCCGACGAGTCAGGCAACCCAGCTGGTGTCGTGCACCGAGACATCTCGGCCTCCAATGTTCTGCTCAGCCGAGCCGGCGAAGTGAAGCTCACCGACTTTGGTATCGCCAAGGCAATGAATCAGCCGGAAACGATCCAAAGTGGGACGATCAAGGGCAAGGTGCCCTACATGGCGCCCGAGTATGCAACCAAGGGCCTCTTCGATGCTCGGAGCGACCTGTTTTCGCTTGGGGTCGTCCTCTACGAAGCACTCGCCGGTCGGCGCCCGTTCGACGGTCCGAGCTACATCGAGACGCTGAAGCGCATCGTTGCCTCCGACTTCGAGCCGCTTTCGCAACTCGCGCCGGACGCGCCGGAGGTCTTGGTGGACGTCATCGAATCACTGCTCCGCGCGGAGCCCGACCAACGCCCCGCCAACGCCAGCGCCTTTCTCGATGCGCTCGGCGACATCCGTCCAGCGCCACTTGCCCGACGACAGCTGGGGGCGCTGGTCCGAAGCTACAGCTCGATCGACGCGGGCGCTACGCCATCACTCGATGCGACGCTTCACCTCACACCGGACGGCACGATGGTCCTGCCGGATACCGATCCCAAAGCGCGGGAGGCCGAGATCGAGCCGGGCGCGCCCGACGCCGAAACGCGAACGAAATTGGCACCTGGCCTCACCGACGAATCTTGAAGCCCTAGCCCCGCGTCCTGACGAGCCCGGGTGCCTATTCAGCGTCGTCTTGAACTTGCTCGACGAGATCGTCGGCGTCTTCGGGTTCGTCGCCCTCTTGGTGCTCGAGCAATCCAAGACCGATCGCCATCGCTTTGCGCACCCGCTCCATGACCGCTGCGTCGCGCGTCATCTTTTCGACGGCATGTGACAACTTGGCTTCGAGCTGAGAGCTCAACGCCTCGAGCGAACCGAGTCGGGATTCCTGTTCGCGCGCGGTGTTCTGCACCGTCTCGAACTGCGCCTGTACCGAGTTGAACTCTTCCTGCAAGTGGTCCCTTGCGGTGGTCGCGGATTCGAGATTGACCTGGAGTTGATCGCGAACCTGCTGCACTTCAGCAAGCTGACTGTGCGCCGACATGAGAGACGACTCGGCCTCGTTGGCCTTGGCCTGCGCCTCCGCGAGTTGTGTTTCGGCGGTTTGTGCGCGCTCCTTCTCCAACTCGAGCCCTGCCTCGGTTTCCGAAAGCTTTCTTCCGAGCGTCGCCAGCTGCCGTGAATGCTCCGTTTCGGCTTCCTCGAGCGCCATTTGCTTTTCCGTCATCAACTCGGCCTCACGCGCGGAAAGCGCGTTCTGGTGCTCGTCCTGCACAGACGCGATTTTCGCCTGCCAACCCGAATCGCGTTCGGCAAGCTTGGCCATCGTCGCGTTCTCGAGCTCATCGCGAAGGGCTGCCAGCGCGGCGGCTTTGAGGGAGTCCGCCTCGGACATCGCCTGAGCGACGGCGGCTTCCTGCTGCTCGGCCTGGGCAGCGCGGAGGTGCGCAAGTGCGCTTTCCTGCTCTGCAGCAGCGGCCTGCAAGGCGGCCTGGTGGTCTTGCTGTGCCTGCGCCATCTGAGACGCGCCCTCCGCCCTCACGAGGTTGATCGCCTCTTCGTGTTTGGCATTGAGGTTCGCCATATCCTCTTGCTTTTCGAGCTTGAGCGCTTGCGCCTCCGCAGAGCGCGCATCCCGCTCTTGGGCGAGGTCTTGCTCGAGCCGGGTGGCGTTCTCCTCTACGCGAGCGAGGCGGCCCTTGACGTCCTCGTATCGCTTCACGGATGCTTCCCGGTCCTCGGTGAGGCTTGCGACGGCTTCCCGTGCCTTGGCGAGATTACGCTCCAGCTCGAGGGTCTTGTCACCGAACTCGGCTTCCGCGCGAGCCTGGCCCAGTGTCTTCTCCCTCAGCTCCAGGATTAACTTGTCGCGCGAGCTGAGCTCGTCGCGAACCTCGAGGATCTCTTTGTCCTTGCTGTTGAGACGTTCCCTCAGCTCGAGGTACTCGCGGCTCGAAACCCCTCCGGCCCCCGCACCCGCTTCGGACAGCTGGGACTTCAGCTCGGCGATCTCGGAGTTCAGCTTGGCCACCTGGACGCTGGGCACGCCAACCTCTGCGTCGGCAGGCGGCATTCCGGTGGGCGCTTCCGACACCACCATGATCTCGTCCATTTCGACGTCTTCGATCTCCTCGACATCGATGGGCACATCGGACTCCCGCGTCTCCGCATCGGACCTCACCAGGTTGTCGAATGCGCTGTCTGCAAACGCATCGATCTCCTCGTCGATGTCTCCTGCGGCCGTAGACTTCTCCCTATCCTTACTCATGACATCTCCTGACTCAGAACTTAGCGGAATGAACTGACCGATGCGATCCACCAGATCGGCAATATCGACGGGCTTGTGTAAATAATCGTCGGCGCGTGTCTTCAATTTGCGGTGTTGCTCGAATATCTCGTCCGCGTTTGGGTCACTCGATACGATCACCACCGGAACGCCCTTGAGGGCCCCCGTCTTCCTGAGGCTCTTGCACACCAGAAACCCGTTCTTGTCGGGGAGCTCGATCGACAGCACGATCAGATCGGGCACCTGCGCTTTCGCGGATTGGACCCCCTGTTCAGCCGTGCCCGCAACCTCCACCTCCACGCCGCGGGCTTGGAGACCTCCCCGAATTTCTTCGGCAAAGGCGCCATCGCTATCCATGACCAATACGCGCTGCCCCATCCCCTCGCTCCGACTGTAGAGTTACTGCCCTATCGAAAAGAGGATAGGTGGTGGCGGCTAGGGGTGTCAACGCCGGCACGGGCGCTCGAAGCCTAATAAGAGACGCGAGCGGACGCCGCGAGGCGCATGAGCTCTTCACGATCCATGTCACCGAAGAAGGCGTAGTTCAGACCCCGGTGCTGGCGAACCGGTACCGCGCGGCCGTCCACATTGTGGTAGAGGACCTCACGTCCGCCGACATGAACGCGTTGGGCGCTGCGGCTCAGCTCTGGCGCATCAAACACGACCACGGTCACGCGGGCACCGCGCACGTCATAGAACAGGGCGGCCGCGCGCTGATCGCGAACGTTGGAGAGCCGTGCGCCGACGAGGCGAACCCGGTCACGATCAGCGAACTGCGCCGGCCTCACGGGAAAGCGGAGCTTGCCCTGGAAGTAGTCGGTCACTTGGGTCGGCTCGGCTGCCGAAACATCGGCCGGCAAGGCGTGCTTGTGAAGCGTAACCACGTCGTCGAGAAGGCTCGCGCTTTGAACCGGGATACTTCCCGGCAACTGAATCACGCTCGCGATGACCAGCATCATCACGGCTGCGGCCGCAAGCGGCCATGCGTGTCTCCAAGGCAGCGGGCGCAGATCGATCAGCGCCCCGCCCTGCGGCTCCGCCGCGTCCGCAAGGGCAGCGCTCACCCGCTCACGCAATCCTGCCGGTGCCTTGATGCCGCCCAGCGCTTCCCGCACCTGGACACGAAACGAGCGCTCGAAGCTCAAGTGCTCCTGGCAAGTCGAACAAACATCCAGGTGCTTTTCGAACCCGATTTGGGTAGCCGGATCGAGCTCACCGTCGACGAAGGCTCCGAGATGTTTTTGAATCAAACCGCAATTCATGACGCTCCCCGCCTTCTGCGATACGCGTCTAGTGAAACCGTCTCCGCGGTCTCAGCCGAATCCTCGGCAACGATGCCGAGCTGCCTGGCGTGCGACACGAGGTCGACCTGGAGTGCTTTACGCGCGCGGTGCAATCTCGACATGACAGTTCCGATCGGACATGCGACCGCGTCGGCGATCTCCCGATACGAGAGCCCCTCCACGTCCGCGAGGACGATCATCAGCCGCGCCTCGTCTGGCAGTCGATCGAGCGCGCTCTGGATCTCCCTGACGACGAGCGATCGCTGCGCCGCCCCCACCGGATCGGTGAGACTCCTCATCGCGGCTCGACTCATCACACCCTCGCCCACCGGCAGGGCGGCCTGGCCTTCGAGCACCTCCCGCTCACGGACGGACCGGCGGTAGCGGTTGATAAACATGTTCGTTTGGATCTTGAGAAGCCAAGCCTTGAAATTGGTGCCCGCTTCGAACCGGTCGTAGAAGCGGTAGGCCCGGAGTAGCGTGTCCTGCACCAGGTCCTCCGCGTCGCTTTGCGAGCGGGTGAGCCGTAGGGCCGCCGCGTACAACCCATCGAGGTGCACGAGCGCTTCAGACTCGAACGCTGCACGCGCGGCGCTCCCTTTTTGCCGCTTCTTCTTCGGCATGGCTCACCCTCCGAAACAGCCGATTGACGAAATTATTCCACGTTTTCGTCGGATTCGCCCGTATTCTGGCGGCGGTCTGCGAGGCGCGCTTCGAGCTCCTCGATCCGCGTCTGGAGGCGATTGACCTCACCCTGCAGCTGCTCGACGTGATGCGCGGCAGTGCTCAACAGGCCGCGCACCCGGTCGTCGGCAATGCGCTGAAGCTCCTCAACCGACTCCTTGACGAACGCCCGCACATCGCGCGGCCCTTCGCGAATGGTGTCGATGATACGCCCGGCGCCCTGCTCGATGAGCCTCTTGAGGCTCCCGATCGAGCGGCCGTTGTCCCCAGCCTTCTCTTCCTCGTAGATGATTTGCGCGAGGGTGACCTTGGTGAGGTCCTCCTTGGACTGATTGTCGATGATGCGGATGTCCTCACCATCGCGAATCAGCTCCCCCAGTTGTTGCAGGGTGACGTACCGACTCTCGCGGGTGTCGTAGAGCTTACGATTGGCGTAGCGCTTGATCACCCGCGCTCCGACGGTGGGCTGGGGCTCTGAAGCCTGCATCCTTCCTCGCATAGCCCCGAGCAACGCACTGCGTCAAGGCGAGCCGATGGCTCGGTTCCCAACAATGCCTCAAGATTACAGGGTATTGGCTGGATTCACGCAGTTCGAGAATCTTTCGCGCACCCTCAGCAACGTCGAGGGCAACGAACTGCGCGTGAGCCTGGTGGCGGATACACTCACGCGCCTCGAACCGGGCGAAGCAATCGAGTTGGTCCGGCAGGGCTACGAGGCGGCAAGAAGGGGCGAGTCCCGAGACCAATCCGTGTTCTTGCTGCTGACGGTTGCGTTGACGGAAACGAGTTTGGAGACGCTCCGAGAGGCCATCGCAACCGATGCTTCGAGCCCGGAGTTGTCCGACCTGTTTCGGCGACACGATACCGAGCGCCCCGACGACCCGCTCCGCACCCCAGACTTCGGTCAAGGGAGACCGCTTACGTTGGGAGAGCGGAAGTCACTCGCACGAACCCGTGATCGAGACCTGATCACGCGCGTGGTGCACGACCCTCATGCTGCGGTCATCGAGATCTTGCTCGACAATCCGAGTCTCACCGAAAACGACGTCGTGCGCTTGTGCGCCAAGCGCCCCATCGCCACGGCGGTGCTGTCCTCTGTCTTCGGTCATCGGCGCTGGATCTTTCATCAGCGGGTTCGCAACACCTTGGTGCGCAATCCCTTTTGCCCGCTCCACATCGCGCTGCAGCTCACCCTGACGCTGAACGCCCAAGACCAGAGGGAGATCTGCCGCAGCTACGATCTCCACGACCTCATCCGCCTGCTGGCACGGTCCTCGCTTCAGGTGCGCGTCGCGTCCAAACCGCCGTGAGCAGCTGCTCAGTGCTCGGTCTTGTTCTCGTCGATAACCTGCGCGTCTTCCGCCGACGACCGCTCGGGGACTTGCTTCTTCTGTGGGCTCACGTCGATCTCGTCGTCCGACTGCAGCCCTCGCTTCAGGTTGCGGATGGCCTTGCCCAAGCCTTCACCGATTTGTGGCAGGCGGCTTGCACCAAACACCAACATCACGATGAGTAACACGAGCACAAGCTCGGGAATGCCGATTCCTCCCACGATTCCTCCGATGCTTTCTCTACGGTACGCTCCCGGGCAGTCTACCGCAAGGGGGCGAAAAGCCCGCAATTTGCGAGTCTGCCCTCAGCGATGCAGCTACAGTACGCATATGCGGCCCTTGGATGAGCTCGAGCAGGATGTCCTTGCGCGCATTCAGGGCGTCGTCTTCGATATCGACGACACCGTGACCCGTGGTGGGCGACTGGAGCGTCCCGCGTTCGACGCCATGTGGAAGCTTCACGACGCGGGCATCGTTTTGGTCGCGGTGACCGGGCGTCCACTCGGTTGGGTCGATGTCGTCGCCAAAATGTGGCCGGTGGCACTTGCCGTCGGTGAGAACGGGGCGGGTTGGTCTTGGACCAAGGATGGCAGGCTTCTCGAGGGCTACTTCGCGTCCGAGAGTGACCGCGGCGCGCACGAGGCGCTCTTCGAGCGCGTCCGTGCTGCGGTGCACGCCGAAATGCCGGAGGTGTCGATCTCGGTGGACGATCGAGCCCGCCGCGCGGACCTTGCTTTTGATGTGGGCGAGCACGCGCAGCTATCGCGAGGCGAGATCGCACGTCTAGTCCAGATCATCGAGCGAGAAGGCGCGACTAGCTCGGTCTCCAGCGTGCATGCGCATGCCTCGCCCGGACAGTGGAACAAAGCGAGCGGGCTGGTCCGTGCTCTCGCGGACGTGCTGGGGATTGACCTGAAGACCCAGCTCGACCGCTGGGTCTTCATCGGAGACAGCGGCAACGACGAAGCCGCGTTTGGCTTTTTTCCGATCAGCGTCGGCGTAGCCAATGTCCGGGAACATGTCGATCGACTCGCGCACCCACCCAAGTTCGTTACCACTTCCGACCGAGGACGCGGTTTTGCCGAGCTCGCAAACCTCCTGCTCGGTGCGAGAACACGATGAGCCCGCACCGAGACGGATCGCAGGCACATTACCTGGACGGCCACTACTACGAGCAAGCGTACCGTCGTCGGCGCAAGGACGTTCGCTTCTACGTCGAGATGGCTGAGGAGCACGGCGGCCCCGTTTTGGAGCTCGGCGCCGGGACAGGACGAGTAACGCGCGCACTCGCGCAATCGGGTTTTCACGTGCTTGGGGTCGATCGGGTGCCGGCGATGCTCTGCCACGCAAGAGAGCGAATGGAGTCACTCTCTGCGGCCGCCAAGTATCGCGTCGAGCTGAAAAAGGCAGACATTCGGCGGTTGCGGCTCGACCGGGCATTCCCTTTGGTGATCGCACCATTCAATGTGTTCATGCACCTGTACACGCGACGCGACGTGGAGCGGGCACTCGCTACGGTGCACCGCCACCTGCGGACGCGCGGTCGATTCGTGTTCGACGTGCTTCTTCCCGACCCGGGCTCGCTGGCGCGTCCACCGGCCAAGGGCTACCGGGCCGGACGTATTCGCCACCCAAAGGATCAGGAGCACTATCAGTACGCCGAGTACTTCGACTACGATCCGTTCTCGCAGATCCAGCACGTGACGATGGAGTTCGTACACTCGAAAAGACCCGACAAGACGTTCGAGACGCCGTTGACCCAACGCCAGTTCTTTCCGGCCGAGCTCGAGGCCTTGCTCCACTACAACGACTTCACGGTCGAATCGCACTGGGGTGACTTCGACCGAGGACCGGTCACCAACGAAAGCGAGTCGCAGATCATCGTCGCGCGTAAGCGGCGGTAGGCGAACGGTGCAAAGCAGCGGGAGCGGCCCGCCTCACTCCCGCAGGAGCACGTCGCAGTAGTAGCGGATCTTCCGAACCAGCTTGCCGTGTGGCCGGCGGTCGATGTCCTTCTTGAGCGCGAGCATCACGCGACGCTGAAAGGTGTAGCTATTGAGAACCGGCTTGGGTGGCACCGCGCCACCGACTTCTTCGAGTCCCAGCCAAAGCTTGTCGAGCGGCCACCCCCACGTGGCGAGGTCGTCCGGATCGATTCGGGCGATCATCTCTTTGGCGAGCTCGAGCTTGCCATCGTCGTCGTGCAACTCGGCGGCCCATTTGTCGACATAGTCAACGACGGGACGGTCGTGCTGCTGAACGCTGATCGGATCGCCCATCCCCTCTTTCGCAGGACCCGCCTTGCCATAGTTGACCGCGTCGGGATCGTTCTCCAACCCCAAGAAAGCAAACACTCGCTCGAGCTGACCCACCGGGTCCTGAACCAAGTCCTCATACGCCACCTGACAAAGAGGTACCGGACGCTCACGGATGAAGCGAGCCATCGCGGGCACGTACCTCTCGAGGACGGGATTGAAGTCGTGCGCGCGCTTCCAGTCGCCGTTGAAGAAGCTATTGGCGTACGAGCTGAACACCCCCAACGGATGTCGTGTCAGCAGGATGTATTTCGCCTCCGGGTAAAGCTTCTGCAGGAAAGGCAACACCAGCGCGTACGCCGGCGTCTTGTCCAAGAACAGCTCGCCCTGCCCCGTCGAGAGCATTCGGCCGTAAAGCGTGTCGGTGTAGCAACGAAGCGCGTCGAGGTAGTCCGCCTCTTGGTTCGGGAGCGCATCGACGAACGCACGCATCGCTTCGGCTGCGTTGATATGGTCGTACGGGGCCTTGTCAACATTCCCGTAGATCCCCAGGTGGGCGATGGGCGTGATCAAGTGTGGTTCGGGATGCGTGAAAATGCCCGCGTGGGCCCCCAGCATTCGTTGCATTAGGGTCGACCCCGCCCGGGGCGGTGAGATCACGAATATCAGACGTTCCTGCATCGTCGTTCGACCCCAAGCTCAGGACGCGAGTTGTCTGAGCACATACTGCAAGATGCCCCCATTCTCGTAGTACTCGACCTCTTGCGGCGTATCGAGTCTAGCGCGCGCCTCGAAGCGCTGGCCGTCGGCTTCGACGGCGACCATCTTGCCCGGCCTCAAGCCCTCCGCGATGCCGACGATGGTGAAGACCTCCTCACCGGTGAGCCCGAGCGCTTCACGTCCGCTCCCCTCTGTGAACTCGAGCGGGAGAACGCCCATCCCGATCAAGTTCGACCGATGGATACGCTCGTAGCTTTCCGCAATGACCGCGCGCACACCGAGTAGCAGGGTTCCCTTCGCGGCCCAGTCACGCGACGAGCCGGTGCCGTACTCCTTGCCGGCGATCACGACCAACGGCACGCCTTTCTTCTGATACTTCATCGCTGCATCATAGATGCTCATCTGCTCGCCGTCCGGAAGGTGACGCGTGATGCCACCCTCGGTACCCGGGGCGAGAAGGTTGCGCAGCCGGATGTTGGCGAACGTTCCGCGCATCATTACCTCGTGATTGCCGCGGCGGCTTCCATAGCTGTTGAAATCGCGGGGCGAGACGCCATGGTCCTGCAGGTACTTCGCGGCAGGGCTATCGAGGGCAATCGCACCGGCCGGCGAGATGTGGTCGGTGGTCACCGAATCGCCAAGAAGCGCAAGCACCCGCGCCCCGTGGACGTCTTGCGGCGGCTCGGGTTTGCCCGGCTGCACACCCTCGAAGAACGGTGGGTTGCGCACGTAGGTCGAGTCGGGTTCCCACTCGAAGCGAGAGCCCTTCTTGAACTCGATTTCCCTCCATTGCGCCGTGCCCTCGAGGACGTGTGCGTATCGCTCCACGAACTGCTCCTTCTTCACGGCAGACCGCAAAGCCTCGGTAACGTCTTGCTGACTCGGCCAGAGATCCCTGAGGAACACCTCCCTGCCCTTGTGGTCCGTGCCGATCGGCTCGGAGGCAAAATCGATGTCCATGGTGCCCGCGAGTGCATATGCCACGACCAACGGAGGCGAGGCCAAGTAGTTGGCCTGCGTCAACGGATTGACCCGACCCTCGAAGTTGCGATTGCCGCTCAGCGCAGAGGTGACGATGAGGTCGTTGCCCTTGATCGCCTCCGTGATCTCCGGGTCGAGCGGCCCCGAGTTCCCGATGCAGGTCGTGCAGCCGTAACCGACCAGGTAGAACTTGAGCTTTTCGAGGTCGTCCATAAGCCCGGAAGCCGTCAGGTAATCCGTCACGACCTGAGAGCCCGGTGCAAGGCTCGTCTTGACCCAGGGTTTGGTCTCGAGCCCTCGAGCCACCGCGTTGCGAGCCAACAGACCCGCCGCCAGCATGACAGACGGATTCGACGTGTTGGTGCAACTCGTAATCGCCGCGATGACGATGTCGCCGTTATCGAGCGTGAACGTATCGGAGCCCCGTTTTACCTCGGCGCTCGAGATCACATGGCCCTTGTTCGCGGTGAGCCCGTGCAACGTGTGCTGCCACGCCTGCTTGGATTCGGTGAGCGGGATGCGGTCTTGGGGACGCTTGGGTCCCGCGATCGACGGGACGACGTCCCCCAGGTCGAGCTCGAGCGTCGCAGTGAACCTCGGCTCGGGGGAGTCCGGCGTGTGAAAGAGGCCCTGTTCCTTCAAAACGCGCTCGGTGAGTCGCACGTGTGCCTCGTCACGACCCGTGAAACGGAGGTATGCAAGCGTCTCGTTGTCGACCGGGAAAAAGCCCATGGTGGCGCCGTACTCCGGCGCCATGTTCGCGATGGTCGCGCGATCGGCGAGGCCCAGGGATTCCATCCCCGCCCCATAGAACTCGACGAACTTTCCGACGACACCCTTTTCACGGAGCATTTGCGTCACCGTGAGCACTGCATCGGTCGCGGTCGCGCCCTCTGGGAGCTTGCCCGTGAGCTTGAAGCCCACGACCTGCGGCAAGAGCATGCTGATCGGCTGCCCGAGCATGGCCGCCTCGGCCTCGATTCCGCCGACACCCCATCCAAGGACACCCAACCCGTTGATCATCGTGGTGTGCGAATCAGTTCCGACGAGACTGTCGGGATAAGCAAGCGTATGACCGTCCAGATCGCGGGTGAAGACCACCCGCGCGAGGTATTCGAGATTGACCTGGTGCACGATGCCGGTTCCCGGCGGAACGACCCGCATCCCCTCGAACGCGCTCTGGCCCCATTTGAGGAAGCGATACCGCTCTTGGTTACGCTCGAACTCGCGGGCTACGTTCTCCTCGAACGAACGGAGCAGGCCGTACGAGTCGACCTGCACCGAGTGGTCGATGACCAAGTCGGCCGGCTGAAGCGGATTGATACGACTCGGGTCGCCCCCCATCGCGGCAAACTGCTCGCGCATGGCGGCGAGATCGACCACGGCCGGCACACCGGTGAAGTCCTGCAGCAGCACCCGTGAGGGGCGAAACGCGATCTCGGTCGACGGTGCCGCCTTGGGGTCCCAAGCCGCGACTGCTTCGATGTCGGCCTTGGTCACACTCTTGCCGTCCTCGTGGCGGAGCAGGTTCTCGAGCAACACGCGAATCGAATACGGGAGGGTATCGACGCTGGAAATCCCCGCCCGGGTCAGGGCAGCGAGGCGAAAAATGTCCAGCCGCTGGCCGTCCACGTCGATGGTGGCTCTGCTCGAAAAACTGTCGTGCGAAGACATGCTGCCCTGCCTACCACGGCCTCGCGGAACCGACTAGCCGGGTTCACGTGATTGGACTCACCAACCGAGAGGCGCTAAGTACCGGTGCTCCGGGCGCCGTAGCCAAGTGGTAAGGCAGAGGTTTGCAAAACCTCCATTCGCTGGTTCGAATCCAGTCGGCGCCTCTATGGAAAGCATCGCTGTTAGAGTCCTCGTGATTTCACTCCTCTTCGGCGGGTCGGGGTGCGGGAGTTCGGGCGGAAGCTTCGACTTCCCCGATGCGTGCAATGGCAAGGCGCCGGACGCTGCATGCTATGCACAAAAGCGCGACCCGGCGTCGGATCAAGTGGCGCTAGCGACCGAAATCGCGCTGCGCTACATCGAAGGGCACCAGGCGAACGTCCAAACGTGGGACTGGCAACCCGGCGTGTTGATGTTCGCCATGACTGAGCTCTACCGAGTCACCGGCGATACACGCATCCGGGATTATTACAAGACATGGCTCGACCATCATATCGACCGCGGCTACCGGTTGATATGGAGCGACAGCTGTCCCCCCGCCGTCACCGCCATCGCCCTGCTGCTCGAGACCGGCCAGGACAAGTACCGAGAGGTGATCCTCGATGTGCTCGACTATCTCGACAACGAGTCCCAGCGCGTCGACGAGGGCGGGATCAGTCATATGGGCATCCTCGGCCCGCGCACCCTTTGGCTCGACAGCCTCTTCATGTTTGGCATGGTCCTCAACCGGTGGGGCGAGCTCGATGACAACGAGTCTCGCCTCGACCTGATGTCCGAGCAGGTCGGGATCTTCTCAGACCTGATGCAGCACGAAAACGGCCTCATGGTCCACGCCTACAAGTGGCCGCTGGATTTCGACACCGACGTGTACTGGGCGCGAGGAAACGCGTGGGTGACCGCATCGCTTTCGGACTACCTCCGCGTCCGCGCAGTGCGTCGAGAGCCCGACGACCCCGTCGAAACGATCTTCCTAGACCAGGTCGACGGCATCCTCGGCACTCAAGACGAGGATTCCGGCCTTTGGTGGACGGTCATGGGCAGGCCAGGCGAGACCTATCTCGAGACGAGCGCCACGGCACTATTCACGTATGGGATCGCGCGGGCGTATCGGTACGGTGTCGTAGGCGACGACGTGTTGCCTGTGCTCAGCAGTGCTGTCAGCGGCATCCTGGACAGGATCGAACGCGACGATCAGGACCGGCCCTTCGTTACCGGCATCTCCGGCCCGACAGACGTCGGCACGTTCGAGACATACTCCCAAGTGCCGTTGATCGACGACCTGAACTTTGGCGTCGGTGCGGTGATCCTAGCGCTAATCGAGACCTCCGGGCTCGACGCGCTCAATCAGTGAGCTCGTCGGCGAGGGCACGCGCTTCGACGATGTTGTCCTCGATCGAGCAATAGGTCCACGAGCCATATCGGCCGATCGAGTGCACTCCGGCTCGGGCGAGGGCCTGCTTGTGGTGCTGCACGTCTTGGTTGGAGCGCGCCGTGATGTGGACGTAGGCGGGATCGAGCGATACGTGGTGCCAGGAAACGAGGCTCTGCTCGGTCACGATGCCGGCCTTCCCGAGGTCCCGTAGGACCCCTTCCCGCATCGCGTCGATGTCGGGCGAGGCCGCCGGGGCAAGACCAACCTCGACGTACAGGCTCATGCGGTCGCTGCCAAAGATATTGTCGTAGAAGCCCACCCGGTAAAAGCACAGCTCTCGTTGCGGGAAGTAGACCCAGTGCACGTCCTCGAGCCCCTTGGCGTCGAAGCCGAGGTTGAACACCTCGACCTTATTGTATGAATACAAGGACGCGTCGTGGTCACGACCGCAGATCCGCAAAAGCTGAACGAACGGAGCCGAGCTGATCACGTGCTCGAAGGCAATCTCGCGCTTGGTGGTGCGGGCCGTCCTCTTCTCGAGATCGATCGAAAGCACCCGTTCCTGAAGCGCGATCTTTGAGCCATCCACACCCCGCGCGAGCGCCTCGATGTACTGAATCGCTCCTCCTTCAGGATAGGTAAAGGTTGCGTTGTAACCCGCGTTGTCCGGTTGCTCGGCGTTTCGAAGGATCTCCTCGAGGTTGGCATGGGGAAAGAAGCGCCCCATCGCATCGACGTCCAGGCGCGCCAAATCGGTCGCGTAGAGCTTTTCGTTGTACGGAATCAGGAACTTTTCGCTGATGCCTTTGCCGTACCGGTCGTAGAGCATCTCCTTGAAGTTCGCGCTCGTTCGGTCCGCCCGGTTCTTCAGGTCGCGGACACACTCTTCGTATTCCGCCTCGGGAAGCTGGTGGATGTTCTTCTGGAACGGAAAATCGATGAAGCGGTTTGCGTACCAGATACGGCTGTCGCGTTCGACCTTGAGAACGCGGCCCGCGCCCATGCGCGAGACCAGGTACTCCTCGATCTCCGGATGGCGGAAGTGAAAGAAGTGCCCTGAGTAGTCCCAGGTGAAGCCGTCCTGCTTGATGGTCTTGCAGTAGCCGCCAATCTCGCCATCGGCTTCGCAGATCAGGTAGTCGTCGCCCTCGACCCAGTCCGCGAACGAGAGGCCACTCACCCCGGCACCCACGATCAAGTAGCGAACCTTGTCCACCATTGTCGCTTTATCACACCACGGGCCACGGGTGGAGTTCACGGAGCTCGCGCACGTCGAGCTTGCCGGTCTCCCGAACGCCCGTGGCGGCGTCCGCGATCGTCCACGATAGGAACGGACGTCCCATCGGCTGCGACTCGACGAAGATACAACGGAGCTCGCCCTCTTCGAAGCCACACTGCGCCTGAACAGCCTCCAAGAACTGTAGATTGTGCAGGTGTCCCTCGCCGAAGTTCCAGCCGAGAACGATCCCCGCAACGATCTCTCCGTCGAGATACTCGTAGTCGTCGATGTGATCGACTGCCTTGGGCAAGAGAAATTGGAGCGCCCGTCCATGGATATGCATCGCTCGAAAGCCGATGACTTTGGAGAGAAGCGCATCGATCGTGTCTTCGTCGTAAAGCTTGCGCAGTTGGTCTCGTACGAGCGGAGCGACTTTGGTCACGCCTTCGTCGATCTTCTTCGAGCTGTCCCCCTTGAAGAGCCACACCCCGTACGCCCAGTTGCCCGCGTAGTATCGCATCGCGCACAAAAACGAGACCTTGGAGGGGAACAGGTTTCCGAAAAGTTGCATCGCGAACGCGGCAAGGAACAGATAAGCGATGAGCATGGGAGAGCTGATACTGAACACGCTCACCTCGGCGTTCGCACCAAACAGGAAGAACGCCCCATACACCATCAACACGTTCCACTCGATGGGGACGCCGAGCGGAATGCTGCTCGTGATGAAGATGTGAAAGCCAAGCATGACCGCAAGCCCGACCGTCGTGAGCGTCCCACCATCGCTGAACACGAGCACCAACGGAAACGTGAACTCCACAACGGTGCCGGCGTGCGCCACGAAGTGCGCGAGCCGCGACGGGCGGAGATCGTCGGGGTAATCGCGATACAACCACTTGCGAATCGGCCCGATCTTCGTGAGCGGGCTGTTGCTCTGCATCACCGCGACCACGGCGGGGAAGTGTGAGTTGAGCTTCGAAGTAGCCGCCCACATCCATACCGCCACCCACAACACCTTGGAGCCAGCGATCCAGTCCGGGAAGAGGAAGATCACCAGTGCCGAGTAGTAGTGCTCGGCACGCGAGGCCAAGAAGAGCGTCTTGTCGGCGATTCCAAGCACTGGAAGCAGCACGAGTGTCGGGATGAAGTACTCGGCCGAGAGCTCGGGCGCGACCAGCGCCCGCAGCAGGAATCCGTAGTGCGCGATGTAGAGAGCGACATCGAGGACGGTCCGCGTCTGTCCACCGAGGACCGGTAGCCCGACAAAGAGCGGCATCTTGGTCGTTCCCGGCCGCAAGAAATAGAGCGCGCCGCCGACAGGCGGAAAGTAGCGGCCGGTGAGCGGGCCGCTCCCGCATCCGAGACCCAGACCCTCGAACGCCATGCTCCACAGCACCGCCTTCTGAAGCGCAATGGGCGCTGCCCACCACGAGCTGATCGACCGCCACTCGCCCATCCCCGGCGTGAACGAGCAAAAGAAGCTCCACACCCAAATGTACGCGGCGATCTTCAGCAGATAGACGACATAGATCCCAGGCGGCGTGCCGTAACCCTGGAGCGCCCACGACTGACACACCATCTTGAGTCGCTCGGGAAATGGCTTTTGTCGCCACTCGTGAATGTCGTAGGAAGGCAGCGTCGGTGTAAACAAGGACTTCAAGGACGCTGTGATAGCACGACGAGAACGCGTGTTGTCAACGATCGGCGGTCGATTCGAACACACGCGCCATGTAGCCTGTGATCGCCTCGACGAGCGCATCGCGGTCGACTTCGTCGATGCCGGCCAACGTGCGCGCCAGCCGCTTCTTGAAATCGAGCTGCATCTGTCGGCCGATCTGGATGCGCTGCGCCTGGGGCGAGCCCGCACCGTGCATCGACTCGGTGAGGTAACCGACTGCGTTGCGACCCATGGTCATGTTCTCGATGAGCCTCAAGATGCGAATGCGCGTCTCGGTCGAGACATCGGCCCGCCCCTTGAGGTATTTGTCGAGCATGGCTTTGAGCTCCGGGTGCTCGAGCTCCTTTTGTGAGGGCGCCGTGCTCACGAGCCCGCCCGCCAAGTCCTGCGCGAGGCGCCCGATCTCGAATGGCATCTTGGTCACGTGGTGCTTGCACACATTGGCGAGCATGTCGTCATTCAAGTAACAACCCGACTTGGTCGCGTGCGCTTGGTATGAAGATGCAATCCCCGCGGCGTAGATCGTCTCGTTGAAGTGCGTCATCTGGACCAGCTTGTCTTTGATGTGCGACGCCTTGTCGACGCCGTTGTACTCGGCGACCTGAGCTGCCGCGCCGATCAGCACGTCCCCTACCCCTGTCTTGCAGACGTAGCTCCGCCGGTGGTAGCAGGTGAAGCGCTCGACGAGCATCGCGGCGAACTCGTACTCACCATCCATGAATACGTGGCTCCAAGGAACGAACACGTCGTCGAGAACGACCATCGCCTCTTGTCCCGCGTACATCGCATTGCCGACATCGATGCTGCCATCCTCCATGCTGCGGGTGTCACACGATTGGCGGCCGTAGATGTAGGTGATGCCTTTGGCGTCGACGGGGAACGCGGCGACGACGGCGTAATCCTTATCTTCCGCGCTCATTCGCATCGTTGGCATGGCGATGATCCAGTGAGAATTGATGCAGCCGGTTTGATGCGCCTTGGCGCCACGCAAGAAGATGCCTTCGTCGGTACGCTTGGTGATACGCACGTATAGATCCGGATCGTCTTGCTGGTGCGGCGCCTTGCTCCGGTCGCCCTTGACGTCCGTCATGGCGCCACCGATGACCAGATTCTGCCGTTGCATCTGGTCGATGAATGTCCCCAGGCGCTCGTGGTAGGGAGTGCCGTGCTTCTCGTCGATCTCGTAGGTCACCGAGTAGAGCGAGTTGAGCGCGTCCATGCCGACGCAGCGTTGAAAACACGTGCCAGTGTTTTGGCCGAGCTTTCGCTGCATCTTGTTCTGCATGACGAGATCCTCGGGACTCTGCACGATGTGCAGAAACCGATTCACGCGGCCGCCGGTCACGTCTGATTCGGCCGTACCGAGCTCCGGCTCGCGCAGAGCGAGGTCGTACGTCTCCGCGACCGCATTGATCGAGGGCCGAATCATCGGGTGATCAACCGGTTCGTCGATCAGCTCGCCAAAAAGGAAGATGCGTAGATCACGTCCGCGCAGGCTCTCGATGTAGTCCTTCCCGCTTTCGATGCGCCGGGTCGACCCGCCGTTGTCGTAAGGCACGAGGATAACGCTACCACCGTGACGCTCCTGCCGCGAGCCGTCATCTCTGCTCGGCGTTGGCCTCCAAAATCGCCTGGATCTCCGCCTCGTCCACCCCGCCCTCGCGCAACACCCGCTCGGTGTCGGCGCCATAGCTTCCGCAGGGCTCCGGCACATCGGGAGACGTGCGCGAGAACCGCGGTGCGGGCCGAGGCTGCCGATGACCACCTACATCGACGAAGGACTCCCGCGCCTCGTGGTGCGGGTGATCACGCGTCTCTGATAGGGACAGCACCGGCGCAAAGCACACGTCGAGATCGCCGAGGACCTCGCCCCACTCGTCGCGCGTTTTCGTGCGAAAGATGTCTGTGAGCTTCGGCCTCAGGTCGTTCCACGCAGTAGGCACCAAATGCGCCCCGGGAGGAGGTGCTTCACCGGCGATTCCCAGCGCCTCGATGAAGGTCTTGTAGAACTGCGGCTCGAGCGCGCCGATCGAGATGAACTTGCCATCCTTCGTCTCGTAGACATCGTAGAATGCGGCGCCCGAATCGAGGAGATTCGCGCCCCGCTCGTCCGACCAAAAACCCGCGTCCAACCCGGAGTAGATGCTCGTCATCAGCGCTGCAGAGCCATCGACCATCGCAGCATCGACGACCTGGCCCTTCCCCGAGCGCTGACTCTCCAGGAGCGCGGCCAGCACACCGAAAGCAAGTAGAAGCCCGCCACCTCCGAAATCTCCCAACAGATTGAGCGGCACCGTCGGCGGTTGTCCCTTACGCCCGATCGCGTGAAGGGCACCGGTGAGCGCAATGTAGTTGATGTCGTGACCCGCGCGCTCGGCGAGCGGGCCCTCTTGACCCCATCCCGTCATGCGGCCGTACACGAGCTTTGGATTTGCCGCGAGCGCTGCATCGGGACCGACCCCGAGGCGCTCCATCACGCCCGGACGAAAGCCTTCGATCAGCGCGTCCGCCCGCTTGAGCATCTTCAGCACGGTGTTGCGCCCGAGCTCGCTCTTGAGGTCGAGCACCGCGCTTAGCTTTCCGCGATTCAACACGTCGAACCCGGACTGCAGTGCGGATCGCCGAACACGCCCGATGCGGACCACCTCCGCACCGAGATCTGCAAGCAACATGCCGCCAAACGGACAAGGCCCGATGCCTTCGATTTCGATGATGCGAACGCCTGCGAGCGGTCCGGGCATTACGCGCCCCCTTTCATCTCGTTCAATGCGCGCTCTAGTGTCTGAGTCGCGAAGTTATCGACGTCGAAGTTGCTCTCGGCGTCCATGAGCTCGATCTTGACCATGTGCTGACCGATACGCGCCATGTTGAGGGCAAAGCGCATCAACGCCAACACCTCGTAGTACCCGAAGTGCTCCAGCGAAAAGCCCGTCTGCTCGGCCCACCTGGCCATGGTCTCGTCCCTCGAAGGAAAGCCCGCGAGCCGTTCGATTTCGAGCCCCTCGGTGAAGCAGCGGTCGGACGCAAGCCACCAGGCCAAGTCCTGAATGGGATTGCCGAGGCGAACCATCTCCCAATCGAGCAATGAAACGCACTCGGTGCCCTGGAAGATCTGGTTTGCCAGACGCGAGTCACCCCAGCAAAGCGCAGTGGGTTCGTCTTTGGGCTTCTTGGTTTGCAGGAAATCGAGCGCCCGTTCGACCTGTGGATGGCGGCTTCGGTCGGCCGCCCAGGTGAAGTAGGCGTCGTAATAGTGAAGCTGCTGATCGAGCGGCGTCTCTCCCCGCTCCGGCTGTATGAGGAAGTCGAACCCGAGCGTCCTCCAGTCCAACCGATGCACACGACCCATCGCTTCGATGCCGCTCCACCACAGGGCTTCGCGTTCGGACTCGGAGAGATCCTCGGCGATCCAGCCCTCGTCGTGCATGGGCGGGTTGTCGCTGGGGATGCGGCCCTCGATGCGGTCCATGATGTAGAATGGAACCCCCAGCACGTCTTGGCTCATCTCCAGCCAACGCACGGGGGGCACGGGCACGTCCGTCGGACCCAGCAGGTCGAGCACCTTGTACTGAAGCGCGATGTCGTAGTCGGGAAAGACGATGTACTCCTCTGGCTCGAGGCGAGCGACCAGGGGCTCTTTCTTCGCGCTTCCCTGCGACTCGTACGCCAGGTCGAAGAGAAGCGTGTCACTCGAAAAACCCGTTCCCATGGGCGCGTCGAGGTCTTCGACCCGCACCCCTGAAACGCCGGGGCCGAGCTCATCGGCGAACCATCGAGTCAGCTTCTTGCCAACCTCATCGAGATCTCGCTCGTCGTCTGAGAAACCCATGCGTGCCTCGAGAAGACATGAAGTAACCGCATCGCTATCACGGGGCAACTAGCCGTCGCGCACGAGGCCGCGGGTGATTCGAATACGGTCGTCTTCGAGCCCGCCGATCGCGACGAGCTTCCCACTGGACGACAGCAGTGCGAGCGGGACAGGTTCCGCCGGCCAGTCGCCCTCGACCCGATCCTTGACGATCGCACGACCGTGGCGTGCATCCTCGGTCCCCTGGTCTGTCAATCGGATTTGACGCAGCTCTCCACAAGCCTCCTCGAGCGACACCAACACCGTCTCCGGTTCGTCCAGCCGCTCGAGGGCCTCTAGGTCGACCGCCTCGCGCAGCGAGAACTTTCCCGATGCCGTGCGACGTAAACGCACCACGTGAGCAACCGTGCCGATCGCCTTGCCGAGGTCGCGCGCGAAGGCACGCACGAAAAAACCCTTTCCGCAGTGAAGCGACAATGTCGCGAGCGCTCCATCCACGCCGGTGACCGTCGCGCTGTGCAAGGTGACCTCACGACAGGGCGCGTCGATCACTTCGCCACGCCGCGCCCGCCGATGAAGCGCCTGCCCCTCGACCTTCACCGCACTGTACTCGGGGACCCTCTGAGGATGCGTGCCCACCAACCGCGCAACCGCTTCCTCGAGCATGGCGTCGTCAAGCGCCGGGACGGGTCTTTGGTCCACGATCCGTCCCTCTGCATCGAGTGTATCGGTCGCCACTCCGAACCGAATGGTTACGTCGTATCGCTTGTCGGCATGTTGTAGATACGGCACGAGCTTCGTCCCCTCGCCGACCGCAATTATGAGCACCCCCGTTGCCAATGGGTCGAGCGTCCCCGCATGACCGACGCGCCGCGTGTCTAAGAGGCGCCTCACCCGCTGAACGACGTCATGAGAGGTGCAGCCCTCCGGTTTGTCGACGACGAGGACGCCGTTCATGGCAGTACGGACGCGAGCTCTTCACGAACGCGATCGGCAGCTTGATCGAACGAACCCCGCATCTGTGACGCTGCGGCGCCGCGATGCCCGCCACCGCCCAAAGCAACAGCGACGGTGCTCACGTCGACGTTACCGCGCGAGCGCAGGCTCACCTTGGTATCGAGTCGTTCGCCCTCCGGGCTGTTGACGGGCCACTCCCAAAGCATCACCCCCACCTCGACTCCACGCAGCATGCGAGCGTAGTTGACCATGCCCTCGACCATCTCGTCTGTAGCGCCGCATGAGCGAAGCATGTCACGAGTCACCCTGACGATCGCCACTCGCCCGTCGAAATCCATTTCGAGGCTTTCGACGACTGCGCCTAGCAGCCGCATGCGCGCTGGCTCCCAGCCCTCGAATAGCTCGTACGCAACACGCCATGCGTTCGCCCCCGCCTCGAGCAATCGCGCACCAAGCCGAAGCGTCTCGGGGGACGTCGTTGGATAGCGAAAGCCGCCGGTGTCCGACACCACCGCGGCGTACAGCGGTGTTGCGGCGTCCTTTGGGATGTCGTTCAAGCCGAGTGCCTCGGCTATCCGCACGACGACCTCACCAGTCGCGCAGGCGTCGGAATCCCGTAGGACGTAGTCTCCGAACTCATCATGCGCCGCGTGATGATCGACGACGACGACCGGCCCCGTGATATCCCGCGAAGGAAGCCCAGGAGGCACCAACGCCTCGGCGGCTAGATCCATCAGACACAAAGCATCGTAAGTCACGCCACTCGCGACTGAAGAGATGAGTCCGTCATCTTCGACCAAGAACTGCAGTGACAGCGGGATCTGTTCGGTGACGAAGACATCGGCTGTTTTGCCCAACGCACGAAGCACGGAAGCCAGCCCCAGCGCCGAACCGAGCGCATCCGCGTCGGGTCGTCGGTGCGGAGCGATCAAGAAGCGCTGCCCCTGGCGGAGATGCTCTATGGCGTCCTTATTCATGGGTCCCTTTCGCCTGCGTCGCCGTCGTCCGTCTCTTCCGTGTCGAGCTCCGAGAAGATCGCTTCGAGTCGAAGGGCGTTGTCCACGACGTCGTCCCAGAAGAACTCTAGATCGGGCACCCTTCGAAGACCAAGGCGCTGGCCGAGCTCCCGTCGAATGAAACCCGTCGCACGCGTCATGGCGTCGACGGCTTGGTCACTGCGATCGGTCGAAACCTCACCCATCAGCCGAATGTAGACGCGGGCGATACTGAGGTCGTCCGTGAGGCGGACCTCGGAAATGACGACGTCTTTTGCGCGGGGGTCGCGGAGCACGCCTCGAATCAGCAGGTCCATCAGTCCCTCACGAATGCGCTCACTGACGCGCTCAGCGCGTTTGTAGTCGTGTGTGCTCATCTGGCCTCCCCGAAATCCCTTCCGAGGTGAATGATCTCCATCGAGCGACCCACGACGACCGCCTCCGACACGCCACTCACGAAGCTCACGATGTTGTCGAGCATCTGATTGGCGTGCCTTCCATCGGACGAAACCACCACGAACCCGAGCACTCCACGTCGGTATACGTCTTGGTCGGCGACTTCGGCGACTGCGACGTTGAACCGATTGGCCGTTCGGTCGAGCACGCGACGAATTATCGACCGCTTGCCCTTGAGCGAGTTCACTCCCGGGAGCGACAACTCGATCTGGCACGCACCTATGACCACGGGGCGTTACTCCAGCGAAGCTTCGACTTGCTCCTCTTGGAAGCATTCGATGACGTCGCCTTCCTTGACGTCGTTGTAGCCCTGCAGCCCGATACCGCACTCGAAACCATTGGCCACTTCCTTGGCGTCTTCTTTGAAGCGGCGGAGAGAGCCGATTTGTCCCTGCCAGACGAGGACACCGTCGCGGACGAGGCGCGCCTTGCCGGACCTGATGATTTTGCCGTCGGTGACCATGCAACCCGCAATGAGGCCGATCTTCGGAATACTGAAGGTCTGACGCACCTCGGCCTTGCCCAGGTCCTTCTCGACGACCTTGGGTGCGAGAAGGCCCTTCATGGCGGCCTTGACCTCGTCGATCGCTTCGTAGATCACGTTGTAGGTGCGGATCTCGACGCCTTCTTTCTTGGATGTCGACGATGCTTTGCCCTGCGGGCGCACGCTGAACCCGAGCACGATGGCGTTTGAGGCGCTCGCAAGCATGACGTCGTTCTCCGTGATCCCACCCACGCCGGTATGAATCACGTTGACCTTCACCTTGTCGGTGGACAGGTCGGTGAGCGACGACTCGAGTGCCTCGACTGAACCTTGGACGTCGGCCTTGATCACCAATCGCAGCTCCTGAACGTCGCCGCTCTGCATGAGTTGTTGGAGTTGGTCGAGTCCGCGCGCTTGTGGTGTACCGGGTGCCTTGACACCAGGCTTCGCCCGCGACGCGGCGACTTCCTGCGCCTTCTTCTGGTCGATGACCTGATAGAACAGGTCGCCCGCGGCAGGAAGCTCGGCGAGGCCCAAGACCTCGACCGGCGTCGCGGGCCCAGCTTCCTTGAGCTGTCGGCCCCGATCATCGGTCATCGCACGAACGCGACCCCACGCCGCCCCCGCGACGAGCGAATCGCCGGCTGCAAGCTTGCCGTCTCGCACCAGCAGGTTTGCGACCGGGCCGCGGCCGCGGTCCAGGTACGCCTCGAGCACGACGCCCTCGGCGGGGATCTTTTCGTTGGCTTTGAGCTCGAGGAGCTCGGCTTGAAGCAGAACGTTCTCGAGAAGCTCTTCGATGCCGTCGCCGGTGATCGCGGAGCACGGAACGAAGATGGTCTCGCCGCCCCAATCCTCGGGTTGCAGGCCAAGGGCCGCGAGCTCGGTTTTGACTTTGTCGGGCTGAGCGTCCGGGCGGTCCATCTTATTGACCGCAACCACGATGGGCACCTTGGCCGCTTGGGCGTGATTCACTGCTTCCTTGGTCTGGGGCATCACTCCGTCGTCGGCGGCGACGACGAGGATGACGAGGTCGGTAGCTTGCGCACCTCGAGCGCGCATCGCGGTGAACGCTTCGTGGCCAGGCGTGTCGAGGAAGACCACGGTGCCCCTGGCCGTATCGACGCGATAGGCACCAATGTGCTGGGTGATGCCGCCCGCCTCACCGCTCACGACATCGGCTTTGCGGATCTTGTCGAGCAGGGATGTCTTTCCGTGGTCGACGTGACCCATCACCGTGACGACCGGTGGTCGTGCGGCTTGGTCAGTCGCGAGGTTCTCGAACTCGCCTCGCGCATCGCCGACGATGTCTTCTTCGGTGCGCGCGACGTTTTCGACCTCGTAGTTGAACTCGCTCGCAAGAACGGCCGCCGTGTCGGCATCGAGGGTGCTATTGATATGCACGCCGGCCACGCCGAGCTCCATGAGCTTCATGAGGACATCGGTAGCCTTGAGGCTCATGCGCTGGGCCAACGCCTGAAGCTGAATCTGATCTTCGATGCGGATCACGCGCTTCTGCGCGCTCGGCACGGTGATCTCGGTCTGCTTGGGCTTCTTTCCCGGCTGCATGCGCTTCTTACCGGGCCGCCCCTGCGGCCTACCCGTGGGTCCGATCGAAGACCGGCCACGGATCTCACGACGGCGCGGCGCATCGGCTCTCTGTTGAGCATGCTCTGCAACGATGCGCTTACGCGCGCCCTCCGAAAGCGGGGCCGCGCTCGGTGCGACGGCTTTGCCCCGGCGCATCACGCCCGGGGGCAGCGGGTCGTGAGCGAAGCGCCCCTCTGGTTGGTCCCCCGCCTCGACCGGTGCATCGCTTGGCACGGGGCCCGGCTCGACACTCGGCGTTTCTGAAGGTGACGCGGCCGTCGCAGCGACCGGTTCGGACGTCGGTGCCGGCTCTGACGGTTGCACCGACGGCGGTGGCGGCGGTGGAACCGAAACCTCTCGTTCGGGAGGCGGTTCGGATGGGACTGCGGGCGCTGCCGGCGCACTCGGCGCGGCCTTTTCCGGCAGCGCTTCGGGTGCGACCTCTGCGGGCGCGGGCTCTGGTGCGGCCTTGGCCTTGCGCTTTCGGCGGACGACGGTCGGACGAATTCGCTCCTCGACCATGTTCTCGCTGCGATCCTTGTTGAGAGCGCGTTTGATGCGGTCGACCTCGACCGGATCGAGCACACTCATGTGGTTTCTCACCTGAATCCCGAGCGCCGCCATCCGCTGGATGAGGTCGCGATTCGCAACCCCGAGCTCTCTGGCGACTTCGTAGACGCGCACCTTCGTCATTACGCGCTCTCCCCCTTCACCGACTCGGTCTCGGTTGCAGGCTTGGACTCGGGCGTGGCCTGCGTTTCAGTGTCGGCTTCGGTCTCGGTCGCAGTCTCCGTCTCGGGCTCCGCTTCCGCCTCGGCTGCCGCCGCGGCCGCGGCTTCAGCTTCAGCCTGAGCCTTGGCTTCTTCCTCGGCCTTCTTTTGCGCCTCGGCCTCGGCCGCCTTCTTGGCAGCTTCGGCCTCTTGACGCGCGGCCTCCGCCTCGGCCTCCGCGCGAGCACGCTCGATATTCACCTTGAGCTTTTCCTCGATGGGCGGCCACTCGGTAGCAACGAACAGCGCGACGCCCTCCTTGACGAGCCGGGCCTTCTGGCTCCCGAGCCCCGATTTGATGGCAAGGCGATCGGTGTCGGCCTCCTCGTTCACCGATTGGACCGAGCGATAGCCGCTGTTCTCGAGGAGGTCTGCAACTCGTGAGGTTACCCCCTGCACCAGAAGAAGTTGCTCGCGGTCGGTGAGCTTCTCCGTGGCCTCGGCCGCAGCCACCAGACGCTCTTGGCGGAGCTCTTCCATCGCGCGACGCGCGTCTTCCTTGAGCTGCGGGACCTGTTCTTCCTCGATGCCGGCGATCGAGGCGAGCTCACCCGCGCCCGCGTCCGCGACTTCGTCGAGGCTCCTGAAGCCCATGCGGTAGAGATTGCGCGCGAGCTCCTCGTCTTCACTCAATCGTGACAGCGCCTGCATCGCCTCTTCTTCGATCTGCTTGAAACGCGACTCGCTGACGATGTCGAGCTTCCACCCGGTAAGCTGCGATGCCAGGCGAACGTTTTGGCCACGACGACCGATCGCCAAAGAGAGCTTTGCGTCGGGCACGACCAGCTCCATGTTGGAGTTCCCCTCGTCGATGACGACCCGAACCACCTCGGCGGGCGCAATCGCGTTGCACACGAAACGCGCCGGATCTCGGTCCCATGGGACGATGTCGATCTTTTCGCCGCGAAGCTCCTGAACTACCGCTTGGACGCGCGAGCCTTTCATTCCGACGCAGGCGCCGACTGGGTCGACGTCTGAATCCCGACTGCTGACGGCGATTTTCGAGCGAGCTCCCGGTTCGCGAGCGGCGGCCACGATGCGGACGATGCCCTCGTAGATCTCGGGAACCTCCATCTCGAAGAGCTTGACTAGCAATCCGACGTCGGTCCGGGAGAGAATGATCTGTGGGCCCCTCGCCTCCCGGTCGATGTCTTTGAGAAATGCGACGATGCGATCGCCTGGTCGATAGCTCTCCCGGGGCGTTTGCTCTCGGGGTGAAAGGACGGCTTCGACGCCGCGTCCGAGGTCCACGATGATGTTGGAACCGCGCTCGAAACGGCGGACGACACCGGTGATCACCTCGCCTTTGCGATTCTTGTATTCCGCGTAGACGCGCTCGCGCTCGGCGTCACGCACTCGCTGGATGATGACCTGCTTGGCGGTCTGCGCCGCGATGCGCCCAAACCCCTGGCGGTGCTGCTCCATGTCGAGCAGCTCGCCGAACAGCTTGTCCTGTTCGCGCGCCTTTTCACGGTCCTCCGGAAGGTAGAAGATCTGAAAGCCAAGCTCCTCGCCGATTTCCGCTTCGAGGCCGTGCTTTTCAGCCTCTTCGACCGAGATTTGTTGCTCGCTGTTCTCGACGGCTTCGACGACCGTCATGTACTGAAAGAGATCCACCGCGCCGGACTCCGCGTTGAACCGCGCCTCGAGCTCGCGTTCCATTCCGAAGGTCCGCTTGGCGGCGGTGAGAATCGCTTGCTCCGTGGCCTCGACCAACACCTTGGCGTCGATGCCCTTTTCTTGGCTGACTTGTTCAATAACGCTGTTGAGAGAGAGCGAGCTCTGCTGCATGGCGATCACCTAGAATCGGTAGACGAGATTGGCGTGTGCAATCTCCTCCAATGAAATACTGACGGTCTGTCCGTCTTGATCGATTTGGATGTTTCCATCGACGACCCCCAGCAACCGTCCGCGAAATCGGCGTCGCTTGTCGATGGGCGAATGTGTTTTTACTTTGATCTCTTTGCCAGCGAAACGTTCGTAGTCCGCGAGCTTGAACAACGGACGCTCTAAGCCGGGCGAGCCCACCTCGAGCAGATAGTTGCCGGGCACCAAGTCCTCGTGCGCATCCAGCGCCGAGGACAGGTCACGACTCACCGCGGTACAATCGGCGAGTGACACCCCGCTCCCCGAGTCGACGCCCTCACGAAAACGGTCGATCAGCACCCTGAGGACACCCGTGCCCGGACCTCGGTGGAAGCGCACATCGACCAGCTCGACCCCGTGAGCGCGGCAAATCGGCTCGGCAAGGACACCGAGACGGCCGTTCAGGCTGTCTTCGTTCTGAGACATGGCTGGCTGCATTATGCGTCCGAATGAGAAAAAGGGCGGGCCGTGCGGCCCACCCTCGACAGGTAAACCAATAATTTCAACAGCGACCTACCACACGCGGTCTTGGGGGGCAAGCTCTCGGCGGCCCCTTCGAGCCCCCCCTAACCCCCTAAAGGCACTTGCATTGTTGGCGGTTAGTCGAGTATGTCGGCCGTCTGTCCGGCGCACTCCGCGCGTTGGTCTGGAGGATCGCATGAAGTCGGTGATGTTTCGATTTGGGCCGCTCGCGGCCATTGCTTGCATGGGGTTGTTAATCGCGAGCTGCAGCAGCAGCCGCGAGGGTGCTTGGGGAGCAACCCAGGCCGGAGACCTCTCGGAAGAAGCGAGGGCCACAGGTCAGCAACTTATCAAGGACGCAGAGTCGCTGTGGATACAGCGAGGTGACGAGGAGAAGCTCGCGGCGACAATTGCCAACTGGCAACGGGCGCTCGACATCAATCCCAATGACCCGGACACTTGGGCGAAGCTTTCGCGCGGTCACTACTTCCACGCCGATTGCCACCTCAAGTTCCAGGAGGGCAAGGAAGCCGACATCAAGGCCACGTTTCAAAAAGGCATCGAAGCCGCCGAGCGTTCCCTGGTGACGAGGTCGAGTGCTTTTGCAAAGAAGATGCAGGACGGTACGCGCATCGAGGACGCGATCGAGGTCCTCGATAAGAGCGCGGTCGAGGCGCTCTACTGGCGCTCGAGCAACCTCGGCCGGTGGGCCAGCGAGGAGAGCTTCGCAACGCTGCTCTCATACAAGGACGAGATCCGCGCGGTCATGCAGTTCTGCCTCGATCAAGATCCCACCTTCTTCTACCAGGGTCCCGATCGTTACTTTGGCGTGTTCTACGCGCGCGCGCCCGGGTTCGCCGGTGGCGACATGAACCGAAGCCGCGAGCATTTTGAGACCTCGATGGCCATACAACCCAACTACTTCGGGACACGGACACTGATGGCCGAGGATTACGCCGTGAAACAAGGCGACCAGGAGCTGTTCGAGCGCCTATTGATGGAGAATCTCAATCGAGATCCCGCGGCTGCACCGGACGCCGCTCCCGAGAACCGCTGCGAGCAACGCAAGGCGAAGAAGCTTCTCGCAGAAATCGACGACCTGTTTTGAATACGCGGCGCGGGCGCGCCGTACACCCCTTATAGGAGTCCCCTCATGAACAAACCCTCCACCGCGCTCTTTGCGTTGGTCGCCTGCTGTTTCTTCTCCCCACCCGCCACTTGGGCCCAGGAACCCAAACCCGAGCCCGAGTTCATCATGGAGGTGGGCACGGTCGCACCCTCCGGCAGCCCATGGGCAGAGCAGCTGAAGATCTATCGGAAATACGTCCACGAGGAGACCAAGGGTCGCGTGAAGGTCAAGCTCCGACTCGGCCGCTCCAATGAACGTTCCATCGCGCGTCGAGCCGCGGCGGGAACGATGCAATCGTTCGCAGGCTCCACGGGCGGCCTGAGCTCCATCGTTCGCGAGATGAACGTGTTCGAGTCTCCGTATGTCTTCGACAGCGAGGAGCAAGCAGACAAGGTTCTCGACAACCCCAAAGTGATCGCACAGGTGCAAAAGATCCTGAGCAAGCGGAAGCTCGTGTTCGGGCTTTGGGCCGAGAACGGCTTCCGCTCGTACTTCAGCCGTACGCCGATCAAGTCCCCGGAGGACCTCAAAGGCATGCGCATGCGTTCGCAAGAGGCCATCGCCCACGTGGAAACGTACCGGGCCTATGGGGCAAGCCCCGTGACCATCGACGTCGCCAACACGATGACGAGCATCCAGACCGGTGTGGTCGACGGCTTTGACAATACCCCCCTCTTCGCAATGGCTACGACTTGGTACCAGGGGCTCAAAGACGGCGAGCGCAACCTCATTCTCAGCAAGCACTCCTATCAGCCGGGCATCTTGGTCTACTCGAAGAAGTGGTTCGACACGCTCCCCAAGGATATCCAGACGATCCTGACAAAGGTCCCACAAGACGTCATTACAGATGGCCGCCTGGCCGTGCGAAAGATGTCCCCCGTGCTTCTGAAGAACCTGAAGCGGTATGGATACGAGATCCGCGAGCCTTCCAAGTCGGAGCTCAAGGCATTCAAGGCGGGAGCCAAGGGCGTCGTCGACCGGGTCGCCAGCAAGACCGGCCCGGAGGCCAAGGCACTCCTGAGGGAAGTCCGCGCGGCGATGTAGCTCACGCGAGGTTGTCGCCGTACCTTGCGATCAACCGTTCAGCCTCCGCATGCGCCTCGGGCGTGTCGACATCGATCCACGTCGCAGCTCCCACGTCGGCGGCGCGCATGTTGCGCTGTTCGGCGACCCTGCTGACCCCGTCCGACAGTGAGCACCCGTCGGCACCGTCACATGCACGGAGAGCTTCGATGAACCCAGGCGTGATTCGGAATACCCCGGTGTCGAGCGCATTGTAGTCGTCGAGCTGCTTCCCAATGCAAACGATGTAGTCCCCTTCCGTTCGAACCTTGGTCGCGTCCTCGAGGTCGAAGCAATCCTCGATTCGGTAGTCGACCCCGAGCACGCCCTCATCGTGCGCCAACGGAAAGGCCGCGACTGCCTCGAGCAGCGCGGGGGACCACAAATGGTCGCTCATCAACACGAAGGTGGGGCCTTCGACGAAGTCGGCAGCCTTCAGGAGTGATGTGCCGTTCGGTTTGTAAAATTCGTCGTTGACGAAGAAACGAAGCGCTGGACCAAGGGCCGCCTGTTCGAGCTGCTCACGCAGCATCGATCCGAGGTGACCGATCACAATTGCCACTTCCGAAACACCTCCCCGCTCTAGCGCTCGGATCACACGGAAGATCAATGGTACGCCCGCGACTTCACGCAAGGGCTTCGGTATCTCTCGCCCGTCCGCGAGCCGTGTTCCCATTCCCGCCGCCAAGATGATCGCACGGGTCATGTTCTTGTCAGTTGGGCAAACATGATCGAAAGGCTCGCACGGACTGTACGCGAGCCACCCGATTGTGGCGCATTTATCGACATCGCCAAGCCCATTGCTGGCGCTCGGTGACTCTGCTACGAGTCGAACCGCCCAGTCGCGATGGAGAGAAGATGACAGGACGTGAAATCAAGCCGGCCGACGGAAGGCTGGGAGTTCTCCTGCCGGGGATGGGTGCCGTCGGTACGACTTTCATTGCAGGGTGTTTGCTCGCGCGGCGCGGCATCGCGAAACCACTCGGCTCGCTCACGCAGATGGAAACCATTCGTCTTGGCAAGCGGACGGACGAGCGCACGCCCTTCATCAAGGATTTCGTGCCGCTGGCAGGGCTCGACGATTTGGTCTTCGGCGGATGGGACCTCTTCCCGGATGACGTCTACGAGGCCGCCAAGAACGCAGAGGTTCTGACGATCGACCACCTGGACTCCATCAAAGAAGAGCTTTCGGCGATCAAACCGATGAAGGCCGTGTTCTTCCCCGAGTTCGTCAAGCGGCTTCGAGGGGAGCACGTCAAATCACAGACCAACAAGATGGAGCTCGCTGAGGCAGTGCGGGAGGATATCCGCCAGTTCAAAAAGGCGAACGACCTCGATCGCTGCGTGGCCATTTGGTGCGGCTCGACCGAAGTGCACCGCGAGCCGACTGCGGTCCATGCCACGCTGGCCAACTTCGAGGAGGGGCTGCGGAACTCGGATGCCGCGATCAGCCCATCCCAGGTATATGCGTATGCGTGCCTCCGAGAGCGGGTCAGTTACGCGAACGGCGCCCCGCACCTCACCGGCGACATCCCGGCGCTCACCGAGCTCGCAAGGGAAACCCAGACCCCACTCTCGGGTAAGGACTTCAAGACCGGTCAAACCCTGATGAAGACGATCCTCGCACCCGGCTTGCGCGCGCGCATGCTCGGCATTCGCGGTTGGTTCTCGACCAATATTTTGGGCAACCGCGATGGCGAAGTCCTCGACGACCCCGAAAGCTTCAAATCGAAAGAGGTAAGCAAGCTCGGCGTTCTCGAGACCATTCTTCAGCCGGAGACCCACCCGGACCTCTACGGCGACATGTACCACAAGGTTCGGATCAACTATTACCCTCCGCGCGGCGATCAAAAAGAGGGCTGGGACAACATCGATATCTATGGCTGGCTCGGCTACCCGATGCAGATCAAGATAGATTTCCTGTGCCGCGATTCGATCTTGGCGGCGCCGCTGGTGCTCGACCTGGCTCTCTTCATGGACCTCGCGCAGCGCGCCGGCCTGTCCGGCATTCAGGAGTGGCTGTCGTTCTACTTCAAGAGCCCGATCACCGCTCCGGGGCTCTATCCCGAGAACAACCTGTTCGTTCAGCTCGGCAAGTTGAAGAACACGCTTCGGTGGATGAAAGGCGAACAGCTGATCACCTACCTCGGCCGCGAGTACTACGACTAGGCGGAAGAACGCTACCAGACCGGTGTTTCGCCGCGGATGCGCACCCAGGTGCCCGGGTTGTCCTCGGTGGCATAGCCCCCGTGCCAAGCGGCGGGGAGGTCCGGGCCGGCCCAGTTGTACAGCCACCTCGCATCGTACGGTGACATGTTGATGCAGCCGTGGCTCTTCGGGCGGCCGAACAGATCGTGCCAGAAAGCAGTGTGGAACGCGTACGCGCCGTGGAAGTACATGACGTACGGAACGTCATCGAGGGAATACGGGCCTTCGATCTCGTTCCCGCCGTCCATGGTGGAGGTGAGGTGCTTGGCCCGGACACGGAAAAGCCCCGTCGGTGTGCGGCTGCTCTCGACCGGATCCTCCGGACGGCGAACCCGCCCGGTCGAAACCAACGTCACGAATACGGGTCGCCGCCCCTCGTATGCGACCAGGGTTTGGTCCGTCAGGTTGAGATCGATCCACCGTTCGTCCGAGCGAACGCCCTCGGGCAACGGCTGCGCATCGACCCTCGTCAGGTCCCCCGGCCGTAAGTACCGCCCATCCATTGACCGCACGAACAACGCGTTCGCGAAGCGTTCCTGCCCATCGACGAACAGCAGGCTTCGTCGGGCGGCGCGCTCCGGCAGTGTGCGGAGCGTCGTCGGCGAGCTCTTTTCGAACATCGCGACGCCGCGTTTGCGGACGAACGCGACCGGCAGGGTACCCAAATCGCCGCCGAGCTCCTGACCTGCGAAGTCGCTTCCTTTGCGCCCCCGTAATCGATCATCCTGAACGAAACCGTTGTGCTGGGTGCGCCAAAAGACTCGACCCTCCTTCTTGAACTGACGGTCGAGGCTGACGTAGAAGCCAGGGAGCAGCATCCGCCGAACGATGCCCCCTGCGACATCGTCGCCCGGGTCCGTCGGTCCACCGTCCGCGGCCTCTTCGAGCGCGGCGAGCTGCGCTGCCGTTGGCAGTCTGCGGAACTCGGGCGTGGGTACCCGGACAGTCGCGTAACGATAAGGAAGCTTGGCCTCCAGGTCCGCCTGTTCACCACGCAGCTCGGGAAGCTTGTCTCCCAAGAACGCGATGACATGGAGGTTGTGACAAACATAGCCGCGGGTCGTCAGCGGATACCAGCCGCCGTCGCAACCGTCATGGCCCACCGGCTCCGCTTTGGAAGACTGAACGACCGTGCCGGCCCGGAGGTACCCCAGCCGCGGCGCATCGATATTGGGCTCCTCGAAAACCGACGAGACAAACCGCTTTGCAAAAATGCGCTTTGGTGGCCCGCTCGGCTTGAGCACGCGGTCGATCTGCTCCGAGCCCCACGACACGGTGCCCTCTTCGCACCCAGCGATGAGAAAGGCCGTGAGTCCTATCAAGCAGATGCTGCGATGCATGCCCGTCGATCCGATGAGAAATGCGTCTTCCAGGGGAGGTCTGCTACGAAGTGTCATTGGGATGGCCGACGGTCAACACCAGCGGTTTCTCGAGCGACAAAGCACCGTGGTCGGGGTCTTGGCATCGGTCGCGATGCACAGCCTGGTGTTTCTCTCCCTCGGATTCGTGGCGCCCTATGACTTCGATTTCGAGATCGCCCTGCCAAACGAGGTCGAATTCGGGCTGACGGAAGCGGTCGAGATGGCCCATGTTGCTGACAGCCGTCGCGCAGCGCCGGTCGCGGCCAGGGCCGAGACCGGGGCCGAGACCGAGGCCGAAGCCGAGGCCGAACCCGACGCCGGGACCGAGGCGGAGGCAGAAGCAGAGACCGAGGCGGAGACGGAGACGGACGAGGCCTTGATCGCGGAACCGACGATCGAGGGACCGTCGCGCATCCCCGCGGGTGCCCACCTTGCTCTGCGTATCGACATGGCTCGGATTCGTCGCTCGCCGTTGTCCGCCGACGTGAATCGCTTCCTTGCTGCGGTACCCGATTGGCAGCTCCTGCTCGACGGATCCGGCATCGACCCCGTTTCGGATCTCGACCGATTGCTGATCGCTACGCCAAACCTCCAACGCGCCAAGCTCGTGCTCGCTGGCCGACATCGCCGAGGTGCGAAGTTCACCGAGCAGCGAGTGAAGACCCTCGCCAAGACCCGCGGCAAGTCAGCACGATGGACGACCAAGCGCGGCGTCCGTACCGCGCGCTGGCACAATCTCGATGCGACACTGCGGACAATCGCGGTGCTCGGCCCCAAGCACTTTGCGATCACGCGCCCGGGAGACCTTCCCAGAGTGCTGGCACTCGCGAAGGCGCGCGAGAATCGCAACGCAAAGCGCGAGGGCCTCGAAGAAGCCCGAGGCGCAGATAGCCTGCTTTCCATGGGCCCAGACGAGGCGTTGTCTCTCGAGATCGAAGGCGTGCATCGCTTCATCGTCGGCAATGTGCAGCACGTGCCAGAGCGCCTGCGGATCGCGGTACGGGAGACCGATGCAAACGAGGCGACGGTTGACGCGCTCGCGACGTACGCATCGATCGCAGAGGCGACGGCGGCGGTCGCGTTCTGGAAACGCGTGCGCGATCACTACGCTCAGCAACCCGTCATTCACCTGATGAGCCTGGGCTCCGTCTTGACTCGCATGGAGATCAGGGTCGACTCAGAGCGGTTGCGGATGTCTACGAAACTGAATGCGCATCAGATTCGAATGATCTTGAGTTACATCGAAGGCGCGCTGGTCGGTTCGTCTCTCGAGCAGAGCCCCCCGAGTCGTCCGACGCAACCGTCGACGATTCGCCCGAGGCGGAACGTTAAATGAAATAGGGGCCGCAAAGGGCCCCTACTCCGTGCATGATTGCGAAACGGTTCTAGTTGACCAGATCTTTGAGCTTCTTGAGAGGCGTCGCGCGAACCTTCTTCGACGCGGGCTTCGCAGCAAACATCTGTTTTTCCCCCGTGAACGGGTTGATGCCTTCACGCGCTGGGCGTGCTGGAACCTTTTTCACCTTTAGCTTGATCAAATCAGGAATGACGAACTCGCCCGGCCCACGACGGCCAAGCTCTCGCTTCACCACGTCTTGAAGGCTATCGAAAACGCCCACGACTTCCTTCTTTGTCAGGCCACTCTTATCGGCCAGTTCACTCATGATCTGGGCCTTCGTCATTCGCTTGCCCGCTGCCATAGGTCCCTCCTTACTCTTCCGAGGCCTGCTATCGGTGCCAAAACGCCCAAAAACCGGGCTTCTTGCAGGCACGGCGCCATCTATGCCCTGCCATTTCCTCGCTGACAAGAGGTTTTCTGTGTTTTCGCCGGAAAAATTAGGGGTGGGTTCGAGGCCCCCATTTCGCCCGGTCCCACCCTTTTGAGCCGACCCTCCCGCGTGCGGCGGATGTCCACACCTAGTCCACAGCTCTCGCACCCGAGCATACACCGGCGCATCGCTACTATTTCAATCGCCAAACGCGACTGGATTTCAACGAGTTGCCGATCAAACCTTCGATGATAGTTTTATTTTTTTCTGCGGGAGCGCCCACCCGCCCGACGGTTGTCCACAGACTGGCTTGTGCGGCTTCCAGCCTTCACGGCCGCCATTAGGCCGTCAGCGAGGGCGTTCATCCGCCGCGTCTCGGCCTGGGTTCGATGGTCATGGCCGAGCAGGTGGAGCAGCCCGTGAGCCAGCAAATAGGTCACTTCAGCGACGATGGGGCGATCGTTCCGTCTCGCCTGGCGGGCCGCAGTATCGAGCGAGATAACTACATCTCCCAACAGGCTGGGGTCTGAGGGTCCTTCGCCCTCCTGCATGGGGAACGCGAGGACGTCGGTCGGCCGATCGATCTGGCGGTAGCGTCGATTGAGACCTCGCATCGTGCGATCGTCGCAGAGCAGCACCGAGAGCTCCGCATCGTCGAGCTTGGTTGCGCGCAGCATCAGCTCTCCGCGGCGTCGCAGTTCCCCTGGGCTCACCGAGCGTCGCCGAAGGCTTTGTGTCCGCACCCAGACCGGCATCGAACTATCCTGCTATGCTGCCTCGCCATGTTCAAGACTGTCTTGGTCGCCAAGCGGAGCGAGGCCGCCGCCCGCGTAGCTCGCACCTGCCGTCAACTCGACATCAAGGCCGTGGGCCTCCGAGCCAGCGATGATGAGTCAGGAGTCCACATCGACGGCTCCGATGAGACTATTCAGCTCGAGCTGGATTCTGACGGCGCGTTCCCCGTCGACGAGATCATTCGCGCGGCCAAGCAGGCCAAGGCGGACGCCGTTCACATGGGCTACGCGTCTGCCGATGGACAGAGCGCACTTCGTGAAGCGATCGAGAGCGAGGGGTTCAAAGTGATCGGAACGAACACCGAGGCCCTACATCGACCGGACAGGTTTCGGGACGTCGCCGAGAAGGCTACCGGGAGGATCGTACCGGAGACGATCGACCGCGCCCGTACGGTGGGGGTATTGGTAGCCGCGGACCAGCACGGCAACGTGACCCCGCTTTGCGAAGCCGACCACAGCTTGGGCGACGGCTGCGCGATCGAGGAATCGCCATCGCCGGAACTGATCTTCGCCGGAGACGGCGAGGCGATTCGGGGCGCGATGTTCGAGCACGCAAGGCGACTCGTCCTCGTGTCGGAGTGCAGCGGCCTCGTGACGGTGAACTTCCAGATAGATCCGCAGAAGCGCACGTGGTTCAAAAGCGCCATGGTCGGCCTCCCTAGACATCACACCGTGATGGAGTTGGTCACCGGTCTCGACCTGGTCGCCCTCGAGCTGGATATCGCCGCAGGCGAGAAGCTCGCCGAGTCGCTGGAGCTGGTCCAACCGACGGGCCACGCGATCTCGGCCGGAGTGGGCGTCGAGGGCGACCACGCCCATGCTGCCGTCGAGCAACTCAACGTTCCGCCCGCGCCCCACGACCGCGTCCGTTTCGATTCATCAGTGGTGAAGGGCGGTACGATCTGCCCCGACGACTACCCGTTGTTGATGAGAATCACCGTACGAATGGCGCTCCGGCATCTTGCGCTGCTGACCCTCGACCGGGCGCTCGCAGAAACAACCATCGCGCCGGTCGATACAAACATCGGCACGCTACGGCAGGTCCTCGGACACTTCTCCTTTCGGGCGGGCCAGTACGACGACGGGTTCGCCCAGAGGCACCTGCAGGCCTAGCCGCCGACGAACGTGGAGCGCCCCGCGAACTCAGCGGCGTCGCCGAGTTGCTCCTCGATACGCAACAACTGGTTGTACTTCGCGATGCGCTCCGACCGAGACGCGGACCCGGTTTTGATCTGGCCGACTCCCGTAGCAACCGCCAGGTCGGCGATGAACGTGTCCTCGGTCTCGCCGCTTCGATGCGAAATGATCGATGAGTAGCCGTGGAGCGCAGCGAGGCGGATGGTCTCGAGCGTCTCGCTGACCGATCCGATCTGATTGACCTTGATCAAGATCGAGTTCGCCACGCCCATGTCGATGCCGGTCTGGAGCCTATTCGTGTTGGTGACGAACAGGTCGTCGCCAACGAGCTGGACCTTGGAGCCAAGTTGGGCGGTGAGCCCTTTCCAACCGTCCCAGTCGTCTTCGTCCATCCCGTCTTCGATGCTGACGATCGGGTACTTCTCACAGTAATCGGCGTAGGTCTGAATCAGCGTCTCTTGATCGACTTGCTTCTGGTCGATCGTGTACTTGCCGCCCTCGTAGAACTCGCTCGCAGCGGAATCGAGCGCGATCGCGATCTGCTCCCCCGGTCGGTAACCAGCTGCCTCGACGGCGCGCGCCACGAACGAAAGCGCCTCCTCGTTGCTTCCCAGGCGCGGCGCAAAACCGCCCTCGTCGCCGACGGCGGTCGTTTCTCCGGCGTCCTTGAGAAGCCGCTTCAAGTGATGGAACGTTTCGACGCCAGCTCGGAGGGCGTCCGAAAAGGTACTGAAGCCCAGCGGTACGATCATGAACTCTTGGATCTCGAGGGCGTTGTCGGCGTGCTCTCCTCCGTTGATGATGTTCATCATTGGCGTCGGCAAGGTGCGGGCTTTGGCGCCGCCGAGATAGCGCCAAAGGGGCACTCCCGTCGCACTCGCGGCCGCACGTGCGACCGCCATCGAGAGTCCGAGGATCGAATTGGCCCCAAACTTGGACTTGGACTCGGTGCCGTCGTAGTCGATCATCGCGCGATCGACCGCGGCCTGGTCTAGCGCGTCGAGTCCCAGGACTTGGGACGCGAGCTCGGTCGTAACGTGCTCCACTGCTTTGAGCACGCCTTTGCCGAGGTATCGCGAGCCGTCTCCGTCTCGCAACTCGAGTGCCTCGTGCTCACCAGTCGATGCGCCGGACGGCACGGCTGCACGCCCAAAGGCGCCGCTCGCAAGCTCGACATCCACTTCCACCGTGGGGTTTCCCCTCGAATCGAGGATTTCACGTGCATCTACGCCGACGATCTCAGTCATGACGCGTTCGCCATAGCGGCTGCCCCCAGGTCACGCAAGCTTTCACGCTTCGGGGGCGTGCGGCAGATTTACGGGCTAGTCTCGTTCCGTGCAGCGGCTCCTCTACATCCCGTGGTTTCGTGCCGAGCCGCTGGAGCTCCAGCTGCCGTTCGAGCTTCCCGTCATCGGCCAGCAGCTCGATATCCAACCCTTCGGAGTCCTCGTGGCGACGGGTGTGATCGTGGCGAGTCTGGTCGCGCAGCAGTTTGCAAAGCGCAACGGGCGGTCGCCCACGGACACCGCGGACCTCGTACTGTACGTCGTGGTCTTCGCGTTCGTCGCCTCGTATTGGCTGAACGGTCTCTTCTATGAGACCGACGCCCTGTTCGACGTGCTCAGGCATCCCTCGCAAATCTTCGAGCATTGGCTGGGCCTGTCTTCGTTTGGTGGTTTCATCGGCGCGGCCCTGGGCGCGCTCTTCTGGCGCTGGCGGCGACAAGGACCGTTCTTGCCCATTGCAGATGCCGCCGCATTTTGTTTTCCGTTCGGTTGGTTCTTCGGCCGACTTGGTTGCTTTGTGGTCCACGACCATCCCGGTCGATCCTCGGACTTCTTCCTGGCGGTCGCCGACTACCGCACGGGAGTCCCACCCTACGTGCCGCGACACGACCTCGGATTGTACGAGGTCTTCGTGGCGGTTTTCATCATCGGGGTCTTCCTGTGGCTGGCACGCAAGCCTCGACCCCCAGGCCTTTACGTTGCTCTTCTTCCCCTGCTCTATACGCCGCTGCGCTTCATGCTCGATTTCCTGCGCGCCCCGATGTCCGAGGGCGGAGACATCCGCTACTTCGGTCTCACCCCCGGACAGTACGGCTCGATCGCGTTCTTCGTGTTCGGTCTGTGGCTGCTCCGCTACGTCCTCCGCGCGAACCAGCCAGGCGCCGGGGACCCCGCCGACTATGAACTTACTTGAGATCGACGACGGTGAGCTGTGGACCACCCTCGTCGTCATCGGCGTCGCGAAAGCGTTCGACATACGTCTTGTCTTGCGCGAGACGCTCGTGGATCGCGTGTCGAAGCGCGCCGCTCCCGACTCCATGCAAGATGTACGCGCTCTTTTCGGCAGCACCGTACATCCGATCGAGAAAGGTCTCAGCCAAAGAGACCGCTTCATCCGCCCGTAGACCCCGAACGTCCAAGGTGTTGTCACGCGTGCGACCAGCATGATCGCCGTTCCCGGGTTGAGCGTGCGGAACGGCTTGCTTGGGCGGTGGAGCCGCCGGCTTGGGATCATCGGCCTGACGGAGCTCGGAAACATCGACCCAGAGTTTCATCATGCCAGCCGTGACACGCACCTTGCCGCGCGCTTGTGTCTCGATCACCTCGGCCAGGCTATCGAGGCGATCCACCCACACCCGGTCACCGACCCGGAGTGCTTCGGGAACCACGGCCTCGCCCCCAGCGCCAGCCGCCCGAAGGTCGCGCTGCGCCGCATCGAGCTGTTGAAGGGCAGCGCTCGCTTCCCCGAGGCTGGCTCGCGTGGCTCGAACGGTCGACTGGCTTTGCTCTTTCTTGAGGGTCTTGCTCGCTTCGTCGAGCAGGAGTCGCGCCGCCCGCACCTGCGCGAGAAGCTGTGTCGCTTCCTCGCTGATCGAGCGCCGGTCTCGCTCCCGCAAACGACCGAGCTCTAGCTCGACCTGCTCCCTGGCCCGGGAGGCGGCCGTACGATCTTCGACGAGCTGCGCACGCTCCGCCTCGAGTGCCGAAGCTTGCTCCTGGAGCGTCGTCACCAGCATCTCGAAGGTGCGCGACTGCTCGGGCAAGACCAGACGCGCAGCCTCGATGACGTCCTCGGCGACGCCGTAACGTCGAGCCACCTCGAGCGCGCTCGACGCGCCCGGGATCCCCAACGTGAGCTCGAAGGTCGGCTCCATGCGATCCATGTCGAAGCCGACCGCCGCGTTACGCATCCGGTCGCCGCGCGCCGCGAGCGCTTTGAGCGCCTCGTAGTGGGTCGTCACGGCCACCGCCGCGCCCTTCTTGCAGAGTGCGTCGACCACCGCACAGGCCAGCGCCCCACCGGCCTCGGGGTCGGTACTGCTCGCCAGCTCGTCGAGCAGTGCCATCACTCGCTCGCCGGCGGTCTCGAGAACGCTGGCGACGGTCATGATGTGCGCCGAGAACGTGGAGAGGTTGCGGTGAAGATTCTGCTCATCGCCGACGCAACTCAGGACGGGATGGAAGAAACCACAGACGCTTTCCTCGGCGGCAGCCAACGGCAGCCCCGCCCGCACCATCAGCGCGGCGAGTCCGAGTGTCTTCAGCGCGACCGTCTTGCCGCCGGCGTTGGGGCCCGAAAGAACCAACGCATGCCCACACGTGAGCTCGAGATCATTGGGTACCACCTCGACTCCGTCGAGTTGAAGGAGCGGATGCCTGGCTGCATTCAGTCTCAGGTGTGGACGCTCGACGAGCTCGATGATGTGACCGTCGATATCCGTTGCAAACAACGCCGACGCCGCCCTCAAGTCGGCGTGGTCGAGTGCCTCTGCGGCGGCACGAATCTGGGGGACGTAGTGCCGAACCGTCTCGGAGAGCGCCGCCAGGATCCGCGCCTCTTCACGTTCGAGCTCCGATTGCGCCATCCTCAGCCGGTTGCCGCGGTCGACGAGATCGCGCGGCTCGATGAAAATCGTCGCCCCACTCGCGCTCGTGCCGTGCACGATGCCGTGAAAGCGCTCGTGCGCGTCAGCGCGAACGGGTAGCACGTAGCGGCCCTCGCGGATCGTGAAGTAGGAATCCTGGAGGATGGCGCTGTGCTTCTGGATGAGCGTCTCGAGACGTCGCACCAGACGCTGTCGAAGGTTGGCCACCTCGATGCGGAGCCGTTCGAGGTCCGCGCTTGCACTATCCAAGATCGTACCGTCCGGGTCGACGACGCGTGCGATTTCCTCTTGCAGCTCGTCGAGCGAGGGATCCGTAGAACACGCTCGGTCGAGAAATGGAGCGATCGCCCGGCGTCGTGCGAGGAACTTACGAAGTTGTCGGGCAGCATCGAGGGTGTTGCCCAGGTCGCGACAGGACGCAGCATCGAGAACGCCCTCGCGCTCCACGCGGTCGAGTGACTCCTCGATGTCTGCAATGCCATCGAGCGGAAGGGGCTCGCCCCGCTCGAGTAACGTCAGCGCCTCTCGCGTTTCGGCGAGCGCACGCTGCGCGCCCTCAAAGGTCGTGGCGATGGGCAGCGAAGCGCTCTTGGCGCGCGGGCCCTTGCACCGGGCCACGACGGCCTGGGCCAGCCGCTCCCATTCCAGGTCTCGCAAGGTTCTTTCTTCGCTAGCCGACACTTGGGATGTTGGACTGGTCTTAGCGTGCAAAATCCGGGACCTTCAAGTCACCGACGCGCTTTGGACGTGCTTTTTTGGGCGACTGCCGCGCCGAGGGACCCGGACGCGCGGCCCTCGTCCGGGCACGCGAGGCCTTACCCTTCATCGAGATCGAAACGATGACGGGCCGTTCTGGAATGATTTCGCCACTCTCCCCGACGAATCTCCCGTCGGCTGCCTTTAACGAAAACGGCTCACCCCTGGCGACCTCGATGGTGCACGGGGTGGCGGCACACGCAGGTGATCCATCGCCGAAAGTGACGCTCGCACCTTCCCGATCGGTCTCGACGCGCACAGCCACCGGTCCCACGTCGCCTTGGACAGGGGGGCCGGCCGGGGACACGACGGCTGGCGGGGCTGGATCGGTTTCTTGTGCGGCGGCACCGTCTTCTGCTGCCGGCACCCACCATTGCGTCGCCGCAAAGATGCCGGTCCCCACCAGCGCCGCTAGGGCCAGCCACTTGCCCCAATGGCCCCTTCGAATGAATGTCGCCTCGACTTCCTCCGAAGCGGTCGGCCACACCGGACTGATCGAGACCGTCGCCTCGGTCAGCTTTCCTTCGAGCGCGCATGCAGCCGCCTCGGCCAGCTCATCCATCGTCTCATAACGCTCGGTCGGATCCTTCGCCATCGCCTTTCGAATCACCGTCTCGAGCTGAAGGTTCACTTCGCTCGCCGGGTTGATGTCTCTGATCCGAGGCGGCTCGTCGAACAGATGCTTGGTGAGAATCCCCATGAACGTGTCGCCGACGAAGGGCACGCGGCCCGCAAGGCACTCGAACATGATCACGCCCATCGCGTAGATGTCGACTCGGTGATCCAGCTCCTTTCCGGCAGCCTGCTCGGGCGACATGTACTCCGGCGTTCCGAAAATCATGCCTGTCTTGGTGAGCTTCCTTCCGGGTGCCCCCTCGGTTTCGATGTCGCTCATCATCGCGATGCCGAAGTCGACGATCTTCACGAAGTCTTTGATGCCATCGCGCTCCGTCAGAAAGACGTTCTCGGGCTTCATGTCGCGATGCACGATGCGCTTGCGATGAGTGGCGCCTAACGCTTCGCAACACTGCACGGCGATCTGGACCACTCGTTCCGGATCGATGATCGCTTGGTTGGCCAGCACGTCCGCGAGGTCCTGTCCCGCGAGATACTCCATCACGAAATAGCTCGACCCAAACACCGTCTCACCGAAATCGGAAACGTCCACGATGTGCTCGTGCCCAATGCGTGATGCGCTCTTGGCTTCCTGACGGAACCGCGCGACCACGTCCGGCCTCCGAGACAGGTCGTCGCGGAGCACCTTGATCGCCACCTTCTTGTCGATGTCCTTGTGAACGCCCTCATAGACGAGGCCCATCCCGCCCTCACCGATCAGACGGATGATCTCGTACCGTTGAGCTAGCAGTGCGCCGATGAGCGGGTCGTTGGGGTCGCGGCGAGCGCTCCCCAGCTGCGAGGAAGTGAGCAGCCGCGTTGCGTCTACCGGACAGAACAATTCACCGCCCGCGTACTCCCCTTTGCAGGTTGGACAGACTTTGATTTGATGTGCGACCGCCATCGCTACCTTGCCGTCACCAGCTGTAACCCCTCGATATTACCGTAGCATCGGCGTATGAACAGGGCCAATCTGCGCCGAAGCAATCCCTACCCGCGGCGCCGAACTGCGTTGCGCGTGACCCTCCCCTTTGGTACCCGCGAAACAAGTGGGACGCGTTCACAAACTCGACGAGAGACTGATCGATCAAATCGCCGCGGGAGAGGTCGTCGAACGGCCGTCGAGCGTCGTCAAGGAGCTCCTCGAAAACGCCATCGATGCGGAAGCCTCGTCGATCGACGTGCTCATCGAAGATGGAGGCCGGCAGCGGATCGTAGTCCGTGACAATGGCACCGGCATGTCACGCCGTGATGCGGAGCTCGCGGTACAGCGACACGCGACCAGCAAGATCTCCACCATGGATGATCTCACCCATGTGCAGACACTCGGCTTCCGCGGGGAGGCGCTTCCCGCGATTGCCTCGGTCTCGCGATTCTTTCTCACCACGCGGGAGCATGAGGAGCTCAAGGGCACGAAGATCCGCATCGAGGGGGGCACGATGGCAGAGGTCTCCGACGTCGGTTGTCCCCCTGGCACCGTCGTCGAGGTGTCCGACCTCTTCTACAACGTACCCGCCCGCCGGAAGTTCTTGAAGGCCAGGCAGACGGAGAGCTCGCACATCTACGAGGTGTGTTTGCGCCTTGCGCTGTCAAATCCGCGGTTGAGACTCAACGTCTTCTCGGAGGGCAAGCCGATTCGTCAATATCTCCCCGTCGAGCGCCCGATCGACAGAGCTCGTGATGTTTTCCGGGACGTACCGATTCAGGAGATCGGTTTCGAAAAGGCGGGCCTGCGGGTGCGTGCCCTCCTCGGCCCCCCGGAGCATTCGCGGAACGGCGCCCGCCACTTGTTCTTGTTCGTGAACGGACGCGCTGTCACTGATCGCAAGCTCGCGAGGGCTATCGCGTTTGCCTATGGCGGAGCACTCCCCCCGGGCCGCTATCCACAAGGCATGCTCGAGCTCGAGCTCGACACTACGGAGGTCGATGTAAACGCGCACCCGCAGAAGACGGAGGTCCGGTTTGCGAACGCGCGGCAACTCCTCGACACCGTCGCTCGTGGCCTCGCGCTCAAGCTCGGAACCACCGCGTGGGGCCAGGCCGACGCGTTGTGGCGCGACCGACTCACGCCGCTCGGTCCGACGTCCGACGAGCAGGCACCGCACGCCTCACGAGTGGCTGAACGGGCGCCCACCTACGGTGCGCAGGGCTCGCTCGAGCCTTCGGGGTTCTTCGGCTCCATGCGGGTTCTTGGTCAGGTGCGAAAGATGCTCCTGGTATGCGAGGGCACCGACGGCTTGTACGTGATCGATCAGCACGCCGCCGACGAACGCATCCGCTATGCGCAGTTCCGGCGCAGCTATGATCAAGACGTCGTCAAGACGCAGCGCCTGCTTTTCCCCGACCGCCTCGAGCTCGAGACGGCGGAAGCCGCCAAGCTCGAGCAAAACGCCGAGCAGATCGCCGCGCTCGGATTCGAGCTCGACCGAATCGGCGAAGGGACCATTGCCGTGCGTGCTGTCCCCGCACTGCTCGCGTCGGCGCCCGCCGACCGGCTCATCGGACACCTGGTGGCTGAGCTCGAGCGTCACGGCGAACGCGTGTTCGGCGATGCAGTCGACACCGTGATCGCCACCATGGCATGTCATGCCGCGCTTCGTTCAGGCGACTCGCTGTCGCTCACCGAAGCTCAGGCCTTGCTGAAGCAACTCGACGAGGTCGATGACTTCCACAGCCATTGCACCCATGGACGGCCGGTCCTGGTCGAGCTCCCGTTTCGCGACCTCGAAAAGCAGCTCGGCCGATGAGCAATGTATTGGTCATCGCCGGCCCCACGGCGACGGGCAAGACGGCGGTGGCGGTCGACATCGCGCAGCGACTTCGAGGCGAGTTGGTCGGCGCCGACAGCGTCCAGGTCTACCGGGGTTTCGACATCGGGTCCGCGAAGCCCGGCGAGGAGGAGCTCCGCGGCACGACCCATCATCTAATCGACATCCTCGACCCCGACGAAGAGATCGACGCCGCTGAATACGCTCGCCGCGCAGACCTCGCCATCGGCGAGATTCTGTCTCGCGGCAAGCTTCCGATCGTGGTTGGCGGGACGGGTCTTTGGATCCGGGCCCTCATGCGAGGTCTCGTCGATGTGCCACCGGTCGATCCAGACGTGCGCGCGAGGTTCGAGGCGAAGGCCGGAGCGGTGGGTAGTGCGGCGCTCCATGCCGAACTACGCATGGTCGACCCGTTGACTGCCGATGCGGTGCATCCAAACGATCAGTTCCGTATCGTTCGTGCCCTCGAGGTGTACGAGCAGACCGGCGTTCCGCTCGGTGAGCTCCGCCGACGCCATGCACTCGGTGCGCCGCGCTACGGTGGGCTCTTCGTGGTGCTCGACCGAGCGATTGACGCACACCACACCGCGATCACGAAACGCGTCGACCAGATGCTCGAGGCCGGCTGGGTCGACGAAGTGCGAGCGCTACGCGCGCAGTGGGGCGACCAAGTGAAGGCGTTTGGCAGCGTGGGTTACCGCGAAGTACTTGCACACGTGAACGAACAGGTGACACTCGAAGAGACGCGCCGTCAGATCGTCAAGGCCACCCGGGTGTACGCCCGCCGCCAGCGCACGTGGTTTCGCGGTGAACCGGGAGTCGATTGGCGAGCGAACGCCGATGAGCTTCGAAGCCAAGCGGGCTTCCTTCGAGTCCAAAAGGAGCTGGCGGCTTGAATTTCTTCGGACACGCGGTGATCGCGAGCTGGATGCGTCCCGAGCCGCCCTTCGTGCTCGGGAGCATGCTTCCGGATTTCGAAGGCATGGTTCGTCAGCGCATCAGCCACATCAACGACAGCGTGGTCTCCGCCGGCATCGACTTCCACCATCGAACCGACGCGGTCTTTCACCGAGCACCAACGTTCATCGCGCTGTGTCGCCACGCGCTTCGGGAGCTTCAAGGCGCGGGAGTTCGGCGCGGCACGGCTCGGGCCGTTGCTCATCTTGGCACCGAACTGTTCCTCGACGGGTGGTTGGCCAATGGAAACGACGGCACCCCGATGTACCGGGCGAGCCTGACGGAGACCGAAGGAGCCGTTGATTGGCACGACGGAGGCGAGGCATTCACGGAGCTCCGCAGACGCTTGATCGACTGGGGCCCGCCCCATGCATACCGCGAGCCCACCTTCGTGATGGAGCGCCTCGCCGTCATGCTCGATCACCGTGATCGGCTTCGCATCGAAGAAGAAGACCACGCCCAAGTGCAGCGGTTTCTCCTCACCCTTCGACCAACGGTCGAAGCGGCTGCCCCAGAATTGCTAGCCCATCTGAAAAACGGGCTAGGCTGTCAGCACGAGTAAGGCCTTGCCCGCGACACGCAAGTTCGACAAGCGGCGAGTCTTTCGCTGGATACGCATCGCGATCACGATCGTGGCGTTCGGCTACATCGCTTGGCGAATTCGCGGCCAACTGGACCAGTTCGTCGACGCCCTGGACCGGCTCTCTTGGAGCGCAGCGTTCGGCGCATTCGCATTGGTGTGCGGGGCCCTTGGGCTGGGTGGCGTTCGTTGGCGCGTTCTGCTTCTCGCATACGGTGCTCAAAGGCTCCCGAGCTGGACGCAGACCGCGCACCTGTACCTGGTCGGTTACTTCTACAACATGTACGCGCCCGGAGGCGTTGGTGGCGATGTCGTGCGAGGAATCGCGAGCCGTCACGCCTTCAGCGAGGATGACGTCGAGGGAGCAACGGGGGGCGTCACCATCGTGTTGATCGAACGGGTATGCGGCGTCGCCGCGCTTCTCACGCTGTCTGCGACCGCGTTTACGCTCTGGCCCATCGCCGACATCCCAAATCTTCGGCTTTGGGTCCGCCTCGGACTGGCGGCGTCGGCGGCGGCGATCGTCGGCGTCGCGCTCGCGCCGATGGTCGGTCGGGCGGTTCCGGGTAAGCTCGGTGCCTGGCTACAGTCGTTTCCGCGGCTTCGGTCGCCCGCGCTGTTCGTCGCGGCAATACTACTGTCGTTCTTGATCCAGTCCGCCACCATCGCGACCGGTCACGTGATCATTGCTTCGCTCGCACCGTCGGTGCAATGGACCGATTCGGCAGCCATCATGCCGCTGGTCGGTGCGGCAGCGTTCTTTCCACTAACCGTAGGGGGCGCGGGCGTCCGCGAGATGGCATTCGCGGCCCTCTACGGAACCGTGGGTGTTCCACAAGTCACCGGGTACGCTGCGTCGCTTGCGTTTTGGGCAGCACAGCTCGTCGCGGCCGCATTGGGCGGCGTTCTGAACTTCATCATGCCGATCGGACCTGAGCCCGAATGACCACGACGTTCCTCGGCCTGCCTCTCCAAAGGCGACGACAGACCCTTTTGTGGACCGCGCTGCTCTTCGCTTACTACTTGCTGACCATGAGCCGTGGTCTGTCGATGTACGACAGCCCGGAGCTCGCGATGGTGGCCGGGCAGCTGGGACTCGGTCATCCGACCGGACAGCCCGTGCACACCCTGCTCGGTTGGGTCACGGCACGCCTCGGTTCCATCGTAGGATTGCACGAGGTAATCACCCTGAACGCGTTGAGCGCCTTGGCGGGTGCGCTCTGCCTCATTCCGGCGGCCAGCCTCGCTGACACGATTCTCGCGGACGATCGTGGTTTGCCCACGGTGCAGACACCTGTGGTGCTCCCCGCGATCGCCGCGATGGGAATCCACACCGCCTTGTGGGAACCGGCAACACGCATCGAGGTGTACTCACTCGCGTGTCTGTTTTCGCTCTGGGCGATCGCGAAGCTAGCCCACGCCCTGACGGCGGGGTCCCCGCGACGATCGGACTTCTTCGTCGTTGGGCTTTGCACGGGCCTTGCAGCTGCAACCCATCCACACTTCGGCTTCGCGACGGCACTCGCTCTGGCACCGCGCATCCTGATCGCGCTCGGGCGTAAGGAGGTCCGGCTTCCGTCGTTGGGCGCCGCAGTTGCTGGCGGCTTGGCGGGCCTGCTTCCGTACCTATACGTCCCGCTCATCGCGCGCCGTGACGACGTCGTCATCTGGGGCCGACCAACCGACATGACCTCGCTCGGGCGCTATTTCACTGGGGCGGAGTTCGCTCACAACCGCGAGATCACGCTCGCGAGTTGGGGCGAGCACCTCTGGACGTGGGTGCGATGGGCGAACGACAGCGGTGTGCTCGTCCTGATCGCCGCTGGCTTCGTCGGCTATTGGCTATTCTGCAAACGACGCGTCCTCGGTCGCCTGCCCTACAACGTGCTGGTCGTCTACTTCGTGGCCCTGGTAACCTCGAACACTCGCTTCGCGCCCGATGTGCTCGACTACCTCGAATACCTCGGAATCGTCTCGTGGCTCGCAGCGACGGGCACGGCACTGCTACTCGCCCATCTGTGGTCGCTCCGTACGCCGGGCCCGATCATCGCGATTCTGTTGGCGATGTTCATTCTGATTCCCGACCGTTCGTCATTCTTTCGGACCCGGCGCCTCGACCACGTCACCGACGACATCGCCACCGAGGCGCTTCAGCGCGCACCCAAGGACGCGATCCTACTGGTCGAGCACGATCATTGGATCGCGCCCCTTTGGTACCTGCAAGAGCGGCAAGGAATGCGGCGGGATGTCGTTCTCGTGGCCTACGGGCTCACCGGATCGAGCTGGTACTGGGAGTATCTCTATCGCAGACACCCAACACTGGCGCCGATTCCGCTTCGCGCCCCAGGCGGCAAGGTGGCGCGTGTGCAGCGGTTCCTCACGGAAAACAAAGGACGTCCGCTTCAGGTAGAGCGGGTCGTGCTCGCGCAGCAACTCGGACTTCCCGCCTGTCCCTCCGATTGGTTGCTCGATGTACGCTCCCGTTGCCCCGAAGCGCAGTCGATCCCTTCCCTAGCGTGGTACACCCGGGATGCACTCGCGGAGCTCGGGGATGGTTCCCGTGGGACAGATGGCCTACTCGCGCTCATCGCCTTCGAGCGCGGTTACGATCTCTGGTCGATGGGTTTTCCGCGCGCGGCAGTGCAAACGCTACTCGCCGGCGTTCCGGGCGACCCCGTGCTGCTCGAGTCCCTGGCCCGTATCCCCGAGCGGGCCGACCCGACAGCAGTACCTGCTCCCGAATACGATCCTCGCGTTGCCCTCGGCCACCCCGCACGCAATCTCGCCTTCGCCGCGACGATCGCTCGCTCGAGCGGCATTCAGGACCTTGCCGAGCACTTCGAAGCGCTTTCGGTTCAATACGGCCCGGTCACGCCGAAGATTGCCGCTCGGTGATCAGGAGCTGCTAAACTCCGGAACCGTGCGCAACAAGAGCCATGGCACTGGGGTGTTCGACGTCGACGACTTTGCGCGTTGTGGCAAAGACTGCGTTCTTGAGACGGGCGTGCTGGTCTTTCACCCGGAGAACATCGAGCTAGGGCACAACGTGTACGTCGGCCACCATGCGATCTTGAAGGGATATCACAACAACATGATGCGGATCGGTGACGAGACGTGGATCGGTCAGCAAGCCTTCTTCCATAGCGCGGGCGGTATCGACATCGGGGCGCGCGTCGGCATTGGGCCAGGGGTTCGGATCATCACTTCTTTTCACCGAGAAGCGGGGCGGGATATTCCGATCTTCAACGCCCCGGTCGAGCTCGCGCCGGTCCACATCGAAGATGACAGCGACATCGGCGTTGGCGCGATCATCATGCCCGGCGTAACCATCGGTCGAGGCGCGCAAATCGGCGCTGGAGCGGTCGTGACCCAGGACATCCCGGCGTACTCAGTCGCGGCAGGGGTGCCCGCGCGAGTAATTCGCGAGCGACCTGCATGACGGCATTGAGCGTCGTCATCTTCGCTTATAACGAGGCGGAGAACATCGCCCCGGTTCTGAGGGAGCTTCGCGCATGGCTTGCGGTGCACGAGCCCGATTCGGAGATCGTCTTCGTCGACGACGGGTCGACCGATGAAACCGGGCCAGCCGCCAAGCGCGCGCTCGAAGGGTTCCCAGCCAAAGTTCTGCGACATGAAAGCAACCGTGGGATCGGCGCCGGTCTCAAGACGGGAGTCGCCGCCGCGGCCGGCGAATGGGTCACCTTTCTTCCCGCCGATGGTCAGGTGCCTCCGGACGCGATCCGTGAACTTCGCGCCGCACGCGAGCCGGGAGTCGAGGTGGTGCTCAGCGTGTACGATCATCGCGACGACGGGGTTCATCGCAAGGTGCTTTCGTGGGGCGTCCGCACGCTCATCCTGCTGGTGCATGGGGTGCGGATGCAAAGCGACGGCCCCTATCTTTTTCGCCGATCGCTCTTTGACCCGAAAGAGCTCAAGCCCGATACGTTCTTTCTCAATTTCGAGTTCCCGATCAGGATGCTCCGCGCCGGACGAGAAGTTCGGGTCGTGACAGTGGCCTGTCGTCCTCGTCTCGCAGGCCAATCGAAGAGCACGGGCCTCACGCGGATCCTCGGCGTTGCGCGGGACTTGGTCGAGCTGCGTTTTCGACGCTAGCCGCGCCGGATCTGGCTGCCGCTTGTGGTTAGATTACAGATTGTTAAGTTAGCAGCGCGCGCATTCTGTGCGCGCGTCGAGGACAGGTTAGGCCTTTATTCCTAGGGTGCGGCGCAGATGTCGGCTGGCGCGATGGGCCTAAAGGTGCGACAATCTATCGCCGCGGAGCTCCACCCTAGGGAGCTACCGTTTCGCACTCAGACCATCCGCTCAAGGAGTTCGCATATGACGACCACTGAAGCCGAGGCGCGTGAAGTTGCCGAAGAATCACGACAAAAAGCTTGGCTTGGCAGCAGCTTTCTCAAAGACGTCTTTCTCGGGAAGTACCGTTTGGACCTTCTCGAACGACTCTCGTTCGCCGAGTCGACCCGACCGGAGTTCACCGAGTTCTATGACGCGCTGAAGAAGTTCCTCAGCGAACAAGTCGATCCAGTCGAGATCGATACGACGGGCGAATACCCGAAGCACGTGGTCGAGGGGCTCGCAAAGCTCGGCGCGTTCGGCATGAAGATCCCCACCAAGTATGGCGGCCTCGGTCTGACGCATCCTGAGTACGTACGCACGATGCAACTCGTCGGAAGCTACGATGGCAATGTCAGCGCCCTGCTCTCCGCACACCAAGCCATCGGCGTTCCACAGCCTGTGAGACTGTTTGGCACCGAAGACCAAAAGCAGCGTTTCCTGCCTCGCTGCGCCAAGGGCGCCATTTCCGCCTTCGCATTGACCGAGCGCGCAGTCGGCTCTGACCCGGGCAGCCTCGCGACCACTGCAAGTCTCTCCGAAGACGGCTCCCATTACATTCTCAGTGGCGAAAAGCTCTGGTGCACCAACGGCACACTCGCAGAGCTCATCGTCGTCATGGCAAGAAACCCCGCCACCAAGAAGATCAACTGCTTCGTGGTCGAGATGGACTGGGCCGGCGTCACCGTCGAGCATCGCTGTCGTTTCATGGGCCTCAAGGCCCTCGCCAACGCGGTCATCCGCTTCGACAACGTCAGGGTCCCCAAGGAAAACCTGATCGGCAAAGAAGGCGATGGTCTCAAGATCGCGTTGGTCACCCTGAACACGGGCCGGCTCAGCCTCCCCGCGGCCACCGCCGGCTTCGGCAAGGTTTGCGCCGATGTCGTGTCCAAGTGGTCGAACGCGAGGCACCAGTGGGGCTTGCCCATCGGCAAGCATGAAGCGGTCGCCCAGAAGAACGCCTTCATCGCTTCCTCGGCGCTCGCGATGGAGTCCGTATCGCTCACCGTTGGCGCACTCGCCGACCGCAAGGACACCGACATCCGCCTCGAGGCAGCCGCCGCCAAGGAATGGAACTCCGTCCGCGCGTGGAAGGTCATCGACGAAACGCTGCAAGTCCGCAGTGGTCGTGGGTACGAAACCGAACAGTCGCTCAAGAGTCGCGGTGAGCCAGCCATCGGCATCGAACGCGCCATGCGCGATAACCGCATCAATCTCATCTTCGAGGGTTCGAGCGAGATCATGCATCTATTCATCGCTCGCGAGGCCGTCGACAAGCACCTCGAGGTTGCCGGCGCGCTGGTCGATCCGAAAGCCAGCATCGGCAAGAAGCTCGCGGCGCTACCCAAGATCATCGCGTTCTACGCGTGGTGGTACCCCACGCGTTGGCTCAAGCTCAGCGTGTGGCCGCAGTACTCCAAGTACGGAAAGCTCGCCAAGCACTTGCGATTCGCGCACCGAGCCTCGGCTCGGCTGGCCCGGAGCATCTTCCACGGCATGATGGTCCATCAGGCGAAGCTCGAACGGAAGCAGGGCTTCCTTTTCCGCGCGGTCGATGTGGCGCTCGAGATCTTTGTGATGAGCGCGACCATTCGCCGCACCCAACAGCTGCTCGCGGATCACCCCGAAGAAGGCACGGCCGCGTTACAGCTCGCCGATTTCGTCGGCAAACAGAGCCGACGGCGCATCAACCAGTTGCTCAAAGAGATGTGGCGCAACGACGACGACGCGGCCTACGCCGTGGGTCAGGCACTGCTCAAGGGTCAATACGACTGGCTCAACCGCGGCTCGATTCAGATCCCGTACACCGTGGACGATCTCCGACCCAAGACCATCGACGAGATCATGGCCGAAGGCCCCAGCAAGAAGGCCGCCGAAGTTCCGGCGACGCCTCCTCCCAGCCCAGAAACGCTCAACGTCGCCTAGCGGCCTGAGCCGTTTGCCGTCTTCAAGCGGTCCCGCAGCGTGCTGCGGGGAATACCCAACGTGCGTGCGGCGGCAGACACGTTGCCCTTGTGCTGACGCACCACATCGGTGAACGATTCGGGTGCCATTGTCAGAAACCTCGCGTCCGCAAGGCGGCCGACGGCCTGATCGATGTCTACAGCCGTCAGCAAGTGACCGGCGCTCGACGCGGCCGCGGAGCAGAGCACGTTGCGGAGCTCCCGTGCATTGCCGGGCCAGCGGTGCGTGAGCAGGCGAGCGGCGGCATCCTCGCTCAAGGTTCTCACGCCGACTTCACCCTCGATCGAACGAAGGAAATGGTCCGCCAGTGGGCGGATGTCCTCGACGCGTTTTCGAAGGGGAGGCACCTCGATCAGCAGTCTGTTGATTCTATAGAACAGATCCTCGCGGAAGGTGCCGGCCGCGACCCGCGCTCGAAGGTCTCGATGCGTGGCGCACACCAATCGCACATCGACGGCGAGGTCGCGCTCGCCACCTACGCGACGCACCTGCCAAGTCTCGAGCACGCGGAGCAAACGAGACTGAAGCTCCAGCGGGAGCTCGCCGATCTCGTCGAGGAACAGTGTGCCGCCGTCGGCTTGCTCGAATACGCCCTTGTGCACCGCCGACGCGCCGGTGAAAGCGCCGCGCTCGTGACCAAAGAGCTCGCTCTCGACTAGCTGCGCGGGCAACCCACCGGCATTCAGGGCCACAAACGGATGAGCCTTTCGAGGCCCGCGCGAGTGAAGCGCTTGCGCAACTCGCTCCTTTCCGACGCCGCTTTCCCCTTGTACGAGCACAGGCCATGGGAGACGGGCGTAGCGGTCGGCTTCGGCAAGGACACCCAGCATCCCAGGGGACTCCGCAACGAGCGCCGATCCCTCCCCGCGGTCCGAATCGACGGCCACCACGCTGAGGTCCGTTCGACCGACGCGCAGAACGGCCCCTGCCTGGATCTCGATGCGTTCCACTCGATGGCCGCCGACCCAAGTTCCGTTCGAGCTGCCGAGGTCACGAACCACGACACCGCCCTCGAAAGGCTCGAACCGGCAATGGTGCCGGCTGACGGTGCGGTCGTGGATCACGATGCAGTTGGCAGACGCCGACCCGACGCCGAGCGGTCGATGGCGCAGCGAAACCCTTCGCGCGCCGCGACCCCGACCGATGACGATGCAAAGCGACTGGTGCGCCTGCTCGGCGGCCCGAAGTCGCTCCGTGCTTCCTTTGAGCGGCGAACGTTTGCCGTCTTTGCTCCTTCGTACCGAGTACCCGGCTCCGAGGTCGAGCGTCGCGTCTAGACCGAGGACGATCCGCGAACCGATCATGCCACCCTGACGCAAATCGTAAGCGATCACAGCGCCCCGAAGCGTGCGGATCAGGTAGGCGCGTTCCGGCACAGCCTCATCGTGAACGACCACGTCGCAATGGCCGCCCCGACCAATTTCGACGTAGCGAGAACCCAGCGCAAACGATCTGAGCAGCCTCCCGTGATGACTCAGCCACAACCTATCCATGTTGTCCTCCGGAGACCCGTATCGACCATTAGACAAGGGTGTTGCGTGGCCTCAGCGCTTGAAGTAGGACCCGCCACGGTGTCGAAGAGGCTCAAACGTACGCCCCTTTACGATGAGCATCGCGCCCTCGGTGCGCGGATCGTTCCGTTCGCGGGCTGGGAAATGCCCGTCCAATATGCGGGCATCAAGCAGGAGCACACTGCCGTCCGGACGCGCGCCGGACTCTTCGACGTCTCCCACATGGGCGAGCTCGAGCTGACTGGACCGCGCGCGGTGCCAAGCGCGGATCGTCTCGTCACCAATGACGTCTCTCGGCTCGAAAACGGCGAAGCCCTCTACACCGTCTGCTGCAATGAGCGGGGCACCATTCTCGATGACCTCATCATCTACCGGCTTGGCGACGAGCACGTCCTGGTCGTCTGCAACGCTTCGAACCGTGACAAGATCCTCGCCCACTTCCGCAGCCAAATCGGCGACGACTGCGACGTTACTGATCGCTCGGACGAGTGGGCGTTGATCGCGCTGCAAGGCCCTCGCGCAGTGGCCATCATGCAGAAGGCTGGCGTTGACGCGCAAACGTGTGACCTCCCATTCTTCCACGTGGCCAGAGCTGAGGTCGCCGGCGCCCCGTGCTGGGTCGCCCGCACCGGCTACACCGGCGAAGATGGCTTCGAGGTTTTTTGCGACAACGCGGCCGCAGTGGACGTATGGCGCGCACTTCTCGGATCTGGCGAGACCGAGGGAATCGAGCCTGCGGGTCTCGGCGCGCGGGATACCCTTCGCCTCGAGGCGCGACTTCCTCTGTACGGCAACGACATCGACGAGACGACGAACCCGTTCGAGGCCGGCCTCGGATGGGTCGTGAAGCTCGACGCAAACCCGTTCGTCGGACAGGCCGCCCTCGCGAAGATCAAAGCCGACGGCATCACTCGCAAACTGGTCGGGTTCGAAATGACCGGCCGGGGCATTGCCCGCCATGGATACCCAATACTTGTCCAAGACGAGCGGGTCGGGAGCGTCACCAGCGGGTCCCCAGGCCCAACGGTTGGAAAGAACATCGGTCTGGGCTATGTGCCCAAGGAGCACAGCCGGACCGGCAGTCAGCTCGGCATCGAGATCCGCGGAAAAGTGATTGAGGCCGTGACCGTGAAAACCCCCTTCTACAAGAGACCGAGGTAAAAAGGATGGCCCAATATCCGAGGGACCTGCGATACACGAAGGAGCACGAGTGGGCTCGCATCGAAGACGGGCTGGTCCGCGTGGGCATCACGTCCTACGCCGTCGATCAGCTCGGCGACGTCACCCTGGTCGACATGCCGGCCCCTGGCGAGGACGTCCAGGCCCACGAGCGCTTCGGTGACGTCGAGTCGGTCAAAACCGTCAGCGAGCTCTTCGCGCCGGTGAGCGGAGAGGTTCTCGAGGTCAATGGCAACCTCGAATCGAGCCCGGAGCTCGTCAATGAAGGTCCCTATGAGGAAGGCTGGCTGATCATCGTTCGGCCATCGGACATGGGCGAGCTCGAAACATTGATGGACGCGGCGAAATACGAAGAATATCTGGGCACGCTCGAGGGCTGATCCGCCGCCAATGCGCTACCTTCCGCACAGCACTGACGAAATCAAACAGATGCTGGCGCGCATCGGGGTGACCTCGGTCGAGGCGCTCTTCGATTCCGTTCCCGCCGACTCCCAGCTGGGTCGCGCGTTGAACCTGGAGCCGTCACTCGCTGAGCCAGAACTGATGGCTCACCTTGCGGCCCTCGCCGACAAGAACTCCGCAGCGAGGATGCTCTCGTTCGTCGGCGCGGGCATGTACGCGCATCACATCCCGCCGGCCGTCGACCAGCTCCTGATGCGGAGCGAGTTCTACACGGCCTACACCCCGTATCAGGCCGAGCTGTCACAGGGAACGCTTCAGGCGACCTTCGAGTTCCAGACGGCGGTCTGTGAGCTCTTTGGTACTGAGGTCGCCAACGCGTCCATGTACGACGGGGCGAGTGCGGTTGCCGAAGCCGTACTCATGGCGCGCCGCGTGAAGCGCCGTTCGAAGTGTGTTTTTGGCGGTGCGGTCCACCCTGAATACGTCGAGACCACGCGGGCCTACGTCCGCGGATTGGACACGAGCCCGAGCGTCGCGGTCGGCGCAACGGGTAACGACGGCTCCACCGACTGGCAGACGGTCGAAGCGCTCCTCGACGAAGACACGGCGGCGCTGGTCGTGGGCTACCCCAACTTCCTCGGATGCGTGGAGGACCTTCGCAAGGCTCGAGCCCTCGCATCATCGGTCGATGCGCTGCTGATCGTCTCCGTCTCCGACCCCTATGCGCTCTCGGTGCTCGAAGCTCCGGGCAAGCTCGCAGCCGACATCGTGGTGGGCGAGGGACAAGCGTTGGCGGTGCCGCCCCAGTACGGGGGCCCCGGAGTCGGTCTTTTTGGTTGTCGGCAAGCGCTCGTCCGTCACATGCCCGGCCGATTGGTGGGACAAACGGTCGACTCCGATGGCGAGCGGGGCTTCGTGCTGACGCTCTCGACGCGCGAGCAGCACATCCGTCGTGAGCGCGCAACGTCCAACATCTGCACCAACCACGGGCTGATCGCGCTCGCTTTCGGTATTCGCACCGCCATGCTCGGCCGACGGGGCTTCAATTCTGTAGGACGGCGCTGCCTGAGCCACGCCGAATACCTCAAGAGCCGCATCGGTGAGCTCGATGGGTTCTCGATCCCCTACGCCGCCCCAACCTTCAACGAGTTCGTCGTCCGATGCGGAAGTCGCGCGGCCAGTTCCGTCGTCGAGAGCCTGAGGAGCGACGGAATCCTCGCGGGGCTCGATCTCGGTCGCTTCGAGCCGCAGTGGAAGCATGACCTCCTCGTCGCCACGACCGAGATCCACACACGGGAGGACCTCGACCGTTTCGTCGAGGCATTGGATGCGCTGTGACTGCTGGTGCACAGCCGGCACGCGCATGCACTCGCTGTGGACACCTCAATACCGGGGACGCACGCTTCTGCCTCAACTGCGGCGCCATGCTCGAAACCACGGTCCAAGGCGAGACTGATCCGCGCATCGGCAAGGTGTTGCTAGATCGCTACCGACTGAAGTCGGTCATCGGGCAAGGGGGCATGGGCAAGGTCTACCTCGCCGAACAAAAGATGGGCACCGCGATGCGCGATGTCGCGATCAAAGCACTGCGACGCGACCTCACCGGCGAACCGGAGACGATCGCTCGCTTCTATCGAGAGTGCGAAACCGTCATCCAACTGCATCATCCGAACACGGTACGCTTTTACGACTTCGGTGAGCTCGAAGACGGGACGCTCTTCATCGTGATGGAATACATCGACGGGGAGAGCCTCGGCCACGCCCTCAAACGCGGACCGATCAACCCGGAGCGTTCGGACCATTTGGTGATTCAGATCTGTGGCTCCCTCCAGGAGGCCCATACCCGCGGGATCATCCATCGAGACCTCAAGCCGGAGAACATCTTACTCACCGAGCAGAGCGGTCAGGACGATTTCGTCAAAGTCCTCGACTTCGGCATCGCAAAGAGCGCTGCCGCACCGGGCGCCGAAGCGAACACGCTCACCCGCCAGGGAACCGTCCTTGGAACGCCGCCCTACATGAGCCCGGAGCAATTCGGCGACGACGCAGTGGGACCTGCATCGGACATCTATGCACTCGGCGTGCTCACCTACGAAATGCTGACCGGACGCCTACCTTTCGATGCCAAGACCCCGTGGGAGTGGGCGACTCATCATCTCACCTCCGAACCACGCGAGATCGAAGACATCGTCGCCGAGAGCCGGATCTCGGACGAGAAGAAGGCGACGATCATGCGCGCGCTGTCGAAGAAGCCAGAAGACCGCCAGGCTTCGATACTCGAGTTCATGTTGGAGTTCACCGGCATCGAAGACGCCAAGTCTGCATGGACGGTGACCACCGGGGGTTTCCGCACACAACGCGACAGTGCCGAAGACCTCGAGCGACCTCGCCCACCTCAGGCTCCGATCACTGGCCTCGAGCGCACCGAGGAGATTCCAACGGTTCCGCCACGCCGCTCCCGACGCCGCTGGGTAGCGCTGGCCGCCGCCATCGCCGCGATCGCTGGCGCCTCGCTCTGGTGGCAGTCGCGAACGATGGAGCGGACCGAGCCATCCCCGCCCGCCACACCGGACGTCACGCTCGGCCCGAACTTCGAGGAGCCGAACACCCCGCCACCCGCCGCGGAGCCGCCCCCCTCGGTCATCGCGCCCCCGCCAGAGCCCGAACTGCCAGCTCCCGAACCGCCAGCCGTAGAGACCGAAACGGCGCCGAAGGTGAAGCGTCCCTCGACCAGAGCCACTGTGACCAAGCTGCTCAGGCAGGGTCAGAGCGCCCTCGACCGGAAGAACTTCGCCACGGCGGCCGGCAAGGTCCGCCAGGCGGCGCGGATCGAGCCCCGCTCCGATCGTGTCCGGCAGCTCCGCGGTGAGCTCGAACGCCAGGGAGGCCACCAGGTCGCCAGCTACCTTCTCCAGAACAAGTGCTCCGAGGCCCAAAAGCTCTATAAACAGCTCAAGAGAGCCGGCGCAGCCGCGGGGGCGCGTCGCCATTTCCCGGTGGGCGATTGCCGTTTACCGTAGCCCTTTGGGGTCATCTTTGAGCCTTGACCGGTTTGGCTTGCGCCTTAACTTGGCGTGAATCAGGGTTGCGCCGCCAAAGGGAACCACCCAACCACGTTTACCCTTTTTTTGTTCAGATAGGAGATGCGCCTTACAACCGGCGCATGCGGAGGCCACATGGCAGATCGCATGACATGGGAACAGATTACTGAGCATCCGGCCTGCAAGGGCCGATGGGTCGCCATCGAAGAGTGCGCCTTCGGCGAAGACGTTCGTGAGGGAGCCGTCGTCGATGCCGATGAGAATCTCGCCACCCTGTGCAGCCGGCTCCGAGACGCCGAGATGTCCCACTGCGCCATCGTCTTTTGCCCCGATCAGGCGCACGCGGCCTAGTCCTGGAGCGTGCGGGCCTCGGGTGGGAGCCGAAGCATCCGCCAGGCGATTCTGAAGATGGCCGGGTCCCGAACCAGGTAGCGATGGGCCAGCCGACGGGGCTCTCGTACTAGGCGATAGAGCCATTCGAGCCCTGAGTCGGACATCCACCGAGGCGCCCGGGGCACACTCCCCGAGATGAAGTCGAGCGTTGCGCCGCTTCCGATCGCGACCGCAGGGGAGAGGCGCGCCTTCCAGCGGCACATGAGCAGCTCCTGCTTGGGGCAGCCGAGCGCCATCACCACCACGTCCGCTCGGGCTTCCCGGACCGCCGACAGGAGGCGGTCGCACTCCGACGGGTCTTCTTCGAAGCCAAAGGGCGGCGACTCGATGCCGACGATTTGGAGGTCGGGCTCATCCTTTCTCAGCTGTTCAGCGGCCCTTTGGCCGACGCCCTCCGCGGCGCCGAGGAAGAACACCCGCCACTCCTCGCGGGCGGCCCTCTGTAGTAACCGCGGCACGAGATCGCTGCCCGAGATCTTCTCCGGCAATGGCTCGCCCATCAGCTTGGAGAGCCAGACCAGCGGTTGCCCATCGACCAGTGAGAGGCTTGCCGCCTCGTACGCGGCACGAAGGCCATCGTGTCGTTCCGCTTGGACGACATGGTCGACGTTGGGGGTGACGATGTATCCCCCTTTGCCGCGCCCGATGAGGTTTGCAATCGCATCGAGCGCTTCGGCAAAACCGAGCGCATGGGCATGGATTCGGCCAAGGCGTACGCGCTTCACAGGAAGATTCCCCTTCGGGCCATGACCGCTCGCGCGCCGATTAGTTGTCGGGAAGCGGCGTGCTCTGCGCTCCGTCGTCGATCGTCGTGCCCGGCCCGCGACCGTAACAACGATCGGGCGTGGCGCCACGCATGCGGACGGCGTTCCAAGGGCCGCCGCCGACCATGTTGTCGTCGAAGCCCCACTCGCCCTGAAGGTACTGGTCTCCGTCTTCTCCGATCGAGAGTCGGAAGAAACCGCGCCCCTTCTTGACGACTGGTCGGTTCTCGATGAGCGCGCGGCGGTCCTCCCACTCGAAGGTGAGTATGTCGCCCTTGGGTTTGCCGTAAAGGCGCCCCACCCGCTCGTCTTTCTCGAAATCGCCGACGACGTATCCGTCCTCGCTCTGGCACAAGTGCATGCTGCCGTACTGCGGGGATTGCCAAACACCGTAGAAAGAGGCGCCCTTGGGCTTTGCCCCCGCTTTGATGTTCGCGGACGAGCCACCGCAACCGGCAAAGGACGCGGCGACGACGAGCGCGACGCATGAACCAAACAACCTCATCCCCATCCCTCCTGGGACACACGATAGTCCAACCTGCGGTAAAAGCGTAATCATCGGGGCACCTATCTTACATTGGGGAGATCGAGGGAGTGATAGAGGACGCTACGCCCCTCGACGATGAGCGAGGCCAAGTCGAGCACGTCCCGGGACGGACCCCGCAGCAGCTCCAGCCAAGATTGCGGTGGCGGTGGTGCGGACTCGAGGCCGGTCATCAGGATCAGTGCCGGCTGCAGCTTGGCTGTGATGTGCGGGGGCAGTTTCACTCGTTGTCGGACTTCCTCGAGGGCTGCATCGAGACCGCCTAGACGGTCGACGAGGCCCTTTTCATAAGCATCGACACCCGACCAGACCCGACCTTTGGCCAAAGCCTCGATTTCGTCGACCGGCCGTGAACGACCTGCCGCAACGATCTCGACAAATACAGTGTAAAACGCGTCGAGCTCCTGATTGAGAATCGCCCGCTCCGCTTCGGTCAGGTCGCGATGAACGGAAAACAGGTCGGCGTGGGGCGCGGTGCGAATGACCTCGGTCTTCACGCCGATCTTGTCGAGCAGCTGGGTTGCGACCAGGCGCGCCGAGACGACGCCGATCGAGCCCGTGAGTGTGAGTGGCTGGGCTACGATCGCGTCGGCGGGCGCGGCCACGTAGTACCCACCACTGGCCGCAACGTCGCCGAAGCAGGCGACCACCGGCTTCTTTTCCTTGAGTTGTAGAACCTCGCGATGGATCAGGTCGGATGCGTCGGCCGAGCCCCCTGGCGAGTCGACCATCAAGACCACTCCCGCAGCGCGCCGATCGCGGGCCACCTCGCGAAGCGCGGCGACGAGTGACTCCCGACGACTGGTCGGCCGGCCCGTTTCGCCGATGGCGCCCTTGACCTGCACGATCGCGAGATAGGGTGGACGCCGCAACGGGACGAACAACCGAGCCTCCTTATAAAGGAAGTACTTGATCGCATCGATGATGCGCGCGGGTGCGTCGGCGGTGCCGAGCATGGCGGGAAGCTGGTCTTCGTAGCCCAGCGCATCGATGAGTCCCGTGTCGATGGCCGCCTCGCCGCGAAGGAAGCCCTTCTGGAACAAGGTTCGGGCCGTTTCATCGTCACTGCCAGTACGCGCGACGATCGCGCCGATGATCTCCCGCATGTGTGATTGCAGAATCGCCTCGAGCTGTGCGCGTTGAGGCTCGCTCATGCTCTGGCGGGTGACGCGTTCCGCGGCGGTCTTGTACTCCTTGCGTGCAAACGGCTCGACCTTGACGCCCAAGCGATCGAGTGTCTGTTTGACGTACTGCGCCTGAACGGAGAGTCCCAAGAGGAACAGCCCGGCGTGAGGCGAGAGAAAGACTCGGCTTGCCGCCGATGCAACGTAGACTTCTTGATTACCGCCGCCCTGCGACAGCAACACGGCGACCGGCTTGTGTGCTTGCACCTCGAGGAGAATCGAACGCAGGCTTGCGCAGCTCGCCCAGCCCGCCTGCAACCGCGGGAGCACGACCGCCAGTCCCTTGACGTTGGGATCGGAGGCAACGTGGTTTGCGAGATCGCGAAGCGCTTGGAGCGAACTGGCTCTGGGCGGCGCAAACCGAGGCGCGAATCGTACCCACCAAGGGTCGGGTCGGCGCACTTCTACGAGTCTCGGCCGCAGTCTGACGACGACCCAGCCCGGCTTGGGCCGAGCGAACAGTCGAAGCAGCGCCCATAGGGGTAGGAGCGCGATCGCCACGAGATTCCGAATGAGAGCGATGAGAAAACGGAGCACGGTTCCAACGAGCCGATTTGATGGGAAAAAAGCCAGTTCGGTCGAACGGAGAATCTTTACCCGGCCCGGCCCCTCTGCTAGGTACTCAATGCACGGGGAACTGCAAGGAGTAGGGTCGGGGATCCATGGTCAGCCCACAAATGGTGATGTACGAGGAGGACCTCACACAGGTCCAGACCGTAACCGACCGGCTCGTTCAGGACGCGAATGCGCAGGTGGTTTTCGTGGTCGATAAGAACGGCCAGCTCATCGCCGCCTCGGGCGATACCGGCCATATCGACACGACCTCTCTTGCCTCGCTCACGGCCGGAAACATCGCCGCCACGGGTGGAATCGCCAAACTGCTCCGTGAGGCGGAGTTCGCCACCCAGTATCACGAGGGCGAAAGGGCCAACGTGCACATCCAGTTGGTCGACAAACGCGTGATCTTAGTGGTGATTTTTGACCACCGGACCAGCCTGGGCCTGGTACGCTTACGGGTGAAGCGGGCCCATGAGCAACTGGCGCAGATCTTCCAGACGGTCGTGGCCAAGTCTTCGGACCCCTTTCGGGGGTCGCCGCTCGCGGAAATTACCGATGACGATATCGACAACCTGTTCAACGATTGAGGATTAGAGGGGCGTAGGGGGGACCGGTGTCGTTCATCAACTACTTGTCGCGCGAGATCAACTGCAAGATCGTCTACTACGGTCCGGGTCTGGGCGGGAAGACGACCAATCTGCAGCACATCTACGATCGCACCAATCCGGAGGCGAAAGGCAAGATGATCTCGCTCGCGACCGAGACGGAACGGACACTGTTTTTCGATTTCCTTCCGCTCGAGATCGGCGAGATCCGTGGCTTCAAGACGCGGTTCCATTTGTACACGGTGCCGGGTCAGGTGTTCTACGACGCGAGTCGAAAGCTGATTCTCAAGGGCGTCGACGGGGTGGTGTTCGTGGCGGACTCTCAGATTCTGCGCATGGAGGCGAACATCGAGTCGTTCGAGAACCTCCGGACCAACCTCGCCGAGCAGGGCTACAACCTCGATCGGGTCCCATATGTCGTGCAGTACAACAAACGCGACATGCCCAGCATTGCGACGCTCGAGGAGCTCCGCGCCGAGCTCAACCCCGCATCCGTTCCCGACTTCGAGGCCGTGGCGACCACCGGCGAAGGCGTCTTCGAAACCCTCAAGGCCGTCGCCAAGCTCGTCCTGACCGAGCTCAAACGCAGCTCGTCCCGCTAGAGGGGACAGGTTCCCCCTCCAAAAGCCCCGTCGTTACCCGTAGTTACGGATCGAAAATGCAAAGTGTCCGACCGCCGACGAATTGCATTTTCAGTCCGCAAGTATTGGTGATCGTGCAGCTTTTGGAGGGGGAACCTGTCCCCTAAACGATGAGATTGAGGATCTTGCCGGGGACGTAGACGGTCTTGCGCACGGTCTTGCCCTCGAGCTGGGCGGCGACGTTGGCGACTTCGCGCGCTGCCGCTACTGCGTCGTCCTCACTTGCGTCCTTGGCGAGCGTGACTCGGCCCCGAACCTTTCCATTGACCTGCACGGGCAACTCGATTTCGTCCTCTACGCAGAGGGCGGGGTCGTAGCTGGGCCACGGCGCGGCTTGGATGCTCGGCTCGTTCCCCAGGATCTCCCAGCACTCTTCGGCGAGGTGGGGCGCAAAGGGGTGCACAAGGACCGCGAGGGCCTGCACCGGCTCGGCGGGCACTGGGTCGCACTTTGCGAGGTCGTTGCTCAGGACCATCATCGCGCTTATCGCGGTATTGAAGCGAAGCGCCTCGATGTCGTTCGTGACCTTGCGAATCGTTTGGTGGAGCCTTCGCAGGGTGGCGTCGTCGGCCGCCGCGTCCTCGTCCGCTTTCGTCGCCAACGCGTACACCCGGTCCAAGAACCGGCGCACTCCCGAGATCGAGCTCGTGTTCCAGGGCTTGGTCGCTTCGAGCGGTCCCATGAACATCTCGTAGACCCGCATCGCGTCCGCGCCGAACTCCCGAACGATGTCGTCCGGATTCACGACATTGCCCCGGGACTTGCTCATCTTCTGGCCGCCCTCCCCGAGGATCATCCCTTGGTGGACGAGCTTCTTGAAAGGCTCCTTCACCGGCACAACGCCCGCGTCATAGAGCACCTTGTGCCAAAACCGCGCGTAGAGGAGGTGCAAGACCGCGTGCTCGGCCCCGCCGACATACAGGTCGACGGGAAGCCAACGCTTCGCCTGGTCCTCGGAGAAAGCCTCCGTGTCGTTGTGCGGATCGAGAAAGCGTAGGTAGTACCAGCACGACCCAGCCCATTGCGGCATCGTGTTGGTTTCCCGGGCGTACCAGCGACCGTCCTTTTGAAAGAACCGCCAATCGACCGCGCGCGCGAGCACGCCGGCCGGGTCCGCCCCGGGCTTGTAATCCTCCAGGTCCGGGAGCTCGAGCGGGAGCTCGCTTTCTTCGAGTGGAATCGGCTGGTCGTAGAGGATCGTGTGCGCGTCGCCCTTGCGCGGGTCGCCCTCGGTCTCGACCGGGAAATAGATCGGGAACGGTTCCCCCCAGTAACGCTGCCGGGAGAAGATCCAATCGCGAAGCTTGTACTCGACGCGACCGTTCCCTTTGCCGGCCGCCTCGAGATCGGCGGTGACTTGTGCCTTGAACGCCGCGGTCGAGAGCCCATCGTACTTACCCGAATTGACCGCGACGCCCTCGTCCACCATCGCTTCTTTGAGCTCCCCCGTCGGCTTGCCGCTCTTGCTCACCACCTCGACGATTGGAATGCCGTAGGTCGTGGCGAACTCGAAGTCGCGCTCGTCATGGGCGGGGACCGCCATGATGGCTCCGGTCCCGTAGCCCCAGAGCACGTAGTCGGCGATGTAGACCGGCACCTTCTCGTCGTTCACGGGATTGATCGCGAAGCCTCCCGTGAACACGCCCGTCTTTTCTTTCGCCGCTTGGCGATCTCGGTCGCTCTTGTTGCGGGCCGCCTCGACATAGGCGCTCACCTCGCTCCGCCGCTCGTCGGTCGTGATCTGCTCGACGAGCGGATGCTCTGGCGCGAGCACCATGAACGTCGCGCCGAAGAGCGTATCGGGCCGCGTCGTGAATACCTCGATGAACGAGCTCGCACCGTCGACCGCGAACTGCACTTCAGCGCCTTCGGAGCGCCCGATCCATTCCTCTTGCATGATGCGGGTGCTGTTCGGCCAATCGACCAGAGCCAGATCCTCGAGCAAGCGGTCCGCGTACGCCGTGATCTTCAGGACCCATTGGCGCAGCGGCATGCGCTCGACAGGGTGCCCTCCCCTCTCGCTCACGCCGCCGACGACCTCCTCGTTGGCAAGCACCGTTCCGAGCGCGGGGCACCAGTTGACGGGCACTTCGCTTTGATACGCGAGCCCGCGATGAAAGAGCTGAAGGAAGATCCACTGCGTCCACTTCACATAAGCAGGATCGGTAGTGTCGACCTCGCGATCCCAGTCGTAGCTGAAGCCGAGCATCTTGAGCTGACGCTTGAATGTCTGAATGTTGTCCGCGGTCGTATCTTGCGGATGGGTGCCGGTTTGAATCGCGTGCTGCTCCGCCGGCAAACCAAACGCATCCCAACCCATGGGATGCAACACGGTCACGCCGTTGGCGCGCTTGTAACGCGCGACGATGTCGGTTGCCGTGTACCCCTCGGGATGCCCTACGTGAAGACCTGAACCGGACGGATACGGAAACATATCCAAGATGTACGACCGTGGCTCCGGAGCGTTATCGGGCGTGCGAAATGTGGCGTTCTCATCCCAATAGGCCTGCCATTTGGGCTCGATCACCGATGGGTCGTATCGATCCATGCCGCACCGTCTTTACGTTCAAACATATTTCGTTTCAATTGCTTACATCGAATTCGCCTGAAAACGGGGCTTAATCCTACCGATTGGGGATCTCGATTGTTACACCGAAGAGGTGGTATCCCCCGCTCGGAATCGAGTCCTCGGCGGCGTTCTTTGCGTTTGTCTCCTGCTCCCGTGCTCGTCTCTGAGTGCCCAGGAGCAGTCCCCTGTTGCCTACCGGGACGGAGAGGGTGTCTGGCGAGTCGTCGATCCGGGCGGGTGGCCACGCCTGCCCGAACGACGCCGTAAGGCCGCTGGCTCTTTCAACGCGATCTTCCGGGACGTGATCGACAACACGGGCTTCGGGTTCGACGATCCTGCCGAAGGCGCAACACGCCAGGCCACGGTGACGGCAGTCCTCGAGTACATCTCAAGTGTGCTCAACGTTCCGGGCATAGCGGACATCGAGTTCCAGCGCTCCCAGTCCGACGGGAGCGGATTCCTCGCAGCCGCTGGATCGCTGGTATCGGTCGACGGCGACGGATTCAAGGGCGGGTTCACCTTCGACCATCTGACCACCGGTGTCGATCCGTCGTCTACGGCCCCAGACGGCAATGTCACAATGGACTTCGGCTGGCCCTGGAACTCCGACATGGGACCAACGCCATCGAACGAGATCGACCTCTACAGCGTCGTCCTCCACGAGTTGACACACGCGCTCGGGATCGCCTCGTACGCCAGCTCGACGGGCGGGAGCAAGATCGGCAGCTTCAACGCTGGAAGCGGGATCTTCAGCACCTACGACAGCTTCCTCCAACGCGGGTCGACGGGGAAGCAGCTCTACCTCGCTGGCGGCGTGATCAATGCCACGTCGGCGGACATGCGGAGCGACGACATCGTCTTTGCCGGGCCGAACGCCACGATGGTCTTCGGCTCCGCTCCCCCCATTCATGCTCCGTCGGGTTATTCCTCGGGGTCGAGCATCTCTCATTGGGCTTCGAGCCTGTTACCCGAACCGGTGATGCTCGCGTCAACGACGGGCGGTAGAGAAGGGCGCGAGTACCTGGGTTGGGAAATACAAGCCCTTGCAGACCTGGGCTACCCGCTCAGCGGGCAGGTGCCCGATCCTGACCCCGACCCGGATCCCGATCCCGACCCGGATCCCGATCCTGACCCCGATCCCGACGGTGGGCCGATGCCTGACGGCGGAATCGATCCCGGTTTCGACGGCGGAACCCCCATCGACCCGGGCGACGGCGGAACCCCCACTCGCGTCGGTGAGGTCGGAGGCAACACCAGTACCCTGACCGGAACGTGTTCGGTACACACGACCAAGGGAGCACCTCCCTGGGCACTGGTCGTTCTTGGTTTGATCCCGCTCGTCGTACGCCGCACACGGCGATCATAGACGACCGCAGCTCGGGCCCTACGCCTTACCGTTCGGAGCCCCTTGCCGGTTTTGATTACCTGTGAGGTAATGGCGGACGTCACGTAGCGCGTCCATCCTTCAAGCACATTGGAGGTCACCATGAATACCATCGCACTCCCCCAAGGAACCATTCGCTACGAAGATGTCGGACGGGGGCCGGTCATCGTCTTCGTCTCGGCCTGCTCGTGAACGGCCTGCTGTGGCGCAAAGTCGTCCCGTTGCTCTCGCCGCATGCGCGCTGCATCGTGCCCGACCTTCCGCTCGGTTCCCATGAGATTCCGATGAATCCCGATGCAGATCTCAGCGTGGAGGGCGTCGCAAAGATCGTCGCCGATCTGCTCGAAGCGCTCGATCTGAAGGACGTCACCCTCGTCGGAAACGACTCGGGCGGCGTCGTCTCGCAGCTCGTCGCGGCGCGTCATCGCGAGCGCGTCGGGCGTCTCGTGCTGACCCCGTGCGACGCCTACGAGTGCTTTCCGCCACCAGGATTCGGGTATGTGAAATGGGTGGGCCGCGTGCCCGGTCTCGCGGCGGCCCTGAGCCAAGCCATGCTTCGCGTTCCACCCCTTCGACGCCTGCCCATCGCCTACGGTGCACTCACGAAAACCCCTCTCCCGGAGGACGTGCTCGCGCGTTGGATCACGCCGGCCGCGACGAACCGCGATATCCGTCGCGACGTGAGGAAGTTCGCGCGGAGCACATCGAACAAGATCACCCTGCGCGTCGCGGAGGAGCTAAAGAGCTTCCCCCACCCCGCCCTGCTCCTTTGGCCGCCATCCGATCGGTTTTTTCCGATCAGCCTGGCCGAAAGGCTATGCGCGGACATGCCGAACGCCCGTCTCGAGGTGATCGAAAGTGCCGGGGTGTTCCTTCCCGAAGACCAACCAGAAGCCATGGCTACGGCGGTCTCGCGGTTTGTGACCGAGAACGTCTCCGCCGCGCCGCAACCCGTCGTCCACTGACCCGAGACGGGCCGGATCGTTTAGCGCTCAGCGGAGATCGGCACGGCGCGCCATCGCCTCAGGTCATCTGGCGATACAGGGTCTCGTCCTTCCAAGAAGCGCTCGAGGTGCGGAAAGCTATCGATACCCCAAAACAGCTCCTCGTCGACGATCACCGTGGGAACACCAAAGACCCCACGGGTGATCGCGTCGGCGGTTTGGGCTCGGAGCTGATCCTTGATCGCCTTCACGCCCGCACGCTCTACGGCATTGGAAACACCCAACTCCGCGCAGATGGCTCCGACGACGTCCGGATCGGACACGTCGAGGCCTTGTGCCCACACCGCGTTGAAGAGCCGATCGATCAACGCCAGTTGCGTGTCGCGGCTCATCGAAAGAGCGCTGACGCGAAGGGCGAGCAGTGGCTTGAACGGATGCGACACCGGCGGCTCAAAAGGGACGCCTAGCGCCGCCGCCTTTCGCAAGCAGTCCCTGTAAATGTAGACGCGCTTTGCCGGGATCTCGCCCGGTCCCTTGTGGCCATGATGGTTGAGCAGGCCGGCGAACAAGACCGGGACCGGCTCCACGTGAGCGTCGTGTCGGGCGGCCAGTGGATGAATCGCCTGCCAACCAAGGTAACTGTAGGGAGAGATGAAATCGAAGTAGAAGGTGATGACGCGCACGTCGGACTCCCCGTGATTACAAGAGCGCCTTCGCGACCAGCACGAGCATCCATGAACCCGCAAGCAGCTGAACGACGAGCGCGGTCACTCGAATCGAGACGCTCACCGCCGTGTTGGCCGCGACGTGGACGAGCGTTTGCAGGAGGCGCGCCCCGAGTACCACACACGCGAGAGTACCGAACATCGGGTCTTCGACTCCAGTGACGGCTCCCGCCAACACGATGACGCCGAAGATCGGGAGCCCCTCGGCGGCGTTGATGTGAGCCCGATTGAGCCGCCAGTAGACGTCGGGTCCGTGCGGCGTGCCACTCGGAAAACCGTGCGTCTCGTACGCGCCCTGCAACACCATGACGCCGCGCCACGAGATTACGAGGAGGACGAGGAGAATGGTCCAGGCGGCAAAACCGAGAAGACAGAGGATTGCGGTGTTCATTCGGGGATAAGACTCCGACGCCGAGCGAGCGTCAAG
>CAJIBX010000078.1_pt1 | contig 59266 bp, 55 predicted proteins | sample 9199471 | NCBI WGS metagenome assembly CAJIBX01 (sample SAMEA7708317, study PRJEB35096) | sediment metagenome | biome: marine neritic benthic zone biome [ENVO:01000025]; feature: sediment [ENVO:00002007]; material: shallow marine sediment [ENVO:03000034] sea grass bed [ENVO_01000059] ...
CTTCTGCCCTCGAGCGGAACGGTAGGCCCACGTGAGAATCGCGAGCGCAAGCCCTGCAGAGGCGTAGCTTGCGAGGATGACGAACAAGACCTTCATGCCGGCTCCGAACGCGTCATTTTACCATAGCCCCTCAGAATCAGCGGGTAACGGTCACTCTTACAGCAGCTGCGAAGCATGTGCCTGACGGCGTCGTCGACGACTTCTTGGGGCCGCTCCTTCATGCCGCGCTCCATCCATAGCGCCAATCGGACCTGCTGAGCGGCGATGACCGTCCGCGCCATGAGCTCGGGGTCTTCATCGACGAAGTAGCCGTCCTCTACGCAATGCTTGAACACCTCGATGAAGAGCTCGAACCCCGTGCCCAGGGCTTCGACCTGCTCCGGGCTCTTGAGGAGCTCGATGGTGGACCAGGCGGTGACCTCTTTGAGCTGCATTCGTAGGAAGTCCGGATGCTCCATCAGGAACCCGAGCTGCATCCGGAAGCCGGCGACCAGCCGCTCGATCGACGACAAGTCCTGCGCGACGATGTCCTGGGCCAGCGCCATGACATCGCCCAGCCGACGCCTGTAGACACCACGATAGATCTCCCACTTGGACTCAAAGACGCTGTACAGCGTGGTGAGCGACACGCCGGCCTCGGCGCTGATGCGTTGCACCTTGGTTGCGTCGTAGCCGAGCTCGCCAAAAACGCGCTCGGCCGCATCGAGAATCGCGGTGCGATAGAGATCGCGCTTCTTGTCCCGAAGACGTTCCTGCGCTGCGACCGGCTGAATTGACACGGAACAGAATAGTAGTATACAAAATCAGAATGTCAATTCTGTTTTCTTCCAGGTTTGATTTTCGAGGGTAGTCTTGCCCGAGAGCCCGATGACGACCGTCGCAACGCACTCAGCCACCGAGGTGGCTACCCACATCCCGTGTGTGGACCCTGCGACCCGCGAGAAGCTCGGTGAGGTGCGCATCGACTCGCCCGAGGACGTCGCGGCCGCCGTCGCCCGCGCGCGCGTCGCTCAAAGGGAGTGGCGCGAGACATCCTTTGCCGAGCGGCGCGAGGTGCTTCGCAGGCTCCTCGCCTACACGGTCGATCACAAAGACGAGATCTGCCTCACGGTCCAGCGCGATTCGGGTAAGACCCGCGAAAATGCGCTGCTCGGGGAGATCTGGCCGACGTGCGAGAAGTTCCGCTGGATGATCAAACACGGCGAAAAGCACCTTCGCCCGGAGCGAGTCTCGTCCGGACTGCTGCTCCACAAGAAGGCGCGGCTGGAGTTCCATCCGCTGGGAGTCGTCGCGGCGATCATTCCTTGGAACTATCCCTATCAGAATCTCGTCAATCCCATCATCCCGGCCCTGATGTCGGGCAATGCGATCGTCGTGAAGCCGTCGGAATGGGTGGCCTGGTCGAGTGCGCGGTTCATCGCTGCGTTTCGGAAGGTGCTCCAGGACGCGGGCCACAATCCCCACTTGATTCAAGCGGTGCAGGGCTACGGGCCTACGGGCGCCGCGCTCGCACGCGCTGCCGTCGATTCGATTCTGTTCATCGGCTCGGTGAAGAACGGCCGCCGGGTCGTGGAGGCGAGTGCCGAGCGTGTCGTCCCGGTCGTGATGGAGCTCGGCGGCAAAGACGCCTTCATCGTCTGCGACGACGCAAACCTAGAGCAGGCCGTGCATGCGTCACTCGCCGGCTGCTACATCAACTGCGGACAAAACTGCGTCGCATCGGAACGCATCTTGGTCCATGAGGCGATCTACAGCGCGTTCGAAAAGCGAGCAGGGGAGCTCGTCCGCGAGTTCCGACAGGGTGATGGCCGAGATCAGGTAGTCGACGTGGGTGCGATCGTCACGCCGCTTCAACTCGAAGTGATCGAAAAGGCCGTCGAGCTCGCCGTTGCACAGGGGGCCCGAATTGTCGCCGGCGGGAAGCGCGTGCTCACCGAGAAGGGAGACTACTTCGAACCAACCGTTTTGGCGGAGGTGACGCCCGAAATGGACATCGCCAATGAAGAGGTTTTTGGACCGGTCATGCTGCTGATGCGAGTCCGTGACGACGCGCACGCGGTCGAGGTCGCCAACGGCGTGTCTTACGGCTTGTCCTCTTCGGTGTTCTCGAAGGATCGCGCCCGCGCCCGGAAGATTGCCGAGCGGCTCGAGGCTGGCATGAGCGCGATCAACGAATTCGCCGGCATTACGTACATGGTCCAAGACCTCACCTTTGGCGGCATCAAAGCTTCGGGGTACGGGCGCATGAACGGACGAGAAGGCTTGCGTTCGATGTGCAACATCAAAGCCGTAGTCGACGACCGCTTTCCGCTGAATCAGCCCAACCGCGTCTTTCCTGTCGCCAAGAGGGACTACGGCGTCTTCAGCGGCGTGATCGAGATGATCTACGGCAGTGGGCTCGCTCAGCGCTGGCGTGGTTTCCTGAAGCTGTTCAGTCGCAAACGCTGATGGACCGGTACGACTACATCGTCGTCGGTGGTGGCTCCGCCGGCTGCATCGTGGCAGCCGAGCTCGCGAACGATCCACGGGTCCGCGTGCTGATCCTCGAAGCCGGTCCCCCTGCCGAGGAGCATCCGGAAACACTGAGCGCTGATGGTTACAAGGAGGCGTTCATCAACGATGCGGTGATGTGTGAACGATTCTCGGTGCCCCAGGAGTACGCGGCCAACCAGCGGATCTTCGCTGGTACGGGAACGGTGCTCGGTGGAAGCGGGTCGGTAAACGGCATGGTCTACACCCGCGGCTCGCGCGAGGACTATGCCGAGTGGCCTGACGGATGGCATTGGGAGGACAACGTTCCCTATTTCGAGGCGATCGAAAAGATACTCCGACCACGCCGGCGTCCGCCTACCGAGTGGACCGAAGCGTGCATCGCCTCGGCGGAGCAACACGGGTTTGCGCGCAAGCGAGACCTGAATGACGGCGAGATGGGCAATGTGATCGGCTACGAGTCGATGTCCTACGAGGGCGATCGTCGGCGCAGCTCGTACGTGGGGTTCATCAAGGATGCCAGAGAGCGGGAAAACCTCACCGTCCTGTCGGACGCCCACGTCCATCGAGTCGTATTCACCGTCGACCGGCGTGCAAGGGCCGTCGAGTTCGACCACGAGGGTCAGCTCAAGCGAGGCGCCGCCGCACGCGAGGTCATCCTCTGTGCGGGGGCGCTCGAAACCCCAAAGCTATTGATGTTATCCGGGGTCGGTCCACGCGAACACCTTCGGTCCTTTCAGATTCCGGTCGTCGCCGATCGCCCTGCGATCGGCAGCGGACTTCACGACCACCCCAATGTGCCCGTCTTCTTCAGAGCAAACCGCACCATCGACTGCACCTACCCACAGCTCTACAGCTTCTTCCGGACGAACGAGGCGTCGGATTTGCCGTCTTCACAAAGTGACACGTGCTATGTGTACTGGCCTGCGCCGTCCGCGATGCGGCACATGATGCAGCGAATGCTCCCTTCAAAGGTCGTCCCGCACGCCCTTTACGGACCAGCCTCTCGACAAACGGTACGCAGTCTCGTTGGCGCGGCGTTCAAAGTGGGGGCGCTTCAGCGTTTCACCGATCGCATGTTCGGCATCATTTTGATCCTCGGCAAGCCGAAGAGCCGCGGAACGCTGCGTTTGCGATCGATCTCCGCCACCGACCACGCACTGATCGACCCCGCCTACTATTCCGACCCCGAAGACATGGAAACGATGATCAAGGGCGTTCGCATCGCCAGGGCGATCGGCAACGAAGAGGCCCTCGCCCAATGGGGCGCCACGGAGCTCATGCCCGGCAAGCGCGTCACGAGCGATCGCGCCATCGCAAAGTATGTCGAGGCAAATACGATCACGACGTATCACTTCGCGGGGACCTGCGGCATGGGGATAGCCGACTCTTGCGCCGTCGACACCCAGCTTCGCCTTCGCGGGGTTACCGGTCTACGAATCGCCGACGCGTCGGTGATTCCTTGGACCCCAGTCTCGGCGCTCAATGCGCCGAGCATGCTGATCGGTTACCGCGCTGCGGCGCTAGTTCGCGGCGGCAGCCGGACGGCGCCGTAGCTTGCGCGGCCGTCGGCCGATCATCATGCGTTGCATGAGCTCGAAATCGGCGACAGCGTCGGCGTTGCTGGTGGGCAAGGGGTAGGGCGCCCCGATCAGGTTCGCTGCGACGAGGCCGGACATGAAGGAGAGGTCATGGGCGCCCTCGGGCGTGGTCAGTGTGCTGCAGTAGTAGATGCCGTTCTTGCCTTGCAAGAAACGCATCATCGTCATGATGATCAGATTGCGAAGGGAAACGGTATGCACCGGATGTGGAAGCTCGATCCGCTTTTGCACTTTGTCGATGACTTTATCCGAGTTGAAGGTGACGAGCATCGGGATGCCCTTGTCGGTGAGGCCGGGGTACCGTGACGACAGCACGAATGTGCATTCGATCGAACCGCTGTCTTTGACCTCGGAATAGGTGTTGAACTCGCTCATGATCCGGTCGCGGTGCTCTGCCGGAAAGATGCTGGTGTCCGAGTGAACGACAAAACGCGAAAACGTCGGGTCGACATCGTCGACGTACTGCGAGCGGCCGAACAACTGCCGCTGCAGCCAGCTGGGGGACTCGAGGGCATCGAGCACGGCGTGCGCGTTGCACGCAAACACGACCTTGTCCGCTTCGTGGCTTCCTCCGTCTTTGTCGCGAAGCGTGAAACGCCCGCCGTGACGGGCGACGCTCGTGATCTCGCTGTTGGTGTGGACACCCCGTTCGAAGCCCGCAGTCATGCGGTCGAACACCTGACGTGGCGGTCCCTGCCAAGTCCCCATTCGACACGGCGACTCGAGCGGCACGATGTTCTCGAGGATGGGCAAAATGACCGCTGGCACGCTCCGCATCTCGGTGGTGATGAAGCTCGCGCAGTGAATCGGGACGAAGATCGTGTACCAGAAGGCCTTGCTGACGCCGAAGAGCCTCGCCAACCAGTAGAGCGGAATGAGGTTCATCGGGTTCAGGTACGAGAAGTGGTACAGCGAATCGCGCCTGTTCTTCGGCAAGAAGAAGTCGTTCACGCGTGAGACGAATGCGACGAGCCTCTTCCATCGGCGGAACTGCCGAGCAAAGCGCCGATCGAACGCGCTCTGGCCATCTTGGCAGAAATGGCCTTCCGGGGTCTGCACGAAATACGAGATTGGCAGAGTCTCGATGCCGACGCCGAGCTCGCTGAGGAGCTGCTCGTAGTTGTTGTAGTACATCTGCGGCCACGCGACGACGAGCAGCGGCGACTCGGCAGGACCGCTCGCGGTGTCCCACCGGAAGGTTTTCGCGTTCCCGCCCAAGGCAGGCCCCTTTTCGAACAACTCGACCTCGTAGCCGGCACGGTGAAGCGACCACGCGGCGCTCACACCCGCGATTCCGCCGCCGACGACCGCAACCTTGTCGGAAAGCTCGCCGTTGAGCTTTGGTGTCTTGAGGAGAGCGGCGCTAGCGGTTGTCGACACGACACGACGCACTAGCACGTCTTCGGCGACCGATCAGCACAGCGACCAGCAGGAGTCCAATGACGCTGAAGCCCGAGTACGAGGCACGGCTCGTGGCGCAGCCACCGCCGTTGCTACCTGGCTTGGTGCGAGTGGGAGGCTTTCCATCGTCTTCGATGCAAGCGGACGTACAGCCATCCCCATCGATTTCGTTCCCGTCGTCGCACTCCTCGTCACCGCTCACGATTCCGTCGCCGCAAGCGGGGCGCCGGCATGTGGTCAAGCAACCGTCGTTTTCGGACGCGTTGCCATCATCACACTGCTCTCCACGGTCGATACGGGCGTTGCCGCACAGCGGCCTCAAGCACTGGTTGGTACAACCGTCGTCGTCGTTCCGATTGCCGTCGTCACAGATCTCCCCGGCCTGGACGTATCCGTCGCCGCAGGCGGCTTCCTTGCAACGGTCGGTACATTCATCGCTGTTGACTCTGTTGGCGTCGTCGCATTCCTCGTCACCGTTGACAAAACCATCGCCACAAAAAGAGGCGTCGCAGTCGTTGAGGCAGGCGTCTTCGTTGGAATCATTCCCGTCGTCACAGACTTCGCCCGTGTCGATGACCGCGTCGCCACATCCGGCGTAGCGGCAGTCCGTTCGGCACGCGTCCGGCTCGGTATCGGAGTTGTCCCGTCCGTCATCGCACTGCTCGTTGATCTCCAGCACGCCATTGTTGCACGAAGAGAGAACGCAGATTCCCAAGCACCCGTCTTCCTCATCGTCATTTTGGTCGTCGCAGCTTTCGCCCGCGGACGCGTTGACCTTGCCGTCGCCGCAGACCGCCAAGGTGCAATCGATGTTGCACGCGGCTGTCTCTCCGCGGTGGTCGCATTCCTCGTCTGCGAGCAGATTGAGTGTGCCGTCGCCACACTCGGCGACCGTGCAGTTGGCATCGCACGCCGCCGAGGCGCCAGCGTCGTCACAGGCTTCTCCGGCCAAAGTATTGACGCGGCCATCCCCACACACGGGTCGCGTGCAATCAGCGTCGCAACTGGCCGTCTGTTCGCCATCGTCGCAGAACTCCCCGACGCTTGCGTTGTGCACGCCATCTCCGCACGAAGGTGTCGTGCAATCCACGTCGCACTCGGTGGTCTCGCCACCGGTTCCCGCGCCGTCGCCATCGCATGTCTCTCCGTCTTCGATGAAGCCGTTGCCGCACTCCGCGGGCAAGGCCTCGCCTTCGATGAACAAGCGGAAGTTGCGGAAGTTCGTGCCCGGCGTCCGCTCCGAGAGCTGCCAGTTGCCGGTTAGCGAATCGCGGCGGAAGTACTGGGGCACGCCGATCTCGATGTTGTTGTGCGGTATCCAAGCGGAGCCGGTGAATTCTCCGGCGTCGCTTCCGACCACCAAGCCCCATTCACCGGGTGGCAGAATGAAGTCGGCCGCCGCGGTGACGTCCAGCGGCGAGCTGGTGCCAGCTCGGACCCCGCCAAAGAAGATCGCGTCATCGAGATCGGGGGGGGCGGGCGGCAGATCCTCCTCGATCGGAAAGACCGCCACGAACACGGTTCCGTATCCGCCGAGCCGTGCCCCAAGCGCGCTGATGCGATGCGATTGAGTCGTGGCGAAACGGACACCGATCCATTGCGCATTGACATTCCAGCCGCTCGTGGTCGCCGGACCCGACGTGGCCGATTCATAGATCGTATCTTGAGCCGACGAGGTTGAAGCAGACGCCAACAAGAGCGCCGCCATAAGCAAACGTATAGTTCCCTGCACGAAAAAGCCTTTCACCAGTAGTGGGTGGGACGAGCCAGAGCGGCAGCACCTTGCCGCCCCGAAGTCGGTTGATTGAACTACGCTCGGGCTGCGCGTCGCCTGAGGGCGGCGACGCCAGCGAGCGCGATCAAGGTGGCGAAGGGAGAGCCCGAGAGCGGCTCGCCAAAGGACACCTGACATTGCGGAACCCCGTTTCCGTTGCCGGGGGGTTCGCTCAGACCGGGAGGCTCACCGCCGCCGGGAGGATTCGATGGGTCTGGAGGCTCGCCTGGGCCGCCATCGGGCTGGCCCGAAGGATCGGGGGGCTCACCCGGACCGCCACCATCGGGGGGGTCGGTAGGATCGGGCGGCTCGCCGGTGCCCTCACAGTCCGCATCGCAGCCGTCGCCGTTGACGTTGTTACCGTCGTCGCAGATCTCCCACGGCGCTTTGATGCCGTCACCGCAGTAGGGTCCGACGGTGCAGTCGAGCTCGTTCTCGCAGCAGAGCTCCGGTGGCCTCTCGTGATTCGCCGTGTTGAGACCGTTCCCCATCGCGACCATGCGCAGTGGAATCACGGCTCCAAGCGGAACTTCTGTCGTATCGCCCGTGGGCACGACCTGCAGGTAGAGCCCGTCGACCGGTTCCATCGTCGAAAGACCGCCACCGCGGTCGCCGTCGTATCGGCAGCTTCCCCAGGGCCCTGCGGACGTGTGGTACGTCCCAAAGATGGAATCGACGGGCTCGGTCTCTCCGACGGGCGTCTTGTTTCCACCCAGCTGGATCCCCACGGTCCCGACGTGTGTCGTGCAGGTGCCGCTGATGCCCCCGGGAACACACGGAGGCGCTGCGGCAAGCAGGTCGTCGTAGTCGTCGGCGAAGTAGCCGCCGCTCGTACAGATGCGAATGAGGTGGCCGTAGTCGTTTGTGTCCACAGGGACTACGGCGCCTGGAAACTCAATTCGAGGCGTTGCTGAGGTCACCCGGTACAACGCCCAGCGTGGATTGCTCCCCGCCGGATACGTCGCGATGAACTCGAGGCCGTTTTCGAGCGTCTGGGCTCGATGGGCCGGGTTCCGGAAATCGATCATGAATTCCGGTGTCTGAGCCTCGAGCGTGGGCGCTAAGGCGACACTCGCCAATAAGGATAGGGAACCAACAAGGGCTACTCGCATATGCACTACTCCCGCCAACTGGGCACCAAGAGAGGACCACAACACCGCCGAAAAGCTTAGCGAATACACCCTAGAGGGGGTAATTATGTTGGCATTTTTGTAGTACCTAGCCCTACATCGCGACCGAACAACGTCCACAAAAAACGCCGCGCCCCCTCGAGGACGCGGCGTTTCTTCAGATCAAGGCGTTTCGTAAAACGTTGTCAGGCGGCCTTTGTTGCGCTCGCCTCGCCAGCGGTCGTCTCGATGAGGAGACGGGCAACCGTGTACGGATCGATGTTCGCGCATGGGCGACGGTCTTCCATGTAACCCTTGCCGTCCCTGCCGGTCTGGGCGGGGATCCGAATCGAAGCGCCTCGGTGACCCACGCCCCAGAAGAACTCCTTGTATGACGCGGTTTCGTGCTCGCCGGTGAGGCGATCTTCGATGCCGTAGCCGTAGTTCGCGAGATGAAGCTCGATCTTTTCCGGCTGGCTGAGCTTTTCGCATGCAGCCTCGATGAACTTCATGCCGCCCTCTTCACGCATCGCCTTGGTGCTGAAGTTGGTGTGGCAGCCGGCACCGTTCCAATCGCCCTTGGCGGGCTTGGGCTCGTACGAGATGTCGACGCCGTAGTTCTCGGCAATGCGCTGCAAGAGGTAGCGCGCCACATACATGTGATCGCCCACCTCGGCGATGCGTGCAGGGCCGATTTGGAACTCCCACTGGCCGGGCATGACCTCGGAGTTGATGCCCGAGATCTTGAGGCCGGCCTTGATGCAGGCGGTCATGTGCTCTTCGGCGATCTCGCGGCCAAAGATGTAGCTCGAGCCAACGCCGCAGTAGTAGGGACCCTGGGGGCCAGGATAGCCACCCTCTGGGAAGCCGATCGGCGTTTGGTCTTCGGCGCGGAGCATCGTGTACTCCTGCTCCATGCCGTACCAGGGGTCTTCGTCCTCGAACTTCTCCTGCGCTTCGGCCGCGGCGCGACGGGTATTGGTCGCGTGCGGGGTGCCATCGAAGTTGTACACCTCGCAGAGCACGAGGATGTTGTCGCCGCCTCGAAGCGGATCGGGCGCGGTGAACACCGGCCTAAGGGCGCAGTCTGAGTGGTCACCGGTCGCCTGGTTCGTCGAGGAACCGTCGTAGCCCCACTCCGGAGGCTCGGCGCCTGCCTCGAGCATTTTCGTTTTCGCGCGCAGCTCGGGCGTGGGTTCGGTGCCGTCGAGCCAGATGTACTCAGCCTGAATGATAGCCATGGTGCAATACTCCCAAATTCATTGTTCGGGGGGTGAACATTCACCCCGGGCTAGCAAGAAGCCCCGCCTTGTGCGACGAGGCCTCCTTCTTACCTGGTGTCCGAATATTTCGAGAGTATTTCGAGCCGCTTTCCTATTTGGAAAAAGCTCGTCCAGACAGTCGCGGCGCGAGGCGGGAGCCTCGCTGGCCGCGGACTCCCACCCCACCACCCCCACTCCTAGCACCTAGATGTCGTAGTACAGCTCGAACTCGTGCGGGTGTGGTCGAAGCGCTACCTGTAGGATTTCGTTCTCGCGCTTGTAGTCGATCCAGGTCTGGATCGCATCGGCGGTGAACACATCGCCCTTGAGCAAGAAGCCCTTGTCGCGCTCCAGCTCATCAAGCGCGTGACCGAGGGTATGCGGCATATGCTTGAGCTCGCCCTGCTCTTCTCCGGACAAATGGTAGGTGTCCTTTTCGAGGGGTTGCCCTGGGTCGATCTTGTTCTGGATTCCGTCGATTCCTGCCATCGCCATGGCCGCAAAGGCGAGGTACGGATTGCAGGACGGGTCGGGCCAGCGAACCTCGACGCGCTTTGCCTTGGGGTTGTTCGAGTACATCGGGATGCGGCATGCGGCGGACCGGTTGCGGCTCGAATACGCGACGTACACCGGGGCTTCGTAGCCCGGCACCAAGCGACGGTACGAGTTCGTGGTCGGATTGGTAAAGGCCGCGATCGCACCGGAGTGCTTGATGATCCCGCCGATGTAGTGAAGCGCGGTGTCCGACAAGCCCGCATAGCTGTCGCCGGCGAAGGTTGGCTTCTCGCCCTTCCAGATCGACTGGTGGCAATGCATGCCGGAGCCGTTGTCCTGGAATACGGGCTTGGGCATGAACGTGACCGTCATGCCGTGGCGCTTCGCCGTGTTCTTGATCACGTACTTGTACAGCATGAGCTGGTCCGCCATCTTCCCGAGCGATTGGAACTTCATGTCGATCTCGGCCTGCCCCGCGGTGCCGACCTCATGGTGCTGGGCTTCGACGACGATCCCGACTTTCTCGAGCTCGAGCACCATCTCGGTACGCAGGTTCTGTAAGCTGTCCGTCGGGGGAACCGGGAAGTAGCCTTCCTTATAGCGAGGCTTGTAGCCGAGGTTTGGGGTGCCATCGATGTTGGAATCCGCGCCCGAGTTCCACTTGCCCTCGTCGGAATCGACTTCGTAGTAGCCAGCGTTTGCAGACGTATCGAAGCGAACCGAGTTGAAAATGAAGAATTCAGCCTCGGGCCCAAAGTGGATGGTATCTCCGATGCCGGTGTCCCTCAGATAGTTCTCAGCTTTCGCGGCGATGTACCGCGGGTCGCGAGAGTAGCGGTCGCGATTGACCGGATCGATGATGTTGCAGACCAACGACAATGTCGGGGCGTCGCAAAATGGATCGATGAGCGCGGTATTGGGATCGGGCACGACGAGCATGTCGCTGACTTCGATCGATTGCCAACCACGGATCGATGACCCGTCGAAACCGAAACCATCGACGAAGGTCGACTCTTCGAGCTCGCCGATCGGAACTGAGAAGTGTTGCCACATCCCCGGCCAGTCGGTGAACTTGAGGTCCACCATGACGACGTTGTTCTTCTTCGCAAAATCCAGAACCTGCTTGGCATCCATGAAACGAATCCTTTGCGCTGAAATTGATGAAACTTGGGTTGATGACCGCTTGGCGGGCGGCATCGTTGGGGTTGTGCGCGGGGGCGCGGGGGCCGACTATAGAAGCCTTCTTCTCCGGAAAGAAGGCAAAAACCGCCCTAGCTTCGGCTGAACTCGTGGTCGCGCTTTGTTTCAATTGTGTTTCCAGCTTTTTCCGAGGCGAAAAAACCAACGTCGATTCAAGGGGATAGCGGAAAACTTAGGCTCTGCGAGATTGCATGGGATCTTTGAGCAGATATTCTGAAATTACTGAGGCTTAGACATGACAAGAGTGCTTATCGCGTTTGCGGCGCTGGCCTGGATCGGGGCCTGTAACAATGATCAGGGGCCAACGCGCGTCAAGGACGGCTCTACGAGCGACGGCGGACCGGTCGACTGCGACGACCTGAACTCTCCACCGCCCACCTGTGGGGATACGTGCACCACCGACCTCGACTGCGGTGCGGGGACGTTTTGCAACAATCGCGAGTGCGCTGCAGCGTGCACCGACGACGACCCGTGCCCGGCGGGGAAGCGATGCACCTCCCGTGGTCGGTGCGAGGACATCCCGTCCGATGCCGGTCCTGGCGACGCAGGGGACGGAGCGTCCTGCATCGATGACGAAGTTACACCCACGCGGATCATCCCGAACATCATGTTCCTCGTGGATCGCAGCGGCTCCATGCGCGCCGCGATCGACGGCAGCGGCGGCCCGCCCGCCGGCGAGAGCCGATGGGAGATCGCTCGCACGGCGATTCTAACGGTCGTCGGTGGGGTCGAGGACATCGTCCGATTCGGCGCGACGACCTATCACAACACCGACGCCAACCCAGCTTGTCCCGAGCTCGGGGTCAATGTGGACTTCGGGTTGAATAACGCATCGACCATCGCGACAGAGTATCCGAGCGACCCGACCGTTGCTCAGGAAGACACTCCCACGGGCGACGCCGTCACCGTTCTGATCGGCCAAATCCGTGCCGACCCGCCTCCTGCTGAGGGGCCCACCATTCTCGTTCTCGCGACCGATGGCGAGCCCGACCGCTGCGAGGACCCCGATGGGCACGACGAGGTCTCGAGGCAAGAGGTGGTGGACGCGGTCACCGACGCATTCTCACCGCCGGTAAACGATCCGCCCTTTGAATCGATCCAGACGTTCGTTCTGAGCGTGGGCGATGACGTAGGCGAAGACCATCTCCAAAAAGTTGCGAACGTAGGCATCGGTTTGCCTGTAGATGAGAGCACGAACCCAGCCGAGTTCTGGGTTGGCACAAGCCCGGAAGAGCTCGAGGCTCATTTCCGCGAGATCATCACCGACCAAATCAGCTGTGAGGTCGAGCTCAACGGCGTCGTCGAGGACTTCGACCGAGTGTGCGAGGGCGATGTCCAGCTGAATGGCATGGACATCGCGTGTGTTCATGGCATGAGCTGCACGCCCGGGCCCGATTCGAACTGTGACGGCTGGCGCATCAAAGACGGCACCGATGACACCCTCGAGTTGTTGGGTCAGGCCTGCCAGGACTGGAAAGAAGGCGCCGAACCGCTCACCGCGGTATTTCCCTGCGGGATTATCATCGTCGAGTAGCAAGCGGCGCCTGGGACCCTGGCGGGAGTTAGTCCAACTCCATCTCGACCCTGCGAACCTTGCCTGGCTTGATGGTCACGATCCTCGACTTGGTGGGTGCGTCGTAGCCAGCCTGGATCTTGTGCTTCCCCGGTGACAATCGAACCGTGATCGGTGCGCGCTCCATGAACTTTCCGTCGACCCAAACGTTGCCCCAAGGATGCACGGTGACCGTGAGCCTGCCCTTCTTCGGCTTAGCCGGCGGCGGCTTAATGGCGGTCTCGGTCTCGGCGGTCTCGGTCTCGGCGGTCTCGGTCTCGGCCTCCGTCTCGGTCTCGGCCTCCGTCTCGGTCTCGGCCTCGGCCTCGGTCTCGGCCTTCGGGAGCGGCTCTGACAAAGCGGCGGACTCGGCCGGCGGCGCTTGTCGAGGGGGAGCTTTGTCTTTGGGCCACAGCGCCGCCGCCAACGCAAACATACCGACGAACCCCGCGATCAAACCTGCGGCGAGCAGTGTTCGCTTGCGAGGCGCAAGGTCGAGGCTCGGGTTGGTGGTCGGGACCTCTGGCGCGAAAGGCATCTCCCCAAGCTCGCGGGTCGTGATTTCCTGTTGCTCTCGCACGTGGACACGCGTGCTCACTCCCCCGAGTCGCTTTTCAACCGTGTGCGCGAGCCCACGTCGCACCTGTGGCGATGGTCCAGCTTTCGACAGGTGGTCGATGAGGATGCCCGCATCAGCGGTTCGTTTTTCGCGATCGGTCTGGAGCAGCCCCTCGACGGCGGCCACCAACGGGGTTGGCAGCCCTGGTACGACGTCGTTCAGCTTGCGGCGATCGCCAGCCAAGACGCGTGTCATGGTTTCGACATCGTGGCTGCCATCGAACGGCCTTTGCCCCGCGAGTGATTCGAACAGCAACACTCCGAGCGAAAACAGATCGGCACGTCCGTCGACGGACAGCCCCTTCATTTGTTCCGGAGCCATGTAGGGGATCTTGCCCTTGATCGCGTGGCTTGCGGTGGCAGCGGCGTTGTTGATCGCCTTCGCGATGCCGAAGTCGGCGAGCTTGATCTCACCCGCGCGACTGATCAGAACGTTCGCCGTCGAGACATCGCGATGCACGATGCCCTGCGGTGTTGCTCCGTTCGAGGATCCATTGCCTCCCTCGCCGTGGGTCGGGTCGTGCGCGTACTCGAGCGCGTAGGCCAGATCCATGCCGATGAGAGCCGCCTCTTCCGCCGAGATGCGTTTTCCTTCCTGCGTTGAGAGGAACGCTCTCAAGTCGATCCCGTCGACCAATTCGAGCGCCATGTAGTGCAGCCCGTCGATCTCGCCAAAGTCGAGCACGCCGACGATGTTGCTGTGTCGGAGCGACGCCGCGAGCTTGGCCTCTCGCTGGAACTGCTGCACGAACTCTTCATCTTCGCTGAACGCAGGAAGCACTCGTTTGAGGCACACGCGCTGCTCAAAGCCTCCCGGCCCCTGGCGGGCTGCTTCGAAGGTTTCGGCCATTCCGCCGACGCCCAGACGCCTGACGATGCGAAACGAGCCGAATTGCCTCGACATTTCTGCCATCTCTACGGCGCCATCCTAGCACTGGTGTAGGCTGCGCGCTCTCGTTCGATGACCTACCACATCCCCGAACCGACGATCGCACGGCGCCTATTCAACCTCGCGATGCCGGTCGTTGGGTTGAACGTACTCGGTGTGCTCTCGCTCGTGGTCGACACGGCGATGTGCGGTCGCCTGCTCGATGCCGAAGAGGCGCTTACTGCGCTCGGCTTCGCGGCCCAGATCATCTTCTTGCTGTTGATCGGCATGTTGGGTCTCACGGTAGGCGCCGTGGCGTTCGTCGCCAGGGCGCACGGGTCAGGTCACACCGCGCGCATCAATCACATTCTGCACCAGAGCACTCTTCTTACCTACGGTGTCTCGATCGTGGTTGCCGTTATCGGCAATCTCGCAGCCGGAACCGTGATGGAGTGGCTGGGTGCGCGAGACGATATCGTCGATCTGGGCGTGCAGTACCTGAGGCCGCTACTCACGTTCACGATCTTCTACTACCTCAACATGCTCTATGCGGCGGTGTTGCGCGGAGTGGGGAATACGCGGTTGCCGTTCTTCGTCGCGCTGCTGGGGAACGCGCTCAACATCGTGCTCAATTACGGTCTGATTCTCGGGAACTTCGGGCTTCCGTCGCTTGGCGTGGTCGGTGCGGCCTACGGCACGGTCATCGCGCAGGGCTTCTCTGTGGCCCTGACCATTCGGCTCTTGAGCAAGGACTACGTGCCAGGTGTGCGGGCGCGCGTGGGTCCTGCGAAGATCGACGTACCTTTGGCGCGCGAGCTGTTTCGAGTCGGATGGCCCGCCGCGCTCGACATGTTGATCCTGAACGTCGCTTTTCTTTCGATCGTCGGGATGCTCGGTCGGATCGCCCAGGTTGCGGTCGCCGCGCACGGCATCGGCCTTCGAATCCAGTCACTTGCGTTCGTTCCCGGCCTCGGCGTTGCCCAAGCGACAGGAGCGATGGTCGGCAATGCGCTTGGTGCCAACAACGTCGAGGAGGCCAAGGAGGTCGTCCGCGCGGGAGTCGTGCTGTCTACCAGCATCATGAGCGTGATCGGCCTCGCTATCATCGTTGGCGCAGGTCCGATCATAGCGCTGTTCGACGTCCCCGCCGGAACTGAGCTCTCGGATTATTCGCTGACCTGGATGAAGATCTTGGGCTGGGGCATGCCGTTCGTCGGGGTGCACATCGCGTTGATCGGCATGTTCCGAGGTGCCGGTGCAACGAACACGAGCCTGTTCATCAATCTCATCGGCACCCTAGTCTTCCAAGTCCCGCTCAGTTGGTTCCTGGGCTTCGAGCTCGGTTGGGGCGCGTTTGGCGTCTGGGTGGGGCTTCCCCTTTCCTTCGTTGTGAAGATGCTGCACGGCGGACTCGAGTATCGTCGAGGCAACTGGGCGAAGTTAGGGGCAACCGTCTAGGACGTGGACGCCACCGCCGTTGGCGACCTACCATGGTCGCGTGATCAACTTCATCGTGCGCTGGTTCTACCGCGCGGCCCATCTTCTGCTCCGTATCGTCTGGTTCATCAGCCGACCGGAGACGACAGGAGCGTTGGTTGCGGTGTGGTACGCGGGAAAGGTCTTGCTGGTGCGCAACTCGTACCGCCGCACGATCACCTTGCCGGGGGGCTACGTCGAACGCGACGAGGAGCGGCGAATGGCGGCGGCCCGCGAGCTCCAAGAAGAGGTTGGGGTTACCGTGCTTCCCCACCGCTTGTCACACGCCTATCACGGCACACACGTCTTCGAGTACCGAAAGGACACGCTCGACATCTTCGAGATCGAAGTCGAGCAAGAACCCGAGATCAACATCGACCGCCGCGAAGTGACCTGGGCGAAGTTCACCACGCCTCAGCAGGCGCTCGAGATGAACATCGTCCCCCACCTCGACGAGTACCTCAGCAAGCGAACCGCGGCCCGCGCCTAGCGGGCCTCAAAGCGGGGTGCCGGGACCAGGCGCCGGGGACCTCGCTCGTTATGGGTCATCTGAACATCTGCTTGAGATAACCCGACGAGAGCAGACCCCAGCCTGCGCCGACGACCAGCCCACCGCCGTGAACGCCGTTGGCAATGGGTCCGACCCAACCCGTGAATCCAAGTGCAAACCAGATCAGCATGAAGATGACCAGGCCTTGGGGCATGCGATACGGGAAGCTCGGGTCGAGACGGCCGCGCACCCAGATGAACCCGAAAAGCCCGTACACGACACCCGACATGCCCCCGAAAATGCCGGGTCCGATGAAGTAGTACTGGGCGAGATGAGAGACGGCCGCCGTGACAAGAACGAAAACAACGAGGTACGTCGGGGAGAACACCCGCTCGATCGCAGTGCCCAGGTCTTTGAGCCACCACATGTTGAATAAGATGTGGAGGAGATTGAAATGCAGGAAGATCGGCGTGATGATCCGCCATGGCTGCCCCTTCCAGAGCGCACTGATGTCCCCCATCGCATGGAAGTTGCTTCCTAGCGCCTTGACCGGCACCAGCGTGAACAGACCGACCACCTCAATATTCTGTCCCTGGTCCGTCAGAATGTAGAGGAGCACGCTCACGATGATCAGGCCAAGCGTGACCCGCCCGATGCGCATGGTCTGTCGTGCTTCGAGCTGGCTTCGCATCCGTTCCGTCCGCGCCTGGAGATCGCGGGCTTCTTTTGCTTCCTGCCTCTTTTGCGCTCGCGCTTGCCGGGCCATCTCCGAGAAACGCGACTCTCGAGGATTGAAGTCGTTCAGAAATGCGCGCGCGTCTTCCATGCGTGCTTCTTCGTGCACCCAGACAGCGAACTGACCCTCACGCGTGGTGTTGACGGTGGTCGCGATGCCCTCGGCATAGAGCGCGTCGCCAAGGGTCTTGGCGCTCGTTTCGTCATCGATGGTGACCAGGAGCCGCATGAGTCGGCCGCAGTGTAAACGGTTTCCCGAGGCAGGCTAACACTTCGGCGCTCAGGCAGATTTTGTTATGATCTCCTCGATGACGACGAAGGACGATCTGGTCGTGCTCGAGCCTGCCGCGCTCGCTCTCGCCCAGCGTTTGGGCCACACGTTCGAGAAGCCGGCGCTCCTTCGGAACGCGCTCACGCACCGCTCTCTTGCCAACGAGCGGCCAGACACTGCGCCGACCGACAACGAACGGCTCGAGTTCCTGGGTGACGCTGTCGTCGGCATGGTGGTCGCTGCGCAGCTTTACGGTCGTTTTCCTGGCGCCGCCGAGGGGGAGCTCACCCGACGCCGTGCGGATCTCGTCAGTGAGTCCGCGCTCGCCGCTATCGCACGCAATGTCGATCTGGGTGCGGCGCTTCGGCTCGGCAAAGGGGAGGATCGCTCCGGCGGGCGCAGCAAGTCGCGGCTCCTCGCGAGCGCATTTGAAGCATGCATCGGCGCCATCTATCGGGACGGCGGATTCGAGGCCGCCTATGAAGTGGTCGAACGCTTATTCGCCGCTCGCGTTGCGTCTTCGATGCTTCCCGGGGCGCTCGATTTCAAGTCGCGTGCGCAGGAGTGGGCGCAGGCCCATATCAAGGCCACGCCGACCTACCGGTTGCTCGACAGCAGCGGTCCCGATCACCAGCGCCGCTTCACTGCGGCGCTGCAGACCGATGGACAAGATGTCGCCACGGGGCAGGGCGGCTCCAAGGCCGAAGCCGAACAAGAAGCCGCACGCGCGGCTCTCGAGCTCTGGCTCGAGGACTAGGCGGGCGGGCGGATGGAGACCTCCGCCTCGCGCGAGACTCGGTACGCCTCCTGCTGGGCGACGGCCCAATCGATATTGCGCTGGAGCTCGTGGTACTCGGGCCCCTCGTAGGCTTCTTCGAACGCCTTCAGCGCTTCTTCTGCCGCGTGTTGATCGCGCGCTGCCGCTTCCGGGTCGATCTCGTGAGGCTCGAGGTACATCTCGGTGAGCAGCAGGACCTTGTCGGGTCCCGCTTCGATGAATCCATGACCGATCGCGGCTACATGTCGTTTGTGATCGGCATCGTAGATGACCACGCCGGACTTGAGCGCGGCCAAAATCGGTAAGTGCATTGGCAACACGCCGAACTCGCCGTCCACGCTGGGTGCCTGCACCGAGTCGACCTCGGCTTGAAGCGCCAACCCCGAGGGTGTGGCGATCTCCAACTTGAGCCGCTGCGGTTCGCCAGCCATCGGCTAGTCCTTTTGCCGCTTCGCGAAGGCTTCCTTGACCTCGTCGATGCCGCCCTTGAGGTAGAAGTCCTGCTCCGGCACGTCGTCGAGCTTGCCATCGAGGATCTCCTCGAAACCCGCGATGCTGTCTTCGAGTGAGACGTAGGCGCCCTTGAGGCCGGTAAACTGCTCGGCCACGAAGAACGGCTGCGACAGAAAGCGCTGGATCTTTCGGGCACGGTCGACCGCCAGGCGGTCGTCCTCGGAAAGCTCGTCCATGCCCAGGATCGCGATGATGTCTTGCAGATCCTTGTACTTCTGTAGGATCTCCTGCACGCCGCGAGCCACACGGTAGTGACGTTCGCCGAGGATGCCTGGGTCGAGCATGGTCGACGTCGAGTCGAGCGGATCGACCGCGGGATAGATGCCGAGCTCGGCGATGGACCGTGACAACACGGTGGTCGCGTCCAAGTGCGCAAACGTCGTTGCCGGTGCGGGATCGGTCAAGTCGTCGGCCGGAACGTAGATCGCTTGCACCGACGTGATCGAGCCCTTGGTCGTCGAGGTGATCCGCTCCTGAAGCATACCCATCTCGGTTGCGAGGGTCGGCTGGTAGCCGACCGCCGAAGGAATACGACCCAGCAACGCAGACACTTCCGAGCCGGCCTGGGTGAAACGAAAGATGTTGTCGATGAAGAGCAACACGTCTTGCCCTTCTTCGTCGCGGAAGTACTCGGCCACCGTGAGCGCGCTCAGGCCGACGCGAGCTCGGGCGCCGGGCGGCTCGTTCATCTGACCGTACACCAGAGCGGTCTTTGACAGCACCGACTCCCCCGTCTCCAGCTTGGACTCGCTCATCTCGAGGAAGAGGTCGTTGCCCTCGCGCGTGCGTTCGCCCACTCCGGCAAAGCACGAGACGCCACCGTGAGCTTTGGCGACGTTGTTGATCAACTCCATGATCAAGACTGTCTTGCCGACACCGGCACCCCCGAACAGACCGATCTTGCCGCCCTTTCGGTAGGGCGCGAGCAGGTCGATGACCTTGATCCCGGTCTCGAAGATCTCGACCTTGGTGCTCTGATCGACAAAGGTGGGTGGATCCCGATGAATGGGGGAGAACTTCGTCGCGTTGACCGGACCCGCTTGGTCCACCGGCTCGCCGATGACATTGAGGATGCGACCGAGGCACTCCTTGCCGACGGGCATCGAGATCGGCGCGTTCGTGCTCTTGACGTCCATTCCGCGGACCAACCCATCGGTGGAGTCCATCGCAACGGTGCGGACCGTGTTCTCGCCGAGATGCTGAGCAACCTCCAGCGTGAGGTTCCAATCTCGATCGCTGATCGCTGGGTTGCTGACCTTGAGTGCGTGAAGGATCGAGGGAAGAGCGCCCCGTGGGAACTCCACATCCACCACCGGGCCGATTACCTGAGTGACGCGACCGTTCTGTTCTGTCATCGTTTGCCTTGTGTTTTGCGGACGTTAGCGCTGATGCCGCCCACCGAAAAAGCGCGCGCGACTTAGCATGGGCATCTCACCGGGTCAAAGGCTGCGGGGGGGACCGTAGGGTCGGCGTGCGCTCACGCCAACCCAGTGTTTGACCAGACGGGATGCCTTCCGTACGTTGGCACGATGGCCGAGCATGACACCGCCGCCGGCAACGAGATCCACGCCTTGCTTGGGGCCGGAACCCGCTACGAAGGCAAGCTCCTCTTCGACGGCCGCGTTCGGATCGACGGTCGATTTACCGGCGAAATCGCAAGCGACGGGGTGCTCATCATCGGCGAGGGCGCGGAAATCGAGGCCTCGATCGCCGTCGGGACGCTGATTGTGCGAGGCGGTCGAGTGGTCGGCGACGTCCAGGCTTCGGAGTTGGTCGAGATCCACGCACCGGGCCGGATCGATGGGGATATTCGTACCCCGGAGCTCTTCATGGAAAAGGGCGTCGTGTTCGAGGGCCATTGCTCGATGGGCGGTGCGCCTGCCGCGGTCCACACCTTCGAGGCGCCGGAGCCAAAGAGCGGCACCCGGCCCGCAGTCAGCGCCCCCAGCGGACGGCGGACAGCAGAACGCGGCTAAGAAGCTATCAAAAACTCCAGCCGACCAGCGCCTGGAACGTAAAGGACTGATCGAAACCGTCTTTGCCGTCGGCGGCAGCGGGCTGATCGATCACCGGCGCCGTCGCGCCCTTGAACTTCAACTGATAGCGTTCCCACATGATCCGCGCCGCATACGTGAAGCCAACGTCGAGCTCGCCGCCAAACATCAGGACCGCGTCGAAGCCGAAAGCCGTGCTGCTCTTGCCGAAGGCGTCCTCGAGATCGCCGAGCGTGAACGGATAACGGAACCCGAGATCCAAGCGTCCGTAAAACAGATCCTCCACGAAGTTGTACTGTCCGATAAACGCCGGTCGGACATAGATGTAGGTCGCCGACGCCATGATCGGATTCGGGTCGATGTCGAACTCGTCGAAGCCTACGCCGACCGTGCCACCGACCTGGCCCTTACCGACCTTGGCGAGGTAACCGAACTGACCGAGGATCTGGTAGGTCGTCGTATCGAGGGTGTCGGGCGTGCCCTGAGGCGAGGCCTCGAGCCCGAGCCCCAACTGCCCGTCGAGCTGCAAATAGAGGCCCCGGAGCTTGCGTTTGGCCGACCGCGCCGCGGGCCGGATCTGGAACTGCGCTGCCACCGTGCCAAAGAGGTTCGACTCGTACTTGCGAACTCCGCCGCCGTCGAGGTTGACTTTGACGTTACGAACGCGGCCTCCACCGCCTAAGAGCAGGACGAAGACAGGCGACTCGGAGGCTTTGTCGGCCTTGGTCTTCTGGGAGGGCTGCTTGTCCGTTTTCTTCTTCTTTTCCTTCTTTTCCTTCTTTGCCGTGGCCTTGACCGGTTTGGCCTTGCCCGGGGGAGCTTCTCGGATCGCATCCTTCATCGCGAGCCTTGCGGCTTCTTGAATCATTCTGTTGTTCGTCGACTTGCCGGGTGGCGGGGCCTCATAGGCCGAGATTTCCTTACCGTCGGAGCCGGCGATCCGGATTTCGGTGTGTCGCTTCGAGCCTGAGCCCGTCACGCGACCCCACACGAAATAGTCGAGCCCCAGCTCCGAAGCGACGACCTTCCGCCCTTTGGGATCGTTCAACGAGGCATCGAAGACGCCTGCGATCTCCTCGACCTCGGCCCGAGGCGTGAGCGAAACGTACTGCTTGATCCCGCGGAGCGCATAGACGCGAGCGGACGAGCCGCCGGAACCGGTGAACTGCAAAATGACAGCCTGGGGTTTCTCCTGCGCGGTTCCGATGCTCGGGACGAGGCTAAGAGAAAGGCAGGCTATGGAAGTCGCCAAGAGTTGCCTGATCATCTCAGAACCAATCTATCAGCCGGACGGGGTAGAGACGAACTTCCACAGCCACTGTGATCCTCTGGTTACAACAAATCACAGGTGTCGGTCACAGGTAGGATAGTGAAGTATGTTTGACTACATCAATTTCATGCTTAAACTGTTGGTTCTGGGGTGCAACATTAGGGTCGTCGGCGCCATAAGTTCCTGGCGCGCTTCTTGAATCGATCGTGACCCAACGCCGTCTCAAGACTGGGCCATATGAGAGGAACACAGATGAAATCAGGTTGGATCGGGGTCCTGGCACTCGCGCTTTCGATCGCGCCGCAGACGGGCGCCGCAGCCGACGACAAGCAGGACAAGTGGGCCGGCATCGACTACTCCAAAGTCGAGGCGGAAGGCTCGAGCATTGCTTGGGGGAAGGCCGTCGGTGTCGTCGACGAGCCGTTCGACGAGGTGCTCGCGGTCGTTCAGGACTATGCGAACTACAGCAAGTTCCTCCCCCGCTTCCGTAAGTCCAAGGTGCTCGCACAGCGCGGCAACAAGGCGATGGTTTATCTCGAAGTCGGCGTCATGAAGGACACGGTCACGCTTTGGGGCCAGATGCGCATGGCTGAAAAGCCCGCCGACGGCGAGACCCACGTGATTGAAGCGAACCTCGTCGAGGGGAATATGGGCCAATTCAAGGCGCGTTGGGAGCTCACGCCGGTCAACGGTGGGCAAGGCGCCCGTGTGGATTTCCGCGTATTGGTCGACCCTGATATGCCGCTTCCCGCAAGCGTGTTCACCTGGGAAAACGTCAAGGCCGCTCGCAAGACCGTCCGCGCGCTCAAGCAGCGCGTGAGAGACGTTCGCGGCTGAGCCACCGACCGGGCTTGACCCCGACCATCGCCATGCTAGGTACCCGCGCCGCAAGGGTTTTTCGCTCTTGTCGGGCTGGTTTGGTTGGCCCCAATACCACGTTGGGGCCGGGGTCCGGCCGGCTACGCCAACCATGCATCTGCTCACCACGGCGATCCTCTCTGAGGGTTCACTGATCGATCTGGATGGAACGATGTTCATCCAGGTCGGGATCTTCTTCGTCGCCTTTTTCGTGCTGCGGCCTCTGATCTTTCGTCCGATGGTCGACTTGTTCGAGGCGCGCGAGAACGCCATCGAAGGCGCCCGCATTGAGGCTCGCAGGTTGCGCGAGGAGGCCGACGACGCCGGCAAGTCGTTCGAGGAGGAAATGCGCAAGGTGCGCCTCCAGGCAGGCGAAGAGCGAGAAAGACTTCGCGCGGAGGGCAAGCGCCTCGAACGCAATGTCCTAGAACGTGTTCGTCAAGACACCGCCAAGCAGTTGGCCGACGCCGACGCGCAGATCCGCGCCGAAGCGAAACGCACGCGTGCTGAAATGGAGCGCCACACTCCACAGCTTGCGCGGCAAATCGCCTCCAAGCTCTTGACCCGGGAGGTCTCGTGAGACGTCTCGGGACGGCGCTGTTCGTGGTATTCGTCCTGCTCGCGCCGCTGAGCGGTAGGGCTGTTACCGAGAGCTCGCATGCGGGTGAGGAAACGCATCAGCAACCGGCGGCGCACGGCGACGCACACGGAGGTGACTCGCTTTCATGCGCGCGGGTGCTTTCCAGCCCGGACCTGTGGGGCTCGATCGTCAACTTCCTCGTGTTGGCCGGGCTGCTTTTCTACGCCGTCCGCAAAAAGGTGAACCCCACCATGGCCGAGAAGCGGGCCGAAATGGAGGCTGCGCTCAAAGAAGCCCAGCAGCTCAAGCAGGAAGCCGAGGCGAAGTACGCCGAGTACCAATCGCGGCTCAATCGACTCGATCACGAGTTGGCCAATATCCGCGCGGACATGGTCAAGGCTGGGGAAGCGGAGCGCGACCGTATGGTGTCCGACGCCGAACAAACCGCGGCTCGCATCCGAAAAGACACGCGCTTCTTCATCGAGCAACAGATGAAGCAACTCCGCAAAGACCTGCGCGAAGAGTCGATCGAGGCGGCGATCGCCAGCGCCGAGAAGCTTCTCGACCAAAGCGCTGCAGCGTCCGATCAGGAGCGGCTCGCCAACGCTTACCTCGCCCGTCTCGTCGAGGCCGCCGAAGAACGACAGAGGCGCTCATGAGCGGGTCTGCGGTCGGCCGACGCTACTCCCGGGCATTGCTCGACCTCGCGGCAGAGCAACAGCAGACCGATCGTGTGCTCCGCGATCTGCAGGGGCTGCGCACGGCGTGGGACAACAGCGCCGAGTTGCGCCGAATCGTGCAAGATCCGTCGCTGCCGCAGGAACTCGTAAGGAATACCATCGTCGCCGTGCTCGACCGCCTCGGCACTTCCCCACTCGTCAAGAATATCTGTTGTCTTTTGGCCGACCGTGGCCGGCTACGCTACCTGACCGACGTCATCGACGACTTCGAGAGCCTGGCCGAGGCGCAGAGTGGAAGAGTCAGGGCCGAGGTAACGACGGCCACACCGATGCCTGACTCCTACTTCTCCGAGCTTCAACGAAAGCTCGAGCAGATCACCGGCAGCCAGGTGGTTCTCGTCAAGAAGGAAGATCCAACGCTGATAGGCGGCGTGGTGACTCGCGTCCGGGATCGTATCTTCGACGGTAGCCTTCGCAACCAGCTCGACGAGCTCAAGGAGCATCTGCTGTCCCAAGAGCTATGAACACCATTTCGCACAACCATTCGAGGTAGCCCCGATGCAACTTCGCGCAGAAGAAATCTCCAGCATAATCAAACAACAGATCGCCGACTACGACAAAGCCGTCGACGTTGTCGAGACCGGCACCATCCTCACCGTGGGCGATGGTATTGCACGCATCTACGGATTGCAGGACGCGATGGCGGGTGAGCTGCTCGAGTTCCCCGGTGGGGTCATGGGCATGGTCCTCAACCTCGAGGAAGACAACGTCGGCTGTGCGATCTTCGGGTCAGACCAAGGCATCAACGAAGGCGACATGGTCAAACGAACCGGGCGAATCGTCGAGGTACCGGTCGGTCCCGCGCTGGTGGGGCGTGTCGTCAACGCGCTTGGCCAACCGGTTGATGGCAAGGGGCCCATCGAGAGTACGCACACGCGGCGCGTCGAGATCAAGGCTCCCGGCATCATCGCCCGCAAGCCGGTGAGCGAGCCGCTGCAGACGGGCCTCAAGGCGATCGACTCGATGATTCCCATCGGCCGCGGTCAGCGCGAGCTGATCATCGGCGACCGACAGACGGGCAAGACCGCCGTGGCGATCGACACGATCATCAATCAGAAGGGCCAAAACGTGTACTGCTTCTATGTCGCGATCGGACAGAAGCAATCCACGGTTGCCCAGGTGGTCGACAAGCTCACGCAGTTCGGTGCTATGGAGTACACGACGGTCGTGACGTCAGGAGCTTCGGAGCCGGCGCCGCTTCAGTTCATTGCGCCGTACACCGGCTGCACCATGGGCGAGTACTTCCGCGACACCGGCAGCCACGCGTTGTGCATCTACGACGACCTCTCCAAGCAGGCGGTTTCGTATCGTCAGCTGTCGCTTCTTCTCCGCCGACCTCCGGGCCGCGAGGCCTACCCGGGCGATGTCTTCTACCTGCACAGCCGGTTGCTCGAACGAGCCGCAAAAATGGACGACGAGTGGGTGGCCGTCGCCAGAGATCAAGAGCCCACGCGGAACGGAACCGAGGTCTTCGCCGGCCCCGAGGGGCACGAGAACGCCGAGAAGGCGGCCAAAGAAAAGGGTCTCGTCGCAAAGAAGCTCCCCGACTCGGGCGGCTCGTTGACGGCGCTGCCGATCATCGAGACCCAGGCAGGCGACGTCTCCGCGTACATTCCGACGAACGTCATCTCGATCACCGACGGACAGATCTTCCTCGAGTCCGATCTCTTCTACTCCGGCGTGCGGCCGGCGATCAACGTCGGTATCTCGGTTTCTCGCGTCGGTGGCAACGCGCAGATCAAGGCCATGAAGCAGGTCGCGGGCACACTCCGTCTCGAGTTGGCGCAATACCGCGAGATGCAGGCCTTCGCTCAGTTCGCCTCCGATCTCGATGCGGCGACACAGCAGCAGCTGGCCCGCGGTGAGCGGTTGGTCGAGGTGCTCAAGCAAGGACAATACGTTCCCAAGCCGGTCGATGAGCAAGTCGTCATGATCTTCGCCGGGACCAAGGGCTTCCTCGACGAGCTTCCGGTCGAGGCGATCGCACGCTACGAGAAGGAGCTCATTTCCTGGCTGAGGGCGGAGCGGTCAAAGGTCCTTCGAGACATCATCGCCAAGGGCAAGTTCGATGACGAGCTCGAAGGTCAACTCACCGAGGCGCTGAAGACATTCACTGGCATCTTCGAGCCCAAGGAAGACAAGCAGTAACATCCGATGGCTGCGCTCAAGGACATCCGCAAACGGATCGGAAGCGTCAAGAACACGCAGAAGATCACGCGTGCGATGAAGCTCGTCGCGGGCGCGCGGCTACGAAAAGCGCAGGAGAATATCGAAAGCTTGCGGCCTTACGCTCTAAAGACTCTCGAGGTGTTGAGCAGCGTCGCAGCGCGCGCAGGTACCGAAGAAGACGTCCACCCGCTTCTGGCACGACGCCAGCCAAAGCAAGTCATGCTCGTCGTGCTCACGAGCGACCGAGGACTTGCGGGGGCGTTCAATGCGAACATCTGTCGAGCCGCCCACGCCCGATGGAAACAGCTAGAGGCGGAGGGCAGCCAGGTCTGCTTCGGAATCATCGGTCGCAAGGGGCGGGACTACTTCCGGCGGCGAGACGCGGACATCCGTGAGGAGTTCACAGGCGTGTTCGAGAACCTCACTTCCAAGAGAGCCGGTGAGATTGGCCGCTACACCACCGACGAGTACAAGGGGCACGACCTCGATGCCTGCTATCTCGTATACAACGAATTCAAGAGCGCGATCACACAGCAAGTGGTCGTGGAGCCCTTTCTGCCGATCACCCCGCTCGACTTGTCGGAAGATCAGGTAGGCGACTTCATCTACGAACCGAACAAGGAGGCGCTGCTCGACACGCTGCTCGAGATGTACGCCGAAACTCAGATCTATCGGGCGCTTCTGGAGTCGGTCGCGTCCGAGTACGGCGCGCGCATGACCGCCATGGAAGCTGCCACCAATAACGCCAACGACATGATTTCGAGACTGACGCTCCAGTACAACCGAGCGCGTCAAGCGGCGATCACCAAGGAATTGATGGAGATCATCGGCGGCGCCGAAGCGCTCAAGGGCTGACTCACCGAGTGTATCGGGCTACACTGGCGGGGCGATGAGGGATCAGGACCAGGAGCGGTGGATGACGTGGATGGTTCAGGCGCAGAACTTCGCCAAGCGCGAGAACTACCCCGACGCCGTTGCGCGTGCGAAGCTGGTTCGCGACGAAGTCGCGTCGGCGCTTTCGGTAGAGACCGACGTGAGACGCAGATCCCAGGTCGAACAGTATTTGGGTAGCGTCGAAACAGAGCTCGCCGATCTCCGTGAGCAGTACCGCCGGTGGTCGCAAGCCATCGCGGCGCGTCGGCAGGCCACCATCGACAACGTCGATGAAGAATTCGCACGGCCACTTCCTTTGCCCGTAGACTGAGCCGTGTCCCTTTGCTCGGCTGCATCGCTGCGCGCTGGTGAGCCCCTCGAAGGAACCGCGGCGGACGGCGTAAGGACGTGGATACTGCTCGAGTACGCGAGGCCATGGGAGCCCAAGCCACTCGAGCCAAGTGAGCTGCCCGCGTCGGTGAAAACGCACATGGAAGGTTGGTTGTCGCGGGGCGATGTGCGACACCAGTTCATTCGCCGTCCCGGCTCAGACGGCAAGCGTCCAACGCTTCTCGTCGCGCACGCACGCGCCGAGAACCCGTGGGTTCTCCGGTTCGAGCTGGACGATTACGAGGACATCCTGGAGCTCGATCTTGCACAGATCCTGAACGAAGAACGCCACGACAATGCACAGCGCGTCATGGAGCCCCAGCATTTCGTGTGTGCCCACGGGAGACGCGACCGATGCTGCGGTCTCAAGGGGAGCGCACTGTTCAGGCGACTCCACGCCGTCGTCGGTACAGACGTTTGGCAAACGAGTCACCTGGGCGGCCACCGGTTTGCTGCGTGCGTTTTGTCGCTTCCCTACGGCGTCTACTACGGGCGACTCGGCGACGAGCACGCTGAGGCGCTCCTCGACGCTCATCGAAAGGGCGAGATGCTCGACCTCGATCACGTGCGGGGTCGATGTGCGTGGGGTCGCCCCGTTCAAGCGGCGGAGATCTTCTTGCGACGACATCTGCGTGACAAAGTACTTGGGGGTTGGCGACACCTCGATACCCAGACCGTCGGGGACTCTGATTACGCCGTGCACTTCGACGTTCGCGGTGAGTCGCATCGTGTCAACGTCTTGCAGGAGATGCTCGACGCCGAACGCCCAACGAGCTGCGACGCTGATCCCGAATCGATCGTGCGCTTCATCGAAGCCGGTTAGCGCCCCCGGCCGGCAGTAGCGGGATCGAGCCGTTGCGGCTATGAAGCATCCGTGCAGTTGCCGGAACAAGAGCTGTGGCTGCTTGTGTCGTGGACTCTGTGTGGCGCGGTGCTTCTCTTTGCCCATCTGGTGTTGCTCTGGAAGACGCTTCACTCGTCACTTTCGCCGGGTCTGCGAGCGTTATCGGTCGTGGTGCCGATTGCGACGCCCGTCGTGGGATGGCTGGCAGGCAGTCGTGTGTTTCCGCTGGTATGGGTGTTTGCGCTGGCCGTCTATGTATGGGTCAGAAGTCTGGGTTGGTAGCGCGACGCCATGACCGAGCTCAACGTTCCATACCTCCACGTGTACGTCGACGCCGATGACGTCGAGTTGGCGTCGCTGGCCCTTTGGGAGCTCGGCGCGCTCGGCGTGGAGGAGCGGGACGAGACGACCATCATGGGATCAGACAGCGGAGTATCGGTCACGTTGGCCGCGCCTTTCGCCACCGAGGCCCGAGCACGGGCCGCGTTGAAGCAATTGTCCGAGCACTACAATACGGATCTGGCGCACATCATGAACGAGGACTGGTCGCGCGCTTGGAAAGATGGGCTCGAACCCACATGCATCGGTCGGCGCCTGTACCTGTGCCCGTCGTGGGTCCCCACCCGACCCAATGCTGGGCGGGTCCAAGTCACCATGGATCCTGAAAACGCTTTCGGGAGCGGTACCCACGAGACCACGCGTCTGGTGCTCCGTGAGCTCGACCGACGGTTGCATGGTCAGGAATGCGTGCTGGATGTCGGTTGTGGTAGCGGGGTCTTGGCCATCGCCGCGCTCAAGCTCGGCGCTGCAAGCGCCGTGGCTACGGACACCGACGCGGACGCGGTGACCGTGTCGCGAAAGAACGGGGAGCGAAACGGCGTCGCCGATCGGCTCGAGGTGACCGGGGCGCCTGTCAGTTCGCTGGACGGCGAGTACGACATGATCGTCGCAAACATCCACGCGTCGGCTCTGCAACAACTCGCCGGCGATTTGATGGCTTTGCTCGCGCCCGAGGGCACCCTCGTCTTGAGCGGAATTCTAGCGACGGACTGGCGCAAGGTTGCCTCGTCATACGAGGGGTTGCCGCTTCTCGTCGTGACCAAAGAAGGCGAGTGGGCTTGTCTAACGTTTCGTCGGGGGCAACGATGAGCGCCGCACGGAGGTTCTTTTCGACGGTACTTCCAGCGGGTGGTGGCCAAGTGACGCTTGATGAAGCTCAAGCCGGGCACGTTAGAGTCCTCCGATTGGCTGCTGGCGATCCCGTCGTCCTGTTCGACGCGGCGGGTCGTGAGGCGGAAGGTGTCATCCGCGGCATCGACGAGAAGTCCGTCACGTGCGAGGTCGGCGTTTGCCGCAACGCCAACTCCTCGTCGCTCCCGAAGATCGTGCTCGTCCTCGGTTTGCCCAAGACATCGCAACTGGAGTCCGCTGTGCGCATGGCGACCGAGCTCGGAGCGCACGAGATTCGCTTGTGTCAGACCGAGCGAAGTGTTCCTCGGTGGCCAGAGGCGAAGCTCGCAACGCGTCTTGCGAGGCTCGAGCGGATCGCGCAAGAGGCGTCCGGGCAGAGCGAGCGAGCGGGCGTACCGGTCATCGTTGCGCCTCGCGTACTCGCGACGATGCTCGAAGAGGTAGACGTCGGCGCGGTGCGCTGGGTCTTCCACGCTCGAGGGACCGAGCCGGCACGGCCTCTCACGCCGTCGCCGTCCGTGATCTGGATTGCAATTGGACCGGAGGGTGGCTTCTCGGACGCTGAGCTCGAGCTTTTCGAAGGGCACGGATTCGGCTCCGTGAGTCTCGGACCAGGCGTTTTAAGGGTCGAAACAGCGGTCGCGGCGGCGCTGGCGGTGGCCATCGACCGAATTCAAGAGCAGCGTTGACACCCCATAGAGTCCGACGTCAACATACACAGTCCCCCATGTCCGCTCTCGCTTCACTTCTGGTCCGTGACGATGCCCTGCCAGTCGGCAAGATCCAAGAGGCGATTCAGCAGCAGGTGATGCAGGGAGGGAACCTCGACACGGTCCTTCTCGAGCTTGGCTATCTCCCAGAGAACGTGGTGAATGCGTACTGCGCGGCCGTCCACGACCTCCTTCCAGCCACGCGCGAGGAAGTCATGGACGCGCCGGTTGAAACGACCCGCCTGCTTCCAGCCCAGTTTGCCGCGAAGTATCGTGCGATCCCGGTCGCAAAGACTCCTCACAAAGTCGTGCTCGCGGTCGACCGACCGCTTGCGGAACCAGTCCTCGAGGAGATCGCGCATGCACTCGATCGAGATCCAGTTGAGCGCGTCGTGTGCTCGGTTCGGCTCGATGCGGGTCTCGCACGCCACTACGAGATCGAGCTCAGTCAGCGGATGCGGCATCTCACTCGACGGTTGCAGGATTCCTCTGCCGGAACGATTCCCTATGTTGCCCCTTACGATGGTGAAACCCCACGCAGCTCGCTGCATCCTCAGCAGAGCAACGCTCCCATCACATCGGACGTCGTGCCGAGCAACAACGGTTGGCAAATCTCGTCCGAGCCTCCACCGGAGCGAAGCGAATCGCCGGTTCCGACGGGCACGTTCTCGAGGAAGTCGACTCGTCAAGACCGTGCGTCGTTCCGGGCTGCGACCCAAGTGCCCCCGCCGCCTGTCTCGGCAAGCACGCAGTACAACGTGACCGAATGTACGCCGGAAGTCCTTGGACGGCCGCTTGCCTCAGGGTCTGCTGCAGCGCGGAAGCTGCCTCCGGTCAGCTCGCAGCCGCCCGAGCGCGCTAGCGTAGGGCGACTGCGACGTGTCACACCTGCGGAGCGAGAGCGAGTCCCGAGTGTCATCGTCGAGGTAGGCCAAGACGTCGAACAGCTCATCGACACGCTCTGGGATGCGAGCCCATACGATGTCGATCAGGCCATCTCGCTGCTCGTATCGGCGGGTGAGCGTGCGTTGCCTGCGCTCGTCCGCGAGTTTCCCGGGCCGCTGTGGTTTGACCGTCGCGAATCGTTCGAGACGATCCCTGCGGGCAGAGAGATCTCTCCGATTGCATGTGCGTTTGTCGCGTTTGGGGACCGTGCGGTCCCATACATCGTCTCCCTTCTCGACCGTCCCGATCCCGATCTTCGCTTCTATTCGACCTTGCTCGCATCGGAGTTCATTCATCCCTCTCTCGTCATTCCAGTAGGCCGGCGGATCTTCGACCCCGATCCCGACGTGGCGACCGTCGCCTTTAGAGCGCTCATGGGCCTACGCGTGTGTCATCCGGAGTTCGATCAGCTCGTCGAACGCGTGAGAGCCATAGCAAAGGCCAAGCGCGACCCCAGCACGCAGGCAACTGCGATCGAGGCACTGGGCCGGCTTCGAGACGGAGATTCGATCGAGTTCTTGATTTCGCTCCTCGACGAAGAAGACGAACGGGTCACCCACGCCGCACATGCGAGCTTGGTGCGGCTCTGCTGCCAAGACTTCGGTCTGTCGGCCCGCAAATGGAACAGCTGGGTATCAAGGCACCGCACCAGCCACCGTGTAGAGTGGTTGATCGATGGGCTCACGCATAGCGACTTGCAACTGAGGCGCAGGGCTGGAGACGAGCTCCGCCACGTCACGCAGGAGTACTTCGGCTATCATGCCGGTTTGCCCAAACACGACCGCCAAGTTGCCCAGCGGAAGTACCGTCACTGGTGGCAGCAGCGCGGCCGCCGGCTCTTCGCCGCGAGTTAGTCCCACTGTGAAGACGTTGCGATTCCTGTCGATCTTTGGTCCGGCGGCAGTCCTCTACACCGCGCTTTCCGTGCTGGTGCAGCAGACGTTCTCTTTTGGAGAGTGGCTCGTCGTATGCCTCGCGCTCGGGCTATCGGCGACGCCGCTGTGGCTTCGCTCTCGGGGGATCACGGACCAGGGGGGTCGCCGCGTCGGCTTGCTCGGCGTCGCGCTCGGTCTTTGGCTCGCGAGCCTGCTCGGGCATTCGCTCGTCCTAGAGTACATTCGGATGCTCAGCGTTACGGTCGTCGGACTGGTCGCGCTCGACCTTGCAGGAATCGCCATGCCTCGCACCCCGAAAGTCGTGCTGATGCGCGCCGCGGTGATGGTGAGCGGGGTGCTCTGCCTGCTGTTGGGCTGGTGGGCGATTGCAGCGCCGATTTCCATCAAGGGGGAGCTCGTGCTCGTGCCCACCGCTCGGTGGGCGCCGCTCCCAGAGGTCTTCGCCCTCGTTGCGATTCTCATCGCCTTCGTGGTTCGCATTGACGATGGTCGTCGAGCCGAACGAGACATCGGCACTCATGCGTGGCCCATTGCCGGGCTGTGCGCAGCAGCGATCACGATGGTTGCGTCATGGATTGCTGGTGGTTCCCTGGTTGGGGCTTCGGCGGCTGCCGCTGCCGTCCTGCTCTGCGGCCATCTCTGGTTCATCACGGGCGGCGGGAAGCTCGCCGCGGGAAGTTTCCTTCACCGCGCGCTCTCATTTGGACTCGGCGCGGTGTTTCTGTTTGGCATCGTGTACTTCCTGCCACGGCAGGACTGGCGGGATGGCATCGTTGCGGTCGGCGTATTCGTCGCCGGGGTCCTGCTGTATCGTTCCGCGTACGTACTGCTCCGTCGCGCATTCGCGCCAGACGGTGGAAAGTTGATTCGCTCGATCGAGCGTGCTGCGAGGGGCGTTCACGGTGGAGTCACGCTTGCCGAGTCCGCGGAGCGCGTTCTCATCCCTTTCCGCGTTCGGGGCGACGCAGCACGGCCGGCGCTCGTCGTGCTTGATCCTGCGTGCGCCCTCGAGCTGGATGTCAGCGGAAAGGCTCGCCAACGCGAGCGTCCATTTCCAGGGCCGATTCTCGACGCCGTGCGTTTCGCCGAGGGCCCGGTCATCGAGCTGGCTACCCTGGAGCAGCAAGTCGTCCGGCAGCCCCGGGTCCGTCCGCTCGTAGAGGCGATGCAACGCGAGGAGCTTCAGTGGGCGGTGCCCTGCATGCACGAGGGCAGCCCCGAGGGCGCGCTCCTTCTTCCACAATCAGGCAAGGCGAGACGCCTCATTGCTGCGGAGGTGGCCGCGTTCGCGCGACTAGGGGCGAAGACCGGTTCCGTGCTGTCGCTCGTTTCGGGACGCGAGCGTGCCGAGCATCGGTACGCGCACAGTCGCAAGGACTACCGCACCGCCCTCGAGAAGACCGAGGCACTCGAAAACGAGCTCGCCCGCCTACGCGATCAGTACGGCGCACTCGTTGCAGGGCGGCACGCGGAGGATGAGGCTGGCCTGCAGGTAGGCTACAGCGCCGCCATGCGAACCGTTGCGCGACGTGCCGAGGACATCGCCGCGCTCGACGGGCCCGTGACCGTCGTTGCTGGTGCCGGGGCGCCGGTGACGCCCCTGGTACGCTTCATTCACGAGCGCAGCAATCGCTCGGACGGCCCGTTGGTGATCGCCGACTGTGCCGCAATCGCGCCGGAGGCCGCCTCGAGGTTGCTCTTTGGCACCGCCGAGGGCAGTCAACTCGGGTGGCTCCGACACGCCGAAGGAGGCACGCTCGTGCTGCGCGATTTGCCCGCGCTGCCTTTGGAGGCGCAGCGGAGCCTTCGTAATGCGTTCGCGGAACGGCAAGCCACCGTCGCCGAGGGCTTGGAGACGTATCGCATCAATGCACGGATCGTCGCTACTTCGCGGCTGCCGATCGAAACATTGACCGCCACGGGGGGTATCGATGGCGAGCTCGCCCGCTGGCTGTCCGCGCTGACGCTATCCGTTCCGCCGCTGAGGCATCGGAAGGAAGATCTCCCTTCGCTCACGCTTCTCGCGATTCATCGAGCGTGCCGAGTTCTGGGTCGTCCCGAAGTTGGAATCGAGCATGCCGCAATGGAGCGTCTTCTCACACACAGTTGGCCTGGTGATGTCGCTGAGCTGCTGGGCGTCATTGAGCAGGCGGTTGCCGCTGCGAGTGGCAATCAGATCAAAAGTTCCGCCCTGCCCGAGTTTGGCGCGATTGCTCCGTCGGATGCAGGGTTGAGCGGGACATACATCGAGGTCGAGCGACGGCTTTTAGAGCGCGCGCTCGATCGCGCGGGCGGCAACAAGAGCGAAGCCGCACGGTCGCTTGGACTCAAGCGCACGACCTTTCTCGACAAGCTTCGCCGCCACGGTCTCGACAAGGGTCCCTCCGTTCGAGTCTTGCGATCGAGTTGATGGTCCGTCATGAAGGATTCTCCCATCTTGCTCTTCGACGTCATGGGCACGTTGGTCCATGATCCGTTCTTCGACGAAATGCCCGCGTTCTTCGGTTTGAGCTTCGATGCGCTCTTGAAGGCGACGCACCCGACCGCGTGGGTTGAATTCGAGCTGGCCGCACGTTCGGAGTCCTCGTTTCTTCGGGATTTCTTTGCAGACGGACGGCAGTTCGATCACCAGGGCTTCCTCGCGTGCGTTCGAGATGCGTACCGGTGGCTCGTCGGCATGGACGGACTGCTTGGAGAGCTCAAGGAGCGAGGCCACGAGATGCACGCGTTCTCGAACTACCCTGTGTGGTACCAGAGCATCGAGGAGCGACTCGAGGTTTCGCGTTTCCTCCGGTGGAGCTTCGTGTCGTGGAACACGAGACTCCGCAAGCCGTCCCAAGACGCCTACCGACACGTGCTCGATTCACTCGGCGCTGATCCCGGTAGCTGCGTCTTCATCGATGATCGCCGAACCAATTGCGAGGTCGCGAGTGCGTTCGGCATCGACGCGATCGAGTTCTCGAATGCCGATTCACTTCGTCGGGCATTGACCGAACGCAAGCTCTTATGAGCGCCGGTACAGGCTGCGGAGCGCTTGCTTTTGTCGCCACCACGCCCAGTAGCGCCGCTGAAGAACAGCGATCTCTTGCCGCGTCGCGTTGCGGGGGAGATCACCGACGGTCGGCGAGATGCGTTGCAGCTCTTTGATGGCGAGCGTGCGAATCTCGGGTCTTGCGTCCGCGAGCCCTTCGATCAGCCATTCGACTCGGTCTCTAGTGCCGGACTCTGCGAGCCAGCGTACCCAGGGCGCCCTTGCGAACGCGAAATCGTGAGCTGTGAGCACCCTGAGACCTATACGGCTCGCGGTAGCGAGACCGCGATCTTCATCGCCGAGCAGATCGACGAAGACATGCACGGATGCTTCATCGCGGAGCTGGGTCAGTGCCGAAACGACGAGCTTTCGAACACGAATCGATTCGGATTTGTCAGTCGCCCAGCCTCGAAGCGTGGCCGTGGCGGTGCTCCAAGCGACGTGATTGCGATAGCCGGCGAGCACGTGGAGGCTCACCTTGCGGCACTGGGGATCGGGATCGACCACAGTGGCGAGGAGCGCCCGCAGCAAGTCGATGTGGCGGACCTTTGCGCAAACCATAGCGGCGTAGCACCGAACGTCGGCGTTGCGATCCTTGAGGAGCCCGTGGAGATACGGCACGGCGTCACGATCGAATGCCGCGATGCCCGCACTGATTGCAGAGATCTCTTCGGGCAAGGGCAAGCGCTTGTGCGGGCGAAGTCGATCGAACCAGAGCGGGCCCGGGAACTGCTTGGTGAGCGCATCGAGAGCGTCACGACCGAAAGGAAATAGCCTTCTAATGATCGGTGCAGTGGCCCCAGGGCCATCGCAGAGCATGAGCTCCTCGACGAGCATACGAGCGCGAAGGGCTCGACTCTCTTTGCTTTCGAGCCGGCGCGTTACGCCAGTAGAGGTTGGGGCTCCGTCGAAGGAGGGAGCCCGCTGTTGGACCCCGGACGGCCGCGTCTCTGGAATCACTCCCGTGGGCAGGGTCTTGGGGGGGGGCACGGCGCATCATACCATTGGGGCGGAGCTATGGAACCCGTGATCGTGCGGGTCGACCAGGCCGGTGTACACTCGGCGCATGTACCGAATGATCTTGGAAGAGCTCAATGGTCCGACATCTCTAGAGGTGCGAGAGGAGCCCGACCCGTCGCCGGGAGCCGGTGAGGTCGCCATCGATGTCCATGCGGCCGGATGCAACTTCTTCGACGTCCTGATCACCCAAGGTAAGTACCAGGTCCGACCGCCTTTGCCGTTCAGCCCTGGCGCGGAGATCTCGGGAGTGGTTCGTGAGGTCGGAAGTGGGGTGGGGCACCTCTCCGTTGGCGATCGGGTTGCGGCACTGATCGACCATGGTGGCTACGCATCCTCTGTCGTGGTTTCTGCGCAACGCGTCTTCCCGATTCCCGACGAAATGACCTTCGACGATGCCGCGTCGATGGGCATCGTCTATCAGACCTCTCATGTCGCACTCCATCGGCGGGCCAACCTGCAAGAAGGCGAGACGCTCCTCGTTCATGCCGCGGCTGGCGGCGTCGGTTTGGCGGCGGTTCAGATCGGTGTCGCGGCGGGTGCGCGCGTGATCGGCACGGCAGGCACGCAGGAAAAACTCGACATTATTCTGCAGCACGGCGCGACAGATGCGATCAACTACCGGACCGAGGACTGGGTCTCGCAGGTCAAGGAGCTGACAGGAGGACGCGGCGCGGACGTGATTTACGATCCGGTGGGCGGCGACACATTCGACTTGTCTGCCAAGTGCATCGCATTCGAAGGTCGGATTCTCGTCATCGGGTTTGCGAGCGGGCGGATTCCGGAAATGGCCATGAATCGCGTGCTATTGAAGAACATATCGCTCGTCGGAGTGCACTGGGGGCTCTACACGAAAATGAACCCGGCGCTGCTGATGCAGACACAAATCGATTTGTACCAGCTCTATTTGCAAGGGAAGGTACGACCGCTGGTCTCCAAAACGTATCCTCTCTCCGAAGCCGCCACGGCGCTGGGCGCGCTCGCCGATCGACGGACATCAGGCAAGGTCGTCTTGAGGCCCTAGTCTTCCATCACGTCGCTCGCACGGTCGAGGACAATGTCGACGATGGCGGCATGGGGTGCGAGAGGATCGGTGATTCGGTAGTCGACTTGCGGGTGTGCCTCTGCGGCGTCGGCGACGAGAAGGGGAATATCCTCAGTGACGTGTTTGCCTTTGGCGAGCATGAATGGATGGACCACCACCATGGTGGCGCCGTCATCGACACAGTGCTGGAAAGCGTCTGCGATCGTCGGCGGCGCGAGCTCCATGTGCGCGAAGTGCACGATCCATTGCGACCCCACTCTCGCCTGTATGAGGTCGGCAATCTCCTGTAACAGCTCGTTGGCCTCGGAACGCCGGCTCCCATGATCGACGAGGAGAAGCGCGTTCAAAGACGCCACCTTCTTTGACCGAGTCGACGGAGCCTTTCTCGAAGGAGCGCAAGGCGCGGCTCCGTCGCTCGTCTGAGGCTTTGTCCGAGCTCCCGCGGGTCGGCGAGGATCTGTTGCCACCTCAGGTCGGCGCCCTCGGGTACGCCGAGCTCGACCTCCGAGTGCCTTGGTGCAGGGAGGAGGGCTTGCCGAGGGTCTAGGACCGCACCGATGAGCTTGCCGGCCTGGTCCCAGAAATCATCGAGCCTGTAGCCCGGTTCTTGTCGGATTCGGTCGAGCTCGTTTCGCAGTCGTTCTACGGAGCTTCTCGTTCGCGCGAGCGCGCCGCGGCTCGCTGGCTCGACGAGTGGCGGCTCGTCGAAGTGGATCTCGTACGCCGGTTCGGCGTGACCAAATGCTGCGACGTCGAGCGTGGATAGGCTTGGAAGACGACCGTCGACCACCGCTTCGATCGCGTCTCGTGCCTTGAGCAACACCGCCTCGAATTGCTCCCGCCGCTCCGCTGCGCTGAGGTCCCACGTCGAGCGCAGATCCTCGAGGGTCGCTCGCGTTGGGCTACGTTTCCAAAACCAGAGGCGCCTCCGCGCATCGAGCAGTTGTTCGTTCAGCTCGGTGACGCATTTGGCTTCCAGGGTGCTGAGCCGATCGGCTGCGGCGTCGACATCACCGAGCGCATCGATGTCCGGAAGTGCCTTGAGCATCGCACGTACGCGGGGCAAGAACGTGTAGCGATCGCCGGAGTGCTTCACCTTTTCTTCGAGCGCGCTCACGTGGTCGAGCAAGTCCTGGAACTTCAACACGAAGTAGGCGAGGGCCGCCTCTGGGTCAGCGCCCTTGGCCTTGCCGATGATGCGTGACGGTCGCTGGTCCGAGCCCTGTTGCCACACGTTCCCGTACTGATCGACGTATCCCCAACGCGGACCGCCGATCAACATGGCCAATCGGCCGTAGGCGGAGTTGCCCCGAATGTGACCAACTACCTCGCCTCGTTGAAGGAGGCCTCCCTTGCGCCGAATGCGGTGCCTGCGGTCGACGTAACCCAACTCGGCCCCTCGGTAAAAGGCGCCGTCTCGCTCGCGGATTCTCCCGGCGGCATCGCTGTGTGCGACGAGGGGTCCCAGTCCTAGGAATCGTCCCCGTGCGTGGATATCGGCGCTTCGATTTCTCCGAGCCACGTTGCGTTTCCTAACAGCAGTGCTTGCGCGGTCAAGGCGGGCCGACAATCGACTCACAAAACAGTCGAGAGGGCGCGCTTCACGCCGCTGACGTAGCTGCCGCCGAAGAGATTCACGTGCACGAGCAGTGGATAGAGCTGATAGAGCGGGACGCGTTCGGCTGCGCCGGGAGCGAGTGGCGCGATCTCTTCATACGCAGCGAACACACGCGCACCAAAACCGCCGAAGAGCTGCATCATGGCGAGATCGACCTCACGATGCCCGCCGTAGACCGCGGGATCGATGAGACACGGTGCGCCTTTGTCATCGACATGCAGGTTCCCGCCCCAAAGGTCCCCATGCAGGCGCGCCGGCGGTTCTTCTGGACCAGTGCGCTCACCGAGCACATCGCGCAGCCTCTCGAACGCCGCGACCGTTTGCTGATCGAGCAGACCGCGCGCGTGGGCTGCGCGCACCTGCGGCTCGAGTCGGCGCGTCCAGTAGAACTCGGCCCAAGTTTCCGTGGGTGAGTTGTCTTGCGGGAGCCGTCCGATGAAGTTTGCGTGGTCGAGTCCGAATGACGGTGCACCGGTGTGATGAAGGCGGCCGAGCGCCTGACCAAGCCGCTCGTCGAAGTCGGGGACATGTCGGGCCGGCTCGATCATCTCGAGCACGAGAAAGGCGGGGATGCCGTCGTGCGCCTCCGAAGCGCAAACCACTTCCGGAATACGGATCACGCCGGGCTCCGCCAGCCAACGAAGGCCCTTTGCCTCAGCCGTGAACATGCCTTGGGGCGAGTTAGGGTGGGTCTTGGCGAAGAGACGACGGCCGTTTGCTAGTCCTAGCTCGTAGGCTTGGTTGATATCACCGCCGGACAGCGGTCGGACCCGTATGACTTCGGAGTCGAGCGCGCTCGTCAGCGCATCGCGGAGCGTGCCGATCATAAGCCGTGGGACACACGCAAGTGCTCGAGCAGACCTTCACAAGCCGCGGTGCAGATATCGAGGACGCGCTCGAACCCGTCATCGCCACCGTAGTACGGGTCGGGGACTTCGGCGTTTCTGCCGGATTGAGGATCGAATTCCCGCAAGAGATAGATCTTGGACTTGGCCTCGGCGTCAGGCGCCATCGTGAGTAAGTTGCGCCGATTGCTCTTGTCCATTGCGATGACGTATTCGTAGCGGGCGAAGTGTACACGGGTGAACTTCTGCGCACTCCCCGTGAGTCGGTAACCCCGCTGTTTAGCTGCGGCACGCGCGCGGGAATCGGGTGGCTCGCCGACATGCCACGCCCCGGTGCCGGCACTATCCAATCCGATGCTTGCTGCGAGCCCAGCGTTCTCGACGAGGGTCCTCATCACACCTTCGGCGGTGGGCGATCTGCAGATGTTTCCCAGGCAAACGAAACAAATACGGACCATGGCTCAGGGTTTGAAAACCACTTTGCCGACGTTCTTGCCTTGCTCGAGGTAGCGGTGTGCCTCGGCGGCTTGCTCGAAGGAAAAGACCTGGTCGACATGCGGTTTGATCTTGCCCGCCGTGTAGAGCTTGACCAGCGCGCCCATCTCGCGTCGGAGGAGCTCGACCTCGTCCCACATGTGGCCCATGTTTACGCCGGCCACGCCTTTGTTGTCGTTCATCAGCTTCCCAGGCGTGTAAAACGGAATCGATGTGAGCTCACCAATGATCCGACCGAGCTTTCGCTTGTTGCCGACGCTCATGTTCGCCCACCCAAATGCGATCAGCATGCCCGCCGGCCGCAGAATCGAGTAGCCCTTCTTCCAGTCATTGCCACCGAGGGGGTCCATGACGAGATCGACACCCTTGCCGGCGGTGAGCTCATGGATCGCGTTGACGTAGTCGACCGACCGATAGTCGATGACGTGGTCGCAGCCGTGACCGCGCACATAGTCGTGCTTCTTGGCCGATGCGGTGCCATAGGTCGTGACGCCTTCGATGCCGCGACAGAGCTGACACACCGCGGTACCGACGCCCCCCGCGGCCATGTGGATCAACACGTGATCCCCGGAGCGGACTCGAAACACCTCGAACAGCATATGGTAGGCGGTGAGGTAGTTGACGGGGAGTGCGGCACCCTCTTCGAAGCTCATCGAGGCAGGCATCTCGAAATACTGTTCGTCCCCCACGCAAACCGTGTCGGCATGGCCCCCAAAGCGAATCATCGCGAGGACCCGCTTGCCGACCCGATCCCCGGGCACGCCGTCGCCGACCGCGTCGATTTCGCCGGCGACCTCGTAGCCGACGACCATCGGTGGTTTGGGTGCGTCGGGATAGAGGCCCTGCCTCGCCATCACCTCCGCGAAGTTCAATCCGCACGCCCGCACGCGGACGCGCACCTCTCCGGCGCCGGGCTGTGGATCTTCGGACTCGCGTACCTCGAGCACGTCCGGCGCTCCGTGTTTGGGAATCCAAATCGCCTTCATGATGGCCACCGGTGCCCAACAATCCGCGTTCTGTCAAGCGCAGGCGCACTTTGTCTTGAAGTCCGCGACCGATTCGGGATAGAGCTTGCCCCCGTGGCGGACCCGACAGAGCGAGCTCGCTCGGAGCTCAAGGAGCGAATCGAAGGCAGGCTCGTCCTCGGCGTGCCGCACAACCAGGCGCTCGGTCTTCGTGTCCACGACTATGGCCCCAATCAGCTGTCGCTGTGCCTGCCGTATCGCGACGAGTTCGTCGGCTATCCCGAAACGGGGGTCTTGCACGGTGGAGTGATCACGGCTCTGATGGACGCGACCTGTGGCGGTGCGACCATCTTATCGCTCGACGTGCCGCGGCGGGTTGCCACGCTCGATCTTCGCATCGACTACCTGCGACCGGGTCTCGTCGGGCAGGACGTCATCTGCGCGGCGCACTGTTATAAGGTGACCCGACACGTTGCGTTCCTGAGGGCGAGCGCCCACCACGGCGACGAAGCGGACCCCATCGCAACTGCGACCGGCACCTTCGTGATCTTCGCCGCGCCCTCGCAGGCTGGGGAGGAAGCCACGACGCCATGACGGTCAAGGATGCGATCGCGACTCTTCGAGAGACGGGGGACTTCAGCAAAGTCCTCGCGTCGATTCCCTACACGGGCTTCATGGGCATCACCGCCGATGTCGTCGACGGCGATGTGCTGGGCAAGATGTCGTTTTCCGAACACCTCGTCGGCAACGCGCACATCGGAGCGCTGCACGGCGGCACACTCGGTGCGCTCCTCGAGTCGACGGCGATCTTCAAGCTGCTCTGGGATGGCGAGACGGACGGCATTCCCAAGACCATCAATGTGACGGTCGAGTACCTTCGAGGCGCGGGGCTTCAAGACACGTTCGCGCGGGCCGAATTCACACGGCATGGAAGACGCGTCGCAAACGTGAGGGTCTTCGCCTGGCAGGACGACCCCGAACGTCCGGTCGCAATCGCCACGACACACTTCCTCCTCGTTGGTGACTAGAGTCTAATTCCAATGGTCGAGCAGGATGTGGAGTTCCTCAGTCGTGGCGCGATCTGTCGCGCCTGGTTCTTCACACCCGATGCCGGCAGACCGAGCCCGTGCATCGTCATGGCGCACGGCTTCGGGCTCACGCGGCACTGCGGGCTTCGCCCGTTCGCCAAGGCGCTCGTCGAGGCCGGCTACACGGTATTGCTCTTCGACTACCGTCACTTCGGCGACAGCGACGGCATGCCGCGCCAACTGGTGTCATTCCGGCATCAACTTCAAGACTGGGCGGCGGCGATTGCATTTGCGCGGTCGCGGGCGGAGGTCGATCCCGATCGCGTCGTGACGTTTGGCTCATCGCTTGGCGCAGGACATGCACTGACTGCGGCGTCGAGAGATGAGCGCGTTGCGGCGGTAGTTGCCCTCAACCCGATGTTCAGCGGTTTGAGCAGCACCTTTGCCGCGATGAAAGGGTGGAGCCTCATCAACACGCTGCGGATCATTGGAAGGGGACTGCTCGATGCGGTGGCCAGCTTGTTCGGTGCCAAGCCATTGCTCCTTCCGACGAGCGCTCCTGCTGGCGAGCTTGGTTTGCTCACCTCACCGGACGCTTACCCTGGCTATCAGGGGGTCGTCCCGCCGGACTTCAACTTCCTGCAGGCTGCGCGGATCGGGCTTCGCTTTTGGGCGTATCGACCTGGCGGACGGATTCGTGGCCTTGCTGTACCGCTGCTGGCTTTTCCGTGCGTGCCCGATTCGGTCAATCCGCCCAAGCCCACGCTGCGCTTTGTCTCGACCAACCCGAGAGCCCGTGCCGTCGAAATCGACTGCCAGCACATGGAGATCTACCACGAACCCTTCCGCACCCAGGTGGTCGACGCGACGCTGGCGTTCCTGAGGGAAAGCCTGTAGCGCTAGTTACCGTACGTGTCGTGCAGCCACTTGCGGAAACAGTCGATATCGTCGTCGTCCCAGTGCTCATTTGCTGCGACGGGCATCTGCTGTCCGCAGCTTGGCTTGTCGGTGACCTTCGTCAGGATGAGGCTGCAGTCGATATTGTTGAGGTCGATCAACATGTCACCCCCGCACAGCGTGGCGCCTTCGTTCACATAGGTGCCAAGCACTGATTCGGGCGTGTCCAATGGATCGCTCAGATCGATCTCCATATTCGTCGGACGATCGACACCCGCGTGACAACCGCCCACCAGCGGGTCGCCGGCGCACCCTTCGAGCTTCTCGCGGACGTCGAAGTTGCCAAAGAGGCAGTTCGGTACCGGAGCTTCCGTGTTCTCGCAGAAGACGAGGCCCCGTGGGTTGCCGACCGGGGCCGGGTCGCCACCGCCGATCTGACCAGGACCGCACCCCCATACAGCGGCCAACGACCCGATGAGTAGGCATCGGAACCACATTCTGCTCTGCACAAACATGTCGGACTTTTCCTCCATGGAAATAACAAGCTACCGGTTTGGAACCCGCGATGCACAGGAGCATGGGGTGAATACAGTGTGGGAAAAGAACCCCGAAGGGCAATGAATTCCTGCATACCAATTACAACAAAACACATTTCTAGGCCGGCAGGGTGGTTCCGGAGCCTCTAGACTGTGTTTGGTGAGGAGCACTTCGTACAGGCTTGCCCCGGTCTTGATGATCGCCACTTTCGGCCTCTTCGGCTGTCAGGGCGACGCCGCCCCGTTCGATGGCTGTTCGACCAGCCGTCTGAGTGGCTGCCCCAATTCCGACGGCTACCCGAACCCCTATGAAGGTGAGCTCGAGCTCCTGACTTGGACCGAGACTCTGCGGAAAGCGAGCCTCGAGCTGACGGGCAAGCTGCCGACCAAGGACCAGATCCGGGTCACCGAGAATCGTGGCCAGCTCGGCCTCGAGGCGTCGCTCGCCGAGATGATGCGCACCGACGCCTTCTTGACGCGCATCAAGGAACTCTACAACGACCACTTCCTCACCGATAAGTATCTCGGAGGCGAGAACGCGATCGGCCTCCTCGACGAAGAGGTCTTTCCGAACCTCCGCTGGTACGAGCGCTTTGGCGAGGGTGAAAACGTCGGCGAGCTCACCAACGACGCGATCGCCCGGGAGCCGCTCGAGCTGATCGCTTACGTCGTCAAGCACGACCGCCCCTTCACCGAGATCCTCACGGCCAAGTACACGGTCGGCAATGCCTACTCTGCGCCGTCCTACATCGGCATCGAAGATGTTCCGCTGCGCATTACCGAGGATCCTGAGCGGTTCCGTCGGATGGAGGTGCCGGGAGTCCCGCACGCGGGCCTGTTGACCTCGCCGATGTTTCTCAATCGATTCCCGACGAGCGATACCAACCGGAACCGCCATCGCTCCCGCATGGCCTATTGGTTCTTCCTCGGGATCGACATCAATCGGTTTGGTAGCCGCCCGGTGGACGTGAACGAGATCGACCTCGGCGAGAACCCGACCCTCAACGACCCGAACTGCACGATCTGCCACACCACCATGGACCCGGTTGCTGGTGTCTTCATGAACTGGGACGAGCGCGGCATCTACGAAAACCGCGGCGAGTGGTACGAAGACATGCTGGAGCCCGGCTTTGCGGGTGAGACGCTCCCGAAGAAGCAGTTCAAGAGCGCGCTCCAGTGGTTTGGAAAGCAGCTCGCCAAGCATCCGCGCTTTGCGTTGGCCGCGACGCACACGATCTTCCAGGGGTTGACCGGCCAGGCGCCGCTCGACCTGACGCTTCTACAGTCCCCAGCAGACATCGATCCCGGAGATGATGGCGGCGTCACGACCGACGGCGGCGTAGCGGACGGCGGCGTAGCCGACGGTGGCGCGACAGATGGCGGTACCGACGGCGGTGTTCCCGATCCTCCGGATCCAGATCCCGTGCCTGAAGACGTCCATCCTGCGCTCGAGCGGGCCTATTTGCTTCAAAAGAGCATCCTCGAGACGATGCAAGATCGCTTCGTGGACAGCGACTTCAACCTCAAGGTGCTCGTCAAGGAAGTGATCATCAGCCCATACTTCCGTGCCAAGAACTCGGCGCCCCTCGGTCCCGACATGGAGCTCGAGCTCTCGGCGTTCGGCACTGCGCGGCTTCTCACACCGGAGCATCTCACGCGCAAGATCGAGTCGACCACTGGCATCCGCTGGTGGCCCCGCCCCGGCGACGAGGACTATCTGCTCGACGAATACCTGTTTTTCTATGGCGGCATCGACTCCGACCAAGTGACCAAGCGTGTGACGCAGCCCAATGGCGTCATGGCAAGCCTTGCACAACGCATGGCGTACGAGGTCGCGTGCTCGGCGGTACCGTACGACTTCTCGAAGAAGGTCAAGGACCGGCTCCTCTTCCCGGACATGGAGCCCGGTGTGAACCTGAATCAGCAGGAGGGAAGAGTGCGAGATGCGATCCGGCACCTTCACCTTCAGTTGCTCGGCGAGGAGGCCACCGAGGAGGAGCTCACCGAGTCGATGGATCTACTGCTCGAGGTGTACAACCTCGGCCGACAAGGCATCGCCGATGAGTCGGTCGACGAGCAGCTCACTCAGCCCTGCCGACTCTACCAGGACCGCCTCACTGGCGATGATCTACCGCAGAGTCGATACGTCGACCGCGATGACAACTACACCATCCGCGCTTGGATGGCTGTCGTGAGTTACATGCTTTCCGACTACCGGTATGTCTATGACTAAGAAGAGAGCAAAGAGTACAGGAATCGGGCTACGCAAGAGAGGTCGACGAGACTTCTTGCGGATCGCGAGCGCGAGCGGTCTTGCCTGCATTCTTCCGTCGGGACTTCGCGTCATCGACGACCGCGCCATGGCGCAGCCGAGCGGCAGCGCGTACACCGGCACATACTGGGTGTTCATTCACGCAGGCGGCGGCTGGGATCCGACGAGCCTCTGCGACCCCAAGGGGATGGCTACGGCGAACGAAAACGACCCGATCAACCGTTACCTCACGAGCGACATCCGTACGGCCGGCAACATCAACTATGCTCCGATCGACGGGCTCGACGCGTTCTTCACGAGTCGAGCCTCAGAGCTCCTGGTGATCAACGGCATCGATACCGGCACCAACGGCCATGACCAGGGCACCCGCGGCACCTGGAGTGGGCGCACGGCCGAGGGCCATCCGCCCATCGGCGCGCTGGTGGCCGCCACGCACGGCGCCGCGCTTCCCATGCCCTTCATCGGCTACGGCGGTTATCTCGAGACGCAAGGCGTCACGAACGCCGTGCCTCTGGGTGACGGCGGTCTCCTACACAACCTCGCGCACCCCGATCGCCTCGACCCGCAAAACTCTGAGGAGAACTACTTCGGTCATCCGGCCGTTCCGGCTACGATCCAGGCCGCGCAGCAACGACGGCTCGAGCGTCTGCAGGGCCGAACCTATCTGCCGCGAGTGCGCAACGGGCTAGGCCAGCTGTTGCTTGCTCGGACAGGGCAAGAAGATCTGCGTCGCGTGTCCGATGCGTTGCCCGAGCAGTTCGCGGACGGCCGCGAGGAACGCCAGGTGCAGGTGGCCCTGGCCGCGTACCAGGCGGGTCTCTCGGTCGGCGTGAGCATCAGCCTGGGTGGCTTCGACACCCACGGTAACCACGACAACGACCACTTCCCGCGTCTGGTCGACTTCGTGAACGTGGCCGACTTCGTGATGCAAGAGGCCGAGCGAATGAACATCGCCGACCGAGTTGCGGTAGTGATGGGCTCCGATTTCGGGCGTACGCCGGGTTACAACAACGGCAACGGCAAAGATCACTGGCCGATTACGAGCATGATGATGATGGGCCCAGGCATTACCGGAGGCCGCGTCCTCGGCGCGACCGACGCTCGCCACAACCCGCTCCTTATCGACCCGGTCACGCTGCTGGAGCATCCCGACCAGTCGGACAACAGCCCAGGCGTGCGGCTAGGCATTGCCCACGTTCACCGCGCGCTGCGCGATCTCGCTGGGGTGCCCGATCAATACAAGGCCGACTTCCCGCTCGCCGGCGAAGATCTGCCGATCTTTAGCTAGATTCGGTACCCTGTCGCCGGGTGCCGCCGGTGACGCGATTCCTCACTACGCTCAAGATCGTCGCTGCGTGTGCCGTCGGCTCGGCGGCGTACCTGTTTCCGTATCTCTCTTTGAGCGGTGGGTGGTGGCGACAGATTCCCTGCACCGTGGTGATCCTGCTCTGCGGCATCGCCGTCTACGGCAAGGGGGCGTTCGAGTTCTTCGGGCTGAAGATGTCGGCGCGGGACCTCGCCAAGAGCCTTCTCTTGCTTGCCATCTTGGCCCCGGCCGCGACGTACGTGATCTACCACGTGATCACCGTCGAGCCCCTCCATGCCCAGCGATACCCGTATTCGCTCTCCCAGGTGCACCAGTTCTTTCAGGTCCTGAACGACGAGCTCGTCGCTCGCGCGGCGCTGCTCACCATCTTCCTTCGGCTCTTTCCCCACCCCAAGACCGTGATCATCGGTCTTGCAGCGGTATTCTCGGTCGGTCACACGATCCTCTACGGCTACTACGGTGACGAGATTCAACCCTTGGCGTCCATATCGCTCTTCTCATTCGGGGCCATCGCCAATCTGCTCTTCGTCCGGTACCGGCACATCGGCTACTCGTTTGCCATGCACTACGCGTGGAACATGGAACGCTTCAATACGGAGTTCTTCTATCGAGGCATGCCGTTGAGTGAAGGCCAGAGCTTCAACTACATCGAGGGCAATGTCTGGGTTGCGGTCTGCTCGTTTGCCGTGTTCTTGATTTTGTTCGCGTCCTACGTCCGCGCAGAACGCCGGGGGGCACTCCCACCCAGCTAGAAGGCGACCCCGCCGCCGATCCGGAGGCCCCACACTTCATTCTTGTCGAAGGAAAAGCCGTTTGGGTTGTCGATGTTGATCAACAGGCGAACTGCGACGAAGCGCTCTTCGGGTCCAAAGCGCAAGAAAGGCTCGACCGAGAGCTGCGTCTTCTGTCCTTCGCTCTTCGGAAGGATCACCAGGGCAAAGCGAGAGCCGACGCGGAGCCAATCGATCGCTTGATAGCCCATGTCGCCTTCCATTTGTACGATGGGATCGTCGCCCGCGTTCTTGTCGCTCACCGAGATCATGATTCCGGCGTCGAACTCGACGCCCCACATGAAGCCGCTCGGCTTACGGCGTTCGACACGGAGCGGCACGATGATGCTGAGCGCGTACGGATCCCACAGCCAATAGTTCCAGTTACCGCGCATCGCTGCGGCAAGGACGAAAGCGGCCTGGGCCGTGAGGAATCGATTGATCGGATCGTCCGAGGGAAGGGTCGCCGTCGGCGCCGTGAGTCCGAGGCCGAAGCGGTAGGAAAAGGACTTCTTCGCGCCCTGATAGTGCACAGCTGCCCAGAGGTTGCCGGGACGAAAAGCCGTGTCCGAGTCGTCGTTGTCGGGTTTCAAGGTCGCGTGGGCGAGGCCCCACTGCAGATCCATGATCACGTTCTGAGTGAACTGCAGGCGCAATCCAAACAGCGGGCTGAATGCGATCGCCTTTGTGCCGCGTAGATCTCCCGTGAAGATCCCGAGCTCGCCCCACAGGTGAAAACGTTCGTCGCGGGCCCCGTTGGGGGCTTCGTCGAGACTGTAGGGCTCATCGGGAAACGCGCGGACCTCCGCGGGCCATGCGGTCGCAACCACCAACCCGGTCACCAAGAGCCAAAGATGTCCAAGACGCACCACTGACAAACCCGCACTCAGTATTGCCCGCCGAAGGGCACTGACCCAAATTCCACCGTCACTGAAAACGCGGCCCGCCGTTCAGTCTACGAAACTCGGTCTTTCTTCTTCTTGCCGCGGTAGCGCACTCGGATCGGCGTTCCACGAAAGCCGAACCGTTTTCGGATCTGGTTCACCACGTATCGCTGATAACTGAAGTGAACGCCTTTGGGTGCATTGGTCACCACGATGAACGTAGGCGGGGCGACTCCGGCCTGTGTGATGTAGTAAAGGCGCACGGGACGCTTATGCATGGTCGGGGGCGGATGCTGCTCGAGGACCTCGGCGAAGAAGCGGTTGAGCTCGCCGGTGGAGATGCGCCGTCGGTGTTCGATGAGAGCGTCAGCGACTCGGTCGAGTAGCGCATTCACGCCTGTTCCTTTGAGCGCGCTGATGGTTACCAGCGGTGCCCATGGGACGAACGCAAGGATCTCTCGAGTTCGGTCCATCGCCTTCTTCTGAGTCTCTCGATCGAGCAGGTCGGTCTTGTTGAGCGCGAGGATCAACGCCCGCACACGGTCGTGGGCAAGACCGGCGATCTTCGCATCTTGCTCGCCCACGCCCGCCTCTGCATCGATGATCAAGACGACCGCGTCGCACCGCTCCATCGAGCGGACGGCTTGGAGCACGGCCAGTGCCTCGACGCTGCGCCGGTCGACGCTGCGTTTCCGGCGAATACCTGCCGTATCGATCAACACCAGTCGCTCATCGTCTCGCTCGATGAGGGTATCGACGCTGTCCATCGTCGTTCCCGGCCGGCTGTCGACGAGCTGACGGGCCTCGCCGCAGAGCTGGTTGACCAGCGATGACTTGCCCGCATTCGGCCTGCCCACGATTGCAACCCGCGGCACATCCAGATCGACGGGCTCTGCCTCTCGTGCTGGCGGCAGTCGTTTCGCGATCGCTTCCTCGAGCTCGCCCATCCCGCGCCCATGGAGCGCCGAGACGGGGAAGATATCGTCGTCGACACCGAGCTCGTAGTGGCTCCAGGAGAGCGCCTCCTTTGCGCGCGAGTCGGCCTTGTTGGCTACGTAGATGACAGGCTTGCCCGACTGCCTCAGCAGCTGAACGGCCTCGCGGTCCGCCGCGAGTGGCTCGGCGGTGCCGTCAAGGACGCAGATCACGAGCTCACACTCTTCGAGCGCGAGACGGACGTGCGAGGCGATGCCTGACATCATGGGGTCGTCTCCACCGGGGTCGAAACCGCCGGTATCGATCAATACGATCTCGCGCCCTAGCGCCCACGCATCAGCGTAGTTTCGATCACGGGTGACGCCCGGCACATCCTCGACGATCGCGATGTGCTCCCCGGTGAGCCGATTGAAGAGTGTGCTCTTGCCGACGTTGGGACGGCCAACGATCGCGACCAACGGCTTCGCGGCTACCGCACCCGCCGGTCGGCGAGCGGCTCCTTTTGTACGGCGGCTCATGGTTGCTCCGCGTCGACCGTGAGGCGTCTCACCTCGGTTGGGTTTTTCGTCCATCCCGGCAAGACCTTGACCCACAGCTCGAGGAATACCTTGCGTTCCAAGAATGCCTCGATGTGCTCACGGGCCTCGGTGCCGATGGCCTTGATGCCCGCGCCGCTCTTGCCGATGACGATGCCCTTGTGACTCTCCTTCTCGACGATGAGTGTCGCCATGATGCGTGTGAGCGACTCGTCTTCACGATACTCGTCGATGACGCACGCGAGACCGTACGGGATCTCCTGTCGCGTTCGTTTGATCGCGGCCTCCCGGATGAGCTCGGAGACGAAGAAGCGTTCGGGGCGGTCCGTGAGGAACTCATGGTCATATGCGATGCCCGGCGGGAGGTGCGTCCGGATCTCGGCAACGAGTGCCTCGAGGTTGATCCGTTTTGTCGAGGAGATCGGAACGATCGCCGCAAACGGATGAAGGTTCTGGTACGCGTCGATGAAGGGGAGTAGGAGCCCACGGTTCTTGAGCTTGTCGACCTTGTTGATCGCCAATATGAGCGGGCGCTCCGATGCCGCCGCGAGCCGAATTACCTCGGCGTCCTTCTTGTGCACCGAAGGGGCATGGTTTGCGGCGGGCACCTCGACCAGCACGAGGACGACGTCCGTGTCGACCATCCCGAGCTTGGCCGCGTCGGTGATCACACGGTGAAGGGCGGTCTTGGGTCGATCGAGGCCCGGGGTGTCGACGAACGCGATCTGCGTGGGCGGGTCAGCGGAGGCGTACACCCCGAGAAGGCAAGAGCGCGTCGTACCGGGTTTGGCCGTTGCGATCGCGAGCTTTTGGCCGAGCAGGGCGTTCAGCAGGGTGGACTTCCCCACGTTCGGGCGCCCGACGATAGCGCAACGCCCAGCTCTTGGTTCCTGTGGCTCGGTGACGGCCATCGAGGGCAGTGTAGTAGGACGACGGAGCGGATCGAGCGGGCGGGTATCACTCGTGGCTGAACACCGGGTGCTGGGCTATGCTCCGCGCCGCAACAAGGAGGCTATGTGCAACGATACTTCATCCTGGCCGGTGTGCTCTTGATGTTCTCGGTCGGCGGATGCGGAAAATCCGGCCAAGGAGGCCCCTGTTTTCAAGACGATGAGTGCAAGGGAGCTCTCATCTGTTGCGGCGCCTCGCAGGGCGACCGAGGAACGTGCGAAACCGAGGATACATGCGGTTCCAACAGCAACGGCAACCCCGTCACGGAGGGCTGCGGTTTTGACGCGCTTCCGACACTGGAGTTCCGGATGGAGCAGCTCACCGTGGAGGAGCCCGGCTTTTTCCTGAACGAGGCGAACGGCGACGGCGGCCTCCAGTGTGCAAACGACGTCACCGAGCTGGTCGACATCCACATCAACGACGAGATCTGCGGCGGCAACGGTCAGTTCGATCTGAGCCTCGTCGTCGTGTTCGGGCAAACCTCTTCGCCGGGTGACGACGTGCCGGGCCGATTCGCACCGGTGGATTGCCCGATTCCCGATGATTCGTCCGTTGAATGTACTCCGATGGAAAACTCTGACGGAGGTCTAACGAACATCACCGACATGGTCGTAGAGATTCGGGGCCAGGGGCCCTGCAGTTACACATTCGGGGGTCAGGACGTGAGCGTCTCCGGGCCGAACGGTTGCTTCGAGGCCGTATTCGACGATGGACTGGTATTTCCGCTGGGCTCATTGGACCTACCACTCGAAAACGTCCGCCTGCTTGGCGCGTTCGATGACCTAGACCCCGCAAGGACCATTACCGAAGGTTTCGTCGTAGGCTCGATCACGGTTGATGCTGCCATGGGAATCACAGTGCCCGAAGACTACCCTGCTTCGCTCGCGGGAGAGAACCTCGTCGACGTGTTGAGGGGGCCGGATTGCCCTCAGACCGATGTTGAAAACGTGAACGACGAACTCGCGTTTGTGTTCGTGTTCCGTTTTGAGGGTGCTTCGGTCACGATCGAGCTCGGCACTACGGATGGCGGTGTAGACGGGGGAGGCGGCTGAGCATTCGTGGGGGCACGTCGATGCGCCTGCTGATGATCAGCGCACTTGCGGTCGGCTACACTGGTGTGGCGAGCGCGCAAGCAGAGCCTGTACAGCCGGCGCCTGCCGAGCCCTCTGCGGAAGAGCAAGAGGCGAGGGAGCTTCGTGAGCAGCTCGCCGCCCCAGAGATCACTTCGGACGAAACGTATCGCATCGGCAAGCGTTTCTTCGAGCTCGCGCTCTACGAAGATTCAGAAGTGGCATGGCTTCGCAGTCTCGAGCTCGGCTACGACCCAAAGGTGGCAGTCGGCATCGCCGAATCGCGGGAGCGGCTTGGGAAGCTCGGAGGCGCGATCGAGATGCTCGAACGTTACCTTGCCTCGACGCCTGAGGCTCCAGACCGCGCTGCGATCGAAGCGCGGATCGCCGAGCTGCACAAGGCACGAGAGGCGGCTGCCGCTGCGGTGGCCGAAGAGCCCGTGGTCGAAGAAGAACCCGAACCGCCGCCCCCCGCGCCCGCAAGGCGCAACGTCAAACCGGCGATATGGACACTTACCGGGGTGTCGGCCGCGTCGCTGGTGACCGGCACGGTGCTTGGTATCCTGGCGCTCGCCGAGCAGGACGACTACCGCAACAATCCGACTAAAGACAAGGCCGACCGCGGCGAGCGACTAGCGATCTTCGCAGACGTGACGTTCGGCGTGGCGGTGGTGACCGGCATCACGGCCCTCGTGCTCCACCTCGTCTCGCGGGACCGCAAAAAGGACTCGCGTGACGAAGCCAAGCTCGAATTGAGTCCGGAGCTCGGCAAGACACACTCCGGGCTCTCTGCGCGTTTACGGTTCTGAGATGACCTGGTTGAGGCAACTCCTAGCTGTTTGGTTCGCTTTGTCGGTGGGGGGCTGCCAGCTCGTGGTGAACTTCGACCGTTCACTTCTCGAGGATGCGGGCGCCGACGCTGGCATTGACGCAGGAGATGCAGGCCCGGATGCCTCGAGCGATGCCGGCCCAGACGGCGCTAGCGACAGTGGCTCGGATGCGTCGACAGATGCCGGCTAACGGCGACTCGCGTACCGGTTGTATCGCACGCGTGCGCGAAGCGAGCGGACGATCATCAACTGCATCGCCGCGGAGAGCCCGTGCGAGAAGTACGCATTGCCCGCGATCAAGCGCTCAATGAGCTTCACACTGTCGGAGGGGTCGAACTGCGCCCACCCAATCACCGCGGCCTCGCCTCGCAGCATCGGGTGCGTATCGAAGCGCCATTGGCTGTCCGAGAAACTTCCCGACACGCCGTCGACGGCCACGACTTTCGCGCTGGGACGAAGCAGCATTTGACCTCCCACGCCGATGAGTGGGAGTGGGATGCCCCAGTCGAACCGAACGAGCTTGGGTGACCGCTCGACGATCTTCGCGCGGCTGCCGAATAGCAGCGACTCCCCGAACTCCTCTGGGTCGACCATGACCTTTCGGATCTGCGCAAGGCGCCCGCCCGACCGACCCACGACCGCGATTTGATGCAGAGTGTCTCCCTCGAGATCCATGAACACCAGGTCGCCTCGCCGCATCAGTGAGCTCAGCGCAGCGATGTCGATGTCGGGGCGGTGAAGGGGCTTGAGGCCCGCGTGCTGGGCTTTCGAGGTGCCGGCGAGCCGCTCGGCTTCGCTCTTGGTGCTCAAGAGCATCACCGCGGCCAGCGAGATATTGATCGAGCTATTGATCGCGCTGCCGCCTTCGGCGAGCTGCTCGGTGATGTAGTTCGACTTCCGCATGTCGATCCGCGATCCAAAGACCACCATGGATTGCTTCGGTCCCTCTGGATAGATCCGCCACACCATGCGTCCACGGCCCAAGTCCCCACCGGTGTTGCGAACGTCGATGCGATACCCTCGGCTCACGTCGGTGGGTGTAGGCGAGACGTGCATCACGTTGCTGCCCTCGAGTGTGAACATCACGATCTTCCACGCCCACTTGTAGGCGACCATTCCGTTTTGGCGGGACTGAACCTTCACCGAATCGAGGCTCGGCATGAACTTGGGATAGGTTTTCGGCTCGGCGATGACCCGACGGACGGTGCTCGCGGGGGCGTTGACGCGGGCCGCGTAGATGACGGCGGGAAAGCGACGAAATTCCGTGAGCATCACCGGGCCGTGGTCGAGGTAGGGCGAAAGGATCGCCCGATCCTGGGCGCTGAAGGTCGTGAGGGGCGCTTCGGTCGGATCTGTAGGTCGCTTGGCCTGCTCGGCTCGGACAGGCGCCCCGACCAGCAGAAGAGCGCAAAATACCATGAGATATCGGTGCATTGGCCTTTTGACGCTCGAGCATACCCCTTTGTTCAATCCTTGGCTGCGGCCTGCCTTGACCGTAGTGGGGGTCCCCTATTATTGGCCTCCGGCATGGAGATCTTCATCGACACGGCCGACATTGGTGAGATTCGCGACGCGGCAGCGATGGGTGTCATCGATGGCGTGACGACCAACCCTTCCTTGGTGGCGAAGACGGGACGCCCTCACGACGACGTCGTGATCGAGATCTGCGAGATCGTCGATGGCCCGGTCAGCGCCGAAGTGATCGCGACCGACTACGATGGCATGATGACCGAAGGGCGAAAGCTAGCGAAGCTTCACAAGAACATCGTCGTCAAGATCCCGTTGATCGCGGAAGGGCTCAAAGCAGTTCGGAGCCTCACGGCGGAGGGGATAAAGGTCAACGTGACACTGTGCTTCAGCCCGACGCAAGGCCTGCTCGCGGCGAAGGCGGGCGCGACATACATCAGTCCTTTCCTCGGTCGCGTCGATGACATCAGCGGCTCCGGGATGGAGCTCGTCGGTCAGCTCGTTCAGATCTACCAGAACTATGATCTGCCAACAAAGGTGCTGGCGGCGAGCATTCGTCATCCACTGCACGTCGTGGAGGCAGCTATGCTCGGAGCCCACGTGGCGACCATGCCTCACAAGGTCATTCGCCAGTTGATCAAGCATCCCCTGACCGATATCGGGCTCGAGCGGTTCTTGGCTGACGCGAAGAAGATCCCGAAGAGCTGAACGGTCGCTGCATGAGCGCGCGCGTCCTCGTCATTTACAAGAAGAGCACGTATCGACGGTACGCTGCGCGGTTCAAGGACAGACTCGAACAGCTTGCCACAGAAGGCGATCGTGCGGTCACTGCGCTGCTCCGCGAGGACGAAGTGCATCAGGCGGCCGTCGAAGCGACCAAGCAGGCGCTGCGCAAGCTCAAGGTGAAGGCCACTCTTCGTTATCGTCCGGACCCCCCAGCGCCCGACGACGCGTGGGATCTGATCGTCACGCTCGGTGGGGACGGCACGCTGCTCTGGGCATCCCACCTGGCGGACCCGAGCACACCGATGGTGGCGATCAACAGCGCACCCGACACGAGCGTCGGTTACTTCTGTGCCGCGCATGCGGATCGTGTCGACGAGGTACTGGCGAGCGCGATTCGTGGCGACCTACGCGGGACGAAGCTTTCCCGTATGCGCGTCGATATCGGAGAGCGCACGATCTCGACTCGGGTGCTCAACGACCTCTTGTTTTGTCATGAGAGCCCTGCCGCAACGACGCGCTACCTGATCGAGGTCCAGGGTCAGACCGAGGTTCAGCTTTCGAGCGGGATCTGGGCTGGCCCCGCGGCCGGGTCGACGGCCGCGATTCGATCGGCGGGCGGCAAGGTCTTGCCGATTGGGTCACAGAAGATTCAGTTCGTGGTTCGCGAGCCCTACCGTGGCGTGGACAATCGATATGAGCTGACCAAGGGCATCATCGCGCCCGGCGAATCGCTCCGGGTGCGGTGCGAGATCCCCCGTGGCCGTATCTTCCTCGACGGCCCACAAAAGACATTCGACGTCGGAATCGGCGACGAGATTGCCATGATGAAGTCCGATGAGCCGTTGGTGCTGTTGGGCCTCAGCCGTTAGCGCCTGGGCCTTCGGAGCAGTAGTAAGGCAAGCCCCATGGCCACCAGTGGGGTGACCCAATCACCCGTGCGAACGAAGATCGTTTTGCCGTTCAACCGACGGACGTCTGCGATGAACGTGGCGCGGCGCCAGGTGTCGGTGCGTTGCGCATCGGCCCCCGTCGAGGTGGTGTGCGCGCTGACTCCCGTGTTGACCGCGCGCACCAGATCGCGACGTGTCTCGATCGATCGAAGGCGAGCGACCATGTGGTGCAGATACGGTTCGGTCGTGTCTCCAAACCAAGCGTCGTTGGTGACGTTGACGAGAAACTCGGGGTCGTCGTCCATCACGCTGCGCGCATAGGCGCTCAGCACATCCTCGTAACAGTTCAGCACTCCGATTCTAGTCTGCGAGAGAGTGAGCGTTTTCGGGGCCTTGCCTGCGACGATACCAGGACATCGGAAACGGCTCTGGAGCGGCGGCAGCCAATGCCAGAACGGTACGAACTCGCCAAACGCGAGGAGCTTGACCTTGTCGCTGATGCCGGTGAACTCACCGGTGGGCTCGAGCGCGAGAACCGAGTTCCACTTATCGCATCGCCCGGCACGCGTGATCGCCCCGAAGAGAACGGGTCCTCGTACCCCATCACCGAGAACGGCCATCTTCTTCGGCATGTCCCTCGGGCGGCTCCTCGGGATATGGAACGGGTAGGCACTTTCTGACCAGATGACGAGCTCGGCGCCGTTCGACTCGACGGCTTTCGTCATCTCGCGCTGAAGCTCGAGCAAGGGAAGGTGTTGGCGTGCGTCGTATTTGTCTTCGATCGAGATGTTGGCTTGGATGACGCCCACCCGCAGTATCGCAGCCTCGGTCCGCGCGGCCTCGACTCTAGGAATACGCCATGCTCCGTAGGCCGCGGGGCCAATCAAGCAGCTCAAGCCGACCAGCACAACGATGGCGCGTCGCCCAGTCCAGCCGGCGAGCAGCGCGCATCCGCCGAGGTGCAGTAGCCCGTCCAACAAGGGCTCGCCGCCGACCTCGGCAAGCTGCACCCACGGGAGCCAGGCCACCAGTGTCGCCGATGGGTGCCACGGGAAGAGCGCGGGGAACACGCTGACAGTGACGGTAAGACACGCCGGCAGCCCGAGCCACACCGGGACGCCACGCCCGGCGAGTAGGGCTGCGATGAGCGTGGCCATCCCGTAGGGGAGCGCTTGTGCCACGTAGAGCAGAGCGGCTGTGGGGATCGATGCGACGAGCGGAAGCTCGCCGAACCTGCCAAGAAGACCAACGATCCAATAGAACGCGATCGCGTTGCAAAGCGTTCCTGCAACCATCCCCACCAAGAACGCGCGGCCTAGCGTCCTAGTTGGATCGCGCTCGAGTGCCCACATCAATAGCGGCGCGAACAGAAATGCAAGGGGAGCCCAGTCCAACGGAGCCGCTGCAAGTGCGAGGAGCACCCCGGCGCTGCCCGCTGCCGCCCACGTCCACCCGTCGCCGGAGGCGTCATCGGGCAGGGGGGCGTCGGCTCGCATCTTACTCATTGACCAAGGTTGCGCCGGAGCGCTACGAAGCCATTGTGTCACAGGCTGGGAACGCGCGTCCCATTCGCGCCACGCTCGCGATCATTCCGTTGGCGGTGTTCTTTCCGCTCGAGGTCTTCCGACTGAGCTTTGGGCTGGGCGGCGCCGTTCCGTTCTCGCTCGGCTTTCGGCTCGGATGGATGGGTACCGCCGTGGTCACCGTCGTGCTCGGCGCCTCGCTGGTCGCGTTCGTCACGGGGGGGGCACGGCGCGACACCGATCTCCTCTCCGAGGGCTCCAAGCGTCTGCAGCGCTACGCGGGCCTGCTTTGCTGGGCTTTCGTGGTTCTGCATCTATCGTACCTGTGGGGTGCCCTGAATCAGGTCGGCGCCGAGCCCCTCGGGCAGTACAATTTCTTGCGCAACCGCCTTTCTTTGCCCATCAATGTAGCGTTCTATGCGGTGGGTCTTGGTGCGGTGAGCTTGTACTTGGTCCAGGGGATACCGGTCGTCATGCGGGGTTGGGGCGCTGCACAATCGCCACGCGGCTACAAGCGTCTACAGATCGGGGTCGGCGTGCTTGCGTGGTTGTTCTTTGTGTTTACGATCAACGTGCTCAGTCACTACGCGACCGGGCGCGCGCTTTGGGTGGGATAGGGGATCGATAACGTGGGAGGGAGTCGATGATCGGGCGGATTTACGCGATAGCGCTCAATACGTTCCGCGAGGCCGTTCGCGACCGAGTGCTCTACGGGGTCGTGGGCTTCGCGACGGCGGTTCTCGCGTTTACCCTCGCGCTCGCGGAGCTCTCCCTCGACCAGCAGATGCGCGTCGTCACGGACTTGGGCCTCGCGTCCATTTCGCTCTTCTCGGTGCTGGTGGCGATCTTCTTGGGGTCGTCCCTGCTCTACAAGGAGATCGAACGCAAGACGCTTTACGTGATCTTGCCCAAGCCGATTCGTCGCTACGAATTCCTGCTCGGCAAGTACTTCGGCATCGTCCTGACTTGCACCGTCTTCATCTTGTTGATGGGGGCCATCCAGCTGTGGGTCACATCGATCCAGGCAGACGCGCCAACGGTGCTGACCGCGATGCTTCCCATTGGGGTGCTTGGCTTGCTCGCGCTCCTCGCGTGGAAGGTCCAAGACAAGACTGTGGTGCTCTTCCCATGGGCGGTGGCCGCGCTCGCGGCGTCCTCGTGGCTCTGCACCACCGTCGAGGGCGTGCAGCTCGGCGCGCTGCTCGCCGCGCTCGTGCTCACCCTGGGAGAGGTGCTGATTCTCACCGGTGTTGCGCTGCTCTTCTCATCGTTTTCGACGCCGTTCCTGACGGGGGTGTTCACGTTTGGCGTGTGGCTCGTCGGTCGATCCGCGGGCGACATGGTCAGCATGCAAACGAGCGTGCTGAACGAAACGATCAAGGCCCTGCTCGGCGCGCTCGCCGAGATCGTGCCCAACTTCAACCTGTTTGTGCCAGGTCGCGAGACCCTGACAGGCCCGACAGATGCGTTCGCCCCGTCGTACGGCTTTCTCACGGGCGAGGCGTTCGGTGGGC
>CAJIBX010000053.1_pt1 | contig 59010 bp, 53 predicted proteins | sample 9199471 | NCBI WGS metagenome assembly CAJIBX01 (sample SAMEA7708317, study PRJEB35096) | sediment metagenome | biome: marine neritic benthic zone biome [ENVO:01000025]; feature: sediment [ENVO:00002007]; material: shallow marine sediment [ENVO:03000034] sea grass bed [ENVO_01000059] ...
ATGAACGAACGATGCCCGGGGACGCTTCAGCCGTGCGGACTGCCGGGGGACGATCTCTGCCCCGCGGAGACCCACTTCTGCGTCACTGGCTGCTGCACACCCACGGTGGAGTAGGCGACTGGGGATCAGCGGTAGCTCACCGCCGCCCTAGGCGACCTGTGCCTGAAACGGGCCGCTCGCCTCTTCGACGTACCGTCGACGCTCTTGGCTGACCAGCTCCAAGAGCTGGTTCTGGTCGATCAATCCCGCGTCGAGAAGCGCCCGCATATAGCCATCGGCATAGCCTCGGGCCTGGGCGAGGTCGGCGTACTTGGCGCCGCTGAATCGCGTCTCGATCGTCTTGCGCACCAAGCGGCGGAGTGTGGCCTTTAATTCACTGAGATTCATCTGAGGTCCCCCTGGGTCTACCCAGGGAAGTGCCCAATCCGCCGACAATGGTCAAAAAATTGGAGCGGATGCGCGCCCAAGCTAGAACCGGGTGAGCGCTTCGAACTCGCGCACCCGCGCGAGCACGTCCTCGTGCGCGAGGTTCTCGAGTGCTTTGGTGCCGACGTCCTGGACGCTGATCGACGCCAGCGCTGACCCGTAGACCACGGCCCTTCGCAGATGCTCCGGCCGAAGCCCGCCCTCTTGCGCGAGGTAGCCGAGAAACCCGCCCGCGAACGAATCGCCCGCACCGGTCGGGTCTGCGACGTGTCGGAGCGGCAAGGCAGGCATGCAGAAAACCTCCCCTTCGCTCGACAGCAGGGCGCCATACTCGCCCCGCTTGACGACCACTGTCTTTGGCCCGAGCGCGTGAAGTGCCTCCGCGACCGCGAGCGGGTGGTGCAGGCCCGAGAGCTGCCTGGCCTCTTCTTCGTTGATCAGCAGGTAGTCGACCCGCGCGATCAGATCGGTGAGCGCGTCGAGCGCCGTGTCGATCCAGAGGTTCATCGTATCCGCGATGACGAGTCGGGGCCTCTCGATCTGCTCGAGCACGTGGAGTTGGAGCTGCGGAGCGATGTTGCCGAGCAGCACGTAGGGCGTCTCCCGAAAGGCGGCCGGGATCTTCGGCGTGAAGTGCTCGAACACGTTGAGCTCGGTCTTCAGGGTCGTCCGGCTCGTCAGGTCGTCGGTGTAACGACCCTCCCAGTGAAAGGTCTTTCCGTCAGCGATCTCGAGTCCCTGGGTGTCGATTCCGCGGGCTTGGAGCATTCTCACCGCGGAGTCGGGGTAGTCCTGGCCGACGACGCCGACGAGCTGAGCGTTGGTGAGTTGGGCGGCCGCCAGGGAGGCAAACACCGCGGAGCCTCCGAGGACCCGAGGGTGGGTTCCCAGATGATTGTGAATCGTGTCGAACGCTACCGATCCCACCACCAAAACCGAAGACATCGCCAATCCCTACTTCAGGTACTTGCCGATCAAGGGCTCGAGCTTGGTTCGGGCCTGGCCTGAGATGGTGGAGGGGTCGGTCAACAGCGCCTGCGCCATCGCCGTGCTGGCGGGGCTGAGCTTCGGGTCGGGTGCGCTTTTCGCGAGCTCCACGATAGTCTGTTTCGCGTGGGCGACATTGGTGGCCATGACCTCGAGCACGGCTTCGACCGTGACCGCTTCGTGGTCGTCGTGCCAACAATCATAGTCGGTCGCCATCGCAAGCGTGGCATACGGAAGCTCGGCTTCGCGCGCGAGTCTCGCTTCCGGCAGATTGGTCATGCCGATCACCGCGACACCCCATGAGCGATAGAGTAGGGACTCGGCCCGGGTGGAAAACTGGGGGCCTTCCATGCACACGTAGGTTCCACCGCGGTGCACTTTGGCGCCGCTCTTCTTAGCGGCCTGCTCCAGCGCGTCGGCGAGTTGCCCATCGATGGGCTCGGCAAAGCCCACATGGGCGACCACGCCATCGTCGTCGAAGAAGGTGTCGACCCGGTTTCGTGTACGGTCGATGAACTGGTCGATGACGACCAGATCTCCGGGCTCGATGTCCTCGCGCATCGACCCAACCGCGGAGATGCTCAAGACCTGCTCGGCCCCGGCGAGCTTGAGCGCGAGAACGTTCGCGCGGTAGTTGATGCGATGGGGGGGGAAACGGTGGCCACGCCCGTGCCGTGGCAAGAAGAGCAAGCGCGTGTCCCCGACATAGCCACTGATGATGTGGTCAGAGGGATCGCCAAAGGGCGTCGAGATCGCCACTTCTTCCAGGTCCTCGAGCTCATCGAGGGCGTAGAGGCCGCTTCCTCCGATGATGCCGAGCACTCGCTGCGATGGGGCCATAGCGCGTCGCGCGTCGTATCACGGCGATGCCCGACCGTCGATAGAAGCTGTCATTTGCGGTCGTACGGTTCTCGGGGGATGACGAAGGCCTTGATCTCGCCATCGCGCACGGCATCCAGCTGAACCTTCGAGCCCACGGGCCCGCGCAGGTGATTGACGACCTCCGATGCCGCCATCTCACGCACGGGCTCGTTGTCGATCGCGATGATGCGGTCCCCCTCGCGAAGGCCCGCGCGCGCCGCGGCGCCACCCGCCGGTGCATCGAGCACCCGAAGGCCCTGTTCTTCGGAGTATCCCAGACGGGCGTGAATTCCCCCGATCGGGGCTCCTGCGCCGCATCCGTGGGCCACGATGACCGCGAGCCACACCCAGAGCGATCCTGAAGGCCTCCGCATCCCGGCACCATAGTGGGCAGCCGCCCTTCCACAAGCCGAACCAGGGCAATTGGGGCCCGAATTGACAGGGGTTTTCACCCAAGTACCATCCCGCTAAACTGCTCTAAACACTTGATGAATCGGGATTGGGACAGGGGCCGGCTTCAGCATGTTTAAGCTCGTCATCTCGGACGACGAAGGCAAGACCACCGTCGTGCCTCTAGCCCAGGATCAGGTGACCATCGGTCGCCGGGAGGGCAACACCGTCCGGCTCACGGAGCGCAACGTGTCCCGTCGCCACGCCCGCCTCACCAAGAAGAACGGGACCTTCGTCATCGAGGACCTCGGCTCCTACAACGGCATCAAGATCAACGGGCAGCGGATTGAGGCGAACACCGCGTTGAGGGCTGGGGACCGCGTCGAGATCGGCGATTACCAGATCGATTTCGAGGACGATCGACTTGCGCTGGCGACGACCGATCCTTCCGGACTGGCCCAGTCTCCGAGTCTACCGCCGCCTCGTCTGGTGATGACGGGCGGGCCGGCACCTGGAGCGGAGTTCTCGTTGTCGCAATCCAAGCTTCGGATCGGCCGCGATGAACAGCTCGAGATCTGGGTCAACCACAAGTCGATCTCTCGAGAGCACGCCGAGCTCCGTGTCCAGGACAACGGCGTCACGATCTTCGACCTCGACAGCGCCAACGGCGTACGCGTGAACGGCCGCGATACCGCGCGGGCCGAGCTTCAGCCAGGGGACATCGTCGAGGTGGGCGAAGTGAAGTTCCGCTACGTGCCTTCGCAGGACGCGCACAGTTTCGACGCAGATACGACCGATGTCGACGTCGACGTCGACGTCGAGGTAGCGGTGATCTCCGAGCCGCCGGTCGCCAAGAGAGCTCCCGTCGTCGCCTTCGGGACGCTGATCGCGATCGTGCTGATCGGAGGTGGCGCGGTGCTGGCGACGCTGGGGGACTGGCAACTGCCCGGGATGGCGGAGGGCGAATCACCACAGGCCGTTCCACCCGCCGCGGCGAAGCCGGCGCCATCCCCTGTGGTGCAGGCGGAGGCGACGCCGGAGCCTCTTGCGGCCGAGGACACACCGGAGCAGCCCCTCGAGCTCGACCCCGATCAGAAGCAACTGATGTTTGCCGCAGCTCAAGAGGCGTGCGAGCGAGCGCTCGAGCAGACCCGTTGGGAAGACGCGACGCGATACGCCCAGCAGGCGCTCACCCTCGAACCCGAAAGCACCCAGGCCAAGGGGTGCCTCGAGCGTGCGCAGACCGGCGTCGAAGAGTCCGCTCGCCTCGAGCAGGCGCAGGGAGCGTTCGAAGATGGTCGCATCGACGAGGCGTTTGAGATCGCGGCCTCGCTTCCCGCCCAGAGCGCGCTTCGACAGACGCCCGAGTATCGTGACATCCAAAATGGTTACGTTGACCAGCATCTCGAAGCGGCAAGAAAGGCGATCAATTCTCGGCCGGCCGCGGCTCAGCAGGAGGCCACCGATATCCTCGCGCTCGAAGGGGTGCCCCGCGAGCAGCAGCGAGAAGCCAAGAAGATACGCTCTGAAGCGCGAGCGCGACTGACTCGGCCCAAGCCCAAACCGAAGCCCGTGGCCACGGCGAGGCCCAGACCCAAGCCGACCCCGACGGGCCGGCCACAGCCCAAGCCGGTCGCGACGGCCCCGACGCCTGCGCCTGCACCCGCGGATGGCATGGCGGCCGCGCGGGCATGCTTGCGAAAAGGGGACAACCAATGCGTGGTCAGCGCGCTCGAAGGCGGCAAAGCGCGCAGCGCCGCCTCACTGGCTCTTCTCATCGAGACCCACCGCTCGATCGGCAACGCGGCGGCCGCCCGTCGCCATATGCGGACCTTCGTCCGTCGTTATCCCAACGATAGCCGGGCATCACGGTACCAGCAGATCCTCGCCAATCAGTAGGCCGTCAGAGTGTAAAATTGCCTTGAGGGCGCCGAGCATGCTAATCGGTGGGTGTCTGGATCCATGGCGTCTGTGGGGAGAAAGCTCAGGGGGTTCGCGGCTCTAGCCGCTGTGGCGGTCTTGATGACTGCGCCTCGCGTCGAGGCGGACGCCAGGCTGACCTCCGGCGGCATGGACCTTCACCTTTTTCGGCCAGCGGTCGACACCCGCGGTCACATCACCGTGAACGGCACCGATGTGTTGCCGCACAAGGCCTATAGCTTCGGGCTCGTGCTCGATGCCGGCTTCGGCATCTTGCCGTATCGCGGCTTCGTCACCGAAGACGAGCCGCTTCCCGAGGACCGCGAAGACCGGATCGTCAAGCAGGCGTTCACCGGGAACTTCATGGCGAACTTCAGCCTCTTCGACCGAATGCTGGTCGGCATCACGATCCCGATCACGTTCTTTCGCGGCGAGGCCGTGCAGGTCCCAACCGCTACCGGGGGCTGCAACACGGGTGGCACAAATTGCTTGTACAACCTGGGCGACGAGCCGGACCGGTTGAGCTTTGCCGGCTTCGGCGATCTCGGAATCCACATCAAGGGTCGCTTCTGGACGATGCACAATCGAAAGGTCGGTATCGGCGGCGTCCTGCGCATGCAGTTCCCGACGGCCGACGATCGCGAGTTTGCCGGAGAGCCCGGGGTTGGGATCTGGCCGACGGTCGTGTTCGACTTCCGACCGCATCCGAAGGTCTTCATGTCGGTCGAAGGCGGCTATCGCTACAACTCGGGCGATGGCGCGGACTTTGTCTACAACGGGCAATCCGTACCTACCGATCCAACGGCGGCACTGGACGCCGAGCCCGTACCAGGCGAGGGCACGCCATTCCGGTACGACGACCTGATCACCTTTGGCTTCGGCGCAAGCTTCCGCGTCGCGAGCAAGCTCGACCTGATCGCCGAGTTCTATGGGAGCCAAATCGCCCAGGAAGTCGGCACGAACGGCACCACGTCGATGGAAGCGCTCGGGGGCCTGAAGATCTTCGTCCAAGACCACAGCTATCTCGTGCTGGCTGCGGGTGCGGGGATTCCCAAGGTCGGCTTCCAAGCCGCCGATATCCGCGGCACGCTCGGCTTCGTCTTTGAGCCGAGCGTTGGCGATCGCGACGGCGACGGCATCCGTGATGACATCGACGGCTGTCCGGATGATCCCGAAGACAAAGACGGCTTCGAGGATGAAGACGGCTGTCCCGATCCGGATAACGATCAGGACGGCATCCCCGATGTCGATGACGCGTGTCCAGACATTCCGGAAGACTTCGACGGCGAAGATGATGAAGACGGCTGTCCCGAGGGTCGGCTCGGCGACCGCGATGGCGACGGAATCATGGATGACGTCGATGCGTGTCCCGATGTCCCCGAGGACTTCGATGGCTTCGAGGACGAGGACGGCTGTCCCGAGAACGACAACGACAAGGACGGCATCCTCGATCGTCAGGACCTTTGCCCGAACGATCCAGAAGACAAGGACGGCTTTGAAGACAAGGATGGCTGTCCCGATGTCGACAATGACGGCGACCGCATCCTCGATACCGACGACTCCTGTCCGAACGATCCCGAGACGTACAATGGCTTCGAAGACCAGGATGGCTGCCCTGACCGTGGCAAGGTCATCGTCGAGGACACTCAAATCGTGATTCTCGACAAGATCTACTTCGCCACCGATAGCGCCGAGATCCTGTCCAAGAGCTTCCCGATTATCGAGGCCGTCGCGGCGACCCTCATCGGAAACCCACAGATCACCTTGGTCGAGATCCAAGGCCATGCGGACGAGCGAGGCGGGGACGCCTACAATATTCGCCTCACCAAGGCTAGGGCCGCGTCCGTGGTCGATGCCCTCGTGACTCGGGGCGTGTCTGCGGATAGGCTTCGGTCGGGCGGCTATGGAGAGCGATGCCCTGTAGATCCCGGCCATGGGCCTGCGGCCTGGGACAAGAATCGACGCGTGGAGTTCAAGATTATCGAAACAGAAGACGGACCGACCGGTGTTGAAGTAACATGCCCGGCAGGGCGCCGTCTGATGCCCAGGTAGACCGATAGCATGGCACGCGAACGCTTCATCCAAGCGATGACCCCCGCGCTGGTACGGTTTGGGTCAGACCTGACGGCGATCCTGCGCATCGTCGAGGATCCCGAAATCGACGACGAGAGCCGGGCTCTGATGGCGGGAAGCCTCTTGCACGTCATCTCAGCGGGGAATGCCATCCCAGGGGTCAGGGGCGTCTTGCGCCATCTCGGCGAGGTGCTGTTGTTGCGCGTCAATCTTGCGACGGTCCGCGAGAAGTCGCCCGAGGCGTTCTCACAGCACGTGGCAGCATCCCCGGAGTTGCTCGAGCCGCTCGACGAAGAGCTCGAAGCGGCTCGTGAGTACTTGGAGAATCGGATCGCGGTGATCGAACAGGTTGCGAGCAAGGCCGCCGAACTGAACCACCAAGGGCACACGGCGAGCGCCTGTGTGCACGACGGGGAGTCGAGCAACTGGTTGTACGACGCGGTTCACGAAGCACTCATCGACCAATTCGAGTTCGACGAGAGCGACGTCGCACGCGACCTCAAGGGCGTCGACCAGATCCTCGGGCCACTCGAGGCCAAAGCCAAGACCGCCGGCCGCTCCTGAGACGTCCAAGCACGGTTCCGGACGGTAGTGCGCTATGCCGCGTTCTGGCTGTATCGAAAGATCCAGGTGCCGGAGTCGCGGGCAGCTTTTGCGTCGGGGTCCGCGACGAGCTCGCAGATGACTCGGAGCGATGCCTCGGACCACGGAAGTGAAAACGCCGTGAGCGCGTTCGACCGGTAGGCGGTCGAAGCGTGTCTAGCGCTGCCCCGGAGCAGGTCGTGCGCGGGACTCGCAGCGCGGGCGACAACCAGAATTTCGATCGTAGAACGAAGTGCGAGTCCGGCGGGGCGATCCCCCACGACGAGATCGACCGAATGCACTCCTGGTGACCATTTTTTACAGTGTATCCGGACCCGCGCATCGAGCCATTCGCCCGCCGGCGTGGCAAATGCGACCGGCCCGTACGCCAACCCGTTGGCCCAGGCAGGAAGCCGCTGCCCCCGCAAGAACTCGAGGAGTCGATGAAGCCTCGCCTGAGGGGTGATGCCTCGGTGGAATCGGGTGCCGCAAAGGAACACCGGCACGAAAAATACGAGCGCCGTCGCTGCGGTCTCCTGGTCGAATGAGAGCACCACCACGAGCCCGATCGAGAAGAGCGCGAGAAGGCCGGTCGGGGTCGTCGCGTCGAGCCAATCGCCCTCGCGAATCTTTCGCCTGCCAAGTCGCTTGGCACCGACTGAGCGCCATTGTCCGAGCGGTGCGGTCAGAGTCGCACCTTGAGGACGCTTGAGCGAGATCGCGACCATCCCGAGCCAGGACAGCCACACCCAGGGAGCTTCGGTGATCGTAACCAGGGCCGCCAACCCGGCAAACGCAACCCCAGGCGATGCAGGCAGCCACGGTCGAAGTCGACCCGTCTGTCGCTTGAGGAGACAGCACAAGGCTAGCAGCGCGCTCAGCAACCAACCGCGCACAGGTTCAGTCGGCTCAGGAGGATCGATCGGCTCGATGGCCATCGGTTCGGCGGTCACGGTCGCCGATTTTCGTATCGTCGGCGTTACCCAGTTCGACGCGGGGAGGTCGAAGGTCACCAGCCAAGGCGTCATTCTCGGAAGCTGCACTCGCTTCCAGCGGATGATGGTCTTATCGCCGCGCTCGGTCTGGGTTACCCGGACGCCGGCACCCTGATCGATCGGGACGGGCCGTGATCCCTTGGGTGCCCGGATCTCGACGACGATGTCGGTGAGCCCTGCCTCCCATGCGGGCAGGCTCCACGATACGCGTGCCCAACGGTCTCCCAGCTCCGTCGATGGCGACCGGGCCAGATCGGTGCGGTAGCGGATGGTCGTTCGATATTGGCCTCTACGAGGGGCGTCCTTTCGCTCGAACGCCAGGATGATGCCGCCTTCGGGGCCGACCTCGACTTCGGGATGATAGCGTTCCCCGTCTTCGCTTCTCAGCACCATGTAGCGCTGGCTCAGCTCGAGGTCCGGCGCGAGGCCCCGCAGCTCGAGGGCGGTCAGCCAACCGCGGCGCACATCTATAGATAGGTTCAGTGTGACCTCGGCCTTGCCGTTCGGATCGACCTCGACCTTTGCCCGCACCCCATCGATGTGAGCGTCGGTCCACGCGAGGGCGGTCCCGGGGGTCGCCAAAACGACGACCAAGACCAGCGCGTGCAGTGCGGACGCTTTCACTGCCACACCCTACGACAGACGTTGTAAAGGCCGAAATTTCCTACTGAACAACGCGAAGCCACGAAGGCATGAAGAGCAGCACGAAGAACGACAACGTGAAGACGGCGATGACGCGGCGCCTTGGCGAGAGTGTGTCGTCTTCGGTGGGCGGATGATCGGAGCCGGCGAAGCGAGTCATCCCGTAGAGCAAAGCTGCCCACACCATCCATTGAACGCCTGCCATCGCGTTCGCGATCAATCGGTCGCCTCGATCTCCCGCGAGATAACTCGGCAACCCGTAAGCAATACAGACGAGCAACGCCATGATCGGAAGAAGGCGTAGGACCCACCGGGATACACGGTCTTGTTTTGGTCCGATGAGCGCGTAAGCCACGTGTCCCCCATCGAGTTGGCCGAAGGGCAGCAGGTTGATCATCGTGACCAAGAGGCCGGCCCAACCGGCGAGCGCTGTCGGGGTCAGCATGATGTCCTGGCCTGGCGGGATAGGGCCCTTGATCGCGTCGAGCATCGCCAAATACAGAGGAGACCGTCCCTCGATGAGGTAGCCGCTCTCGGGCAGGGCCTCGACCGGCGAAGTGTGTATGCCGTAGATCACGACTGGAATCGCGATCACGAGCCCTGCAAGCGGACCGGCGGCACCGATATCCAGCAGGGCGTTTCGTGAGCGAATCCGTTCGCGCATCTGAATGACTGCGCCCATCGTTCCCAAAAAGAAGAACGGCACGGGGATGAAGTAGGGCGGCGAAATATCGACCTTGTGAATGACTCCGGCGGTGAAGTGGCCAAACTCATGAGCCATCAGGATTCCCATGAGGGGTAACGAGAACACCCAGCCATCGAGGAGCTCGCTGACGTTGCTCGGGGTCTTTCCGTTGACCATTTGGGCGCCGACAAAGAGAGTCGACAAGAAGGTCAAGACCATCAGGACGACAGGAACGGTCCAACGCTTTGCCGCGCTACGGTTCGTCGTCGGCAAGCGCCTTCTCCAGAGCTGCAAGTTGGACACTGAAGCGTGCGTCTAGTTCCCCGAGGTTGCTCTCGACGACGCACTCTCCGCGTTCGAGGCTCTCGTCTGAGGAGATGCCGAAAGTCTGGCCTTGCGCCTTGAGCTCTTCGATCAATGGGACATCGAGCGGGTGCACGCGGACGACGACTTGCGAGGCGCGGGTTGCTCGCTCGAGAAGCTCAACAGCTGTTTTCTGGACGCGTTTGGGCTCCGCTCGAATCGCGTCGCGCACGAGCTTTTCGGCCGCCTTCATGGCGACCGAGATCACGGAGGCTTGCGCGGCCTTCAAGGTTTGCGCGTATGTCCGCTGTGCGCGAATGACGAGCGCTGCTGCTCTGGCGTGGCCTGCCTGCTCACCTTTGATTTGCGCTGCCGCTTGGATCTCGGCGACCCTCTGGTTGGCCGCGTCCACCAGTGCCGCTGCCTGTGCCGTCGCCTCTTCGACTACGCGTTTCGCCTCCGCGTTTGCGTCGAGCACTACGCTCGGGATGACTCTCGATTTTCCGCGGATCACTCGAGACATCTGGCTTCCCGCAAGCTGACGATCTCGGCCGTCGCAATCGCTTGTCGTTGTTTGGGCTCGGGGCAGCGCACCGTGGACCGGAGGGTTTCCAGCAGAGCGCCGGATGGTCTGAATCGACGTCGGGCCTTGGGCGCAGCTTTCAGCCACGACTTGCCGATCGATCGTGAAACATCTGCAGCAAGCCACATATTGGCGCGAGAGGGCATCGAATCGGCGCGGCCGGCGTCGAACGGGTGGCGAAGCAGCGACGCTGCCTGTCGCATCACGTCTCGCCTTGCTTTGGAGCTCGATGCCGATAGCTCTTCGCGATGCGCTTCGCATCGGTGCGCAACCGGCTCCACGAGCTGCTCGATGGCTAGATCTTGGTCGTCGCGGTCGAGGATGGTCTTGGCGAGCGTGAAGCCTGCGACCATCTGCTCACTCCAGCACATGGTTGGTGGCCTTAGCATGGAGAGCTCTCGATCTGCTACCCTCGGCCGGAATCGACTATGTCGACCGAGCAAATCGACTCGATCTCGATGCTTGCCCACGAGCTTCGCACGCCGCTCAACGCCGTTCTCGGATTCACACAGGTGCTGCTCAGCGAAATCGACGGCCCAGTCACCCCCGAGCAACGAGAAGACCTGAAGATCATTCACTCCGCAGGAGAGCGCTTGCGATCTCTTTTCAGTCACTTCCTCGATTTCTGGGAGGTGTCCCTACGTCCGGTGGAGCTCCATTCCGAGGACTCGCCGTTGCTTTCGGTCCTCGAGGGCGCGGCCGGCGAAATCGGTCGGCTTAGTGCGGAACCTCGGCGCCCGGTCCCGAAGGTCGCCGTGGAGCCCGGGGACCTGCTTGCGAGAGTCGACGCTCATCGGCTGAAGAGAGCCCTCGTCGCACTCGGCGCGGGAGCGCTCAAACGCCCCTCGGTCCGAGCGCTTCGCTTGTCGGCGCGGGGGCATGAGGGGCAACTCGAAATCACCGTGCGTGAGCAGGGGGAGGGCGTGATGCCCGAGGACGAGCTGAGAGTTGCCGACATCGACGACTTGGCAGACGAGTCGCCCGACATGCTCCTCGCTCTTTGGCCAGTCGCGCTTGCCAAACGCGTCGTCGAGGCGCACGGCGGCACGACCTCGGTGGCCTGGGTCGAGGGCGAGGGATACTCCACGCAGCTCCGGTTGCCTCTGGAAGCTGGCGTCGCCGCCGGCACTGCGCTGACGATCCAACCTGGGGCGCAGGCTCCCGTCGCGCGGAGCAAAGTCCTCTCGGCCATGGGGCACGAGCTGAAGAATCCCATGAACTCGATCACGGGGTTCGCGGACATGCTGTCTAGCGGTGCGGAGGGTGCGCTGAACACCGAGCAACTCAAGAACGTGAGCATCATCCGGTCGAGCGCGGAGCAGTTGCTCAGACTGACTAGCGCGATGGTCGACGATGCGCGACTCGAGGCGGGTACGTTCACGCTCCGACGTCAGCGGGTGGCGCCCGGTGACCTCTTGACGGACACGACCGCCCTCCTCCAAACCAGATCGGGCGGGGCAGTCGTTCACGTGGACGTCGCTCCTACACTTCCGGCAGTGCATATCGATCGCGGCCGAACTGCCGACGCCGTCTCGGCGCTGGCGGCCATGGCCATCGAGGCGACCCGCGAGCAGATATCGATTCTCGCGCGACCTCACCGGTTTTCATCCGACGAAGCTCCGTTGCTCGAGTTCAGCATCACCGGAAACAGAGAAATCGGCTCGCCGACTCAGCTGAGTCCGGCGCAGCTTCTCGATGAGGGGTCTCCCGCCGTCGACGGACTCAGTCTCGAGGTGTCCGTCGCACGCCGCGTCGTCGAGCAACAGGGCGGTAAGGTGTGGCATGAGACCGGAAGTGCCGGGGCTTTTCGCGTGTGTCTCACGCTGCCAATCAGCGATCGTGCCTAGCGAGGCCAGCTCACTCGGCGCGACAGCGGAGCACGGCGTCGTACGCCTCGTTGCGGCTCAGACCGGTCCGCTCGGCGAGCGCCGCGGCCATTTCCCGTGTGCTCAGCCCGCGACCATCCCACTCGGCGACCCATCGTTCGAGCTCGGGGCCGCCGACGTTCTTCTTGACTCGCCGCGGGCTGCCTTCGATCACGACCGTGATTTCACCCTTGAGTTTTTGTGGAAGGTCGCTCCGGACGGCCGCGATGTTACCGCGAATGACCTGCTCGTGTTTCTTGGTGAGCTCCCGGCAGATCGCGATCCGTCGGTCGGGGCCGAGCTCTGCCTCGAGGTCAGCAAGCGTCTTGCTCAGGCGTTCGGCGGACTCGAAGATCACGGACGTGCCCACCTCTTTTTGCATACGCGAGATTGCGTTGCGTCGCTTGCTTCCCGACCGAGCGAGAAAGCCTTCGAAGCGAAAGGGCTGAGGAGCAAGACCGGACACGCAGAGCGCGGTCATCACGGCGCTCGGCCCTGGGACCGCTTCGACTTCGACGCCGGCCTCGATGGTCTGGCGTAGGAGCTGGGATCCCGGATCGCTTATGAGAGGCGTGCCGGCGTCGGAAATCAGAGCAAGGCGTGCACCGTCGATGAGCCGCTGGACCCATCGCTGACACTTCGCCTCTGAAGTGTGGGCATGAAACGACTCAAGTGGCGTCGTGATCTCGTAGTGCGAGCAGAGCTTTCTCGAGTGACGTGTGTCTTCTGCGAGGATGGTATCGACCTCCTGCAGCACGCGTACTGCTCGCAACGTCATATCTTCGAGGGAGCCAATGGGCGTGGCGACCACAAAGAGACGCCCTATGCTGTCCCTTGCCGCCATCGTCAAGCTTCGTAGACTTCGAGCACGGCATCTCCGAGCTCCTCCTGAAGGAAGGCCTTGAGCTTGCTGAGCAGGCGCTTTTCGAGTTGGCGTACTCTCTCCCGGCTCACGCCAAAGTCGTCGCCGAGCTGCTGCAGAGTCTTGGGGGACTCGGAAAGCAAGCGCTCCTCGAAGATCTTCTTCTCTTTCCCCTCCAGGGTCTGCCCGAACTCGTGAATCGTCGTTTTGAACTGATCGCCGAGCTCAGCCTCCGCGAGCATGTCGTCGACGGCGCCTTCTCCAGAGGGCATCAGCTCGACGCGCGCCACTGGCCGTCCGTCGGGGGTCCCCACTGGCGCGTCGAGCGAGGCGTCGCCGGCGCTGAGTCTCATATCCATGGAGATGACGTCTTTTTCTGGGACGTTGAGTCGTTCCGCGATCACTTCGGTGGTGGGTTCGATACCCATCGCACTCAACTTGGCCTTTTCTTTTTGTAGATTGTAGAAGAGCTTTCTTTGGGCCTGCGTGGTGCCGACCTTCACCAGACGGTAGTTGTTCAGGATGAAACGCAGCATGTACGCGCGTATCCACCATGCTGCGTAGCTGGAAAGCTTGACGCCTTTGTAAGGGTCGTACTTCTTCACGGCCTGCATCAGACCGATGTTGCCTTCCTGAACCAGGTCGAGGATGTTCTTGTAGGCTTGCCGGTAGTCGTACGCGATCTTCACGACCAGGCGTAGGTTCGCGGTGACGAGATCGCGCGCTGCGTCGAGGTCGCCTCCCTCGAAGTAACGCAGAGCAAGCTCTTTCTCCTCTTTCGCGGAGAGCAGCGGGTAACGCTCGACATCCCGCATGTAGGCGCCGAGAGGGTCGCGGCGTCTGAGCGCAGACGTGCCCGTCGCTAGCTTGGAGGGCAGGCTGGGGTCCTGCTGCACGGCGGCGTCCTCGACGACCTCCGCTTCCAGGGCGTCCTCGAGCTCTTCTTTGTTGTCCGGTTCATCGGCGGGCATATGGCTAGACCGATGTATTACGGCCTAGCAGCCCTACGTCCAGCCCCACGTCTAGCGCCCTTGCGTGCGGACTTCTCGCGGCCAGCGGGTCTGGGGCGGATTCGCCCCCCGAGTGAGCCGGTGAGCTTGTATTGAATCGCGCCGTCCGAGGTCTGGGCCGACTTGAATTCAGGGCGGGCCTTGGCCAGGTCCAGCACCGAGGCGATGCGGCCGCTCCGTTGCTTGTAGGCGTCGAGAATCTCGAGTCGGGCGAGGAGGTCGAGCTGCGAGCGCGTGAGTGGCCTCGCCAGGCGAACGGTGCCACTCCCGTCAAGCTTGAGATCTTTGCCGTGGGACTTGAGTTGATCGATTGTGGCGACTCCGTCGGCGATGGTTGCCGTGAGCTCGAGCGTGCCGAGATCGGCCCGATCGACGGTGAGGCCGCCCCAGCCAGGTACTTGGATTTGGCTTTCGTTGTCTCCGACGGCGAGACCTTCGATCGCGAGCTCGATCTCGCCTGTCGATTGGCCTATCTCTTGGGGCATGTCGAGCTCGATCTCACCGGTGACCACGCCCTCGACTGGGATCTTCGTATACCGGCGCAATGCCGAGATGCGCTTCAGATCGATCATCTCGAGCTCGGCTTCGACTTCGGCTTCTTGGTCCCCCAACGAGACATCGCCTTCGGCGTAACCGTTGGCCATCTCGGCATCAAAAGAGAGCGCTGTGTTTCCGATGATCAGTGGCAGCAAGGCGACGCGCACGGTCAGCTCGTCGACGACGAGATCTAGCGTCGGTTCGCCTTCTGCTTGGGCAGGCAGGATGAGTCGCACACCGCTCAGCGTAACGCCGGTGAGCCAAGATGGTTCGAGGTCGATCACTTCGAGCTCGTAGCCCTGCACCGCGGCGACTTGGATGAGCTTGTCTCGAAGTCGGTCGTACGGAAACGTGAGATACGCGAAGAACATGAAGCACACGAAAAAGAACACGGGGTAGCCAATCCATTGCGACACGCGTTCCAGTGAGAAGTATTCGCGCATCGTCCTACTCGACCTCTTCCTCTGCGGTCGCGGAGTCGTAGGCGTTTACCGTGATGCGGGCGCTGTGATCGCCGCCGCGGCGCGCGCCGTCGAGTTGGATGGCCGCGATGGCCACCGGATAGCGACTGTTCTTGATTTCGGCGAGCATCTCGATGAACGGTCGGAGCTGTACGCGCGACATCGACACCCTCACGGACCGACGACTATACGCGCCCATGGTTAGCTCGGGTTGGTCGGTGACATCGAGCCCCTCGACGCCCTTTTCACTGGCGCGCTCCTCGAGGAAGCTTCCGAGCGCCGGGGCTTTGCGGCTGTAGAGCCGGTCCACTGCTTGTTGTTCGGCGCGCGCAGCCTGCAGCCGGTCGCGGGCGCGAGCGATGTCTTGGAGCACTGCGACGATGTCTTCGTTTTCTTGCTCCATCGAACCCACCTTCGACAACACCAAGTAGAACGGCAGGATCGTGACGAGCACCGCGAAGACGGCCGCCATCGCCACGAGCAGCCTGCGCTCTCTCGGGTTCAGGTCGTCGAGCGTATCGCGAACATTGTCGACTACGTCAGCGAGTGCCACGGGCGCCTCCCTGGTTGCTTCCGGATTTGTCGGCCGGGCATGCGATCTTCACTTCGAGCTTGTAGCTTCTCCGGTTGTCTCCGACCGTCGAGGTCGACCCCTTCTCGACCTCCGCGAAACACTCGTGGCCCTTTAGTTTTTCCGCGATTTGGTCTCGCTCGGCGATCGAGGCAATCGTGCCTTGGAGCTCGATTCGGCCATCGGCGTCTTCGTCGTCTACCTCGATCAAGATCCGGCGGGTGTCGTGTTTTATCTCTTCTGGGATGCTCGCCGAGACCGCCGCGAGCGCGTCATACGCATCGAAGCGTGGGAGTGGGTCCGTCGGTCCATGCGTTGCGTTGAGTAGCTCCCGTGCATGCGCTGCGCTGGTCGCTTTGGTGCGGAAGAGCCCTTCCGTGACCGAGCCGAGCTTCTCCATCAGGACGTCGCGTTCCTTCGCTGCGACGCGATGTCGAGCAAGGACTGAAAAACCGAAGGCGATCAGCAGTGCGAGCCCACAGACTGCCAGTAGGCGTCCGTGACTGCGGAGCTGACTCGTACCACCGGTCGATGCAAACTCGCCCTGTCTGAGATCGAGACGCTTGCGCCGGTCCGCCGCGCGACCTGCGAGTGCCGCGGCGCGCGCGAAGCGCGGAAGCATCCCAGGCTCTACGCCTGCGGCCTCGGGCAGGGGAACGACTTCACAGGGAAGCTCGAGTTGCTGGGAGAGCCACTTGGTGGCTTCGTCGACGGGCGCCGCCTCGCCGCTGAAGAGCACGACGGAGGGCATGCGGTCACTTTGGCTGCGGTAGCTGGCGAACGTTTGTTTGAGCGCCTGGCCGAGCGCGTCTCGACGACCGCGTTCCACCATATCGAGTCCACCCGAGATCGTTCTCGCAAACACGCAGGCGCCGCCGTCGAGCACGCACAAATCGGTCGTGTCGGCCCCCATGTCGACGAGCAGGACGGCTTCGTCGTCATACCACTCGGGCAGGAGCGTCGAGATGCCGTCGAGCGCAGCAGCCCCGACCGCGAGCTCCCACGGATTGGCCCCGGCCTTCTCGAGCTCGTGCAACCGTTCGGCGACCTTGTCCCTCGGGACCGCGGCCGCGAGCACCTTGAGCACGCCCTCGTCCGTGGCGACGATCTGATGGTCGATGACCGCGTCGTCGATATCGAAGGGGAGCACCGTCTCGAGCTCGCCCGGCAGGACCTCACTCAGCTTCTTGACGACGCCGGAAGGAAGCTCGACGACTCGGAGCGACGCGTCTTGTCCGTCGATGTCGGCGATTATGCGATCCGGTGGCCGTGGCACTTCCGCGAGTACATTCGAGACCGCCTGGGCAAGCCCCTCGGACTGACGCTCCGGGTCGGGTGACGGCACGACCGCCGATTCGGCGTAGCGTTCGACCTCGGCTCCACGAAAAGTCGTGCGCAAGAACGTGCCTCTAACGGCCGTGTTGGAGATATCGAGTCCGAGAATCAAAGACATGTCAATCCACCCTGTGGTACTGGATCACGCCAAGACCAGGCATGCGACCCGCGTTAGGTGGTGGTGGTGTCCACCGGGCGTGGAAATTCACGACCGATGTGGTCTTCGCATGGGCCTTTCCTACGATTCCCGTCGCTTCGATCGAAATGACGCGCGCGGAGGTGCGCATCGACCGGGTCACTTCCGTTCGTTGCGCAGCCGGCACAGTGATAGGCACGAAGAGAAGCTCGCTTTCCTCGCCGAGAAAGCCTTGGATCTGCTGGTACAAGCTGTTGGGCTTGCCTTCGATGAAGTTTATGAAATCCCTCGAGCGTCCAAAGAGTGGCAGCGGGATCAAGGCCCGGACGGTATTCAGCACCTGGACGAACTTGCTGATTTCTTCGAGGTCGGTGCAGAGGGTGGCGTCCTCGACGACCGAACAAACGCGCGCAAGGAGGACCTCCGGGGGGGCCTCGTTGACGTTGATGCCTCCTGACGCGTAGACACTGATGATGCGGGCTGAGGGGTCGTTTGGGATCGGCTCGACGAAGGTCGCCCAGAAGTCATCGCCCACACCACGGATCAACCGGAACTCCTCGAGCGAATCAAATGGCGCGTTCTTGACAGCATAGGGGTCGTCGAGCCGCGCGTACCAGCTGTCATCTTCGGAACCAAGGTTCTTCACCTCTCCTGCACCCGAATCGAAGTCAGTGCGCAGCGTGTCTTGGTCCCACCAGTCGATCACGGCCGAGACAACGTCGAGGCGAGTGGTGTACTGCCCGGTGCTGTCGAGGCTCGAGAAAAGCGGATCGAACGGGCTCGGCGACTGGTAGCCGCCCATCAGCGCGAACAGTTGCTGTGCGACGCCCACCCGCGCGCGGTCGCCTTCCCGGAAGAGAGGATCATTCACGTTGATCTTGCCGTTCTCGGCAACCGCCACGATCTCACACGTGCCGGGGATGTCGTCGAAACCTTGCGCGTTCGAGAAATCGACGCCGGTGAAATCGGTGATCTCCTCGTCCTCGGCCAAGTCCGCCCCAGAACAAAAAGGCGTCAGGAGCTCGTTTGCGAAGCGCCAGACCGGAAGCTGTGGCGCGGGCCGGTTGTTCATCATGGCACGGTACATGAAATCCACCGAGCGTCTGATTTCCGGCTCTTTTGCGACGAACAAGCGTGTCAGATTGCTGGCGCTCTTGGCGAGGTACTCCGCGCGGAGCGAATCGCGCTGGCTCGTCGATACCGCGAACGCGGTGCCGGTGCTCTCGTGCATGTCTGCCAGCATGACCGCGAGAATTGCGACGGTGGTGATCGCCATGACCAGAGCGATTCCCTCTTGTTTCTCACGTTTCTTGGCCGATGGCATCATGGGTTGAAGTTCGCGTGATTGAGTGCGTAGGTCATGGGTAGTGAAGCACGAGTGCCAAACGTTTGCGTTCGGCCGCGACGGCGCGAATCAGGGACCGTAAGGAAGATGCGCACTTGAAGCGGCAGTCGGTTTGGCTGTCCAATTGGCTGCGTCGTGTCCCAGCTCTTGACCCAGTCGGAGCTGATCGGATCGAAGTACTCCACCTCGAACCCCTCGACGTTTTCGATGAGGATCTGGGCGGTCCCTCCGCGCTGCGGATCTTCGTCGACTCTGTTCTGTTCGCGCCGCGCGAGTACTCGGACCCCAGGGCGGTCAGGGTGATTGGTGACGAAGTAGCTGAGCTCGTTCTGGTCTGATTCGTGTGCGTTTCGGAAGAGCCTTCGGTGCGAAAACGAGGTGAAGTCGATGCGATCTTCGCGACCGTGGTCCTCGCCTATGAACGCGGTTCGTACGGTCTGCAAGCTCGGGGACGGATTCACATGGGTCGAGACGTACGCCATGCTCAGCTCTCTGCTCATGCGGTCGAGAGCCAACTGCACGGTACGGTAGTGATCGAGGTCTTCATCGATGCGCCGTTTGTTGCGTGACGTTTGCTCAAACGCCCCATAGATGAGGGTGGCCACGATGGCTAGAATCGCGATCGCGAGCATCACCTCTAGGAGTGTGAACCCTCGCCTCACGACTCCTCCTCCTCCTCGTCCTCGTCTTCTTCTTCGACGGCCGGCTGCTCGGACACGAGAAACTGCACGACATCGAAACTCGGCTCCCGCGTTCCTTCAGACCAACGAATGTTGATCGTGACGCGTCGAACCTGTTCCTCGAAGCTCGGCTTGAGGGTTGGGTACGCGAGCGACATCGCGAGTCCCGCCAGCTCTCCGATGCCGCCGGCGAGGTAGTCCTCTGGCGTCCCGAGTTCATCCTCGATCGCCTCTGCATCGTCCTCGACGTCTTCTTCGTCTTCCGCGAAGCCTTCGAGCTCGGGAAGTACGATGCGCTCGATCGACCAGTCGCATTCGAAGCCCTCGACTTCCGCGCCCTCACAGCATTCGTCGGTTCCCTTCTTGTCGATCGCGGGAAGGCCCTCGATGTGTACCAGCTCTTCGATTTCGCCCATCTTGCAGCGCGCGAGAAGGGTCGCGACGTTGGTCTTGCGGGCTCGATGTGCGACGTTGATCGCGCCCACCTCACTGGAGAAGATCGCCACCAGGGAGAGTCCCAAGATCGCGACTGCGATCATTACTTCGAGCAGTGTGAACCCGTGCCTCACAGCGAGTCCCTCACTTCCGACTCGTCTTCGTCGAGGAGCTCGACCGGTTCGAACGCGTAGTTGTGGACTTGGGCCCGTCCCGTGAGCGGGTGGATCTCGACGCTGTACACGGTGTCGGACGCGTCGGTGAGCTGCACGACCGCGTGTTCGGTGATGCCGCCCGGGAAGAAATAGATGCCGCCCTTGCCGGAATCGCGCGGCTCGCGCTCGTGGGGTGTAATCAGCTTGAGGATCTGTATGTTGGTGCCGATGGGCTGGGCCTTGTACCTTCGGATCGCGTCCCCATCGGCGTCGGCGATCGGTTGAAACGGGTCGACTGCTTCGATCGGTTCTAGTGGCTCCGCCAGGCGCGCTTGCGCGACTGCCCAGGGGTCGACCGCCTCGCCTTCTTCCTCCTCCTCGAACTCCTCGGCGTCGCGTGCGAGCGTCACCGGGCTTTCACTCTCTTCGACCGCGAGGGTGTTGTTCTCGAAGTCGAAGAACAGGCGAGTGGTGGTCCCCCGCGTCACGGCGCGGTTGTAGGCAAAGCGCGCGGCACTGACCGTGTGCAGTGCGGCGGAGCGGAGTTTCGAACGCGTGAGTGCTCCCACGGCGATGGCCGAGCCACCCATCACCATCGCCATGATGGCCACCACCATCATCACCTCGATGAGGGTGAAGCCTGCGCGCATGTGGGAGCGGTGATTCATTACTGGAGGTCGTCCTCGGTTCCGATTTGACCATCAGGTCCCGGCGAAATCACGACGATGTCCCCGCCCTCGCACTCGATCCGAAACTCACCATCCCACGCGTCCGTCGTGCGTTTGCTCTTATCGAGATAGCGTTCCTCGATGAGGTTTTCTACCGTGGGGCAGCCACGGGGATTGTCGGCAACGTACATGGTGACCGCCGACCTCAGAGCCTGAGCGTCGGTCTTCGTCGTTTTGACGCGCGCCTTCTCGAGCTGTGGAACGAGCGCTACGGCAACGCCACCCGCGATCATCGCGATGATCCCCACCACGATCATGATCTCGATCAGCGTCATGCCTCGTTGCCGTCGGCGTCGCCTCTGCGCTGGGGTGAGTGTTGTTCGATTTTCCATGCTGTCCTCCGGGAGTCGCTACTCAATATTGTCGTCGACGAAAAACGAGCCACTCGGGCCCGCGGAAATCACGTCCGCCCGGTCTGGGTCGAAGTATCCGGGGCACTCGACCCACAGTGGCCGGCCCCAGCCGTCTGCCGGCATCGATTCCAGGTATCGAGCCTTCGCCACGGGGGGATGTACCAGCTCTACCGTCGACCGCGGGCATCGACCGAGATCGTCTCGAAAGTGATCGACGGCTCGCTTCACCTTGGTGATTGCCACTCTGGTTTCGCGCTGGCGCAACCGATGTGTCGTGAACTGGTAAAAAGCGGAAGCACCCGCGATGAGCACGACGAGCGCCAGTGCCGTGGTCCATCGAACGCGCGAGACCCACTGCCTCCAGATGCTGTGGCGGCGCTCCCAAGGAAGGCTCACTCGTTCTTTTCGGCGTCGTGCCATTGAAGCGTTCCCTCACTACACCATCTCGTTGATCTGTAGCAGCGGCATCAGGATTGCAAAGGCGATCGACGCGACCATGCCACCGAGTAGGACGATGAGGATCGGTTCTAGCAGGGAGGTCATCGCGCTCACCCTCACCTCGACCTGCTGGTCATAGGCCTCGGCGACGTGTTCGAGCATCTCCTCGAGTTGCCCGGATCGTTCGCCTATGGCGATCATGTGGGTGACGATCGGCGGGAAGCGCCCGGCGTTGCGGAGCGGTTTGGCAATGCCTTCGCCCTCCCGGACGCTCGCACGCGCTTCCTCGACGACGCGCATGAGCTCGGTATTGCCGAGCACGTTGCGGGTGATCTCCATCGCCGAAAGAACAGGTACTCCGCTCGAGAGCAGCGTCGACAGAGTTCGTGCGAACCTAGACACCGCGACCATGATCGTGAGCTGACCGAAGAGCGGTGCTCGCAAGACGAATAGGTCCCACTTGGTGCGACCCTCCTCGGTTTGCTTCCATCGGTAGAAACCGTACGCCCCGGCGACGAGGAGCATGAGTATCAACCACCAGTAATTGGCGAAAACGTTGCTCGTGAAGATCAGCACGTTGGTGTACCAAGGCAGCACTTGATTGAAGCTCTCGAAGATCACCGTGACCTTGGGGACGACCACGACCATCATTGCGAACAAGATCAGAAGGACGACCACCGTCATGAAAGCGGGGTAGGCCATCGCGCCCTGCACCTTCGTACGCAGTCTCGCCTGGTCGGCCAAAAACTCCGCAAGACGCCCGAGCACTGCCTCGAGTGTGCCGGAGGCCTCGCCGGCGGCGACCATGTTGACGTACAGATTGGAGAAGATCTTGGGATGCGTTCGAAGCGCGTCCGCAAAGCTCGAGCCTTCGTTTACGCGATTGCGCGCATCGGTGAAGGCGGCTTTTAGCTCCGGCTGGTCGAGCTGATCGATCAGCGCGCTCAGTGCTTCGACGAGCGGAATACCCGAGCGGAGGAGCACGGCGAGCTGTCGTGTCGAAACGGCAAGGTGCAAGGGCGAGATACGACGAAACATTCGCATGAGGTCGATCTCTCGGGCGCTTCTTCGTGCAGCTTCGGCCTGCTCGAGAATTTCAGTGGCAAGCACGCCGTCGCGCTTGAGAAGCGTGCGCAGGGCCTTGGCGCTGTCCGCCTCGCGCACGCCCTTCACGGACTTCCCGCGCGAGTCGACCCCCTTGTACGCAAAGACGGCCATCGTTACACCTCTGCAGCTTGGGTGGCGGCTAGGACTTCTTCGACGCTGGTCACTCCAGCTACTACCTGACGTGCGCCGTCCTCCCGAAGAAGGCGCATGCCGCGTTGCTGGGCCACTCGTTGGATCGTCTTCGCATCGCTCGCCTTGAGGATCTCACGCCGGACCGGCTCATCGATCATCATGAGCTCGAAGATCCCAATTCGACCCCGGTAGCCGGTCTGGCTGCAAGCATCGCAGGCGCCTGCGTGATAGAACTTGACGTCTCGGGAGGGAGTGGCGGCCGGGTTTAGCGACGTCGGCATCGGAGGCGGCTTGCTGTCCCCAAACACGGTCGTGGCAGCGAGTCGCTGAAGATCCGCGAGTGTCTCGTTCATGCGCTCCACGCTCAGGCCGAGCTCGATCATGTGCTCGTCCGTGGGCGTGTACGGAATGCGGCATTCCGGGCAGAGCCTTCGCACGAGGCGTTGGGCGAGAATCGCCAAGACCGATGACGAGATCTGATAGGCCTGCACGCCCATGTCGAGCAATCGCGTGACTGCGCTGGGGGCATCGTTCGTGTGCAGCGTGGAAAGCACGAGGTGGCCCGTCAGCGAGGCGTGGATGGCGATGTCTGCGGTCTCTTGATCCCGGATCTCGCCCACCATGATCACGTCCGGGTCTTGCCGTAGAAAGCTGCGCATCGCGGACGCGAAAGTGAGACCGATCTTCGGCTGAACGTGGAGCTGCCCGATGCCGGTGAGCTCGTACTCGACTGGGTCCTCGGCGGTAAGGATGTTCTTGTCGGGGGTGTTGATCGTGTTGAGGCACGCGTAGAGCGTGGTGGTCTTACCGGACCCGGTAGGGCCCGTGACCAAAATGATGCCGTTCGGCCGCCCGATCAGGTGCTGGAAGTTGTCGTACTGAGCTCGCGCAAAACCCAAGTCCATGAGGTTCAGCAGCACCTGCTCCTTGTCGAGCAAGCGCATGACGACGCGTTCGCCCTTGTTCGTCGGTATCGTCGATACACGGACATCGACCACCTTTCCGGCGATCTTCTTGGTGATGCGGCCGTCCTGCGGAAGGCGCTTCTCCGCGATGTTGAGGCTGGCTTCGATCTTGACGCGGCTGACGATCGAGGAGAGGAAGCCGCGGTTGGCTTCCTTTCGTGGCACCAGCTTGCCGTCGATCCGGTACCGCACGACGACTTTGTCTTCGGTCGGCTCGATGTGAATGTCCGACGCTCGCTCCTTCACCGCCGTGTAGAAGAGGTTGTTCACCCAGCGAATGACCGGCGCCTCGTCGGTCATGTCGATTAGGTCTTGGAGCTCTTCGACCTCCTCGCCTTCTTTCGCTTCCGCAAGGGCGGTCTCGTCCTTGCGCTCGTACACCTGATTGATCGCGTCATCGATCGCTTCCGGGGTGGCGGCAACGGCTTCGATGTGGCTGTCGAAAAGAAGTCGCAAGTCGTCGATCGGGCTCGGGTCGAGCGGATTGGAGATCGCAATACGGACGGTGCCGTTCTTCATGTCGAGTGGCAGCACGTGATGGTGTCTAGCGAAGTTGATTGGGACCGTGTCGATGAGCTCTTCGGGGATGTCGTTTGCGGGAATGGATTCGATGAACTCCATGCCTACTTCATCGGCGAGGGCACGAACGACGCGTTCCTCCTCTACCGCGCGAGTGGCGATCAGCAGGTCGGTCAGCTCGATCGACCGCTCGGCGGCCGTGACCAATGCGGTCTCGAGCCGTTCTGGATCGAGCGCTCCGCGCCGCACCAAGATCTCACCGATGTAGCGCTGCTGGGTCATGGGCTCCGTGGTTCGGGAGGTTGCTGCTCCGGCTTGGGGCTGACCGCGGGCGCGATAGGCTCCGCTGTTGGAGCCGTTTCAGGCTCGGCGCCATCCGGGCTGATCACCACGGTTCCGGCTTCCGGTGCGACATAGCTGCCCACGGGCGTGCGTGGGACGTGGGTCGGCGGAGGTTCCGCCATCGCGGCCTGAGCGAGGCGCATTTCCTCGTCGACGTTGTCGATCTCGTTGATGATCTCGGTCACGAGCCCGCGGGTTCGTGAGTAATCTACGACGGGCTGGTAATCGTCGTCTTCCATCACGAAGAACCGATCGAGAAACTCTTGGCGCTCCTGCATCTTGCGCTCGTAGATCGCGCGAAGGTCGCTCGGATCGCGAATGATGTAGGGCGTGAGAAACAGCAAGAGGTTCACCTTTTCGGTGCGCTTCTCCTGGTCGCGGAAGAGGGCGCCCAGAATCGGGATGTCGCCCAGCACCGGTACCTTGTTCTCGCTGGTCGTGGCACGGTCACGCATCAACCCGCCGATGACGACAGTCTGTTGGTCGCGGACCATCAACTCGGTACGAGCCGTGCGACGATTGATCGAGACGACCCCGAGCGTTCCCTCTGTAGCCCCCTTTTCCGAGATCTCCTCCTCGATTTCGAGACGCATCTCGTTGGCCTCGTTGATGTGTGGCGTGATGCGAATGGTGGTGCCGACGTCTTGTCGGGGAATGCCTCCCGCACCAGTCAGCTGGGTGCCCGGAACCCCAGCCGCCTGACCCGCCGTGGTCGCGAGTCCGGTTAAGGCCGTGAGCGACCCCGCCGGAACACCAGAGGTCTGAAGCGGGATGTTCTCGCCAACACTGATCTCGGCTTCGACGTTGTCCATCGCAATGATGTGTGGCGTCGACAGCACATTGGCGTCGCCCGAGCCGGCGAGCGCGCTCACCGCAACGCCGAATCCCGGGACCGAGACGCCCACGAGCTGTTGCGAGTTGGCGATGGTGGGCCCGCGGATGCCCAACGCAAGCCCCGTCAGCAGTTCTGGGTTGGCGAGAGGATCGGAGGTGCCAGCGTTGAAACCAAAGATCGACAGTGAGCCGTCGGTTGGGAAATCTCCGGCGCCCGCGCTGTAACTGAGCCCGAGATTGAGCGAACGGCTGAGGCCGAGCTCCATGATTACCGCTTCGATGAACACCTGCCGGCGCGGCGCATCGAGACGCTCGATCACCCGCTTGATCGCGGCGTAGTCGTGAAGTGAGGACGTAATGACCAGCGCGTTGCTCGGCTCGTAGGCGGTGACGCGGATGTCACCCTCGAACAGCGTGCTCGCAGCGACGGCGGGCGTGGGCGCGGCGCGGCCGCCGGCCTGGCGACGCGTGGGGGCACTCCGTCCGCCGATCAGGTTGGTGAGTGTGGTCGCGATGTCGGTCGCGGCGCTGTGCTGAATGTAGTGGACGTGAATACGTCCCTCGCCCTCGAGCGGGACGTCCAACTGACGAATCATTTCGAGGATCCGCAGGTACGCCCGCTCGCTCGCGATGATGATCAACGAGTTCGTACGCTCGTCAGCGATGATGTTCCGTATGCTCGCAGCCGTGCTTTGGCCGACTGTACTCGCGCCGCCGGTCGTGGGTGTGGCAGTTCTCGCTGCGGCCCCGGTCTGGCGCGGTCGTGGCCGAGGGGTGGCTGCCGTCGTCGCGGCGCCCTCGACCGGGAAGATCTCTTGCAAGCGAGCCGCCAACTCGGTTGCATTCGCATAGTGGATTGGCTCGATCCACGTTTGGGTTCCCGTACGCGGCACATCGATCGCCTTGATGAGGCGCAGCATTCGGCGGATTTGGTTGCCCGTGTCGGTGATGATCAGCATGTTGGTCGGCGCGTACGCGGAGATGTTGCCGTCCTTGGATTTGAATCTCGTCAGTAAGCTGGTCACATCCTCGGCAGAAACGTTTTCAACGTAATGAAGGCGAGTGACATACCGGTCGATAGCCGGCGTGTTGCTCCCACCACCGTAGATCGGCAGGGGTTGGCTCTGGGACCCACTCGTCTCGACGATCTTCAGGTAGCGGCCGGAGGGGATCACTGTCAGTCCGTTGACCTCGAGGATCGACAAGAAGGCGCGGTAGGCTTCGGCGGCGGTCACCTCGGTGGGCGCGAAGACCGTGGCCTTGATGCTGCGGATCTTGCCGGGCAGGATGAACCGCCTGCCGGTGATGTTCGAGATCAATCGCACGAGCTCTGGGAGATCCGCCTGCTCCAGGTTGAAGGTGAGTTTTTCGCGCGGGGACATCGCCTTGAACTCGAGACCGCCCACTTCGTCGTCGGCGTCTTTCGGTTTGGGCTCCTCCTCCGTTTCATCCGGTTCGATCTCTGGTTCATCCGGTTCGATCTCTGGGGCGGGGCGGAGGCGTTCCGGTGCCTTGGGTTTTCGTCTCGCCCCGCGCCTTTTCTTGAGGTCGTCGAAACCCGGAATCGGTGAAGCCCCAGGCTTCTCGTCACGTGCATCGGGAGGGGTAGGCAGCTCCTGCTTGTCCTCGTTGTCCTTTTCGGGTGCCTCGCCTGGTGCGGGAGGCGCGGGAGGCACGGGCACCTGGGGCGGTATCGTAGGTGGCTCTTGGGCAGTGGCTACGCCGGCCCAGGCCAGCGCGACCATCGCAGCCCCCGTGATCAGTAAAGAGTGGTGTTGGTTTGAATTCACGTCACGATCCCCAGTGCTCATTGAATCACGTGCTCGACGGTGAGTGGCTTGCCGCGTCTCGAGAGCGAGACGGAGATGTTGTTCGAGTTGCGCAGCCGCGCATACGCTTCGAGTGCGCTGTCGGGACTCGTCATATCGAACCCGTTGATCGTGCGGAGCATGTCGCCGTTTTGAAGTCCGAGGCGACCGAGAAGGCTCGACCTACGGATGCCGTAGAGCTTCACGCCGACGACGCGGCCGTCTTCTTCGTGTGGAATGACGCGCGCCGTCCTCATCAGGCTTGCTTGATTCGCAAGGATCTTATCCACCAGGTTCCGCTGGATGATGAACTTGGTGTCACTGACCTTCTCGATGCCTGAGTCCATCTCCTCTTTGCTGAGACCGCCGCTGCGGTCCAACTCGGCGCGACTCGGACGCCTGTCTTGCGAACCGATCTTGGGAGCGACTGTCTTCTGTTGCGCCGGCCCCGCAGGTTCGAACATCGACAGGGTGCAGGCGCTACTCCCCGACCGCATCAGCACCGCATTGGGTTCGACCCGGAGCAACTCGTTGCCGTCAACGTCCATTCCCTTCCGGTACAGCAGAGAGCTGCCTCCGCTCGAGATCGCTGCGAAGGACCAGTCGGGGCGACCCGGGCTGTACGCCGAGCCGACCAGGCGCATGCTGCCGCTGCAGGCAGGATAGGATTGATTGGGATCGATCGGTGCACCCGGTGTCTCGGTCAGTTGCGGTAAATCACTCGTCGGGATCTGTGTGAGATCTCCTTGTGCCGAGTCGAAGATGTTCCGTCGCAGCAGTGGCGTCGGATCGACTCTGCGATTGAATGAGGAAGCAGCAAAGCCGCTCCCGCCACGCGTTCGGACACCGGCGGTCGGGTCGAGCTCGAGGACGTTCATCGCCAAGAGGCGCGTTCCACCTTGCGCGAGAAAGAATGCGCTCAAGGCAAGGGTGCCCAGGATGATGCTGACAGCGACGCGTTTTTGCGGAATGGATCCCACTTCTCTCCTACAGAGCAACCCCCGTGCCTAGATCGAAAGGCCGCGGAATGTCTCGCTTTTTTGGCCTGCTCGGTCCAGTTTTTGCCCCCGATTTGGACAAGGTGACAGGACCGACCCGTCAGGCGGTGGAAACGATGACAATTTGGCAGGGCCTCAGTGGCGCTCCGCGCCGAGCTTTCGGTAGATGGTTCGAGCCGAAATGCCGAGCAATTGCGCCGCCAGCTGCTTGTCGCCGTGAGTGTGGCGAAGGGTGGCGTGAATCACGCGCCGTTCGACCTCATCGAGCGGGGTTCCAATCGCGAACGCGAGCGAATCCGCGCTCGCCTCCGCCCTTGCGACCGACTCAGGCAGATCTTCAATCGCGAGGATTCCGGTTTGGTTCAGCACCACCGCGCGTTCGATCACATTCTCGAGCTCGCGCACATTGCCGGGCCAACCGTACGCGATGAGCTGGTCGAGCGCTTCACGCTCGATGCGGATCGCGTCTTTGTTGTTCTTTTCGCAGTAGATGCTGACGAAGTGATCGGCAAGTAAGCCGATGTCTTCGCGCCGTTCGCGCAGCGAAGGACTGGTCAGGGCGATGACGTTCATCCGGTAGTAGAGATCTTCGCGGAAGTCACCCGCCTCGACCGCCGCCCTGAGATCCCGGTTGGTTGCCGTGATCAATCGGAAGTCGGCCCTTTGACTGCGTCCTCCGAGTGGTTGGTACTCCCCCTCCTGAAGTACACGAAGTAGCTTGACCTGGACGGCGGGGGACAACTCTCCGATCTCGTCGAGGAACAATGTGCCACCGTGCGCCTCGGAGATGCGTCCCGCGCGCCGCCTATCGGCACCGGTAAACGCGCCCTTCTCGTGGCCAAACAGCTCGGCCTCGACGATTGTTTCAGGGAGTGCCGAGAGGTTTACGCCGACGAATCTCTCGCGGCCGCTTCGCTCGTGGATGAACCGTGCCAGGAGCTCCTTGCCGGTGCCGCTCTCCCCGAGGATCAGTACGTTCGCGTTCGAAGGAGCAGCTTGCGTGGCGATCTGCAGCGCATGCCGAAGCGCTGGCGCGGATCCGATGATCGATCGGTCCTTGAGCTGGGACAGCTCTTTCTTGAGTGTGCGGTTCTCGCGGACGAGACTGTGCCGCTCGGCGGCCTTGCGGACGGTCTTGACGATGTGCATGCGCTTGAGCGGCTTTTCGACGAAGTCGTAGGCACCCGCTCGCATGGCTTCGACCGCTTTTTCCACCGTTCCGAAAGCGGTCATCATCACGACCTCCGCGTCAGGCGCGACGGTCTTGAGCGCCTTGACCAGCTCGATGCCACTCATACCCGGCATCATCAGGTCGGTGAGGACGACGTGGACCCGGTGCTCGCGACACGCGGTGAGCGCAGCTTGGCCGCTGTTCGCGGTGAAGACGGCGAACCCCTCACGCTCGAAGGTCTTTTTCAAGGACTCGAGGTTGGGGGCCTCGTCGTCGACGACCAGCACGGTCACTTGCGATGGGTTAGTCATGGGAGACTTCCTGTCACTCAATAATGACATCATGTCAGGTAATGACAACATGTCAACATCTCCCTTTTGCTAAGTATTTGAAAAGACAGACGGTTTTGCGTCGCCTCTCGGGTGAGCTCGCCATGGGCTATCGATGATCTGCAATATCGGGACCAACTACGTGGCTAGAAGGCGAGGGGGAGCTGCCGCTTTGGGCGCTGCGCGGGCGCGGGCGGGTCTTCCGGGGTGTGCCGGGTCTCGAGTCCGAGCCGGCGACACTGGCTTTCGAAGAGCTGGGCGACGGCCTCCCAGCGGGCTCCCTTGCCGACCATGCGCGCGCCGAAGGTGCTCTCATTGAGCCGGCCGCCGCGGACCTCGCGCACCGCCGCCATGACTTTGCCGTACCGCAGTGGAAACGCCTCTCGCATGCGCGCATCGAACACCGGGCCGACCTCTTGCGGGAGTCTGAGTAGGATGTTGAATGCGCTTTGGGCGCCGGCCGCGGCAGCACGCTCGAGGATGTCCGGGATTTGCGAATCGTTGAGGCCGAGGATGATCGGCGCCACCGCGACACTGGTCACCAGTCCTGCGTCCGACAGCAGCTTCAGCGTTTCGAAGCGTTTGCTGGGCGGGCTTGCGAAGGGTTCGATCTTCCTTGCGTCATCGTCGCTCGAGAAGGGAATGCTGACGGCGATTTGGCAGTCGGCGCGCTCGGAGAGCGTTTGCAACACATCGATGTCGCGACGAATGAGCTTTCCTTTGGTGATGATGACGACCGGGTTTTCGTAGTCGGCACAGGCTTGCAAACATGACCGCGTGAGCTCGTAGTGTGCCTCGAGGGGTTGGTAGCAATCCGTGTTACCGGAAAACGCGATGAGCTCGCCTTGCCAGCTGCGCTTGCGGAGTCGTTCGCGAAGCCGCACCGCGATGTTGGTCTTGACGACGATGCGACGTTCGAAGTCCGTGCCGGCTCCGTATCCGAGGTATTGATGCGAAGGCCTCGCGTAGCAGTAGGCGCATCCGTGAAAGCAGCCGCGGTACGGATTGAGGCTCCATCGAAAACCGATGTCCGGGCTGTTGTTCTGTGCGAGGGCGGACTTGGTTTCTTCCTCGAACACCTCGAGATCGGCTGGGGGCGGCTCTTCGTCCCACTCGAGATGGGCCTCCTCGAAGCGGTTCCGAGGGTTGTCGACCGGCCGGGGCACTGAACCCTTGTACAGCAGCCAGGACCGCCGTTCAAGACCGGCTAGTCGGCGTAGGGGACGGCTTCGAAGGCTCGTTGGTCTCCGAGCCACCGCATCAGGCTCGTCTTGGGCTTGCCGTTCTCGTCGTATTCGATGACCGCGTAGGTGAGACCACTGTCTTGACCGAGGTGCTCCAGGTCGAGATTGATCATCTTCACCCAGGTGCCCGTATTGACGAGGATCTTCTCGTTGGGAAGCTGCAAAAAACGCGGTCCATGGCTGTGACCCACGAGCAGCGTGTGTACGCCCCGGACCTTGTTGAGCGCGCGGATCGCTCTCTCGTCGTAGTCGCCAAACAGCGCGAAGATCTCTTCACGAAGCATGCCGGGTAGCCGGGCGATGCGATCGCGCCAGGCCTGCACATTGAAGACCCGATGGCGCAAGAAATAGATCGACGACAGCCAAATGAACCGAATGACGAAGAGCGGGTCGAGTGCAAGCGATGTCCACAGGAAACGACTGAGTGGTTGAATGCGATCGATGTGGCTCCGACTCTCCTTGAGCGGGTTCATTACTTCGAGCAACCACAGCGTCCCCCAAGGAAAGATCAATACTTCGGTACCGTCACGGCGCTTGCGTGTCATTTGGGAATAGTCGACGCGGTGGATGTGCTCGAACTGATGACCGTGCCGGATCTGAATGCCCTCGGGCAGGTAATAGGTGTCTGAAGAGGTGATGAATCGCACCCGCTCACCCGCATCGCCGGGAGCGATGTACCTACGAAGCAGGTTTTGGGGCCCGGAGAACCACATATCCAAATCGTGGTTGCCGGGTAGGTAGGTAATGCGGTTGGTGCTCTTGCGCATGAACTCCTCCAGCGCGTGCACGAACTTGGGATGCCCATCGAGACACTGCTGAAGCTTGGCAGTCGCGATCTCGTCGGTGACTTCGAGCGGCCAGCTACCTCCGATTTTGACCTTGAGCATGTCGAAGACATCGCCATTGAGGATCAGCTCGACGGCGCCGTCGGGGCCCGCCAAGCGATCGTAGTGCCGCACCAGCTCGGCGAACCGGTCATCGTGGAAGAAATCCTCAAGCGGATTGAGGTGACCTCGCCGAATCCCCGTCCCAAGATGCAAGTCGCTCAGCACTAGCCGGATGAGCTTCATCGTTTCCCCTCTCTCTGGAGTAACGCGAACTCATGTAAAGGCCAAATCTAGCTCAAAGACCGCTTGATTTGAGGCTTTGTGCCTGTTCCTCGGTGAGCGGGAGGTGAATTCCGCATTCTCGCTTCTTGCCGAGGATGCGACCGTCTCGAGGGTCCATGTCTTTGGTCGTCGGAACGGTCGAATGGTGATCCCCAATCGAGCGATAGCCCTGTGCATAGAGCGGATGGTAGGGGAGGTCGTGCTCTTCGAGGTAGGCCTCGACGTCTTTGACGGTCCAGTTCAGGATAGGATGGATCTTGATGCGACCGTCCTGGAGGTCTACGCGTCGTAAAGAAGCGCGATGCGTGGTTTGCTCAGCGCGCACGCCGGCGACCCAAGCATCCGCGCCGAGCTCGGCAAGGGCGCGCTGCATCGGTTCGACTTTGTTGAGCTCGAGATAACGCTCGACCCCCTCTTCACCCTGTTCCCAAAGCCGGCCATACAAGGCCTCCTGCCGGGCCGGAGAAATCGCTGGTTGGAAATAGCGAACATCGGCACCAAACCGCTGGGTTAGCTCGTGTGCGAAGTGGTAGGTCTCCGGAAAGAGGTATCCCGTGTCGATGCAGATGATCGGGAGTCCGGGTGACGCTCGCTGAATCAGGTCGAGCATGACCGCCGAGGTGGCCCCAAAGCTCGTCGATGCGACGAGTCGCTCGCCGAACTGCTCCGCGGCCCAGCGGATGAGCTCCACGGGCGATGCGTCCTCGAGCCGACGGTTCGCCTCGTCGAGGTCGAGCGAAACAGGTGCTAGGCGGACAGCTTCCATGGCCTTATCCGTAACTTGACAACTCTACTGCGGTTTTGCAATGCGTCAACCGATGCCTGGGGCGTGGCTCAAGTACACATAAGTCATTTCAATGAGTTATACAAGCTCCTAAACGGACCATATTCTTTATCAAATAAGTAAACAATATTCTCATCATCGAAATCCTGCGCACGCCTGGCGCGGCAGGCCCAGCTCCGTAAGCTGCGCGGCCATGAAGCAGTGGGATGGCGCCTCGCGCATCGATCGGGTGACGGTGTACCGCACCGGTGCGCTGATCACCCGGCGTGCGAAGGTGACCCTCGAACGGGGCGGGCGTTCTGAGGTTCGGTTCACGGGTTTACCCTTGGCTCTCGACGACCACAGCCTGCGAGCTCGTCTCCTGGCCGAGTCGCCCAGTGATTGGAGGGCGGTCGATGTTCGTCCTGCGCTCGATCTGACGACAAGCACCCAACTCGACGAAGTCGCGCGTCTCGGACTCGTGACCGCACGTCGCGAGATCGAATGGCTCAAGCGGCTCAGAGGGACCGTCGCCTCCACCGAGCTCCGCGGGCGGACCGGGGAGGGCGAGCTCCCGGTCGATGCTCGACTCGAGTTCCTCGCTTTCCAATCAGACGTGCTTGGCACACTCGACCGAGACTTAGGCGAAATCGAGTCATCTGTTCGGAAGCAAGAGCTGTCGGGGGACCATGAAGGGCGCGGCGGCAAGATGGTAATCGTAGAGATCGAGCAAGGCTCCCAAGACATCGACGCGCTGGTCGAGCTCGATTACTTCGTGCCCGGACCTTGTTGGACGCCCGGGTACGTCGCGCGTCTCACCGATCGCCTCGACCGCTGCGCTCTCATCATGCAGGCACTCGTGGCCCAGAATACCGGTGAAGATTGGGTGGGCGTCGATTTGACGCTTACGACCGCCCCGCCTCCAATACGCCGTGATCCTGTGTCCCAGTCACCGCGCAAACCCGGTGAGCGCGCGGCGTGGCGTTTACCGTCAAAGCACCCCGACCAACTCTTTGCGGATTTCGATAGCGCGTTCTCTACGGCGTCTGGTGCTCAGGAAGATCAACCGCTTCGACCGTCGGTTCCACCCCTCGCCTACACGGCTGACGGCCAGGATCGGCCCAGCAAGCTTCGGCCCAAGTCGGCGTATTTGGACTACACGGGGTTGACCCTCGCAGCCCCGCTCGAGGCCGGGCGTGGCGTTCTTCGACCTGCCCCTGCGCCAGACTCATCCGAACACGAGCTAGTCGCAAACGCGATAGGCACGTCCGAAGCAGTCGCGACCCTGCCGTTGCCGGAGCGTTACCGCAGACCGAAATCCCATGGGGGCCGATGCTTCACCTATCGCGCGGAATCGAGCGCCGAGGTTCCGTCGAGTGAAACCTTCGTGCCGTGCATCGTCTTCGAGCGGCAGATCACGGGCACGCCTCGCTACGTCGCGGTGCCGCGGGAATCGGAGGACGTGTATCGGTCCACCGAGATCGTCAACGAAGATGATGCGCCACTCTTCGAGGGGCCGATCGATCTCTATGTGGGCGGCAACTACGTCATGACCACCGACTTGCCTCATATCGAGCCCGGGGGGCGAACCCGCTTGGAGCTCGGCACCGAGCCCGGGATCGAGGTGACGCGTAGGATCCAATTCAACGAGTCTCGCGGTCGTTTGCTCGGTGGCCCAAGAGCGCTCAAGCACGGGATTCGCATCGAGGTGAGCAACCACCTCGACCGTCGGGCAACGGTCGAAGTTCGGGAGCGCATTCCTGTTCCGCAGCGGGACTCGAACGACATCAAAGTGAGCATCGATCGTGTGTCTCCGCCGTGGGGTCGATTCGCGCCGGAGCGGCCCGAGCTTCCCGGGCGCTACCGTTGGCGTGAGCACATCGACTCCGAAGAGCGCGTGCTTCTCGCTGTCGACTACACCGTCAAACTCCCAGTACGCCTTTGGCTCCTCGGAGGGGATCGTCGAGAGTTCTCGTGAAAGTCATCGACGCGCACATCCCAATCACCGAAGTGACGGTGTTCGAAGACCGAGCCCACGTGGTTCGAAGGGGGCTCGTCCAGTTTCCCGAGGGGCCATCGCGCATCCAGCTTCGTGAGCTGGCACCGACGCTCGTCGATAAGACGGTTGCGGTCAGTGTTCTCGGTCCGGTCGACGTACAACGGGTCAGAGTCACGCGACACCATGGCGTGGGGCAATCCGCGCCAACCTCGGAGAACCGGTCGGCGGCGCATGCCGAGGCGGATAGGCTCGAGACCGAAGCTGAAGGCATCGACAAAGCGATTGCGCTCACCCTACGCGAAATCGCAGAGGACGCGGCGGCAGGGCGTGCGGATCGCAAGCGTTGGTCCGCCGCGTGGTCGCGCCTGTTCGCGCATGCCAAGCAGGCCCGCGGCGCTTGGGACCGCGCCCGCGCGGGGAGTGTGAGCACCGCTGACGATGTCGAGCTAGGCACAGATCGTCCACTGGCAACGCTCGAGCTCGAGCTGCAAAGTGCGGATGCCGGTCCGCACCCCATCCAGATCGATTACGTCGTTCCCAACGCAGCATGGCGCCCCAATCATCGCTTGCAGGTGATGCGCAGCGACGATCCGGACGGTGAGTGGTCCTTGAGTTTCGAGATCAATGCACGTGTCTGGCAAAACACAGGAGAAGACTGGTCCGAAGCATCTCTGTTCCTTTCCACCCAACGCACGACCATGTCGGTAGGTCCTCCGGAGCTCCAAAGCGATCTCCTGGAAGCCGAACGCAGCTCGAGGCCACCTCCCGCATCAGCGAGAAATGCCCCGCCGAGCGAGCTTGCCGTCGACGTTGCGCTCTTGCCCGACGACGGAGGCAAAACCCAGCGCTTTGCGGCAGCGCGCACGACGATTCGTTCCACCGGGGAGCCTCATCTCGTGCGCATTGATGCGTTCGCCGACGCAACGCGTCCCGCGTGGGTCATGCGGGCCGGCGAGGCTTTCGAAGGTGTGCTTCGAATCGCAGTTGCCAATCGAGGCAAGCACCCCATCTTGGCGGGGCCGGTTGATGTGATCAGCGATGGCGGGCTGGTCACCCGCACCTCGGTTGGACACGTGGAGCCAGGGGCTCCCTTCGAGCTCACCTGGAGTCAGGACGATACCCTGCGGATCCATCGCTCCGAGCATGCCGAATCGATGGAGGGCAAGAAATCGCGCTCACGACAGACCACGCATGCGGTCGAGCTCGTCGTCAGCAATCTCGGAGGCCACGAGCGGACCGTCCGAATCGAGGACGGAATTCCCGTTCCGGGCGTGAAATACGCGAGCGTCGAGTACGACGCGGATGCGAGCACCAGCCCATCCCATCCCGACGACGCCGGCCGGTTGTGGTGGCTCGTCGCACTCCCGCCGTACGGGCACCACACGGTACGTTTTCGTTATTCGACGGTGGACGCACGAGGCGAGTAAACCGTAGGGCTAAGCGACCGGGCTTCGCATCGTGACGAACTCTTCGGCCGCCGTCGGGTGGATGCCGATCGTCCGATCGAATTCGGCCTTGGTCGCCCCTGCCTTGAGCGCCACGGCCAAGCCCTGGATCACTTCTGGGGCGTCGGGTCCGACCATATGACAGCCCACGACGCGGTCGCTGTCCGCGTCGACCAAGAGCTTCATCATGGTGCGGTCTTCGCGCCCGCTCATCACGATCTTGAGCGGTGTGAACGCGGTGCGGTAGACCCGTACCTTGTCGAACTTGGAGCGCGCTTGCTCCTCCGTGAGACCAACCGTGGCAATGGGTGGCTGCGAAAAGATCGCCGTCGGCACCGTGTCATAGTCCATGGGAAACGGTTCGGGTCCAAACAACAGATGGGCCAGCGCCGTGCCTTCGGCCAGAGCGACCGGCGTGAGCTGAAAGCGATCGATCACGTCGCCAAGTGCAAACACCGAGCCGACACTCGACCGGAAGTTCTCGTCCACCACGATGGCTCCACGATCATCGAGCTCGACGCTCAAGGCTTCCAACCCGAGGTCTCGGGTATTGGCGCGGCGGCCGGTGGCGCACAGAACCATGTCGCTCTTGATCGGCGTACCATGGTCGAGCACGACCTCTCTGCCAGGGTCGCCGTCACGGATCTCGACCACCTGCGTCCCGAGCCTCAGCGTGACGCCTTTCTTTACCAGCTCGATCGCGAGATGCTTCCGCACGTCCTGATCGAAATGGGTCAAGATCTCTGGGCTTCGCTGCACCAAAGTGACGTCGACACCGAGGCCGCGAAAGATCCCCGCGAACTCGACGCCGATGTAGCCGCCCCCAACGACGCACATGCGATTGGGCAGTGTTTGCATACGGAAGAGATCGTTTGAGGTGACGGCGAGCTCGGCGCCGGGGATATCGGGGACCCAGGGCCAACTGCCCGTCGCGACGAGAATGTACTCTGCGGTATATACGTCGGCGCCAATCCGAACTCGATGCGGACCTTCGAGGCGCGCCCGCCCGGTGAGTACCCCCACTCCGCTATCGGTCAGGAGCTTTTCATAGACGCGGTTCAATCGCGCGATCTCGCGATCCTTGTTGGCGAGAAGTGTCTCCCAGCTGAACGTCGGTTGCGAGCCTGACCAGCCAAACGACCGTGCGTCCTCGAAGTCGTAGGCAAAGTGGGAACCATAAACGAACAGTTTCTTGGGGATGCACCCTACGTTGACGCAGGTGCCGCCGAGATAGCTCTCTTCACAGAGCATGACGCTTGCTCCGAGCGTGGCGGCGACCCGCGCCGCCCGCACACCTCCCGAGCCGCCACCGATTACGAATAGGTCAACGTCAGACGAGGCCATGTGGCCCGGAGGCTAGGCGATCTGCGATGACCGTGCAGCCCGACCCGACTACCAGTGCGCGAACTCGGCCAGAGACTCCTCGGTAAGCGATTCGAGGTAGCCGGCGCGCAGAAGTGCCGCTGCACCATCTTTGTTCGCCCCAATGTAGAGCTCGCGGTTGTCGTCGGGCCGCACCGGCACGAGTCGGACCTCGATTCCAGCACGGTCCAGTAGCGCATTGAAAGCGCGGACGATGGCGCGAACCGCCACGGTGTCCGCCTCTGAGCCGTCGTCGTCGTCGTCGGCGACCGCGCTGAAGTGCTCGCCGGAACGAAGCACCAAGGGGCCATCATCGGTCCCGATGCGCTGCAAATGGACGGGAGAGATCTCCGGATTGAGTATGGCGAGTCGCGCAACCACTTCATGGGCGGTTACGGCATCGCGCTCGTGGTGGGCGAAGAAGCGGTCCGCTTTGGCACGGCGAGTCCCGTCGTGGGGGTTGCCTCGCCCGTCGTAGTAGCTCTCGAGGATCTCCATTCGCCGCACGTCGACCTGCGACTCCTGCACGGTGCGTGCGATCGTCGCGAGCTCGGTCTCGTCGAGATCTGCCGCGAGGCCCGCCCCTTGCAGCGTGCGCACGAACTCCGAGTCCTTCGATTCGTCGATCTGGGCTTCCGCTTCCATCGCTGCCCTCAGTGTTCAATAACTGAGGCGAAAAAACCACATCGGCGCCCCCGACGCGGAAAAGGCTAGTCTTCACGGCACAGGACGAACCAGGCCGTCATGGGCTTTCCGCCCTTCATCGCCCGTCCAATCGAGACATGCTTTGACACGCCGCGGAGCACGTCCTGGGTTCCGTTGTAGACGAAATACGACAAGCGGCTCGAGTTGGGGAGGATCTCGGGCCAGTGGTCCGGCTTGTCTGAGGGCGTTTGGAGGTAGTCGATGAGCACCTCGCCCTCTTCATACGGATAGGCGACGAAGTAGCCTGGACCGACGACCGTTTCGAGGAAGCTCGAGTTGCGGTTGTAGCCCCAGAGCTTGCCGGATGCATCAGGAGCGCTGGGTTTGACGAAGACTTTCGCGAAGGTCGTGAACGCAGGAAGAGAGTTCTTCCCGTAGTGCACGACCTCTTGCATCGGTCCGTGTTGACCGTTGACGATGTCGTTCACGGCGATCGCGCGGTGCCCCTCTGCGGCGTCAAAGAGCCTCGATAGGTGCTTGCGTCCTAGGGACCGGACCTCTGTGAGACGAGTCGCCGGGTCGAGGGCGTCGAGGTGCGTCTCGATGGCGCGAATATCGGGTGGGTCTTGTTCGAGAAGGGCACGCAGCTGGGTCATTGCGTGCCTACCGTATCCGACGATGGCCGTGGATGCCAACCAACCTCGTCGTGTCGACACGCAGCGATAGGAGCAGCGTGAAGAGCCGCCGTGCGGTTGTGAGGTCCATGCGAAGCTCGCGGAAGTGACGCTTCAGGAACCGGCCTGCCCGGTCGTGACTGACTTTCTTGGCCATATCGAGCGCCTCGAGCCTGGCGACGCCTTCGGCGATGGCGATCTGGCGCACCGTGTCGACGTACTCGTGGATGTGCGGTGACAGCAAGTTGTGCGGGACTGCGGTGTCGTCGAGGAGGTTTCCCGCGGCATCCTTCGCGGCGAGCGCGATTTGCTGCTCCGTCACGGTGATGTCGAGCGACTCGATATCGGGACGGATCTCGAGTTTGTCCGGGTTCAGGAACTCCCTGATGTTGGCCTCCCACTCGATGCGTCGCTCGTCGGTGGTGTGTTCCCACGTGTTTTCGTCAATGTTCACCGTCGACAGTGCCATCGCTGCCGATAGTATCGGTCGTCGGTGCAGAAGTTGGCAATTCGCTGCTATGTTTGCCCCGTGAACGACCTCAGCACGCGCAGAGACCGCCTCGTCTATCGCTGGGATCTGGACAAGACCTACCTGCGCACCGAGTTCGATAGTCTCCGGGACCTCGTCAAGACCGCGTTCGAGCCACCCGATCGAAAGCGCACGGTCCCAGGTGCCGCCGTCTTGCTTCGAGAGATTCGGGCGATGGACCCGGCGGGTATCTTCATTCTGTCGGGAAGCCCGGAACAGATGCGCCGCGTGCTCGAAGCAAAGCTCAGGCTCGATGGCGTTCGGTGGGATGCCCTCACGTTGAAGCCGAGCTTGCGCAATGTCATGCGGGGTCGCTTTCGATTTCTGCGCGACCAGGTGTCCTATAAACTCTCCGCCCTGATGCGCTCTCGGATGTCGGTCGACCCGGAGTCCGATGAAATCCTGTTCGGCGATGATGCGGAGGCGGACGCCTTCATTTACTCGCTCTATGCCGATCTCGCCGCGGGCCGGGTAACCCAAGAAGTGCTGATGGGCGTGCTCGAAAGCGCGCGGGTGTACCCAGAGGACGTCCCGCAAATCGTCCGAATCGCGGTTCGCTTGCCGCGGCGGGATATGGTGCAGCGTATTTTCATCCACTTGGAGCGTGTTTCGTCCACCGCCGGATTCGTCGAGTATGGCAATCGTGTCTGCGCGTTTTACAACTATTTTCAGCCTGCCCTCGTGCTCCTCGAGGACCAGGCGATCGATGTAGACGGGGTCTTTCGGGTTGGCGCAGACCTACTGATCGAACACGGGTTCAACCCCGACGTTCTGACGGCAAGTTTCCAGGATCTGATTCGACGCGGCTACCTCAGTCAGAAGGTGGCCGAGGCGATCACGAACAGAGCGGACGATATTCTCGCGAGCAACTACGGACGCGCTGCGGGGGTGCTCAAAGCCTTCGTTCGCGAAGTCGAGGCGCGGTGGGCGGAGCTCCCGCCGACGGTGAAGGTCGAGGTCCCCGAGATCGACTACGTCGCGCTCTTTCCGAAAGACCGCGAACGGGCGCACGCGATGAAGCGCCGCGTGATGTGGCGTCGCGGCGACCGTTAGGCCAGCCGAGTACTCAGTTCGAGTCCGTGAACGCGGCAATCGCCTCGCTGGCGAGCTCGCCGATCGTGGCGGGCTCGTCCGCGTCGTCGATCTGCACGGGACGGCTGTCCGCGACCAGGCGCTCGAGCGTAGCGACGGCGTCTGGGTCGCCGAGGTGCACCAGAGCCTCGATCGCGCCCGCCACTACCTCTCCGTCGGCATGTTCGAGAAACCGCCGAATCAGGACAAATGCGCTCGGCTCACCGATTTCCGCGATCACCCAGGGAAGCTCGCCCATCGCCGGTCCGCTCAGGCCTTGCTCGAGCGCCCGCTCGACCCCGCGGGCGACCTCCGCATAACGCTCGTAGCCCACGTCGCGGATCGCCTCGCCGGCGGCGACGCGTACTCGGGGCTCGTCGTCGTTGAGGATCGCGATCAGGGCATCGACCATCTCGGCGCCGGGCACCTGCGCGCAGAGGTCGGAAAGCCGCTCGAGGCGCATCGTCGCTTCAGCCCGATCGCGCATCGCACAAGCCTCCTCCACCGCTGCACTCAACGCGCTCACCAGGTCGTCCTGGCTGTGCTCCTTGAGGAGGGCCGCCTCGTTCTTTCTGAGTGAGCGATCCGCATCGAAGATCTGTTGCAGCAATGCGGCGGTGGACATGGTCGCATCCTAGTCAGGGTCGGCGACGTCTGCATCCCGACGAAGGGGCCGCAGTTCCTGGAAGAGCTGATGGACCCGCTGGACCGGCTCGGTCGGGCCGTGCCCTTGCTCATCGTAGTGGCGCGTCAATTTCCGGTCGGCGGTCAGTTTCCAACCGCTCCCTCTCTTCGAGATGAGGGGCATGAGCTTTGCGGGATCGAGCGGCGTGTCTTGTCGGAGGTGTAGGGTCACCCGCCCACCATTTGCCTCGCATCCAAGCGCGCAAAGAGCCCTCAGCTCCGGTCGGAGCGCCATCACCCGCACGAACTCGCGCGCCTGCTCGGGTGGCGGGCCAAATCGGTCCTCCATTTCGATCGCCAGCGCGTCGATCCCTTGCTCGTCCTCCGCCATCGCAAACCGACGATAGAACGAGAGCCTCAGACCCACATCCTCGATGTAGTCGTCGGGCAGATAGTGCTCGACCTCGATCGTCAACTCGGGGTCTACATCGGAGACGACAGGTTCGCCTCTCAGTTCGGCGACCGCTTCTGCCAGCATATCGACGAACAGGTCAAAGCCAACCAAAGACGCATTGCCGCTTTGTTCTGCTCCGAGCAGGTCACCCGCGCCGCGAAGCTCCATGTCGAGCGTCGCCACGTGGAAACCCGCGCCGAGGTCCGAGAAGCGCTCGAGGGCCTCCATCCGCATGCGCGACTCGTCGGTGAGCTCACCTGGCGGTGGCGTAATCAGGTAACAAAATGCTCGCTGGTTCGAACGGCCGACACGGCCGCGCAATTGATAGAGCTGAGAAAGGCCCAGGGCGTTGGCGTGGTCGATGAGAATCGTGTTGGCGCGCGGGATATCGAGGCCGCTCTCGATGATCGCGGTCGAGCAGAGTACATCGTAGGCGCCTTCGACGAAGTCCGTCATCGCCCGCTCGAGCGCATCGGACCTCATGCGTCCGTGCGCCACCGCGATCCGCGCCTGGGGCAGGAGCTCCTGGATGCGTTGCGCTCGCTCATGGAGCCCCTCGATGCGATTGTAGACGAAGAATACCTGGCCACCGCGACTCAGCTCCCGCTCAATCGCCTCCTTGATCAGTTGGTCGTCCCAGCGGCATACGAACGTTCGAACGGCTCGGCGATCTGCCGGGGCGGTTGCGATGAGCGATAGGTCGCGCATTCCACCGATCGCGAGCTGCAGCGTGCGGGGAATCGGCGTCGCGCTGAGCGTCAGCACGTCGACTTGCGTTCGAAGGCGTTTGATTCGCTCCTTGTGCTTCACTCCAAAGCGCTGCTCCTCGTCGACCACGAGCAGCCCTAGATCCGCGAAGTGCACATCCTTTGAGAGCAAACGATGCGTTCCGATGACGATGTCGACCTTCCCGCTCTTCAAATCAGCCAGCGTCTTGGTTTGTTCCGCGCGGGGTACGAACCTCGAGAGCACCCGCACGCGGATGGGGTAGTCCGCCATCCGCTCGGCAAAGCTTCGGTAGTGCTGCTGCGCAAGCACCGTCGTCGGACACAGAACGGCGACCTGCCTTCCAGAGAGTGCCACGCGAAAAGCAGCTCGAAGTGCCACTTCGGTCTTGCCAAAGCCAACGTCGCCACACACGAGTCGGTCCATGGGCGAAGGCTGTTCGAGATCCTCGAGCACGTCGTCGATCGCCTTGGCTTGGTCCGGCGTTTCCTCGAACGGGAACGTCGCTTCGAACTCGGAGTACTCGGTTCCCGAGGCTTCGAGAGGCTCGCGTGCCGCCGCTGCGCGTTCCGCGTAGAGCTTGAGCAGCTCCTCTGCCATCTGCCGCACGGCACGTCGCACGCGCGCCTTCTTCTTGTCGAAGGTGAGGCCACCCAATCGGTCCAACTTCGGCGCCCTGCCTTCCTCACCGCTGAACTTCTGGATCGATCCGAGCCGGGTGACCGGCAAGAACAGTTTGTCTCCCCCGAGGTACTCGACGATGAGCACCTCGACCGTCTGGGCGCGGCGCCCTTGCATCCGCTCCAGCTGACTCAGGGCGAGTGCTTTGTGATCCAGGCCCAAGTACTTGCCGACACCGTGCTCGGTGTGGACGACGAAATCGCCGACTTTGAGCGTTCGCAGGTCCTCGAGAAATCGCTTCGCCTCGACTCGTTTGTCACGTCGTCGGCTCCGCTTGTGCTGACGCGTGCCGAAGACCTCCTCTTCCGTGACGAAGACTCGGCCCCGTTCGAGCCAGGCAAAACCGTCGTGGAGTGACCCGACCGCGATCTCCAGACGGGCTTCGCCGCGCGGGTCGAGCCCATAGTCGCGAAGAAGAGCGGACAGTCGTTCGGCTTGATGATGCGTCCGTGCGGTGAGCGTGACTTGTTGCCCGGCGTCTAACCACACCCTGATCTTGTCGACCAAAGGAGCCAGCGCTTTATGTGTTTCGCGATGGGTTCGTGCGTTCTTGAGTTGAGCGATGAGCGGCGCATGGTCTTCGACGGCTAACCGGAGAGGATCGCCATCTTCGATGGACTCGTATCTGGAGAGCGGCGAATCGTCTTGTGGCGCTCCATGAAAGGTGAGTCGGTGTGATACGACTGTCGGATGGGGTTCGAGCCGCTGTTGGAGCTCACCGGCTTCGAGATAGTGGTCGTCCAACCGGAACGAGGGCGCGCCACGTCCGACCCTCGCCTCGTGATCGGCCGTCGCGTGATCGAGCTCTAGGGCGACCGCGCGTGCCGCCGCGGTTGGATCGGCGAGGACTACCAGCGGTTTGGACACGTAGTCGAGAACAGTGTCGAGTCCCTCGTAGAACCCTGGCAGAAATCCGGTTGCTCCGATGAAACCGGCACCTCGCTCGAGCTCTTCGAGGAGTTGCTTTGCCTGGGTCGTCGGCAGATTGACTTCGTCGCACAAGTGACGCACCGCCTGTTTGGCCCGCGTCAGATGCTCGGGAGACGCGAGCACTTCGCGGGCGGGATGAAGTCGGGCGAGGGGAAGTGCATCGAGGGGCTTCTGGTCGTCGGGGTCGAAAGTCTTGAGCGAGACGACCCGTTCGTCGTCCAGCTCGAGCCGGAACGGCTTCGCATGCCACGGGCAAAAAATGTCGATGATGGCTCCGCGAGCAGAAAAGGTGCCCGGATCTTCCGCGAGCGGCACGCGAACGTAGCCGCCGCGTATCAACGCTTCGATCAACCCATCTCGATCCACGTTTTGGCCTCGTTCGAACGTCTGCGAGGCTTCTTGGATTGCGACCCGCGGCGGTAGGCGCCGGATCAGCGCTGCCGCGGGGACGAGCAAGAATCGCCACGGAAGCCCCGTGGCGAGGTGATGCAGAACCGCGAGTCTCTCCATCTCGGCTCGCCGGTCGGGCAGGACATCGAGGTACGGGCTATTGTCGGCGGGGGGCAGCACTAAGATTTCGCGATCCCCACGTGGGGGCGCTGCGAAGAAACGCAGGTCGCTTTCCAAGCGGTCAGCCTGGTCGACGTCTTTGGTGACGATGACGACCTGCGTCTGCTCACGTTGCGCCGTGTGCTCCGCCAGGAGGTACGCGAGGGCTCCGTCGGGGAGCCCGTCTAGATCGACCCGACTTCTCTCGTCGAGCACCCTGGCGATATCGGAAAAGCTCGCATTCGCGCGTGCCAGACCCGCTTCCAGCGCTTGTAGATCGACATCGGTCACGGAGCGTCGGGGGGCTTGCCCATGACGGCTCGGAGTCGCTGAGCGAGCCACGGGGGCGTTACGATGGTGGTGGCCATCACCATGAGCACGATCGCGGCATACACGCCCGGGGCGATCAGTGGCTTGCCGTTCGTGATGATGCGGACGCCGACGTCAGCAAAGATCAGGCCTACTTCCCCTCGGGGCACCATGCCGATCCCTACGGTGAGGCGGTCCGCGGTTTTTCCTCGGACGCCTAAGCCGGCTACGAGCTTTCCGATGATGGCGACGACCGTCAGTGCCGCAGCGAGGAGCAAGAGCTTGCCCGTGAGACCACCGAGCTGGACCATCATGCCCGTGCGGACGAAGAAAATCGGCGCCATCACGGCGACGATGGGGCTCACGATGCTCGCGAGGTCGTGCGCGGATTGCTTCCCGAAGGGCTTGACGTGGACCTCGTCCAGAATCAACCCCGCCGCGAACGCCCCGACGATGGGTGCAAGGCCCGCGGCGCCCGAAAGCCCTGCGAGCAACAAGCACAACCCTATCGCGATGGCGCCCAGCACGTCCGCCGTTCGGAGCTTGGATGCCGTCCGAAAGATGCCGGGCATCACGAACGTGCCCAGCAACAATGCGCCGATCAGGAAGCCGGCCGCGAGACCGATAATCACTGTCAGACCGCTAGCGTCAGGCATGTGACCCGACTGGGCGATGCTCGCGACGACGGCAAGCACGATGAGACCGAGCACATCGTCGATGACGGCGGCACCGAGGATCACCCGGGTTTCCGGTCGTTGCATGGCCCCGAGGTCCTTCAATACCCGTGCAGTGATGCCCACACTCGTGGCGCACAGTGTCGCACCGACGAACAGATTGAGTGATGCGTTCGTGTCCTCGATCAGCCAAGCGCCGGCGAAGTAGCCGAGCAACATCGGCGCAACTACACCGATGATCGCCACCATGCCCGACGCGGGCGCGACGCGTCGCATTTCGAGAAGAGTCGACTCGAGGCCCACCTCGAAGAGCAGCAATACGACACCGAGCTCCGCGAGGAAGCTCACCGACGCCATGTCAGGCACGCTGTCGAACCAGTCGACGCCGACCAAGGTGAGGTTCCCGAGGACGATTCCTGCGAACAGCTCTCCAAGCACCGGTGGTTGCTTGATCCGGACCGCGACCTCACCACCGAGTTTGGCTGCAAGGAGGATGGCCGCGAGAGCTAGCCAGACCTTTGGGCTTGCCCCATGACCTTCACCGCTCGCGTGAGCGGTGAGAGGCACTGCGAAAAACATGATGACAAGGGTCCGAAAGCTGAAGGGCCGCCTGCGCATGGTCGGCGCACCATAGAGAGGAGCGGGAGGGGTGGCAAGCAAAGGCCTCGCCATATTTCGGCTCAGCGGCCGCGAAAGACGGGGCTTCGCTTTTCGAGGAACGCCCGGACGCCTTCTTTGTAGTCTTGGCTGTTGAAGCAGGCCTGGATCGAAGACTGCATGGCGGCCTCTTTGCGCTCGGCTGGCGGTTTGCCCAGCTCGCGCAAGTTGATCTTGGCGCTTCGAATGCTGAGCGGGGCGTTCGCGCTGATCGCCTCCGCGATGCGCTTGACCATGTTGTCTAGGTCGGCCTTGGGAAAGACATCGTTGACGAGCGATATCTCTTTGGCCGCACTGGCGTCCACGACGCCCGCGGTGAACAGCATCTCCACTGCGTTGGTGTAGCCCACGACCCGGACCAAGCGCTCGATGCCTTTGGTGTGGTAGCCAATGCCCAAGCGTGCGGGCGGAAGCGCGAATCGTGCGTCATCTGCGGCGTATCGTAGATCGGCACAAAGCGCGATCGCAGCACCGCCGCCCATGCAAAACCCGTGGACCAACGCAACGGAGGGTTTGTCGAGCGCGAGCAGTGCATCGAACGCTCGGTGCGTGATGCTCTCGTACTCGCGAGCATTGGCGCCGGTACGCATGTGTTCGAACTCTGAGATGTCGGCGCCCGAGACGAATGCTTCCTCGCCGGCGCCTCGCATCACGATGATGCGGACATCCTCGGTCGTGGCGAGTCGGTTCGCTGCCTCAGGGATTTGCCGCCACATATCGGCGGTGATCGCGTTACGGCGCTCTTCGTGATCGAAGATCATCCAGCCGATGTCGCCCTCGCGTCCTAGTTTAATCTGTCCAGGCATCGTGCGCGCACCTTAGCATGCAGGGATTTTGCGTGGGTCCGCGTATCCCCTATGCTCGATCACAGATGTGCGTTTGGGGGAGGGGCACAGGGTGATGACGGACTTGCGCCCAAGCAGGACGCGACCGTGGCGGACGCATCTAGCCGTCGCTCTTTGGACGCTGGCTGGACTCGGTGCTTGGGCTTACCTGTGGGTGCTAGGGCAGCTCGCGCTGGACGGGTTCGCCCTCGATCTAGGGAGCACGGAGGATTGGGCTCCGCGGTACGGATACTTCTGCAAGATCTTCTTCGTGTTTGGCGGCCTGGGTTGCCTGATGTTGGCGCGGGCGATGTCCATCCTCGCCCCCAGGCGGTTGCACGACGCCGCCTACGCCACGCCGGTCGGGTCGAGGCACGTCTTCGTGTGGCTTGCGATGACGGTAGCGCTCTTGATCGCGGTGTCCGCTCGCGTCTTCATTCTCGAGAACGTTCCGCTGACCGACGACGAGTCTGCGTATCTCTTTGCTGCGCGCACGCTCCTCATGGGCGGTGTCTCGGTTCCGTCTCACGAAGCGGCCCTGTTCTTCGACCGAGCGTTCATGGTGAACGACGGCATGATGTACACTCAGTACTTCTTGGGCTGGCCTGCGGTGCTGGCAGTGGGCGAGCGGCTGGGGATCGCTGGCTTCACGAACGCCGTTCTCTTCGCGCTCACGATTCCGCTGCTCTACGGGGTGTTGCGACAGAACGCGCCCGAATCATGGAGTCGCATCGGCGTGATTCTGTATTGCCTTTCCCCACTGCTCGTGTTCAACGGCGCCACGATGATGTCCCACTCTTCCTGCGTCTTCATGCTCGCGAGTGCTCACTATGTTCTCGTGCGTCATCAACCCGAGCGCAGTCCTCTGGCGGCCGCACTCTTCGCGGCTCTGCTCTGTGCTGCTTTCTTCATACGTCCCTTGACCGCGCTGGGGATTGGGGCGCCGCTAGGCGTAGTGTGGCTGTGGCACTCCGGCCGGTCCGGGCGACCGTTGCGGGTGGTCACGCCCTTCGTCGTGGTGGCGCTGGTCTTCGCGGCGCTCTTCCTCGGCGCCAACGCAGCGCAAAACGGCGACCCACTGAAGCCGGCGTATCGGGCCTACTCCGAGTTCGAGTTTCTCAACGACTTCCGGTTTGCGCTGCGCACCAAGCGCCCTTTCATCGATGACATGACAAGCATGAAGTTCGACAACCCAGCCATGTTCCTCGAGCACGTCAGTTGGGGGTTGAAGCGACTGAACTTCGCCTTGTTTGGGTGGCCCTCGAGCTTCGTCTTCGCTGTGCTTGCGCTAGTCTTTGCTCTCCGTCGTGCGCTCTTGCCGGCATCGATGTTCCTCGGTTTCGTGCTCCTTCACATGCCGGTTACTGACGCGGGCATCGATTCATTCGGTCCGGTGCACTACACGGAGCTCGCATGGCCGGTCCTTCTTCTCACCGTCCTTGGCCTGCGCAGCGGCGAGGCGTTTCTTTCGCGCAAGGTGCGGTCGCTCTCAGGCTTCCTCGTCGCTTTGTTGATGACTTCGGTGGTCGCAGCGTTCCTGTTTTACCTGCCGCCGCGACACAGGGCGTTGCGGCAAATCGTCGATGACATCCAAACGCCCTACGAGGCGGTAGAAGAACAGACCCGACCCGGGAGAAAGGTCATCTTCTCCCCGATGGTGTTCTCCGCGCATTGCGGCTTGCTCGGTGCTCGTGTCGCAAAGCATTTCGTATACTGGAGGCCAAACAACCGGCCGGATTTGAGTGACGACGTGTTGTGGGTGAATCACCTCGATGTCCCAAACGATCAGAAGCTCATGAAATACTTCCCCGACCGTGAAGGGTACATCTTGTGGCACGGCGGACAGTGCCGGATGTTTGTCACGCCCGTAATGAAGGCCACGCCCGACAAGATCCCCGCCGGCCTCATGCGTTACCGCTGGACCGACGATGGTCAGCTCATGGCAGACCGTTACGACGGTTCGCCTATCAGCAGAAAGCCCTGATCGCTCAGACGAGCTCGTCTCGCGACGCGAGAAAGCCGAGCACGTCCTCGAGTGGGGCACCATCGTTACCGATGCGGGAAGTGGAGACGGTTGCAAGCGTAGCGCCGAGGTACATGCCCATCTCGGGGCCCTCGTTTGCCAAAGCCGCCGCCGTTACACCTGCAAGGAACATGTCGCCAGCACCTACGGCGTCTTGCCGCGATGGCGTGAGCGCGGGCAGGTAGGCGGTGCTCAGTCGAGGCTCCCCGGGCTCGGGTGGCCTGAAATGCAGCGCACCGTTTCGGCCGAGGGTGACCATCAAGCCGTGACCTTGAGTTTGCTCGAAGTATCGGGCTGCGAGGTTGGAGAGGCCGGCTTCGCCGTCGGCCAGTGAAAAACGGAGCTCTGTCTCCGTGGGGGTAGCGCAGCGGGCGTGGCCGAACTTCAAGATGTTGGCGTGTCCGTTCGATGAGACGTCCGCGAAGTAAGGGGTCTGGGTAGATACAGAGAGGTCTGCAATCGCGGAGCAGAGCCGGTCCCCAAAGAACCCGTAGCCGAAATCGGTCACCACGAGGCCATCATGTTGTGGCAGTCGACTTTCGAGCTCGTGGATGATCCGGTCTACGCTGTCGATCGGCAAAGGCGTGGGCGCGCCGCGATCGATCTTGAACACCTTTTGCCGCTCGATGAGGTAGCGCGTCTTCATGAATGTGGGCCGATGCGGGATCTCGATCACCTCCGTCGTGACCGATGCTTCTTCAAGAACTTCGATGACCCTTGCCATCCCGGCGTCGTTACTTCCCGCCGTGATGAAATGCACTTGGGTGCCAATGATCGCGAGCTGACGGGCAATGAGTGCGGCACCGCCGACGAAAGACGCTTGGTCCGTAGGCCGTACGGTGAGAATCGGTGCCTCGGACGCGACCCGCGCGTCCTCGCACTGGATATATTCATCGACGATCGCGTCGCCGATGACGAGAACCTTCGTCTCGCCAAGCGCGCGAATGAGACTCTCGATCTTTGCCCGTGTGATCCCGTGCGTGGCACAGAACTGCTTGATCTTCTGTTGCTCGAGAGCGGGCAGGTTGCGGCTGGCCTCTCCGAGAGCTGTGGACGAAAACACCACGTCGCCCGAGCCAAGCACGACGCTGCCCCCGTTCTTTTCGACGAGGTTCTTTTCTTTCACGAATCGTGGATCGCTCCCCGTTTCGTACTCTTTGCCTTTGACGTAAACGTCGGGGCGCACACATTCGAGCGCCGGGCCCGCCCAGGTGTCGGTGCTGAGGGCGACGTAGTCCACACATTCGAGCTCCGCGAGGTTTTCCAAGCGGAGGTCGGACGAAAAGAACGGCCGCTGCGCTCCCTTCATGACCACTTCGTCCGCACTCACGGTGACGATGAGTACATCTCCCAGAGAACGGGCGAAGCGAAGGTAGCGAATGTGGCCAGGGTGAACGATATCGAAGCAGCCATGGCAGTGAACGATTCGCTTTCCTTTTTCGCCCAGGCGAGCGCGGATGTCGCGGAGGTCATCGAGTGAGACGATTTTCTGGTCGTACGGGCTGGTCATGAGAGTTCTCGTGTGGCTTTACGTACCAGATCGATGACGTGGTCAATCTGCTGCGCGCTAACTTCAGGAGCAACCGGCAGGCTCAGGATATCCTCGACGACCCGCTCGGTAGCTGGAAGAGAGACTGGCCCATCATTTCGAAATGGCGTTTGTCGATGGATCGGAATCGGGTAGTGGATTTTCGCATCCACCCCGGCGTCGGTGAGCCGGCGGAGCAGTTCGTTTCGACGCGGGTGACGGACCGCGAAGCATGAGTACGCAGGCTCGGCGCGCTCAGGCAGCCGAAACAGGCTTACGCAGTCTGAAAGGGCCTCATAAGCGCGGGCGTGCGCGTTTCGAGCGGCGATCCATTCCGGGAGGCGCTCGAGCTTCACGAGGAGGATCGCTGCGTGGATTGCATCGAGGCGTGCGTTCTCGCCGACGAGCTCGAGGTGATCGCGATCTCGGAGCCCGATGTTGCGGAGCATGACGAGACGCTCAGCGAGGGCGTCGTCATCGGTGGTGATGAAACCGGCGTCACCAAGCGCAGACAGCGTCTTGAGAGGATGGAGCGAGAAGCATCCAGTCCCAAAGTTTCCGACGTGGCGCCCGTCGTAACGTGCGCCAATTGCCTGCGCACAGTCTTCGATCAAGGCCATCCCGTGTTCCGCACACAGCTCGACGAGGTCGTCCATCGGGCAGGGCGCACCCCCGAGGTGGACGGGAAGCACCGCACGGGTGCTTGCAGTCACCATGGCGCGAACGGCGGCAGGGTCGATGAGACCCGTCTCGGGATCGATGTCCGCGAATACCGGCGTCGCCCCCACGAGCCTGATCGAGGTCGCCGTAGCCACGAAGGAATGAGACACTGTGACGACCTCGTCGCCCGGACCGATTCCGTGCGCGCGGAGAGCGAGCGTAAGCGCGCTCGTTCCCGACGAGCATCCGATGACGTGGCGGCTCCCGGTGAAGTCCGCCATGCGGGCCTCGAAGTTCCGAACCTCTGGGCCGTTGATGTACTGCCCATGATCGATCACGCGTCCGACGGCCTCGAGAATCGCTTCGCGATCGGCCTCGTTCTGTCGAACTAAATCAACGTAGGGAACGGCGATCACGTTGGAGAGCTCCAGATAGGACGGTTTTCGAGCATCCAGCGCACGTTTCGGTAGCGCGGCGAATCCGGGTCGGGCACCAAGCCCTCCTCGTACGCATCCTTCAGCTCCCGAGCGGCATCGGCGATGCCGCATTTCGTTTTGAAGCCGAGTACGCGTTCGATTTTGCGGGCACACAGGTGATAGGAGCGGGGGTCGTTCGACGGCTCACGCACGATCTCCGCGTCTCTATTGGCGTCGTCACGAACGAGGTTGGCAATCTCGAAGACAGTCGCGTTCTCATGGCATACGTTGAACGCCTCACCCGCTACGCGGTCCGCGGGCGCTCTCAACAGTTCTCGGTAGAATCGGGTCAGGTCCTTAATGTGGACGTTCGGGCGCATCTGGTCGCCCCCAAACACCCGAATCCGTCCATTTCGAAGCGCGTGGTCCGTGAGGATGTTCACGGTGAGGTCGAGGCGGAGGCGCGGCGAGTACCCGCAGACAGTGGCCGCCCGGACCGAAACCCCGACGAATGTATCGTCGACGAGGGCGTTCAGAGCATCCTCGCCCTTTGCTTTGCACTCGGCGTAGACTGTGATTGGTGCGAGCTCCAGGTCTTCGGTCACATCAGGTTCTTCGCGCACGCCGTACACGCTGGCGGAGGACGCATACAAGAAACGTCGCACGCCGCTGCGCTTGGACTCGGTCATGAGATGGGCCGTTGCAGCGAGGTTCACGTCACGCGTAACGGATTCATCCAGATCGGAGCACGGGTCGTTCGAGATTGCCGCAAGATGGATCACGGCCTCAAAGCCACCATTCTCGAGCACGCGGGTCACGGAACTGTGATTGCGGATGTCTTCGCGGATCCGGGTTACATGCGCAACAGGATGCTGATCCGGGTCCTGATCGAACCAAAACGAATCCAAGACGGTGACTTCGTATCCATCTTCGACCAGCTCTGGGACGAGAATCGAACCGATGTATCCCGCCCCCCCAGTGACAAGGATACGCCCCCCAACCGTGCTACTCATCTCAGCTAATAGTATAGTATTTTGTATCGTGACGTTACTTTGGGAGGCCTTCCTGTTCGACATGGACGGCGTGCTGGTCGATTCTGCGGAGCTCCATCTGCGGGCATATCGCCGCGCATTCGCCTCCGAGGGCCTCGAGTTTCCGCCCAAAGTGGAAACCCGCGTGCGGTCCGGCGGCGCGCGGGATGTCGTCCTTCGCGAGGCGCTTGCGGTGCTCGAACTCGAACCATCCCGAGTGACGGCGCTCTACCGGACGCTGCACGAGAAGAAGGGCAGGGAGTTCGAGGCGTTCCTGGACGACGGTGAGCTGCCTTTGATCGAGGGCGCGGCCGAGCTCGTCGCCGAGCTGGCCGAGCACGGCTATCCGCTCGGGGTCGTAACCAACAGCCGCGCCCCGAAGCAGGTGCTCGCTGCTCTGGGCATCGCAGACCGTTTCAAGGTGTGTGTCGGTCGCGAACATGTCGACGAGCCCAAGCCTGATCCCGCTGGTTACCGGCACGCCGCTCGGGAGCTGGGGGTGGATCCAAAGCACACCGTGGCGTTCGAGGATACAGAGGACGGTGTCGAGGCCGCGATCGGTGCTGGGATGAGCGTTGTGGGAATCGGGGCCCGCTCACTCCAGGGTACCATTCTGCAGGCACCGAACTTGCGGGACGCTGAACTCCGACGTTTCTTGCTCGGGTCTTAGTACTCTCGCACCACGAGCAGCAGGTTTGAAACGAATCCAAGGAATCGGTGCGAGTGGATCTGCGCCCGTGCCCGGCAGTCGCTGGGGACCATCGCCCACAGGCTCTTCTTGTCGAGCAGGTTGAGATTCTCTTCGTCGGCGAAGAAATCGAACCCAAGCGCCTTGTATACTCGCCGATAAGCGGGGGCGGGGAGGAAATGAAGAAGTGGCAGTGTCGTGTGAAGCTCGACCGGGTACCAACGGTTGGGCGTGGTGACGAAGGCGCGCTTCCCGACTCGTAGGATCTCCGAGAGGAAGCGCCGTTGAGCCTCGCGGTCCCCCACGTGCTCGAGCACGGCGTTGCAGAACACGACATCGTACTCCTCGTCCCCAAAGGGCAAGTGTTCGTCGGTGCGGGACGTCTGCCGATAGGTCACGCCAGGGAAGTGTCGAGAGAAGGCACGCGGTGGCTCGATGCCTGCCGCGGTGATTTGAGCTTTGTGTGGATAGCAATACGTGAAGAAGTAACCGGATGCGTCATCGACACTCGTATCGACACCGAGATTGAGCACCCGCCAATCGGGCTGCGGCGCAAGCAACCGTTCGAAGTGTTCGTACAACAGACGCTGCTGTCGGCGCAGAACCCGAGTCACTAGTGACTGCGGCAGCGCCTTCTTTTTGTAGTTCTCCCCCAGGTGCTCCATCGTGCAAGAGTCGATCTAGCTGCTCGGCGAGTGCCACGCCAACGCGATTTCGAGCGCTCCATTGGGTTTACCGAACCCACGGCGCATGCCACACTATGCTCGCAGGGGGAGCATGACCGAAGAGCTACTGACCGTCATCGTGCCGTGCCTCAACGAAGAGCGTGGCGTCGTGCCGACCATCGAAGGGGTCCTTTCGGTCGCTTCAGAGCTGCCAGCCAAGGTCGAGGTCATGATGATCGACGACGGCAGCACCGACAAAACCGCCGAGCTCATGGAGCGCCTGTGTCAGCAACACCCATCCTGTCGTATGCAGCAGAATCCCTCCAACATCGGCATGGGTCGGTCCGTCATGCGGGCTTACGAAGACGTCACCGACAGGTCGTGGGTCACGGTTCTTCCGGGCGATCATGAGATAGATTTCCACTCGATCCACAACTTCTTCCAGATTCGCGACCGGTACGACCTAATCCTCGGCTACTTCCAGAATCCGGTAATCCGCCCAATGCGGCGGCGCATCGCCTCCGCTTCATTCCGACATGTCGTGCGCTCCCTCTATGGGTTCGATTTTCGATACCTAAACGGAATGAAGATGTATCGCATCGAAGTGTTTCGAGGGCTCGAAGTCGAATCCTCCAATTACGCATATGCAGCGGAGCTCCTCGCGAAGGCCATGCTGAGAGATCCTTCGCTACGCATTGGTGAAGCCCCGTTCATCGCAAGAGGGAGGGCCTACGGCAGCTCCAAGGCATTTCGCCCGACGTCGATCGCCAACGCCATGTATGAAGTCGTTCGCGGCCAGCGTTCGGTGGCGGAGTACCGCCGAGCAATCATTCGGGACGGCGATCTCGACGACGACTGATGCGCCTAGCGATCACGCAGCCAAATTTCCTACCTTGGCTCGGGTATTTCGAGCTGTTGGACCATGTCGACACCTGGGTGAGTCTCGATAACGTGCAGCTAAGCCGTGGGTCGTTCGTGCTGCGCAATCGCGTCCGACGACCAGACGGCGCGGTTGAGTGGGTCAGCGCGAGTATTCCAAAGAAATGCCCCCTACACACATCGATAAAGGACGTTCCGGTGTCGAGTAATGGTTGGCAGGACCGCGTCATTCGCAGGCTCGAGAGCTACTACAAGAACGCGCCATACTACGATCAGTTCGGGTCTCGCGTTGCCGAGTTGTTGACTTCGAATATGGACAAAGAACACGTAGCCGAGCTCAACGAGTCAATTATCAACGAGTTGTCTTCCTGGCTAGGAATCGAATACGAGTTCTTCAGGGCTTCGGAGCTCGTAGCGTGTCTGGAGGGAAGTCCGCAGGATAAGGTGCTTTCGCTCATTGGCCACTTCGACGTCGATGTCTATTGTAACTTCGCTGGGGGTATCGAGGCTGGCTTATATGACCCCGACGCATTTGCCCAAAGAGGCGTCGAGCTCCAAAAGCAAACCTACCGGCATCCGGAGTACCCACAGCATGGCGGCGGATTCGAGCCGTTTCTGAGTGTAGTCGATCTACTGTTCGAGGCCGGTGATGGTGCCCTCGAAGTTATTCGAAGCGGGCGCAGTTGGGAGACCCAGACCGCCAGACCCTGACGGAATGGTGCTACGCAATTCCCAACCGGATGAATATGTCCACCACACGGTCGACGTCCTCCAGCCCGTAGCGGCCGTCGCAGGGCAAAGCGAACATCCGTCGTGCGAGTGAGACGTGCTCTTCTGGCACACCGTCCAGTAAGGGTTCGTCCAGCGGCCATAGACGCGCCGGGTACACGTCCTGCTTGATCAGGGATTCGTGTGCGCTTGCGCAGCTGGCTTCGTCTGGAAATACACACGCGACCGTGAACGGCGCACAGCTCACCTCGTCTGGCACGAGCACTTCGAAAGCGCTTGCTTTGCCCAGACCCTCGGCGAGGCGCGCGAAGTTCTTCCTACGGGTCGCTCGCCATGTCTCGAACGGAAACACATCGAGCATGAGGTTGGACAGCTCGGAGATAGAGGAAGCCGGCCCTCGCGCGAAGCACTCCTCACCGGTATCCAGAATGGTGCGGAAGACCGGCTTGGGAACTTCGAAACCCTCGAGGTACAAAGATTTCGCCAGCATACCTGTGAGGCGGTCCTGGATGGCCTTGCGTCGCCGAGCGTCCGTCGGTTTAGGACTGGGCAGCGCATGACCCCGTGGCGACCACAGAACGGCCCCGTCGGGAACGGGAATACTCTTTCGCAGCGATGCGAAGCAATAGTCAGCCTTGGAGCATTGCGCCCACGCCTCACACGGGCCGTGGGTGTGATCCTCGATCATCGTGACGTTCGGGATATCGGAGGGACAAACATCGTCGCGGGTCCGGAGACCGAAGTAGTTCACGACGAGCACGGCATCGTCAGGGCGGAGTGGAAGGTCGCGCAAATCTAGGGATCGCTCGACGGGGCTGTCCGAGTAGCAGCGCAGATCAACCCGAGCGGTCATCAACGGAGCGATGAGCTCTTGACAGAGGTAGCTCGGCAGCCAGAGCCGTTTCACCTCAACTTGCTCGACCAGCAGCTGCAGAGCGTCCCGACCGCAAGCGAGTCGGACATGGCCAGAGGTCCAAGGAGGCGTGCCCCGTTGTCCGGGCTCTGAGAAGCGAGGCCAGTCGAACTGAGAGCCGTACTCCCATCGACCTGTCATGATTGGTCTGCCTTCAATCGGTCAACGCGGACATCGAGCCCTTCACGTCGCAGTGCTGCCTCGATGCGCGCGAACTGACTCGGTTCGAGTCGTCGTATGTTCGCGTCCTCGAGCGAAGAGCTCGTGAGACGGTCGGCGTCTCGCAACGGTGTTCCGACAAAATTTGCAATGCCTTGCATTTGTCGCAACGGGTCCTGGACCAGCGTCTCGTAACGGAGCACCATACGGCGACTTGGGGGCAGGGTGGCCAGACCTGCGGCGATATTGCTGGAGATGTCTTGGATTTGATGGGCCACCTGATCTTCAGGGCTTCGGTCGCGCCACGCCTCAACATCGCGGGGCCGTATCGACCACCATAAATGCTCATCGCCGTAACGCTTGCGCCGCGATTCGATCAGCGACTGGGCCGTGAAGCTCGGATCGCGTTCCATGAGAATGAACTTGCTGCCCGTGAGTTCCCTCGCGAAGCGCGCGATGTGGTAATCGACCGTCTCGAGGTTCTTCAGCACGAGTGGTCGTTGGCTCCAACTCGCAATCGCCTCCAACTCGCCCCTGATGTAACCCCAATCGAGCGCTTCGAGCTCTGCGTCCGTGCGATGATGCGAACCGTCAGTTGGCGCATGGTACAGCCAGAACCACCCAAACTCGTGCGGCGCGGCGTCACCTTCCGTGCGGCCTAGGTCGGAACGAAGCTCGATCTCGTCCTTCGTGCGTGCATGTTTCATTGCCCAGAGCGGGGCGAGCCAGTATCTGGCGACCGCGTTGCTGATGTAGCTCACGTCCATGTGTCGGACCATGAGTTGGTGAAGCAAAGTGGTCCCTGTTCGTGGAACGCCCACGATGAAGACTATGGGTGCTCCAGGGGTGCGATGCTGCCGTACCAAGCCACGTTCGAGCAATGACAGAACGCGATTGAACGCGTAGCGTCCAACATCTGGCCCGAGGTCACGCTGTGCGCTGACGCGCAATCGGTTGTCCCCGTAGACCAGCTGGAAGAATCGAAGGATATTCATGACTCGATCTGGGAATTGCGAACAGGGACCTGCGTCGACGAGAGCTCCCCGCGTAGCAGAGGAAACACCAGGATGAGAGCCGCGACGATCGTCCAAGGGATGAACGTGGCAGCGTGAACGAAGATGGCTATCGCCACGGAAGTCTCTCGAGGCACACCCATCAAGCTTAGAGCTGCGGCGGCAGCATAGTGATAGGTGCCCACGAAGGCTGACGTGGAGGGAATTGCTGTGCCTAGGGCGAGGAACACCAACACGACCAACGGCGTGTACCATGGAGTGGTTAGGCCGAAGGCCAACGGCCAGATCGCGAACGAGGCAGCGCTCGCTCCCCAATACAGAAGCGTCGAAAGAAACACCGGTACGATTCGGTGCGTAGTATCCAACGACGACAAACCCCGCAGAAACCTCTCGATTCGCGGACTGATGAGTCGCTCCGCACGCGGTCCCAGCAGGGCCAAGGCGCTGCCCGCGATCTCGATCACCCGCTCGGGGCTGCGAGCAATTACAACGAGGAATACGACGCCAATCACGGCGGCCGCTGACAGCAGGATCAGACCGTCCTCGGCTTGTCCCTCGAGAGCAGTGAAGAATACCCAGATCGCAACGAGTGAGACGACCACCAGGTCCAAGACTCGCTCGACCGCAACGAACGCGATGCAGGCGGTCGGGCTCGGTGAACCGACACGCGCGAGGTATCCTACCTTCATCAGCTCGCCCATTCGCGCTGGAAGGATGGCGTTTCCAAAAAAGCCGGCGAACACGGCACGCATCGACTCAGACCATCGATATCGGTGTAGGGGAAGTGCGATAGCCCGAGTTCGCCAAGTCATTGCGAAGAATCCCACCGCACGAAACAAATAGACCCACGCGAATACTCGCAGATCGACCTTCCGGGCCTCAGCGAAGACGCGCGCAGGATCTACGTTACGAAACAGAAGCAGGAGGAGCCCAGTCGACACCGCCGTCGCCAAGAGAATGGCGCCCCACCTGCGCTTCTTATTGTGCGTGGACAAACGGCTCCCCCGTGGTCTTTCCATAGTACAATCCTGCAATTGCTTCCGGCAACAATGGCGCCGGAATTGACACGCCGAGGAGCACAGCCATCATGGAAGGGCTTTGTCAGGGGGAAGGCTAGGCGTAGGAGGAGGGGAGAGGGCTCGGAGTGACGCGTGATGTCAGAGAGACGCTAGAGCGTGCCATCGGACGGTGACGCGTCTGCGGGACTGGCTCCGTGGCGTTGGTTTCGGGGTTTGCATGATGAGGTCGGGTCGCCCTTTCCGCTTGCGGCGTTCCGGATCCTCTACGCCGTCGCGCTGATTGCAGACATCGGGCAGACGATGTCCTTTCGTCATTTGCTCTTAGACCCCGTTCCCTTTGTCGTGCCCGATCCTTCGTTACGCAGCTTATTGCTGCTCCCCTGGATGTTCTTCGCGTTTGTTCTCTTGATTGGCTATGCGACCCGTCTCGCCGCGTTCGCGGTATACGCTCTCAA
>CAJIBX010000221.1_pt1 | contig 56939 bp, 36 predicted proteins | sample 9199471 | NCBI WGS metagenome assembly CAJIBX01 (sample SAMEA7708317, study PRJEB35096) | sediment metagenome | biome: marine neritic benthic zone biome [ENVO:01000025]; feature: sediment [ENVO:00002007]; material: shallow marine sediment [ENVO:03000034] sea grass bed [ENVO_01000059] ...
CCGCTTCGCGCGCTTCCGCAGCCGTGACAGCGTTGCTCAGAAGCATCGCGATCGTCATCGGACCCACACCGCCCGGCACCGGCGTGATGTACGAAGCGCGCTTTTCCGCCCCATCGAACTCCACATCCCCGACGAGCGAGCCGTCGTCCAACCGGTTGATCCCGACATCGATCACCACCGCGCCCTCTTTCACCCAACTGCCCTTCACCATCTGCGGTCGCCCGACCGCGGCCACCAAGATGTCCGCTTCGGCGACGCGCTCGTCGAGGTTCTGCGTGCGTGAATGCGCAATGGTTACCGTAGCGTGCTTTTCGAGAAGCATGAATGCGATCGGCTTGCCGACCAACGTGCTCCGCCCGATCACCAAGGCGCGCTTGCCCTTGGGGTCACACCCGATGCTCTCGAGCATCCGCATGCAGCCGCTCGGTGTGCACGGCCGGAGTCCCGGGCGCCCGACGACGAGCAGCCCAGCGTTCACGGGGTGCAAACCATCGACGTCTTTGGCGGGATCGATCGCGTCGACGATGGCCTGCTCGTCGAGATGACCGGGGAGTGGAAGCTGCACCAGGATCCCATCGATATTCGGGTCGGCGTTGAGCTCGTGGACCAACGCGAGCAAATCGGCCTGACTGGTTTCGGCTGCGAGTCGGTGCACGTTGCCGCGAATCGCGGCCTTGCCTGCCGCTCGCTCCTTGTTGCGCACATAGACCTGCGAGGCGGCATCTTCACCGACCAACACCACATCGAGCCCGGGCGGTCGCCCGTATTTCTTGGCAAACGCCTCGGCTCGTTCCTTCACCTCGGCACGCACCGTCTTCGCAAGCGCCTTTCCGTCGATCAGCTCGGCCATGGCCGCTGCTTTAACAGCACCGCGGCCCGACGCAAACGCTGGAAATCGGTCCGACCCGTGGTACATGGCGGGGACTCGCATGTCGGTTTTCGACCCGGTGTCACCCAACGTCTCGTTTCCCGAGCTGGACGCAAAGCTCTTGGAGTTCTGGGAAGAGGCGCAGATCTTCGAAAAGACGGTCGAAGATGCCAAGGGCAAGCCTCCGTTCATCTTCTATGAGGGCCCGCCCACGGCAAATGGCATGCCGCACCCGGGCCACGTGATGACTCGGGTCATGAAGGACGTCTTCCTTCGCTACCGCACCATGTGTGGCTACTCGGTGCCTCGCCGCGGCGGATGGGATACCCATGGGCTCCCCGTCGAAGTGGAAGTCGAAAAGGAGCTCGGCATCAGCGGACGCGAGGCGATCGCGGAGTACGGCGTCGAGGCGTTCAGCAAGAAGTGTATCGACTCGGTATTCAAGTACATCGAGGAGTGGCGCAAGATGACCCAGCGGATCGGCTTCTGGGTCGATCTCGACGCCGCATACGTCACGTTTCACAAGTCGTACGTCGAGAGCGTGTGGTGGGCGCTCTCCGAGATGTTCAAGCGCGGTCTTCTCTATCAGGGCTACAAGGTCGTCTGGTGGTGGCCCAACGGCGGCACGGCGCTCTCTGCCGGTGAGGTGGGTCAGGGCTACAAACAACTGGACGACCCCTCGGTGTTCGTCCGCTTTCCGGTCGTAGGCGAGGAAGACACCGCATTCATGGCATGGACGACCACACCGTGGACGCTGCCGTCCAATGTCGCCCTCGCGGTCGACCCGGACACCGACTACGCGACGGTCGAGCTCGAGGGCGAGAAGCTCATCATCGCCGCAGCCCTCGTCGAAAAGGTGCTCGGCGACAAGGCCAAGGTGGTCGCGACCACCCTCGGATCCGAGCTTGTCGGACAGAAGTACGAGCCACCTTTCCGGTACGCGACCCCCGAAGAAGGCCGGATCTGGGAAGTCGTCGATGCGGACTTCGTCACCCTGGACAGCGGCACCGGGCTCGTGCACCTTGCGCCCGCTTTTGGCGAGGATGACTTCCGGATCTGCCAACAAAAGGGCTTCGGCTTTCTGCAGCTTCTTCAACCGGATGGCATTTTCCCGCCGGAGGTGACCGATTTCGCAGGACAATTCTGTAAGGACGCCGATCGCAACATCATCCGGAACCTGCGTGACCGAGGCCTGCTCTTCAAGGAAGAGGTCTACCGTCACGACTATCCGTTTTGCTGGCGCAAGATGGAGGACCCGCTCATTCAATACGCCCGTCGCTCCTGGTTTATCCGAACCACACAGGAGATCGAACGGACCAAGGCGAACAACCAGGCAGTCCACTGGGAACCGGAGCACATCAAGAACGGCCGCATGGGACAATTCCTCGAGGCCAACGTCGACTGGGCGCTCTCGCGGGAGCGTTTTTGGGGCACGCCGTTGCCGATCTGGATCAACGACGAGACCGGCACGATGGAAGCCGTCTCGAGTGCGGCTGAGATTCTCGAGAAAAACCCGGAAGCTTTCGCGAGGTTCGAGGAAGCGCGCGCCGCGGACCCGTCTCTTCAAGAGCACCTTCGGGTGCACAAACCGTGGATCGATCAGGTTACGTGGGAGAAGCCAGGCGAGCCGGGCGTGTACCGCCGAGTCCCTGAGGTGATCGACGCTTGGTTCGATTCTGGCTGCATGCCGTTCGCGCAGCTCGGATATCCGCACAAAAACCAGGATGCCTTCGAGCAGACCTTCCCCGCCGACTTCATCACCGAGGCTGTCGATCAAACCCGCGGCTGGTTTTACTCGCTGATGACGATCAGCACTTTGTTGTTCGAGAAACGGCCCCTGCCCCACCCCTTCAAGAATTGCGTCGTGCTCGGGATCATCACCGACGAGAAAGGGCAGAAGCTCTCCAAGCGGGACAAGAACTACACCGATCCTCTGGTCTTGATGGACCGAGTCGGTGCCGACGCCGTCCGATGGGCGCTCTACACCGGCACGGTGCCCGGCCAAAACACCCGCTTCTTCGATCGAGCGACCACCGATGCGATTCGCGAGTTCCTTCTCAAGATCTGGAACGTCTACAGCTTCTTCGTCACCTACGCGAACATCGATGACTGGACGCCCGACGCGCCACGTCCCGCGATCGCGGAACGTTCGGAAATGGACCGGTGGGTGCTCGCGGAGCTCGATGCAACCGTCCTGACGATGCGGCAGGAGCTCGACACCTATAAGAGTCACATGGCGGTCCGACATCTGCTCGAGTTCGTCGATGGATTGAGCAACTGGTACGTCCGGCGCAGCCGCTCGCGGTTCTGGGCCGAGGGCGATTCCCCAGACAAGTCCGCCGCGTTTTCGACGCTCTACGAGGTGCTGGTCGACCTGACGCAGCTTTCGGCGCCTTTCGTCCCGTTCATCACCGAGGCTCTATTCCAGAATCTGGTTCGAAAGCAGGACCCGAGCGCACCGGACTCGGTGCACCTGGCGAGCTTTCCCGTGCCCGACGATGCGCGGGTCGACAACGCGCTCCGACGCACGGTCGAGCGAGTGCGCAATGTGGTCACACTCGGGCAGCGGGTCCGAAACGAAAACAAGCTCAAAGTGCGGCAACCGCTCTCAGAGGCGATCGTGGTCGTCGCGAGCGCCGAGGAGCGTGAGGCGATCAACCATTTCTCGGAGGCGATCCGTGAGGAGCTCAACGTGAGGGCCCTGGGCTTTTCGGACGATCCCACCAAGTTCGTGCACTTCGATCTCGTTCCGAACTTCCGTGCCCTCGGCCCCAAGCTCGGCAAACAGCTTCCCGCGTGCAAAAAGGCGCTCGCCGAAGCCGATGGTTCGGCTCTGTACGCGGAGATGGAGGAGAAGGGCAAGATCGAGCTCACCCTTCCCGACGGCACGGTCGAGCTCACGCCGGATGAGGTCCAAGTGCGCTTGAGCGCCAAGGAGGGTTTCGCGGCGGCCTCGGGTGGCGGGCAGGTGGTCGTACTCGACACGCACGTCGATGGCGACCTGAAGCGCGAGGGTTTGGCCCGCGAGGTGATCAACCGGATTCAGCGCGCACGCAAGACCATGGACCTCGCCTACGAGGACCGCATTCACGTTCGCTGGCATGCTGATGGAGAGCTGGCAGAAGCGATCGAAGAGCACGATGCCCATATCGCAAAGGAGACCCTTGCGACCAACCTCGCGCCGGCCGGCAGCAATCCGCCAGGAGAGCTGCATGAGCTCAAGGTGGATGAGGGGTCATTGAAGGTGTGGATAGACCTTCCTTGACGCCCTTCGACCAGAGCACCCACAGCACGATCACCACCGCCATGATGGGGATCCCAAGTGCTTGAGAGGTGCTCAAGCCCAGGATCTCGCCTCGATCGTCGGCGCGCCAGTACTCGAGAACGAACCGGAGCACCGAATACAGACCCAGAAACAGGAGCATCACCTGGCCGTCGAAACGCTTTCGCGGATGTGCGACCAGCATCAAGAACGCCGCGATCGCGAGGCAACCAAACGCTTCATACAGCTGTGTTGGATGCACCGGAAGCGACTCGAGGTGGGGGCCGTCGAGCAGACCCGCACGCCATTGGCTCTCACTAGCCGGCGACCAGGGCGGAAAGCTCAAACCAATTGGATGTTCGGTGTGCACACCGAAACAGCAGCCACCCAAGAAGCATCCCATTCTACCGAAGAAAAGACCGAGGCAAATGCCCATGCCCGCGAGGTCGAGCCCCTTGAAAACCGGAAAGCCTTCTCGCTTGAGGAACCAGACACCGAACGCAGCTGCCGCGACCAAGCCACCGTAGTACGCGAGCCCTCCGCGCCAAAAGGCCGCCCATGCAAGACAGTCGCGCTCGGCCGGTTGGCACACGCCCCGTGCGGCTTGCCAAATCCCTTCCACCTGCGCGCATTGCGCTTGCGTGATCTTCCAGGCGACTTTGGTCGGATCGAGGCACAGATTGACGTAGTCCCAGAAGTAGCCGTCCGCCAAAACGTGCAACACCCGTGCGCCGAGCACGCCCATGATCACCGAGAACAAACCAAGGTCGATGAAGGTGTCGTAGTCGAGCCCCATCTGTTTCGACAGGCGTGCGGTGATCCAAGTCGCGAAGCCGAAACCGATCAGCAGCAGTGTGAAATAGGCTGGTAGCGGCTCTCCAAAGACCTCGAGCAGCGTCGGATACATGCCTAAGGTGTATCCGCCAGGGATTCCTCTGTCACGGAACCGGGCGCAGGCCGCTGAACGAAGCTGTCGATCAGGATCAGGACTACACCCGCCGTGATCCAGACGTCGGCTACGTTGAAGGTCGGGTAGCTCCAACGCTCGTCCAAGTGAAAACGAATGAAGTCGACCACATATCCAAGCGTGATGCGGTCGTACAGATTGCCAACCGCGCCTGCGGTGATCAGTGGCACGCTCCAGACGAAGAAACGGCTTCCTCTTCCGCTGATCAAGAGCCACCACAGCAGCGTGATCACCCCTGCCGCCGCTCCGTAAAACACGGCCTTGCGCACCATCGGCGGCATCGTTCGCATCAGACCGAAGGCGGCGCCGCAATTCTCCGCGTACCGGAACTCCAGGTAGTTCTCGATGAGGACGACCTGACCCGCCGGGCGCCGTTGATCGATCTGAGCGCCGGAGGCCGTGGGCTCGCAGGGTTTGGTCCTGAGCCCCAGCCTTTCAGTGGACAGCTCGTCGAAGGCCCATTGCTTGCTTCCAAGGTCGGCCGCCGTCATCAGCACTGTGACCGCCAGGCAGACCCCGAGGACGCCCCAGGAGCGCCGTGTCACTGGTGCTGCGGTGGTCACGCGGTTGGACTGTAACAAGGGGGGCAACCGGCGCAATAAACCGCGGGGCGCTCCCCGCCGGCCCTCGACCGCCTCGCGCCGACCGCGCTTCGGTCACCCCGCGCCGTCCACAGCGGGCCAGGACAAATGTGATACAAATATTATCGGCCGGATCTGCAGACTCATAAATGCTTGTTTTTAATAGGAATTTTCGGGTGTGAGGCATCGCATAAACCTTTTTGCTGGCGTGACACAATGTGCTACAAATCACCCGTGACGTCGGATTCCGACAATGAGGGCCCGAAGCGAAGGGGCAAGAAGGAGCGCGTTCTACATACGCGTGTGCCAGCCGTCCTCGAGCAGGAGCTCAAGCGCCTCGCAAATGCGTGGCGGGTGCCCGTATCCAATGTCGTGCGCACCATCCTCGAAGACGCATTGGACACCGTCGACGTCGTGAGTCGCAAGGCCGAGGGGGAGTTGCGCGGCGTGGCCCAGAAGCTCGCAAGCGAACGCTATCGCCTCCGCGAGAAGTCTGCGGGCTCGATCGACGCGATCGAGAAACTCGCGGAAGCCGAGGGCTCTGAGGACGAACCCGCCGTTCAGCAAGAGACCCCGCGGCAACCACTGGACGGCGCCGTAGGCTTCACGCCGATCATCCTCGCAAACGATGCGGTGTGTGCCGTGAGTGGCAAGGAGCTCCCCGCCGGTTCCGAGGCCCTGCTCGTCCTATTCGAAGATCCCGGTCGACAGGAAATCGTCGGCCGAGATGCACTATCCAGCAGATCTAAACAGGAGTAACTCGATGCCCGAACAAAACGCAGTCACGCAACGTATTGAACAGACAGCGACCAGCGTCGTTGGCCTCGGCCGCAAAGTCGCAGCGCAATGGCTCAAGGTGGGCCGTGGCGCTCTCGACGCGGCCGCCGAATCACTGAAGAGCACCTCGGAGACCCTCTCCGAGCTCTCAAAGCAACTCGAAGACAACCGCGACAAGGCACAATCCTAATCTTTACCGACTGGCCGGCGGGCTTCCCTGGTAGCCACCACACACCACCCCGTCGGCCCGTCGGTCCCTTTTCACTCACTAATCGCTGTAGCGAGCGGCGATCACGGCGCCAACGGCGATCTTGGCGCTCGAATTCTCGTAACCGTACTTCGACTTGAGTGCGAGTAGCGCCTGTTGCGCGAGCTCTCGCTCGTCGGGTTTGAGGGCGTCATCCTCATCGATTAGTGCGACGACAGCGCGGCCGATACGGCCGATCTCCGAACGATGATCCTCGAAGTAGGCCTGACGGAGCCGGTTGATCTGCTTGGGGAACAGCCTCTCGTAGTCGACCGGCTCGTCCGGATGGTCGAGGGCGTAGGCTGCCACGGCGCCCAAGAGGTCGTTGCGGAAGGCTTCCCCATTGTCGACGTCCAGCCTACCCTCGACCGTCTTCATCAGGTCTTGGTCCGGCTCTTCGTCCCCGCCGGTCACCGGATTGTGGACGCGTTCTTTCTTCACCCAATGCGAGACGTGCGTCACGTATCGATCGAACAGCTCGAGGTAGCTTCCTTCGTCGATCAGCCCGCTCGATTCTCTCAGTTCGGACTCCACCAGGTCGAACCAACGGTTTCTGACGATCTCGACGAAACCCTTGGCATCGTTGTAGCCGTTTTCGACCTCGAGCTTGAGGAAGTCGTAGTCGTCACGCTCACAGAACTTGGCAATCCGTGACAGGAGCGCCATCGGGGACAGGCAGGGCTCTTCTGGATCGGCCGACGCATCCAGCAGCAACATCCGAATGGCGCGCGGAGAAGCACCGATGATGCCTTCGTAGGGCATGGTCGTCGCGAGCTCGTCGCGAATCTCACCGATCCCCTGAGTGAGCACCTTGGCCTCCTCGGCCTCGAGACGAGTGGGGATCTCGTAGTCGGAGATCAGATCTGCTTTCTCGAGCGGCGTGAGATCAGTGGCGGCCTTGCCGAGTGCATTGTCGGCGTAGCGGTCCGGATTGGGACGATGCAGTCTCGTCAAGATCGCCCACAGCGCCGCAAGATAGGTCGTGTGAGGCGCAACGTGCTTTGGGATGTGCGGGATGATCTGCCCGTCGTAGATACCCTGCTCTTCTCGCACGTTGAGAAGATACGGCACACGCACCAAGACCAAGCGTCCTCGAAAGGAGTTGTACTCGGGGTGCTCCTTGAATGCAGCAAGGTGAAGCTCATTTGAGCTGGCGATCATGACCGCGTTGATCGGAAGGTTCGACATGGTGAGCGAGACCTCGCCGTTTTCGATCGCAAGCAGCAGGTACTTCCAGGCATCGAGAGGTCGTTTGAGCAAGTCGCTGTACTCCACGATGCCACCCGATGCGTCGACGAGCTCACCGAACGGCTCGTACAATGTGAGGGCGCTCAACGAGGCCGGCAGTGCTTCCAGCGACCGGTCCGCGGTGATTTGACGCTCGGAGGCATCGACGGCCATCTCGGGTCCGATGGTTACAGCCCCGACCCGGTATCTTTGCGACACGTAGAAGCGCTCGACCTGTACGTGCGCGAGAACACGCTCCAAGTCGCCTCGGTACGCGGTGAGGAGCGCCTCGAAGATCTGTTTGTTCTTGCTTCCGAGTTGCCCCGACCAGACCCAATCGGGCGCGGCCAAGTCGCTGTCGTCGGACTCATACAACGATGAGATCAGCTTTTGTCTCAGGTCCCGCGGCAACAGGAGAAGCGGGTGCTCTCGGATGGAGCTCGGCATTTTCGCGACGACCCGCTCTTCGGGGAGAAGCGCGTAGCTATCGCTCTTGCCCAACTCATCGGATGTCGTCGTGAAACCGATCCCTTTACCATCGTCGGTTCGCGGGAAGATCCATGAGAAGCGGTAGAGCGCCCCCTCGTCCGTCGCCGAGTAGCGTTCCAAGCCGCGCATGAGGCACGCGTCGAACGTGGATTTGGCGCTTCCGTTGGGGCCGTGGAGCAAGATCAGACGGTTGGCCCTCCCCTCGCGCTCGAAGCTCTCGAGGATGCGGTAAAGCTCCAGTTGAACGCCTTGGTGTCCCACCAACCGGTCGCGGCGTTCTAAATCGCCGCGTTCATCACCAGGCTCGAGATCGCTAAAATCGAGATCGAAGACCTTCCACCGCCGTTCGGTGCGTCCCGGAGTGCGCACCTCGTACGAACCGAAGTAGTCGAGACAATCTTTCAGGTAACGTGCTGCGTCCCGGGTATGACGTCGAGGTTGCTGAATGACGAGCTCGAGGTACTCGGCGAACGACAGGACTCGCTTTTGTGCGTCGAACCGTTGTTTGACCTCTTGACCCACCTGCTGAAGCAGCGCCTTGAGATCGTCCATCTCAGTTTACCGCCATCTGTAACGCTACGGTGCGGGTCTCGATGATGCACTGCTCAGGGGTGCACATGGAAAACGACACTTCACACTTCACGTCGTGTTCACCCACCGTCGTGGGCCGAAATGCGACGTCAAACCGCGCGGCCTGCTCCGTCCAAAGCGCGGCGTCCGTTGGCTCCAGGTTGGCCTTTCGAACGCCGGTCTCCTCCGGCGCCGACACCGCGATGCGCAGCGGGTACTCCTGATTGACCTTCCATGGACCGCGACCCTCGAGATGGATCGCGAACGCGCCCGACGATCCCGATGCGTACGGCGCATCGCTTGCCGCGGTGCCGAGAAAGAACGAGGGCGTCTCGATCGTGGGCGGAGGCGTCCGAGTCGCGGGAACGGGTGCCCGCGTCGGCGCGGGTTGCGCGACGGTCGGCGCAGGTTCCGGTTGTGCCGGCGCTGGACCTTCGGCGCCTCGACATCCGACCAGAGCGACGAGCGCGAGTCCCGTGACCCACCCTTTCGTCGCCGCGGCTCGACCACCCATCCTGGTTGCAGTGTACGACGTCTGAGCGGGCTGACCAGTTAGTCGCCCGTCGGCTTTGGCTCACCTTGATCGCCGACGTAGCCATAGAGCCGGCGGAACGAGCAGCAGCGCCGCCGGCAAGTCGCCCTGTGCGCCCGGGTAGCAGCCGCCACCGGATGGGGCCACTCCCTGTACAATCTGCGGCCCGTCGAGCGCCGCGCTGGGGGCGGGCGGAGTCGCGTCCGTGATCACCCGCAGCCAGTCACCCATGTGCTGGCCACCGGCCCCCTCGACGAGTTGATCCAAGGAAACCGTATTGCCGAGGCCGTCGTTCGTGGCGTCTGGAAAGCTGTATCGGTCGCCGGTGGGTTGATTCTCATAGAGGATCGACGCGGCACCTGTCTCGGCGGAACGAAAGCGAATGCCGCCAAACTGTGGGTTGCCCTCGCTGTCCAAGCCGTCGTCGTAAAAAGTGTCGGGGTGGCCTAGAAACTGGGTTACATCCAGATGCGGTACGGTCGATGCCACCCCTAGGATCTCTTCGTCGAACACCACGGACCCGGACTGCATGACCCCCTCTACATACACCGGGTCGTTTCTGAAGCCTGGGTTGCCGATGCTGGGATTGCCAGGCATTGGATCGTAGAAAATCAGGTAGCTGTTCACTCGCTGTGGGATCGTCTGGTTTTCATCCTGGTATTCGGGGATCAGGCCATTGTCGAGCCGCAAGAATCCCTCCGGAGTGCCGACACCCGGGGGGCCGAGCTCGACGCTCAGGTCCACGTCCTGGCGTTCGACAAAGACAAAGATCGCTGGGTTTCCATCGCCATCGAGCCATTGCATTTCGATGAGGATTTCGTCCGGGGCAGCGATGAGCTCGACGTTGTCGGTCGACGAGATATCGGCTCTTGTCGCGGAAGAAGATAGGAACGCACCAAGCCCGACCAGAGTGAGAACGTAAAGGTTGCAGCGCATGATTCATCTCCTTTGTGGACGACCCCTCGGCCGTTAGATGGCCCTTTAGGGTGTTGTATATCCACCAGTTCGCTCGAACGGGTTATTTCCGTCCCACGAACCTTGGAGGACCGGGGGCGCCGTCTGCGTCGGCTTCAGGCTCCGAGTCCGGGGTGCGCCTTCGACCTCACCGGCCGAGTTCGGTGGCCGGCTTTGGCTCTTGCCGTTGTGACGCACCGCGGCCAAGCATGGAGCTCACGGTGGTCTGCATCGCCTCAGAGGCGAGCGAAAGGTGCCAGCGGGCCGTGCGCTGCTCTTCCACGGGGTCCCAAGTCCACTTCAAAAACACCAAGAACCGTTCACTCAGAATGCGTTCTTCGGCACTTCGAATCGAGCCGAAGCCCCGCTCCTCCTCGCCCACCCTGAGGGCGAGATGGTCCGGAGGGTTTCCGCGGAGCCGCTTTTCGACGGCGACGTCGAGGTGATAGGCGCGCTCCCGGTCGAGGTTGGTGTTGGTGTTCAACACTGGAACTCGAATGACCGCGATGAGGTCGGAGCGATCCACTCGGCGTTGCAACCGATAAAGGAGGTCGTTGCCCCAGTCCCCTCTGAGCATATCGGGGCTCTCGATGAAGTCGACCGCGTTGTCGAAGAGCTCGGCATCCTCCTCGGTGAACGGCGACGGCACCTTCGAGGTGGAGGCGCTGGCGCCGCAACCGACGCTCAACATCAACACGTACGGCCACCATCTCATTGCGCGTAGCTTAGTCCGGGGCGAGAAGTCGAGCACGTGTCCGGCAAGGGGGCGTCCCACAGCGCCACCAGGTCCGCCGCCAGTGGGGATCGCAGCTTGAGCGGCGTGCCCAAAACCGGATGCTCGAGCTCGAGCTCGAACGCGTGCAACGCCTGTCGTTCATGGCCGAGTCGGCGAGAAAGAGCGGGCGTCATCCCGGTTTCGATGTACTCGAGAAAAGGCTCCACCCCTTTCGGCCCGTAGAGCTTGTCGCCCACGATCGGAAACCCGATGGCCGCAAGATGCACCCGAAGTTGGTGCTGGCGACCGCTCTGCGGACTGAGCAGGAGCAGAGTGGCACCCTTGCGGCGCGCCAGAACCTCGTAGTGAGTGACCGCCCCGTAACCCTCGCCCTGCGGCGTCACCTCCATCAAGACATGCAAGCCCTCCTTCGCGCGATCCATCGAAAGTTCGATTGAACCATCGGGATGGGGCATTTCCCCCTGCACAATCGCGAGGTAGCGCTTGTCGACGTGCCTGCGCTCGAATGCCTTCTTGAGCTCACGCTCGGCGTGCGGTGTTTTGCCGCAGGCCACAAGCCCGCTCGTTTCACGGTCGAGCCGGTGTGCGATGTGCGGTGGGTTCGGACCGTAGCGTTGCCGAAGAAGCCAGGTCAGTGTGTTCTTGTGATAGGTAGCGGACGGATGGACAGGGAGGCCCGCGGGTTTGTCCACCGCGAGCACGGCCTCATCCTCGTACAACACGCCGAACTCACGCGGTGCGTCTGGCTCTTGGAATGCGGGTCGAAGCAGTAGGACCGTCTCACCAGCGCGGACGCGTTCACTCGCGCGACGCCGTGAGCCATCCACCCGATAGGCACAGCTCTTGACGATCTCTTGAGCGCGGGTCCGCGACAGTCGCGGGATCCGGTTCTGGACGAATCGATCGAGCCGAAGCCCGGCATGCTCCGGAGCGACCGGAAAGGTGAGGAGGATCGCGTTCGGATCGGCCCATGCAGGTCGCTCGACCGGAGCGCGCCGCCTGGCTTCGCGGTTAGGCGGCCTTGACAACTTTCCCTGAGCGGATGCAGCGCGTGCACGCTCGGACGCGGCGAACGCGCCCCCCCACGACCGCGCGGAGGGTCTGGAGATTCGGCCTTTGCCACTTGCGGGTCTTGATGTTCGAGTGGCTCACTTTGTGAGCCTTGTGGCGGCCCTTGCCGCAGTAGTCACAAGTGTACGCCATGTTTCCTCGGTCCCGCCGTTTCCGTCGGGCGTGGCTCTAGCATTGCCATGGGCCCTCGGCAACGGCGCGGAATGCTGGAAGGTTTTCATGATGGCCCGAGAAAAGATACAACACGGGGGATGCCGCGAGACGAGCGACTCGCCGGGGTTTGGGCCGGGATTCTCATCCTGACAACGTTTATAATTCCAGGCAGTTATACGGAAAACCGTTCGACCCCACAGATTCGACCAAGAGATCGAGGCGAGCTTTCCGTGCGGGTCGATGTGCGAAGCGTGGACGGAGACGCGATCCGCGGCGCCCTAGTCGAGCTTCTACGAGACGACATAGGGCCATCGACAAAGACGGGTCGCAGCGGCACGGCAAAGCTTCGTCGTCTTGCGGTCGGCCCATGGACGGTTCGGGTGCAGGCGCCAGGGCATGCGCGGGAGGTGCGCGAGGTCTCGCTCGAGGAGGATGATACCGTCGTCGAGATCGCCCTTTCTCCAGGGGCCCGCATCGACGGCACGCTCGCCGACGAAGCCGGTCGACCGGTCGCTAACGCGAGGGTCATCGGGCGCCCCGAGGTTGATCTCGATTCGGTTTGGGAGGTGCAGAGCGATCCCGAAGGGAGATTCGTGCTCGACACGATTCCGCCGGGCTCGTGGGTCGTCGATGTGCAGGCGTCGGGTTTTGCGAGCGCGCAGCGGAAGGTCGAGGTCACCATTGAGGAACCTCAGGCGATCCAGGTACGCCTTGCGTCGGCGGCGACACTTGCCGGGCGGGTATACGGGCCGTCCGGGGCTCCGCTGAAGGGAGCGTCGGTTTCGGTGATCGGTTCTCGTGTGTGGCCGGCGAGGGTCGTCGAAGCCAATCATGAGGGGCGCTTCATCTGGGAGGGCATACCTCCGGGGATCTACGAGGTTCGCGCGCGCCAAGGCTCCTTGATCTCCCCACTTCTCGAAGGCCTGCTGCTCGAGCCGGGCGAGACCCGGGTCCTGAGCTTTCGACTCACGCCGGGTCGCTCACTCAAGGGCCGCGTGATCGATGCGCAGAGCTCGCAGGCGATCGGAAACGCCACGATCTCGATCGGCGAGGGACCGATCGGTCTGTTGTCGCGCAGCACGCAAACCGATCGTGACGGGCGCTTCGTCTTCTACGGCGTGCCCAACACCGAGCTTCGGGTTTCGGTGAGCTCGCAGGGGTACGTCGCCACTCCACCTCGACTCTACCTGCCCGAAGAGACTGGCATTCTCATTGCGCTCTCGAAAGCCGCAAGCGCCGTAGGACGCGTCGTCGATGAACAAGGGCGGGGGATCGCCGGTGCGCGTGTGGCCGCGGTGTCGGTAGGAACCGATCCCTCTCCACGCCCCGTTCTCTCTGCGGATTCGTTGGGTGTCACCGGCGGCGCGGTACCGCCGATCAGCGCGGCATTGTCGGGAACACCTGCTTCCGCGTCGGCAATGGCGGAGACCCGCTCGAGTCGCGATGGCACCTTTCGACTACAAGGACTGAGGCCTGGACGTTTTCGCCTGGTGGCGTCGCATTCGACCTATGCCTCCGGCCATTCCCAAGCGCTCCGCCTCCGTGGCGGGGCAGAACGCGCAGGCATTCGGCTCGTACTCATGCGCGGAGGCGCAATCGAAGGAAGGGTGGTCGATGCGCGAGGATACGGGGTCGCGTCGGCATCGATCGAGTTGAGAGGGGACGGGGATCCCCTGCCCCGCACGGTGATGTCAGCCAGCGACGGGACGTTCGAGTTTCAGGGTGTTCGGGGCAACGTCGTCGTGACGGCCCGCACATCGAACCAACTCGCGACGCGCAAGCGTGTACGCATTGCCGAGGGCGACCGCGTGGCCGTGACGCTGCAGCTGAGTGCATCGGTATCGGAGTTGCGGGGGCGCGCCGTCGACGATGGCGGCTTCCCCGTGGAGCGGGCACAGGTCACGCTCATTTCGTTGCGCGCCGGCACGAAATTGCGACGGACCACCTTTTCGGATGCCGACGGCACGTTCATCTTTTCCGGTTTGCCGGATCCGCCGTACCAACTCAAAGCGATCCACAGCGAGTACAGCGAAGCGCAGGTGGATCGCGTCAGCACCACCGAAGCGGAAGTCCAAGTCGTGCTCGTTCAGGGCATCAGCCTGCAAGGTCGCGTGGTCGACGATTGGACCGACGAGGGCGTCGGCGGTGCGGATCTGACATTGAGCGGCCCAGGGCGATTTGAGGCGACGACCGACGACGATGGAGGCTTCTCCTTCCGCAATGTGTCTGTCGGCGCGTACACGCTACAGGTGCGTCATCCGGACTACGACGTTCACGAGGTTCCAGTGGCCGTAGAGGCATCGAGGTATTCGCCACAGGCGGCCTCGATCGATTCCATTCGCCTGCCGCCCACGGGGAGGATCGAAGGCGAGGTCCTGGACTCAGAGGGCGAGCCTGTCGGCGGGTCCGAGGTCGCATGGGGTATCAAGCCGATGTGGTCGAGGAAGGCCAAGACGGACGCGCAGGGCAAGTTCGTCCTGCGTGGCGTGCCTCCGGGCCAACACCCGGTCACGGCACGACATCCCAACGCAGGACAAGTCCAGTCCGATCGGTTGGTTTCAGTCCGACCTCAGGATCTCACGCCAGGGGTCTACCTCCGATTGCCACGGTCCCAGACGGCCGAGCCACTCACTGACGCCGACGAGCGAACCGGAGTCGCGATCGAGTTGCGGCAGGTCGAGGGTGAGGTGCAAGTTGCCCGGGTCCTCGCCGACTCGCGGGCGGCAGGGCTGTTGCGACAGGGGGACGTGCTCATTCTGATCGACGACGTTCCGATCACGAGCTTGGGCGAGGCGGAATCCTTGCTTGCGGGGGTCGCCGGTGACGAGGTGGTGATCGTGCTCAATCGTGATGGCCGCGAACGGACGGTGGTGGTGCAGCGCGAAAGGTTTTCGCCGGTCAACTAGGTCAGCGTCCAGCCCTCGCCTCGTCGTGTGACTTTGCCGTCGCGCTCCAGCTTGATCAGGTGCGACTCCACTGACCGCTCTGCGAGCGGCCATACCGCCTTGGGTGCGTCGTCGTATGCTAGCGGCAAGAGCTCCGCAGGGTTCCTGACCGAGACCAGGGTGCTCAATGCATCGAGCACTTTTTTTTCACGCATCAACCGGTGTTGCGCGTAGAATTCGAGCATCGCCTGAGGATTCCGGATCACCCCGCCATGTGCAGGCAGAAGCGCGTTGGGCTCTGTCTTGGCCATCATCTGGAGCGAATCCAAGTACAGCGCCATATCCCCGTCATTGGGCTCGATGAGAATCGTCCCTACGCCGGCCACCATATCGCCTGCGATCATGATCCGACTCTTCTCGTCGACGAAGCACAAATGCCCCGGCGCGTGACCTGGGGTGTGTAGCGCAGTGAGCGACGTGGGACTTGGCCCATCGAGCTCGATCCGCTCGCCGTCCGAAAGGATACGATCAAACGTGACGACGCTTTCGAGTCGCTGCTGGGTCATCGCATGCGCCCACAGGGGCAGTCCGAGTCTTTCGGATAGCGCCGTCGCTCCGCCGATGTGATCGATGTGATGATGGGTGGCGAGAATGGCTTCGACCTGGATGCCCCGGGCCGCGGCATCGGCCACCCACAGTGCGATGCGGTCAAGCTCTTCCGGATACGGTGACGCCGGTTCGATCAACACGGCTTGCTTCGAGCCGATCAGGAACACGTTCGTATGGGTGGCGGGAGGGAGGGTCGGGGTTTTGACCGGGAGCATCTCGAGGTGCGGCGCGACCGCCCACTCGTTTGCCCGGTTGGCCGCCGGGGCCACGCCATCGCGCAATCTCCGGAGCACCTGCCCGCAGCTCGGCGAGACGAGCACCTTGCCTTCGGACCAGGACGACCAGAGCTCCGGTATCGACTCCCATCGGAGCCCGCCAGGACGCGGCAGCGGTCGCTGACCGGCGACGTCGAGCGCGTACGTGTGGACCTCGGTTTGCAGCACGTCCCCCCGCGGTTCTACCGATGCCGCCTCGGGGAGGCGGCCGGTCTGCCACCGAAGACCGAGGCTGGCGAACTCCTCGGCTCCGTCCCGTGGATCGGTCTCGAACCGTTCCCGCAACCCCTCGCGGCGTGTCTCATCGAGCGCCGCGCCGTCGGCATAGAGGGTGCCTGTCTCGACGAACAGCCCGCGCAGGGCGGCCACCGCGCCCGCATCGGAGGGGCCATCGGTGGGAGCGGTTTCGTCGGCTCGCTCGACCTCGGTCCGCACGAAGCCATGAGCCTGTCCGAGGTGCACGCCCTCTTCGTATCCCGTCGTGCAAAGAAGCTCATCCTCTGTGTAGAGCGCGAGCTCGGCGACCTGACGTGCCATCGATCAGTCTCGCGCGCCCGATTTCGCTGGAGGCGCCTCCGCCGGCGGCTTGAGTGCCTGAATCATCGACCTCGATGCGGCAGGGTAGAAACGCGGTCGCGATCGCGCGAGAGGTCGGCGAACGTAGCCTTCGGAGAGCGCTTCAGGATCTCCGATCGTACGCAAGCATTCCTTCGTCGTGGCCTTGAGTGTTTCGAATACTCCCCAACCCAAGCGTGCGGAGGCTTCGACCTCGACGACCTCTTCTGGAACGCCCAGGGACTGCCGCAGCTCTTCTACGTCGAGCGACTCGGGGAGGTCGCGCTTATTGTATTGCACGACGAGCGGCATCCGTTCGAGCTCGAGCTCGCAAGCCAGTAGGCTCGACTCGAGGTCACGCAAACTGGAGGTGTTCGCATCGAGTCGCCCCGGCTGACTGTCGACCACGAAGATGATCCCATCCACATGTTGGAGAACGCGGCGGCGCGTGGCCTCCTGCGCGAGTTGACCCGGCACGGAACAGACGTGCGTCCGGATGCGATAGCCACGGAAATCGCCAAGCTCCAACGGCATGAAATCGAAGAACACGGTCCGCGCGGCGTCGCTCATGACCGACACGAGCTTGCCCCGACGATCGGGCCGGCTCTGGGTATGGAGCTCGACCAGGTTGGTGGTCTTACCCCCGAGCCCTGGCCCGCAGTAGACGAGCTTGAGGGTGATCTCTCGGTGCGCGTGGTGGACCACAGGCATCGTCGATATCGGTACCCTGTCCCCCCACGACGCGTCAATCCGCACCGCCCGCCACGAAGCGAGCGGGCCCTACTCGTTCGGCCGCCGGGTCAGTGCCCGGATGACCTTGCCGGTGACCGGGGCGTGCTGCTCGACCGCGGCGAGGCGGGCGGGCTCCTTTCGCAAGGCCGAAATCGACCACAGACCGAGCAGGATGAGCACGAAGGTCGCGACCAGCCCGGCACGATAGGTGCGCCCTCCCGGGGTGATCGGCGGGAGGCATGCCGCGAAGAGCACCGCAGAGCACGCAGCGCCTAGCGATAAACCCAAATGAATTTCGGGATATAGATTAGGAACCCAGAAAGCATCGAGGATCATGAAAACCGGCAATGCAAGCCCAGAGAGAATCGCCCACACCAGCGCGCTCCCGTCCTGACGTACTTTCGCGGTGATGCGGGTGATCGCCCACCCGATGAAAAAGCCCATCAGGGGAGCCACGACCAATACAATGGCGGCGCGGGCGCCAGGCCCCCTGAAGCTGGCCTCCTCCGTCAGTCCCCAGAGCATCCATGTCGCGACCGCCGCGGCCACCGTGCCAGCGATCGTTCCCATAGCCTGCTCCGCACGGGTCGACTCCCCTTTGTGCTCGCCGATCGCACCCGCCCAGCGAGCGACCCAGGACCCGATCGCCCAGAGTGCAAAGGCGATGCAGATGGCGATCGCGAACGAGGCAGCGAGGTACTGAACCGCCTCGCCGAGCCCCGACATCAAGGTCCGCCCGCCTCCACGTAGCACGACGGCCAACTCGACCAGCGCGAGGAGCACTCCGGCCAAAATAGGCCTCCCGGCCCTATGCCACTGCGTGATCAACCAGCTTCCTCCCGAACCACCTCCTGAGCTAGGAGACGGTCCAACGCCCCCTTCATTTGAACATGCTCAGGGGCTTCGAGGGTAGGATCTTGCGTAATTACCTGCTCGGCGTGCGCTGCTGCCTGGTCCAACAGGGTCAGATCGCGGCGAAGGTCGGCAAACTGGAGGGCACCAGCCCCGGATTGACGCAGCCCGAACAGGTGTCCAGGTCCACGGATCTCCAGATCTCGCTCGGAGACCTGGAACCCATCCGAGGTTGCGCAAAGCGTTTCCAGTCGCAACCGAGCGTCCTCGGTGAGCTCGCCGTGAAGCAGCAGGCATGCGCTTCGTTGTCCGGCTCTGCCCACCCGTCCGCGCAACTGGTGAAGCTGTGCGAGCCCAAAGCGCTCAGCCTGTTCGATCAGAATCACGTTGGCCTCCGGCACGTCCACCCCCACCTCGATCACCGTCGTGGCGACGAGCACTTTGACCTCCCCCCATGAGAACGCCTTCATCACTTCCTGACGCGCGTTGCCATCGACCCGCCCGTGAACCTTGCCGACGATAGACGCTCCAAAGTGGGCGCAGAGCTCGCTGTGCACCTCTTCGACGCTTCGCAGGTCGTCGCCGACCTCGATGGCGGGACAGACGACATAGGCCCGTCCATCGGCGGCAAGTGCGCGTTCGAGTTGTCGCCACGCTTCGGTTCTCTGCGCTTCGGGATACATGCGTGTGGTTGCAGGCGTTCGCCCTGGTGGCATTTCGTCGAGCACGCTGACATCGAGGCCGGCGTACAACACCAACGCCAAGCTGCGTGGAATCGGAGTAGCGGTCATCACCAGCAGGTGCGGCGTTTGACGTTGCTTTCCGCTCACGAGCCGGAGCCGTTGTCCGACGCCAAAACGATGCTGCTCGTCCACGATCACCAGCCCTAGACGATGAAACGAGACCTTTTCGTTCAACAAGGCGTGCGTGCCGATCACCAAGTCGACGGCGCCAGTCATCAGACGATCCCGCAATCGTCGACGCTCCTGGTTCGACTGCGAGCCCACCAACGAGACCGTCCGCAGCCCAAGCTTCTCGCTGAGAGGCGCCAGCGTGCTGTAGTGCTGCTCGGCGAGGAGCTCAGTCGGGGCCAAGAACGCCACCTGAGCACCCGCCGCGGCGGCATGGCCCGCTGCGATCAGAGCGACCGCGGTCTTTCCACTTCCAACGTCGCCCTGAAGAAGGCGGCGCATGGGCTTGGCACCTTCGAGATCGGCACAGATCTCCTTGGCCGTCCTATGCTGGGCCTCGGTGAGCTCAAACGGAAGCACCTCCGTGAGCTTTGCCCACGCCTCACGCGCGACTAGCGACGGCGCCTCGCTACCACGCTCTTGCTCACGTCGATACCGAAGAGAGAGCTCCCACAAGAACAGCTCTTCGAAGGCAAGTCGCCTGTGGGCGGATGAGCGATGTTCGTTGAGACTCGATAGCGCGTCGTCAGTCAGATCGACGGCAGGGCAATGCAACTGCTGGAGCGCGCGACCAAGCGAGGGCAAGCCGTCCGCGAGAGCCCCAGGCTCGAGCAACTCCGGAACGCTCTCCGCCGCACGCTGCGAGGCGGCTTGTATGGCACGGCGGAGTGACTTCGTCGGAACGCCGGCGATGTCGGGGTAGCGCGGGACGATCGCAACCTCGGCGTCTTTGCCGTCTCGAATCAGCTCGGGGTGAGCAATTGTGAGCACGCCACGGTGTTCGCCGACCTTTCCCGTGACTCGGACGCGGCTGCCCTCCTGATAGCTCTTCGCAATTCCCGGCAACGCGTGAAACCAGACCAGTCGGAGCATGCCGTACCGGCCTGGTTGCGTGGATTCGACGGGCTCGAGGCGCACCTCGACACGCTTCCGATAGGTCTTCACGTGCGCGACGATCCCTTCGGTCACGACAGTCAGGCCGGGCTCGAGTTGCGGAATCGGTGTGACGTCCCGTCTGTCTTCGTAGCGACGTGGGAGGCAGAGCAGAAGGTCTCCGACAGTCCGGTAGCCCCGCTTTTCCAGAAGCCGTGCGGTCTTGGGGCCGATCCCCGGAAGCGTCTCGACCGGGTGGTCTACTGGCGCCGGCATCGGGGTGTGCTCGCGCTCATGCTACTTCCAGCGAATATCGGCGATCTCGTAGGTCCGAAGTCCGCCCGGGGCTTTGACACGAACTTCGTCGCCTACCTCGCGGCCGATCAGCGCTCGAGCCACCGGAGACGTGACCGAGATCTTGCCGAGCTCGAGATCCGACTCGTCGGGGCCGACCAACCGATACGTGACGACCTTCCCGCTGTTGAGGTCCTCGAGCTCCACGTGGGCGCCGAAAGCCACCCGTTCCCCGCTCAGAGTGGAGGTGTCGATCACCTCAGCACGCGAGAGCTTGTCCTCGATCTCGGCGATGCGCGCCTCGTTCATGCCCTGCTTGTCTTTGGCGGCGTGATACTCGGCGTTTTCGCGGAGATCGCCGTGCTCTCGAGCGACGCCGATCTCTCTGGAGATCGCCGGTCGCTCCGCTTTGAGAGCGGAAAGCTCCTCCAACAAGGCCGCATGGCCTTCGGGTGTCATCGGGACACGTTCCATGAGGAATGTCGTAAACTCCCGGTTCGCTCAGGGCAACCTCTAATAGAGCCTCAGGCGGGGCCAGGTGGGCGTGTGCTCGGCGGTCGTACCCTCGCTCGCGCATGATACTCCTGCAGAGAGCACACCGTGGGAGGCTGCTCGCGACGCGCTGCGATCGCGTCCACTGCCGCCACTGCCGCCGGAATTGTCGTGAAGTACGGAATGCCACTGAGCAAAGTCTGTCGCCGAAGTGATTGGCTGTCCCGGATCGCTTGACCGCCCGCAGTCGTGTTGAAGACGAGGTCCACCTTCCCGTCGCGCAGCAGGTCGACGATGTGTGGCGACCCATCGAGGACCTTGTTGACGTGTGTGGCTTCGAGACCGGCGGCCTTGATCGCCTGCCGGGTGCCTTTGGTGGCTACGATTTCGAAACCGAGGTCAATCAGCCGACCTGCCATCTCGGTCGCAGCATCTTTGTCGGCGTCCTTCACACTGATGAATGCTGTTCCGCCCGAGGGTAGCCCCGAGGATGCAGAGACCAGTGCCTTGTGGAACGCGTCGGGGAAGCTCTCGGCGATTCCCATGACCTCGCCAGTGGAACGCATTTCGGGCGTAAGTATGGTGTCCACGCCGGGGAACTTGGTGAAGGGGAAGACCGACTCCTTGACGGCGATGTGCTGCGGGACGATCTCACGGGTGTAGTTGAGCTCTTCCAAGGTCGCCCCAGCCATGACGCGGGCGGCGATTTTGGCGAGCGGGACACCGATCGACTTGCTGATGAACGGGACCGTGCGTGAAGCTCGAGGGTTGACCTCGATGATGTAGACCGTATCCCCCTGAACAGCGAACTGGACGTTCATGAGCCCGACGACACCGAGCTCGGTCGCAAGCGCATGGGCCGACTTCCGGATGGTTTTCAGAACGTCCTTTGGCAGCGTGTGCGCAGGCAACACCATCGAGGAATCGCCCGAATGGACACCGGCCTCTTCGATGTGTTGCATCACGCCGCCGATGACGACGTCCTTGCCGTCCGAGACGCAGTCGACATCGACTTCGATCGCGTCCTTCAGGAACTCATCGACGAGGATGGTCTGAGCTTCGGCACCGGCAACCGCCTCGAGCGCCACTTTGATGTACCTTTCGAGGTCCGAAGGCGAGTGGACGATCTCCATGGCTCGCCCACCGAGCACGTAACTCGGCCTCACCACGACGGGAAAGCCGATCTGTTCGGCGACGACCAATGCGTCCTTCGCGCCCTTGGCGATTGCGCCTCGAGGCCGACGTAGATCGAGCTTCTCGAGAAGCGCTTCGAACCGCTCGCGGTCTTCGGCGCGGTCGATCGCGTCGGCGCTCGTACCCAGGATGTGGACCCCTGCCCTGGACAACGGGACCGCAAGCTTGAGCGGGGTCTGCCCCCCGAACTGCACGATGACGCCATCCGGTCGTTCGATGTCCACGATGTTCATGACGTCCTCGTAGGTGAGCGGCTCGAAGTAGAGTCGGTCTGAGGTGTCGTAATCGGTCGAGACGGTCTCGGGGTTGCAGTTGACCATGATCGTCTCGAAGCCGGCTTCTTTGAGCGCAAATGACGCGTGTACACAGCAGTAGTCGAACTCGATACCCTGCCCGATGCGATTGGGCCCACCCCCGAGAATCATTATCTTCTTCTTGTCCGTGACCCTTGCTTCGCTCTGCCTGCCCCAGGTCGAGTACATGTAGGGTGTCAATGCGACGAACTCCGCGGCGCACGTATCCACGCGAGCATACACCGGACGAATGTCCGCCGTTTTTCGCAACGCGCGGACTGCGTCGGCGGTTTTGCCGCTGAGCCGAGCGATCTGGGAATCGGAAAAACCGTGCTCCTTGGCCCGGCGCATCAGCGCGGCGTCGAGCGGACCGCGCTCGATCTCTCGTTCCAGCTCCGCGATCTCCCAGAGTTGAACGAGGAACCATGGATCGATCGCGGTCGCCTCGTGAAGCTCGTCGACGGTGAGTCCAACGCGAAACCCGTCCATCACGTACCACAGTCGATCGGAGAGTGGCGTTCGAACGCAAGCCCGGATCGCCTCCTTGAGCTCGTCCTGAGTTGCGGGGGGGAGCTCGCCGAGCATGGGCCTTGCGAGGCCGATCGCTTCGCCTGTTTCATTGAGGCGGTGGATCTGCGCCGACAGCTCACGATAGTCGACCTTGTCGAGCAGCGAAGTCAGCCCATCTCTGGCGATTTCCAAAGACCGAGCGGCCTTTTGTACCGACTCCTTGAACGTCCGACCGATCGACATCGCCTCGCCGACCGATTTCATCTGGGTGGTGAGCCTGGGATCGGCGCCCTGGAACTTCTCGAACGCAAAGCGAGGCACCTTGGTCACGACGTAGTCGATCGTGGGCTCGAAGGCGGAGCTGGTGCCGGTGATGTCGTTCTTGAGCTCGTCGAGGTGATAGCCAACCGCGAGCTTAGCGGCGATCTTGGCGATGGGATAACCGGTGGCTTTGGACGCGAGCGCGCTCGAGCGCGACACTCGTGGGTTCATCTCGATGACGATGAAGCGGCCGTCCTCGGGGTTGACCGCGAACTGTATGTTCGAGCCGCCGGTATCGACGCCGACTTCTGTGATGATTGCGCGCGCGGCGTCTCGAAGTCGCTGGTACTCGCGGTCGGTCAACGTCATGGCAGGCGCTACCGTGATGGAATCCCCGGTATGGACCCCCATCGGATCGAAGTTTTCGATAGTGCAGATCACCGAGAAGTTGTCCGCGGAATCCCGAATGACCTCGAGCTCGTATTCCTTCCATCCAAGAAGGCTCTCTTCGATCAGGCATTCGTGGTTCGGGCTACACTGGAACGCCCACCGGATCGCTTTGTCGAACTCCTCTGCGTCGCGAGCAACGCCACCCCCTGTGCCACCCAATGTGAGCGAAGGGCGCAGGATCACCGGAAAGCCGATCCGTTTCGCGATCTCGCTGGCGTCTTCGAGTGTGCGGGCCACGTCTGCCCGGGCGCTCGCAAGACCGATTCGATCCATTGCGGCCTTGAAGAGCTCGCGCTCTTCGGCCTTTCGAATCGCATCGACCTTGGCACCGATCAGCTCGATGCCGTGCTCGTCCAGGATGCCTTCCCGCGCGAGCTCCAGCGCGAGATTCAGTGCGGTCTGGCCACCCAGAGTCGGCAGCAACGCCTGAGGCTTCTCCCGTTCGATGATCGCCCTCAAGGTATCGACCGACAGGGGTTCTACATAGGTCCGGTCGGCGAACTCCGGGTCCGTCATGATCGTCGCGGGGTTGCTGTTGACGAGGACGACCTCGTAGCCCTCTTCCTTGAGCGACTTGGCGCCTTGAGTCCCCGAATAGTCGAACTCGCAGGCCTGTCCAATGACGATCGGCCCCGATCCGATGAGGAGAATCTTGTGAATGTCGTCTCGTCGGGGCATGAATGAGCCGACCGTAGAGGTCGCGCGGACTTACCAGAGGGGGTCCACGCCTGCAAGGCCGCTGCAGGGCGCTCCGGCCGGCGCCCGTCGGCCGCGGGTAATGCACCCGTCTCCGCTTGCCGTACTCCGCAAGGCGCCCTACGCCCCACCGATGCTCCGGATCGAGCTGTCCGATGAAGGCGCGACGACTCGCTTGGGTCGAGCTCTGGCGGAGCTCGTACGACCCGGGGACGTCATCGGTCTAGAAGGCGAGCTTGGGGCCGGTAAGACGCTTCTGGTAGGGGCAACGGTGCATGCGCTTGGCGTTCCCGAGGAAGTGCCCGTGACCAGTCCCACCTTTGCTCTCATCCAAGAATACACGGGGCGCTACCCCATCGTTCACGTCGATCTGTATCGCCTCTCGGGCGCCCACGAATTGGGCGATCTGGGCCTCGAGGAATATCTCGGGCGAGACGGCGTCGTGTTTGTGGAATGGGGACGCGGACTGCTCGACGCCGACGTGGTCACCTTGTGGATCGAGCTCATTCCAATTGCTGAGCACTCGCGCCTGGCCAAGATCGAAGCCACGGGAGCGCGTGGCGAGCGTGTCGCAGAGCGACTCGCCGCGAGCGGTCTTCAGACCTGAATCTGAAGCCCGAGGACTTCGCGCAGGCGGAAGTACTGCTCCGACACGCTGAACAGCACGACGGCCTTGATCTTGTCGCGATTGCTGATCTCGACGGTCGTGTCGCTCTTACGCTCTTGGGCCATGCGAATCGCGACGTCGAGGTCGTTGCACACGAGCATCCCGGCACGGAGCGCGGTGTTCTCCATGGTTCGCATCCATGCTTTGATATCCACTGCTCCTCCGCCATCGACGAATAGACGAACCGCCTGCTTGAGCGCGTCTTTTTGCGCCTGCGTCATGTACTTGGATAACTGCGCGGCCGCTGCGTCCGCCGCCGGATCCTGCGAGGGCATCCCGACGATCCGCATCGCCGCAAGCAGCAGCGTCTTCAGCTCCGAGTGCGACTTGATCTGCGTCAAGATGAAGCGCTCGGGTCGGTAGTAGCTCAGGTGACGCGCGACCTCGAACTCGAGATCCTTGGGCTGCAGACCGGACGCCGAGGGCTTGGCCAAGGTCGAGCCGACCACGACGGCAGGCGTCGGACTGCTTCCCGGAAGGTCGGTGATGCCGCCCGGTGTGTTGCTGATCAAGTACAGTCGCGGTGGAATGGAGATGTTGAGCACGTCGAGCACCAACTTGAACGTTCGCGTGAACATCGCCGTTGAGTTGTCGAGATCCTCGGGCTTGCGCCGATGGATCGCCTTCAGGGCCTTGTCCGGGACCGCTTTGGCTTGATGCACCGCGGGCGCCAGGAGCTCCATGATTCGCGTGAGGACCTTGTCCTGGGTGGGATCCGTGAGCTCGTTCATCCAATTCTCGCTGCTCACGCGCTTCTTCGGACGCACTGACTCCTGTCGATTGTACTGTGCGAAGAACTGCTGCTGCTCCTTGTCAGCCTCATTGAGGTAGGTGAGCGTGCGCGCAACACACCACGCCTTGTCGTGCGCACGCGCATCGAAGTAGAGCTTATACAATGATCGGTACGACGCGAGGCGATTCGGATCGTGGCCCAGGAGCCACTGATGCTCTGCGATCGCGTCCTGTGTGCGATCGGGCATCGTCGTATACAGCTCAGCAAGGATCTTGTGGCCGCTTTCGTCCTCGGGCTTGGCACTCGTAGCCATCTTGAACGCCTCGGCGGCCGACTCGAAGTTGCGCTGTCGATCTCTATAGACGATTCCGAGGTTGTGCCAGAGGTTGTGCTCTAGATCGACGTTGCCCTTGCCGATGATGCGATGGAGCATCTTGCGGAATGCTCGTTCGAGTTGCTTCCAATCTTTGCGCTTGTTCAGGATCTTGTTGACCGCCTCGAACGGTTTGAGCTGAGTTGGATCGAGGTCCAGTGCGTGGTTGAAGCGTTCTAGCGCGCCTTCTTCGTCCGACAGCTCGTCGCGCAAAACGACACCCATCGTGTAGGCATACTTGGCCTTGGCAGGGGTCCTTTCGTCCAGATCCGAGATGCGCTCGATGATTTCGACCGCATCGGACCACCTACCCGATTTCTGATAGGCCGTCAGCAACTTGTGCAGGATGATGTGGTTGCCGGGGTCGAGGTCGGTCGCTTCCATGTAGGCAGCTGCCGCTTCGTCGAGTTGGTTGAGCTTGTCACCCCACAGGTCGCCCACTTCTTCGAGCGCCTTGACCCTTGCTTCTTGGTCATCGGTGACGTCGACGATGCGTTTCTTGCATTGCACGACCTCGCGCCAGTCTTCCTCGGCTTCGTGGATTTCGATGAGGGCTTCGATCGCAGCGATGTGATGCGGGTCCTCCTCGAGCGCCTTGTCGAACATGTTGCGGGCCTTGCGTGGCTCGGCCTGCTCCCGCTTGATCATGCCCAGACGATAGTAGACGTCCGTGATTTCATCGCGGCCGAGCGTGTCCCGGTGCTGCACCAATAGCATCTGGTAGTGCTTGAAGGCGTGTTCCCAGTCTTTGGTCTCGAAGTACGAGCTCGCCAATCCCCGGAGCGCCGAGACGTCGCGGGAGTCCAGTTGGTGTGCGCGCTGAAACGCGCGAATCGCTTCCTGTGTGTCTCCGACGGTCGTCGCGGCTTCGCCGAGCATGCTGGCAAGACGGTGTTGTTCGGCCTTGTCGCGCTTGTCCGACTTGTGCACGAGCGCTTGGAGCAGCGGCACCGCTTCCTGGTACCGTTCCTGGCTCATGTAGGCCTCCACGAGCGGCAGTGCGGCCTCCTCGTTGGCGGGGTCGTGCTTGTAAGCTTCTTCGAATGCCTCGATCGAAGCGGCACTCTCGTCGAGACGCTCGCCGAGGATACGCCCCAGCTCGACAAGGCAGGCCGCCTTGGGTCGAGGGGATTCGGTGTTGTCGATCTCGCGCTCGAGCGTCCTGGCCGCGGCAGTCCAGTCTGCGGTGTCGATGTAGATGTTGCGCATCGCGGCTAGTGATTCCACGTGCCCGGGATCCACATCGAGCGCGCTCTGGAAGTGCTCGAGCGCAGCCACGCGGTCGCCGATCTCGTTGTCCATCAGCCGACCCATGCGGGAATAGAGCTCGACTTGTTCAGCAGGCTCACGGGCCCGCTTTGCGATCTCTTTCATCGTATCGAGCGCTTGGGCATGGTCTCCTTTTCGCTCGTACAGTCGCGTCAACGCGTTCAGTGCGTCGACGTCGTCTTCGTCCAAAGAAAGAACGTTCCGGTAGCTGTCGATCGCGCTCTCGACGTCTTGCGCCTCTTTCGCATACACGTCGCCAAGCCCGCGATAGATGCGGATGCGCTCGTCGCGCTCCGGCGTCGCGCTGACATGCCGTTCGAAGGTACGGATCAGATCGTCCCAGCGTTGCAGCTGTCGGTATAGCCGCTCGAGCCGTAGCAAGGCATCGGTATGCAGCGGATCGATATCGAGGAGCTCTTCCAAGCGCTGCACCGCCGTTTCCGGCTTTCTGAACTCGTTCTCCCAGAGCGTCGCGAGCTGCGCGAGGACCTCGATGCGCTCCCGTTCAGTGGTGAGCTCGCCGTACTGCCGCTCGAGTATCTCGAGGAGCTCCTGCCAACGCTCCTGCTTTTCGTAGACGCGGGCAAGCCCTCGCATGGCCTGGAGGTTGACGGGGTCTAGGTTCAAGACCTCTTGGTAGTTCTCTCCGGCCGCCTTGAAATCCTCGAGCCGCGCCTCGTAGGCCTCGGCTACGAGCAGTCGGGCATCGACGATACTCTCCACATCGTCCGCAACCTCCGCGCGTCGTTCGAGGACGTTGAGCAGCTTGTTTGCCTTGCCCTCCTCGCGGTACATCCGCTCCAGCGCATCGAGCGCCTTCAGATGTCCTGGTTGCAGGTCGAGCGCGCTTCGATAGTAATCCTCGGCCTGTTGACGACGAGCGTAACGGTCCTCGGCCAGATCACCCATTCTGACGAACGTGTTTGCCTTGACCTCGGAGTCGTTGGTGAGCTCGACGAGCTTCGCAAGCACCTGCGCGAGCTTGTCCCACTGTTTCGTCGTCTCGTACAGGTCGCCCAACTGCCACCAAGCCTGGGCGTTGGTCGGATCGATCGCGCGAACCTGCTCGTAGTACGGAATCGCGTACTCGGAATGCCCCAGGTTCTGGCCGTACCACTTGGCGCAGTGAAGACATATCGCGATTCGGGTCTCTGGGTCTTGCACCTGCTCGAGCGATTGGTTCGCCTCGGCAAGCAGATCATTCCAGTAGTCATTTTGCTGAGCGATCTTCTCGAGACGCTCTACGGTGTCCTTGTTCGTGTAGTCCTCGGTCCACGCAATGCACAACGTGTGGAACGCCTGCTCCGAATCATCCAGGCGCTCGCCGTAGATGTCCGCGGCCTTGTTGAGGAGCGCGATTCGTTCTTCGGTGTCTTCGCTTGCCTCGACTCGAATCACGTATAGCTCGATCAATTCTTCCCACTGTTCGGCCTCGAGATATACGCTCTCCAGGTGCTCGAACGCCGGGCCGTGAAGTGGGTCCGCCTCGAGAATGCGCTGGAAGGTCCCCACGGCGCCCTCGGGATTGTCGAGCTGTTCAACCCAGATCTCCGTCACGGCGACGAGTTGCGCAACCTTCTCTTCCTGGGTCGGCAGCAACTGAGCGCGCTTCTCCATGACGTCAATTGCCTCTTCCCACATCGCCTCGGCCTTGTAGACCGACTCCAGTCGGTCGAGCACTTCCGCGTTTGCCGGGTCGAGCATGGTGGCGTTGCGATAGCTCTCGATCGCGTCGACAGGCTGTTCCAACTCGTCCGCGTAGACGTTGCCGAGTCGGAGGTACGCGGTCACCAAGTCCGAGTCATCCAGGGTTGCCGCACCGGTGTCGATGATCCGATGGAGGACATCCGCTTGTTCGCGCGAATTGCCTGCCGCCCGGTGGATCTCGGCCATGTTGAAGAGCGCGTGGACGTTGACCGGGTCGAGGTCGAGGACGCGTTCCCAGTTCTCGACTGCGTTTCGCTCTCGGTCGAGCTTGTCGTACCAAATTCGCGCCAAGTCGGCGTAGATCTGAATGCGAACCTGGTCGTCGTGAACCGCAGCCGCCTCACGCTCCAGAACATCGACCAGCTCTCGCCAGTTCCCCTGGGTCGAGTAGATGTCCCCGAGCGCGTTGAGCGCCTCCGGGTCTTCGCCTCGAAGATCGAGGACTCGCTTCCACAGGCCCAACGCCCGCTCGGGATCGAGCAGTCGGTCAGAGGCGAGGCGAGCCATTCTCGCGAGCACCTGGCCACGTTGAGAATCACCCATCACCATGTGGAGCTCCTGCTCCATGGCGCCGAACAACTCCGGCCATCGTTCGAGTCTTAGGTAGACACCCTGAAGCGCCCGTGCAGCATCGACGTGGTCCGAGTCGTGCTCGGCCAGAAGTCGCTGGTAGAGGTCGACTGCGGCTTCTGGCTGACCGAGTTGATTCTCGAGCAACTGCCCGAGACGGAAGTGAAGCTCGGTCAGTTTCTGTTCGTCCGACGTCGCCGTGAGTCGCTTGCGAAGGACTTGGGCAAGCGCCTCATGCGCGCCGTGCTCACTATAGATGCGGTCGAGCGCCTGCAGCGCATCGTCATCGCCCTCATCGACGCCGAGCACGAAGCGATACGTCTCCTCGGCACGTTCGATGTCGTGGAGCTCTTCCTCGTATAGGCGCGCTAGACGCCGACCTAGCTCGACTTTGTTGAGCGCATCCGGGGTCGTCGCGATCCCGTCCGCATACGTCATCGCCAAATCGCTCCAGCCATCGACTATGCGCGAAAGACGTTCGGCTTCGCTCAGCGAATGATCGTGACTGGGATCCTCGAGCAGCGCTTTTTGCATCCATGCAAAGGCTCGCTGATGGTCGGTCGCCTTCTCCTCGGCCAACTCGGCCAGGCGATGCATCATCGTGACCCGCTCGTACGGATCCTGCTGATGTTGGATCTGCACCTCTTGGACGCTGAGGAGTCGGTCCCAGTCGCCCTGAATGCGATAGAGCGGCTCGAGCACTTCCCCGATCTGCAACGGTTCGACGCCATCGGAGAACATGCCCTCGAGCGCGGAGACCGCGGGAGCGAACTCGGGTGCCGCAGCGAGAATCTCGCGGTATTGCTCGATGGCAGAATCGAATCGGCCGAGTTGATTCTGATAGATTTGGCCCGTGCGGAACTGCAGGTTCAGAATCTCGTCCGGGGTCGAGGCGATCGCGACCTCTTTCTTCAGGATCTCGGCGAGGTCATCCCACCGCTCACTCGACTCGTAGAGCCGGTCCAACGCTTCGATCGCCCGGGAGTTGACCGGGTCTGCTTCAACCACACGTCGGTAGTTCGCGATGGCCGCGCTCGAGTCGTCGAGCTGCACTTCGAAGATCATCGCAGACCGAAGGGCCAGGTCGGCCACGACGTCTTGCGAGTCCTCGCCGTGCTTTTCGATCTGGCTTGCGTAGAGCGTGGTGACCTCGTCCCAGCGCTGCGTCTGCTCGGCCAAACTCTCAAGTGAGTTCAAGTTTTGTTCGTCAACCGGCTGAAGTTCCAGGGCTCGTGCGTAGGCCGAAAACGCGCGATCGGGGTCGCCGAGGTCGCGTTCGTACAGGCCGGCGAGCTCGTGGAGCATGCGGACCTTCTGGTCGTAATCGTCGATGTGGCGGATTTCCGCTTCGCGAAGGCTCGCGAGCTGTTCGAAGTTGCCGTCCGACTCGTACACCGTTTGAAGGACACCAGCTGCGGCCATTGGTTCCACGCCTTGGTTCGTCATGGCGGAGAGCGCGTCGAGCGTGGGTTGATGGTGCGGCGCCTGGGTAAGGATGTCGCGGTAGATGTCGATGGCATGTGTCGGCTCGTCGAGACGTTCCCGCCACAGATCGGCGATCTGAAAGCGAAGCGACACTTCCTCCTCCGGCGATTGCGCAAGCTCTGCCTTCCGCTCGAGAATGCCCATCAGCTCGTGCCAATGCGAGCCCGCTCGGTAGAGGGCTTCTAGGCGCCCGAGGGCACCGCCGTCGTCCGGGTCGATCTCGAGCACCCGTCCGTAGGTATCGGTGGCGCGTTGAGCGTCCTCGAGGTCTTGCTCGTAGACATAGCCCACCTGCATCAGGAGATCTTTCTTCTCGTCGAAGTTGCTGACCAGATCGCTCTTGCGCATGTAGGTCTCGAGCAACGGCTCGAACTTCCGTCCGCGACGGTACAAGTCGATCAGCTTGTCGATCGCCTCGATGTCGCTGGGCTCTAGCTCGAGCACCCGCTTGTACACGTCGACGGCGTCGTCGGGACGCTCGAGGATGTCCTCATAGAGTGCGGCGCCCTTGAAGAGCTGAGATTTCTGCTCCTCCGGATCGCCCACCATGTCGGCCTTGCGAAGATAGAGCGCCGCCAAGTCGTTGTAGCGCTCCGCTTGCTGGTAGAGTCGCTCGAGGGCATTGGCAGCGCCTTGATGAGTATCGTTTAGCCGAAGCGCGTCCTGATAGTGTGCGATCGCCTTGTCGAAGTTCCCGAGATCGGTTTCGTGTAGCTCCGCCACCTTGAGGTGCACCTCGATGGCGAAGTCGGGATCATCGATGCCCTCTATCAGACCCTCGTAAACATCAACCAGGCTTTCGATCTCCCCAGTCGCATGCGCAAGGCGTTGGAGACTCTGCGAGCTGACGCTGTTTGATGGGTCGGCCTTGAAGGCCCGCATGTACGTCTCGAAAGCGCCGCGTGGGTCACTGAGCGAGTGCTCCTGGACATCGGCGATCCGATGAAGCAGCTCCACAGTGCGCTCGGATGTGTCCGCATGCTGCGCTTGAATCTCCAAGACTTGAACCACTTTCGAAAACGACTGCGAGTCTCGGTAGATCGGCTCCAGGAACTCTGCGACGCGGGCCTGGTGATCCCTCGATTCGAGCAGGCGCTCCATCGATTCGAGTGCGGTCTGATTGAATGGCTCCCTGCCGAGCACATCGCGATAGATCTCGATCGCTTCCTCGATCGCCTCCAACCGATGCTCGCGAAGGTCAGCGAGCCTGAGCATGAGCGGGATCTGTGCCTCGGGCGTCTCGGCCAGCGGAAGCTGTCGTTCGATGTTCTCGGCCAGGTCGCCCCACTTCTCGCGACTCTCCAGTAGCTGGTCGAGCGCGCCGAGCGCCGCCGGGTTATGCGGGTCGATCTCGAGGATCTCGTGCTCGATCGCAATCGCCTCATCGGGGTCGTTGAGCTGGTCCCGCTGCACGGCGGCCATCTCCGCCAGCACGGCTACCCTCTCGTCCGGATCGGTCGTCGCCTGCGCGCGATTTCGAAGCACCGAATGGAGCTCCTGCCATCGGTTGTCGCGGCGGAACAGGGACTCCAACGCGCCCAACGCGGTCGGGTCGCCCGGGACGGCCTCCAGAAGGCTCTGGTAGGCAGTGGTGGCCGCCTCCATGTCCTGCAGCTGGGTGTCATAGATGTCTGCAGCCTTGAGCCAAAGCGCGCGCGCAGACTCGGTCGAGCTGGTGCCGCGGGCCAGCTCCGACAGGATCCCCGCGAGTTCGGGGAACTTGTTTCGCTCTGCGGCGTTCAGCTCGAGTCGCTCTTGAATCGCGTGATTGGACGGCATCGCATCGAGCGCCTCCCCGAGTACGCGGAAGCTCCGGTCATGGTCTTCGAGCTGGTACTCGTACAGATCCGCGATTCGGGTGAGAAGCTGAACTCGCTGCTCGGAATCCACCGCGACTCGATTTCGCGCCCTCAGGGCTCCGATGAGCGAGGACCAGTTACTCGTGGTCTCGTAGAGCGGCTCGAGGATCTGGGCTGCATCGTCTGCAACGTCGTCGTCATCGAGCAACGCCTCGAGGCCCTCTTTGGCCCCGTCGTGCTCCGACATCAACATCAGTGTCTCGCGAAACAGGTCGACCGCGCGCCTCTTATCGCCGAGGCGCTCACCGCAGAGGCGGCCCAATCGGAACTTCAGCGCTGCAAGCTCTTCCTGTGACTCCGGAGCGGTTTCGAGGCGACGCTCGAGGAGTTGTGCGAGGTCGTCCCAGCGCCCCTTGGCATCGTATAGTCCATCGAGGGCCCGCACGACTTCTTCGTCTGCCACCCCGTGCTCTTCGATGATGCGCTCATACGCCGCAATTGCGTCGTCTGGACGCTCAAGCCCCTCGTGCAAGAGCGCCGCCTGACGGATCGAAATCTTGAGCCGTCGTTCGGGCTCGGTTTCGATGTCGAGTTGTCGTTTGTAGATGTCTGAGAGATCGGTGAACCGTTCGGTCTTGAAATACAGGTCAGCCAGCCCCTCCAGCACGCGCTCGTTGTTGCTATCGAGCATGTAGACCGTCTCGTACTGATCGATCGCCTCACCGTAGCGTTCCAGGCGATTGAGGGTTTGGCCGTAGCTCACCCGAACCGGAATCGCTTCATGGTCGTCGGCCGCTTGCTGGAGGGCGGACTCGTATCCATCGACGAGCTGGTCCCAGCCATCGGTTTCTTCGGCGACACGCTCCGCATCGATCCGCGCGTCCTCGAGTGACGGAATGAGATGGAACGCCTCGATGTACTTCTCGAAGGCCTCCTGGGGCTCCCGGAGACGTTCCTCGAAGATCAGGCCGATCTGCCGCAGTAGATCGACGCGCTTTTCTTTCTTACGAGTGCGCTTGAGTCGGATTTCGAGAACGGATACGAGCTTGCGCGCATCACGAGCGTTCTCATAGATGGGCGTCAGTGCTTCGGCGGCCCGAAGATTGGTTGGATCGATGCCGAGGATCTTCTCGTATTCCCGCGCCGCACGCTCCGGCTTCTCTTTCTTGGACTCCCACAGTCGGGCGGCACGAAAAAGCAAAGCGAGCTTGTCCTCCTCGGACGCATCGGTCGAGTCGGCCTGCCGCTCCAGAATTCGAATCAGCTCGTCCCATCGTTCGTTGGCCGCGTAGAACTGCTCCAGATCGTCCCAAGCGCCCAGGGCGACATACCGCCGCTTCAGCTGTTCCTGTGCCCGGCGATCGTCGGGGTCGAGGTCCAGAAGCTGTTTGAACGCTCGGATGGCGCCCTGGTCGTCGCCGACCTTGTCCGCATAGATCATGCCCAGCTTCTGAAGCTGTTGCTTCATGTGCTGCGAATCGGTGCTGCTCTGGATGAGCTTCTCGAGCACCTTTGCGAGCGGTTCCCATTCGCGTGACCGTTCGTAGAGTTGCGTGAGGTGTTCGAGCGCGTTTGGATTGTCGGGATCCTCGTCCAGGACCTTTTGCCAGAGCTCAATGCAGATCGCAGGTTTGCGAAGGCGCTGCGTCGCAAGCTCCGCCATCTCCGCGTAGTGAAGAAGCCTGTCGTCCTCTGGAAGCAACTCCACTTCTCGCTGCATGGTCCGGACGAGTTTCTCCCAATCGCGACGCTTCTCGTAAATCTGTTTGAGCTGGACGATCGCTTCTTGATCGCGAGGTGCGTACTCGAGCAATCGCTCGAAGCATTTGATCGCCTCGGCCTGGTTGCTCGAGCGTTCCAAGTAAAGGGACGCGGCTTGGCGAAGGAGCGCTACCTTCTCCTCGGGGTCGACGACGATGTCGACCTTCTTGAGGATGGAGCGGATCATGTCCGACCAACGCTTCTGCGACTCGAACTTGGCGATCGCCTCGTCTAGCTCGCCAAGCTTTTTGAGGTCCGCCTTCGTTAGCTCGCGAGGCTCTTCTTGCTGCCCTTCCTCAGCCTCGCCCCCCGTCGTTTCGTCAGCCTCGTCGTAGTCCGCCATCTTCCTCCACCCCTTAGGGTTCGATTGCCTCCGCCGTAGTCACCGCGGTGAGCTCCGCGACCCGATCGCGAGCAGCTTTCAAGTAGTGCTCGGGCGCATCGGAGCCCGCCAGCGTCAAGTATTTCTTCAAGTAGCGTTGGGCCTCTTCGGCGTTAGCCGCGAGCGAATAGGTCCAACCGAGTGAGAACAGGGCATCGGACATGCCGGGGATGATTCCGAGCGCCAGCTGGAACTGGGCGATCGCATCGTCGTACTTGCCCTCTTGCTGATACACGGTGCCGAGAAGGTGGTGAATGTTGGCCTCTTCCTCGGTACCGGGAAGCGCCACCTCGAGTGCTGACCGAAGCACTTGGCCGGCCTTGGCGGGGTAGCGCAGGTCCGCGTAAAGCCGCCCCAACGACGAGTAGGCCGGTAGGAAGCGTGGCCCTTTCTTGATCGAGTCGGTGTAGTGATAGAGGGCTGCCTGCTGATCCTCCAGCTCTTCGGAGACCCGTCCGAGTCGATAGTGTGCCTTGAACAGCGACGGGTCGAGCTCGATGGCCTTGGTGAGCGACGCTTGTGCGCCCCTCCAGTCTTTCAGCTCCATCAAGACAGTGCCGAGCTTTTCGTGATAGCCCGCTGCCTCCGGCTTGGCCGCGACCGCGCCTTGAAGCGCTTCCTTCGCGGCCGAGAACTCTCGGGTCTCCATGTTGACGATCGCCAGGTTGAAGAACGCCTGGTCGTTGGTGGGATCCAAGGCTGTTGCGCGCTCGAGCTCTTTGATGGCGTCGACGTAGCGGCGCATCTGTGCGTACTCGACACCCGCGTTCATGTGGTTCATCGATTCCACGCGCTCGCGCGAGCAGTTCCATCCCATCAGGAGGAAACCAACCGTCAATAGTCCTAAGAACCAGCCTGCCCTCATCGAATTGTCCTTCCGATCCGACCTGTTATTGCCCCGCCGCATCCAGCAGGAATGGATAGTTGACCACGACGATGCCCCCACCTTCCGGCGCAGGGAAAGTCCAGCGACGCACGGCGCGCGTGATGCAGCTCTCGACCGCTTGGTTGCGCAAGCTGGAATCCGAGACCACCGCAGACTGCACCGAACCGGTAGGCGAAATCACGAACTTGGTCGTCACTCGTCCCTGGAGGTCAGGGCGTGCGTTGAGTTGTTGCTCGTAGCAGAACTTCACCTCGTTCAGATGGCGTCGTACTACGCGCCGAATGACTTCCTTGGACAGCGCGCCAAACACGTTGGCTCCACCGCCGCGCACCTTGGGGACGCGAGCCGAGCGGCCGCCGAGACGACCCACACCGCGACCGTAGCCACCCTGACCGTCACCCTTGCCGCCACCGCGACCGATCGTGCCGAAGTTGCCTAGGCCGATTGTGCCCTGTCCCGTTCCACCGCCACCGCGGCCGGTGCCCCGGAGCCCAAGCCCGCCGAAACCGAAGTTCTGTCCGATATCGGTTCCGGTCATCGCGCCGAGCGCACTCATCGGGTCGGTGCCCAGCGCGTAGTCGGCACCGTACGGCGAAGTGGGTGCATTGAACGAGCCCTGCATGCCAGCGAGCGTGCCGAGAATACCTGCCGTCGCGGCTTCGGCTTCCGCTTGCTCGCGCGCCATGACGGGATCTGGATTGTCCTTGGGACCTTTGATGCCGTACTTGTTACGCGTCTTCTCCGACTTCTCATCGCCCATCTGACCTTCTTCGCCATCATGACGTGTGCCAGTGCCTCCGCCGGATTCGCCGGTGCCACTGAGCCAGTCAGGAGTCTCGGGTTCAAACGCCTCTGGCTCCATCAGGAACTGCACGAGCCTCGAATCGGTGTCCAGCAAGTCGCCGGAAAGACCGCGAGGACGCGGCGGTGCGAAGTAAAACATCACGAGCACCAAGCTCGCCAAGAGTCCCGCCGCCGCGACATACGCGAGCGGTCGGAGATCGAACCTATTGGCGCCTGCGATTTTCTTGCCCGCCTTCACATCCTTCACCACGAAGGTGAAGTCCTTGTGCCGAACGCGCGCGCTGGCGCCCTCGGGAAGCGCGATTTCCATCGCATTGCGTAGCTCGGAGCTCGATTTCAGCTCGCCCTCCGCCTTGAGCAGATCGAACGAGCGACTGTACCCCGCGATCGTGGCCTCCCCCGTGGCGCCTTCGGGAACGATGGCTGCAACGCCAGCACCACGCGCAACGCAGACCGGCAACCGAGATGCTCCGAGACCGTCGCTGCCGATCACGTAATCGACGGGCGCATCTTCGCTCGGCTCGCCGACGTAATAGTCCCGCGGCGGCGAGAGATGGTCGATACGCAACACGTTGCGATCGCCCCAGAGCACTGTGATCTCCACCGCACGATCGGCCGTCTCGATTTCGTGCGAAGCGACAGGAGGCCCCTTGGCCTGCATCGCGTAGTACTCGTTGTCGTCCGCGGACGATGCCGAAAATGGATCTGGGCCCGCCGCCGCTTCTGCCTGGAAAGGATTGAACTCGCCCTTCGGCGTTTCGACACCGGAAGAGTCTGCGTCGGGCTCGGGCGCGGCCTCACCCGCTACGGCACCGGCCGTACTGCTCATCTCGACTTTGACCAGGAACTTGCCGATGTTCAGCTGGTCGCCGTCCTTCAGCTGCGCCTTGTTGATCTTCTCACCGTTGACCCGAGTGCCGGAGGCTGACCCGAGGTCGATGATGTAGACATCGCCGCCCTCGGTCATCTCGATGACGGCATGCATTCTCGAGACATCGTCGTCGTCGAGGAACAGATGGCTAGACTGGAGGCGACCGATCTTGATGATGTCCTGCGTAAAGGTTTCTGTCCGCACCAACTCGTCCCCGCTGTAGACGGAAAAAGTGATTGGACTCATGATTGGGCCTTGACTGGCTGCTTGCTGGGACATGGGATTACAGGTCCTCCACTGATTTCAGCATTTCGGGGACGAAGTGCTCACGAATACGGATGAGCGATGTTCGACGGCCTCGCCGTCGGACGACAAGCTGCTCCCCGTCCGGGCGAACCAAGTCGCCTGAGACGAGCTCATCGTCGAAGTCGTATCGGGTCTCCGCGGCCGGGCCGTCTTGCGCCACCGCGGGCGTTGTGACCAACGCGAGGCCCAGCACAAACGCCAAGCCAACCCCCTTAACCAGTGATCTGGTATCCACTTTCAGTTCCCGTTGAGTCCACATCATATCGTTCCCTCGAGGTCCCCACCACTCCATCAGCCAGCCGCCTTCAAAGCGGCAACCGCGTTATCGATGTTCTGTAGGCGTCCAGGCCGGCATTTGGTCCTGCTGCGACCGCTCTTGCTCTTCGTGCTGGCGCAGCGATTGCTGACGGACTTCACTGCGGGCGCGTACTGCGCGCTTCGGCCCGCTTTCCGGAGAAACTCCTGGAAGTAACCCTTGGCCCGCTCCAGATCGGGGATGGATCCCGACATGTAGTCTTGATAGAGGATACCTAGGTTGAAGTAGGATTCCGGACGCGACCCATCGAGTTTCTTGGCGCGTTCATATTGGGCCTGGGCCTCGGAGAAACGCTCGAGGCCTCTGAGTGCCGTGCCTAGGCCGATGATGGCCTCGTAGCTGTTGGGTCGGAGCTTGGTCGCACGCTCGAACGCTTTTCGGCCGTCTTCATAGCCACGGAACGAAATCGTCGTCTGACCGAAGTTCATCTGTGCCTCGAAGAACGACGAGTCCAAACTGATCGCTTTCTCGAAGAACCGAAGCGCTTCGATCACGTCACCCTTGGTGATCTTGATCAGACCCCACGTGTTGTAGATGGGCGCGTAGGAGCCATCGATGAGTTGCGCCTGCCGGCACACGACCTCGGCCAGATCCAGCTCGGCCCCGCTCTTCGTGCGGCGACCACGCTCCCAATGCAGGAGTGCCATCTGGTTGAATGCGGGCAGGTAATCCGAATCGATCGCGAGCGCCCGGCGCAGATTCTTCAAGGCCTCGGCCTCTTGCTTGACGCCTTCGGAACGCTGGATGATCGCAAGATTGGTGTACCCCTCGGTACACTGCGGGTCGTCGCGAAGCGCGCGTTCAAACTCGGATCGCGCCTGGCTCACTTTGCCGGCTTCCATGTCCATCACGGCCAGACCCACCCGCGGACCGCAGAGCTTGGGATTGGCCTTGAGCGCGCGCTGGTAGTGCTTTCTCGCGTCGGACTGGTTCCCGCAGCGAGCACGAGCAAGTCCCGCCATGTAGTAGGCTTCCGCTAGGCCGCCCCTCTGGGAGCTCGCCGCGCTGTCGAACGCACTGCTCACCGAGCTACACGCCGCATCGGTCCAACCGGCTTTCTCGGCCTTCTCGAAGTCGTCGAGCGCGTCTTCCCAGCGGGCGTGCGCCTTCTTGGTCACCGCGGCACCTTCCGCCGTCCGGATCACGTCACCGCCTTCCGTTCGAGCGGCGTCGCTTGGAACTGCGCTCGGATCGGAAGTTGCGCCCGCACCACCGCAACCAGCGATGGCAAGAATCAGTATGGATATGTAACCCCTCACGACTCGCCTCCCCCCTGAACGGTCGTTGCCGCGGTGGTTGTGCCAAGGTCCACCGCCCGCGGATCGCCAACGGTGCTCTTCACGTGGTCTGCGCCGCCCCGAAGTTCTGCGGCGACCGGATAATCCCGCGGGTTGAGTCGATTGAGCTCCTGTTCACAGGAGCGCGACCATTTGTTGAACCACCTCACGTTGGTGGCCGTCTTCACGCAGAACTCGAACTTGCTGATCGCCTGCTTCTGCAACGGCTCCGACTGCTCATCGAGCGCGCCAACGTAGATATCGTAGAGCTGCGCGTCTTTCTCGATTTCGCGCGGAATGGGCGCATCCCGAAACTCGTCGACGAAGCTACGGTACATCTCGCCGACGCGGGACGCCGCCGCGATCTGCCAGGGCGCGGACTCCATCTTGACGCCGTTGGCGAGCTGGGCGTTCATCGCCGCGACCTTGTTGTACTGACCTTCAGCCGATTTCAACGCCGAGGCCTTCTTGCCGACCCAGCGTTTGAAGTCGCCCTTTGCCCACTTGTTCACACTCGCCATGCTTCGCCCACCACGATAACGAGGGAACGAAACCGCCTTGAACGATTCGAAGGAGTATTCCGAAAGATAGAACTGCGACGCCGCCGCACCGTCGAGCGCTTCGCGCAGGAATCGCATTTGGTCTGCCTTGGAGACGCCCTTGACCCGCTGGATCCTCTTGGGGGCTCCCGTCCTCCAACTCTTCACCGCGGCGGTGAAGTACCTCTTGGCGTCCTTACGCCTGTTGAGTTTCCAATAGGCCTCGCCGATCGCCTTATTCGCAAGAATCACCTGGTGCGGCAGCGCGGACCGCTTGTAGTTCGTCAGGTAGCGTTTGTAATGGGAGATGACTTGGTCCCATCGGCCCTGTCGCTCGTAGACCGAGCCGACCGAGAAGACCACCTGTGAGGTCTTCTGTGGAAGCCGCCTCCCGTAGTTCTTGGCAAAGAGATTCGCGTCATCCAATGCCCTCTTGTCGTCGGCGAGGCCGAGACGGAAGAACACTGCGTTCTCCAGGGCATCGATCGAGTTCGTGCACGTGCCGGCATCCTTTTCCTGCTTCGTGCACTTCTTTCCGTCTTCGCCGGGGAACTTGCGCGAGAAGTCCTCGTAGTAGTTGGCGGCCTGCTCGTAGTAGGCGAGCGCGTGGTAGTTCGCGCCGATGAGATACACGGCGCGCTTGGACCATTCGCTCCCAGGATGCTTCTCGATCAATACCTTTCGGACCTGGATCGCGCGCCCGAGGAGACGTGCGGCCTCGAAGTTGATCGCCGCGTTGTAGAGCACTTCGTCCATCTCTCCGCAGTCCGGGTTGCGACGGTAGATGCGAACGTAAGTCGAGGCGGCTTTCTTGAAATCACCCTTCTTCTCGTAAATCTCGGCTTGCTTTCGGCGTGTCTGGCACTGCAGCGTCGAGAGCGTGCCGCAAAGGTCGGGATGGTCTGCGGCTGTCTGAGGATTGCCACAGAAAGCGTCCGCCATCGGGTCGATCGACCCGGCGAGCTCGGTCACGCAGGCCTGTCGCGGGGGCTCCACCTGGGTCCCGAGGATATTGAGGCAGTCGAGGTATAGATTGGCCGCGTACTCTGAGAACTCGCTGTCCTTGTGGTTGAAAGCGATGTCTTTGAAGAGTACCGCCGCTTCATCGAGGCGGTTCGACTCGTAGTAGATGCGTGCCCGCCGGTACTTGATTTGAACGAGCTCGTCGCTCTCCTCGACGTAACACATGTAGCGCGAAAATGCGTTGAGCATCCCCTTCTCCAGAGTGGTGAACTCGCGGGATGCAAACTGGCTCGTCTTCTTCTTTTGAGCGTCGGTCTTACTCGTCCAAGTCGAACGCTCGCGCGGGCGATACTGTTGCTTGTACAGGTTGTTGTAGCAGAGCACCGCGGCGTAAGCGGCGTCGCTCGTGAACTCCCCTTGCGGATCGACCTCGACCACTTTGTCAAAGGCGGGTCCGCACTGGCCCCAGTCGTCCGCTTTCCAAAGAAGCTCGGCGTAGTAGTACGAGATCTTGTACTTGCTCGGCCAGTCTTCCTTGCGGATCGCGGGGAACTCCATCTGCTCCATGTCTGGAAACTCTTTGAGCAGTGTCCGGTACAGGACCGAAGCGGCCGTCATGGTGGACTTGTTGCGCGTTCCGGGTTGCTTGGCGGTACCGACTGCCTCGCGGTGCCAGTTCGTGGCAAGCCACAGCAAGGCGCTCGCGCTCTCGGTTTTGCATTCCTGCACCAACTCGGCAGGACGCTTGCCCGTGCTGAACTTGCGATTGATGTCGACCAAGCGCTTGAGCTCGACGAGCTGACTCTTCTTCGGCTTCGAGGAGATGACCGCGTTGGTCACTTTGCTCTGCCACCTGCAGAGCTTGTTGTTCGCCGGCGAGTCGGCCATCAGCTTGTGATAGACGGTGATCGTCTGCGGCCACTGGCCGGTGTCGTAGTAGAGCTCAGCGAGGTTCTCGAGCATCTCGTGAGCCTCGGCGTTGTTCTTCGCGAACCTGCGGAAGAAATCCAGGGCGCGAGACGGCTTGCCGACGCGAGAGTACGGGAGCACGAGCTCCTTCTTGGCTTGCTTGGCCAGGTTCTTGGCGTCGACGGCGCGCGGATTCTTGCGTGCGAACTCGAGGACATCGACGAACGCCTGCAGTGCGGCCTGATAGCGCTCGCGGTTGTACTCGACCCAAGCCATTTTGTAGAGGGCGTAGCCGTAAACCGAGTTTCGTTTTGGCGGGAACTTCAGCACTCGCCGATAGAACTGCGCGGCCGAGGCCATGTCGCTCTCGGCAAAATAGAATTCGGCGAACGAAAGGTAAGCGTGAGGAATGAAGCGGCTCCTCGGGAACTCCTTGATGAGCCTCCGATAGACCGTGCGCGCTTGATCGTGGCGTTTCATCTCACCGAGTCCGAAGGCCAGCGAGAAGAGCACCTCGTCCATCCGGTCGAAGTCTGGATGGTCGCGAACGAGCGTCGCGTAGGTCCGAATCGTCTCCTCGCGAGTCCTGTCGAGGTTCTTCTCGGCCTGGCGCTGATCTTGGCGGGCTTTCTTGCACTTCGCCTGGTCTTTGTCACGCGTGCAGCCTTCCCAGATCGGGTCGTCGTAGGAACGCACCTGTGCGGTCTGCGCTTGCTGCATCTCGAACTGCGTCTCCGCCAAGCGCAACAGATAGTCCGGGCGACGCGGGTCGTCGTCGCTCGAGTTCCGCACCAGGCGTTGCAGGATGCCGATTTCGCGAGTCAGGAGCTGCTCGGTCCGCGCCTGCATCTTCTCGCGCCCCATCAGCGTGCTCATGTCGATCTTCAGCGATGGTCCAGTTGGGCCCCCATCGCTCTTCTTCTTCTGCGGCGTTGCTTCGTTCAGGCGCGAGCGCGGAGCATTGCCTTGCTTCTTGACCTTGCCGCGCTTTGCTCCTGCCGGGCACTCCTCGAGAGCGGCTCGAGCGCTGTCCGGGATGCACATGCCGCCGGTGGAGGCCGTCGAGGCTACTTCCGCGCGTGCCGTTCCGAGCACGCTCACACAAGCGATGGCTACGAGACACGCTGAGTACCGGAGTCGCATCATCTCTACCTCCCGCACCGGTTGGTGACCTGCTGTCGATAGAAGCCCAGCTCATCGCGCCAGTACTCCCCATCGAAGGGCCAGAGTTGATGTTCTTCGTCCACTTTGACGTCGCCGCCCTTGGACTTCTTCGCCTCGGTCATTTGCTTCTGAAGCTCCTGCCCGATTTGACCACGCTTGTACGTCGCGATCTCGAGCTCGACCGTGTCGACCTGGTTGTTCAGGTTCTGAAGCTCGCGGATCAGGCGCTTGTACCGGCCGCGCGCGAGATCGCCGGCCTGGTCGACCGCGAATCCGCGAGAGAGTGCGATGTCTTCCAAGATCTGTGCCCCGACCGCCGACTGCTGAAACGCCGAAGGCGCTTCGCTCAGACGCTTTTCCTCTGCATCGAGCAGCGCGACGTACTCGAGGTGACGCAGCACGGTGCGGTCACCGAATGCGGTGGCGACGATTCCTCGCACCTGAGGTGTGAGCTCCGCCTCGTCCGCGCGGACCTTCTTCAAGAAGTCGAAGAACTGTTCGTTGTCTTTGTTCTGCGCGAGGATCTTGTCGAGCTCCCGCTTCACCGGATCGTACCGCTCGTGGAACTGCGACACGACCGCGTCCGCGTTGGCCGCTTGGCAGTTCACGAAGAACGTGACGGCCTTGAGCAGTAGCGCCTCGGGGTAATACGCATTGTCGAAGAAGGGCGAGTAGATCGCGTGCACGTTTCCGAGTGCACGTGCGTACTCATCCGCCAAGAAGAATGCCCACGACGACTCGAACAACGCATCGAGCCAGTACTCGCTCGATTGCTCGACCTTGTTCCACGCCTCGACCGACTGCCCCAGAAGCTTGCCTTCGAGGTTTCCGGCGCCGCGTTGGTTGGCGGCCGTGTAGTAAACCCGGCCTAGCGAGAGCCATGCCAGGTTGCGCATCCGATCTTCATCTTGGAGGCCTTTGATCTTGCCCGAATCAATCGCCTCGAGAATCGCGCGAAACGACGAAACCGCAGGTCGGGCCTTGCGCATGCGGATGTACGAAATGCCCTCGAAGAAACGAGCGTAAGGGTATTGCTTGGAACCGGCATCGACTTCCTTGAACAAGTCGATCGCGCCTTGGAAGTCCCCTTGCGAATAGAGGTTTCGTCCCATCAAGTACAGGAGCACGTTGTAGAGCCCGCTCGCTTGGGGCGTCTTGAACTCCTCGAGCGCTCCCACCCCGTACCGACCCACCTTTTCGATGATGCCCGCGGACTCAGGCAGCTGCGACACGAGTTGCGCGAGCCACGAGAGCGTATCGCCGAAGTACATGTGACTCGGGCCCTTCTCACTGATCTCGTCGAAGATGACGAGCGCCGACTGGTAATAGCGAAGCTTGTACAGCGACTTCCCGAGAAAGAACTGCGCGCGCTGCTTGTTGCCGCGCTTATCCCTCGTCTTGCCGTCGACAACGCGCTTGAGTTGAACGGCCGCTTCCTCGAACTGTTGCTGCTGATACAAACGCAACGCGTTGGCGAGTGCTTTGGACGGTTTGCCCAACTCTTTGGGCGCTGCCTGCTGCCCGGTCTCTTCCATCGTGAACGACATGTCTTGCGCAAATGCGCCGAGCGGTGACGCGATCAAAAACGTCGCGATCACAAACACGCTCAACCGATTATTCGGTCTCATCCTGCCCCCTTGGTCAGCCCATTCCGCCGCAACCCCCAAAAAACAAACGAAATCAATGCGTTGGAACCGACTTTGGTCCCATAATAGAAACCGGGAAAGACCGTTGTCAAGGTACAGCCACATTCCCAGAGGTACAGTGACGCTGAGCGTGGACTCATAACCACTGAACAAATCCTCGGAAGTTTGACATTGCCGAGTTCGCCCCAGTAGCTTTTGAAGGCGGTGTTCACAGTTACCCAGGAAAAAAGACCCCGGCGGGCGAAAAGGATTGGGTGAAAACTTTTGTTATGGCTAGACTGAGAAACACCGGGCTGGGTGGAATCACCATGAAAGCACTTAGTAGACCGATTTTTCCATTAGTTTCAGTTAGTTTCGTCGCTTGTTTCGCGCTGATCGCGGGCTGCTCTACATCGGCCGTCGGCGACCCATGCATTCCCGAGCAGATCCCGGCGGGAGGCTTCGACCCGTCGCAAACGCTGCTCGAGACCGGGTCCGTCCAGTGCGCAACTCGCGTGTGCATCGTCGATAAGCTGGCAGGAGATCCCACCGATATCTGCGGAATGCCCAATGCCAGCGAAACCTGTGTCCAAGAGAGCGAAGTCGAAGAAAAAGTCTTCTGCAGCTGTCGCTGCAACGCCCCGGCCGGCTCCAAGGTGCCCACCTGCGGTTGTCCCGCGGGGTTCGTCTGCGAAGAGATTCTCCAAACGGGCGGCGACGGACTGCGCGGCGACTACTGCGTCCGCGAACCGAGCGGCTCCTAACTCATTCGGCCGGCACCACCGGCGACAGCAACTCGCCCGCGAAGCGGAGAGCGCCGTTGCACGACTTCTCGAACGAAGCGGCTTTGAGATCCTCGGTCGCAATGTGAGGGTCGGTCGTTATGAGCTCGACATCATCGCTCGGTGCGGCGCGCTCATCATCATCTGCGAAGTCCGCGCCCGCAGCCGCGCCGACATCGCGCCCGCGGCCACCATCGACCAGAAGAAACTTCGCAAGCTCCGAGCCGGCGCCGCGCGCTGGATCGCCAGTCAGCGTCTCGGCAAAGTCGACGTGCGAATCGATGCGGCGGGAGTCGTTCTGTCAGCGGAGGGGTTCGACATCGAATACTACGAGAACGTTTCCTGCCCAGACCGGTGGGTGCGGTAAATCATTCCGACGCGTCACGTAACCGCGTCACCACTGCCTCGAGATCCTTCAAGGCCGCCTCGCTCGCGCCGGCAACTCGCGCAGCCTCGAGTGCCTTGCTCAGCTCGTCGACTACCTCCTGCTCTTTTCCCCGGACTGCCGCCAGCATGTCCGCGAACGCCTCGAAAAGATCCTGAAGCTCGTCGCCCTTGCGGATCCGCGTGCTGACCGTCCGCTTGCCAGCTGCGACCTCCTTGAACAGCACTCGCATACGATACGACGGGCCCACCACGCGATGTGTCACCACGATGCCCGTGAGTCCGAGCGCCAAAGCCATGATCGCTACGCCCAAAATGATCGCGATCACAACCTTCTTGTCTTCCGAACGAGCAAACGCCTCGAGGTCCGCGGCCGCCCCTGGATTGAGCTCCGGCTGCATCGCGATCGAGGCTGCTAGAGCCTCGGTTTGCCCGCGTGAGTAGTCGTACGCCACCGATCCCAACGCCGCCGCCACGACGACGGTGACCACGACCACCATGCCCGTGTACTTGAGCTGAAATCCGTTATCGAGCAGATAGTTTCTCAGTTTGCGTTTGCGTCCCATGTCGCACTCCCCCTAAATCAACGGCTTGCCTGCATCGCACCGGGCAGACGCCGCATCGTCCCCGTGATGGCACCCTCGATCGCGTCCTTTGCCCTCGTGCTCGGATCGCCTCCGGTCACCGTCGCCGCCCCCCGCAGCATCGCTCTCATCTCCCGGCCCGGATAGGACGAAAGAATCACGGACACCACGGCGCGGGTGCTAGCGCCGTTCTTGTCGAGTTGGGCGACCGAGCTCTGAATGATGAATCCCTTGAGTTTTCGTTTCTCGAGAACGCGCGAGACTTCGCTCGGGGACTCGCCCACAGTAGCCAGCTCGACGCCCTCCAGATCACTCACCTGCGCGGTCAGGAATCGCCGAACCGACTCCAATGCGCTGGCGCTCATTCCTTTGGCTTTGGAGCCGGGCTTGTCTACGGCGACGTAGTACTTCGCGTCAGGGCTACTGGACTCACCGTCCCGGAGCCGGCGCAGCGCCTCTTGGGCGGCGTCCCGGACCGATTCGACGCGATCCTTCGTTGCCCGCTCGAGCAGAACGACGCTCGACGCATCCCCGATTCTTCCCAATGATGAGATCGCCGCAATCCGCACCGCAGGGTGTTTGTCTTTGAGGGCACCGCCGAGCGCCTTTCGTACGCTCTTCGACGGTTCCAGTCGTCCGAGCGACAAAGCAGCCTGCGCGCGAACGCGAAACGCCTTCGACTTGCCGAGCAAACGCACGAGATAATCCGCCTTGGCATCCGCACGTGCGGACGGTGGCGACACGAGCGCCGTCGCCAGCCCCATGCCGATGACCAGCGGTAGCCATCGCGTACGTTGCAAAATGCCGTGCAAGTCCCCCCTCAGTGGTGCCCGTCCGCCTGCGACGACCCTTCATCCAGTATCACAGGGCAATGACCCTTCGTGCAATTGCGGTCCAGCGAGAGCCTCGACTATAGTCCGTGCCTTTGAAGCATGAATTGGCAAACCCTTACTGAGCTCGATCCTGCGCTTTACCCGGTTATTGCTGGAGCGGCGTTGTTGTTGGTGATCCTCGTGGTCGTGGTCGTGGTCCTGGCGCGAAAGCGCAAACCCGCTCCCAAAGAACCGGTCGAGAGCCTGGGTCCGCCCGGAACGGAACCGCCCGAGCCGCTCGAGTCGGATGCCATTCTCGCCGAGACCACCGCGGCGCGCGCGGCACCATCGGTTCCGCCGCCTCCGCCCGTCGGACCGGAGGCGTTTCGGCCTGGGCTTCGTTCGACGAGGGGCAACCTGGTCTCCCGGCTTGCTGGGGTGTTCCGCAAACACCCGACCTTCGACAGTTCGGTGCTCGACGAGATCGAGGAGGTGTTGATCACCGCCGATGTCGGGGTACACACTGCCGACAAGATCTTACAGGGGCTGCGTCAGCGAATCGATCGCGGCGACCTAGAGCGGGGCGACCAGGCGTGGGCAGCCATTCGCGCGGAAGCCGAAGAACTGTTCAACGGGTCGGCAGACCGACTGGTCTTGACCCAACGCCCCACGGTGATCCTCGTGGTCGGGGTCAATGGCGTGGGGAAGACCACGACGATCGGCAAGCTGGCGAGTCATCTTTCGCAACGGGACCAGTCCGTGCTCCTCGCGGCTGGCGATACCTTCCGTGCCGCTGCCGTCACGCAGTTGGAGGTCTGGGGTCGCCGCGTCGACTGCCAAGTGATCAAGGGCGCGGACAAGGCCGACCCGGGCTCGGTGATCTTCGATGCCGTCCAGGCAGCCAAGGAAGCAGACATCGACTGGGTGATCGCGGATACCGCGGGTCGTCTCCACACCAAGGTTCCCCTGATGGACGAGCTGAAGAAGGTCGGTCGGACCGTAGAAAAGGCGCTCGGGCGGCCGGCGGACCACGTGCTCTTGGTCCTCGACGCGACCACGGGCCAAAACGCAATTCAACAGGTGGAGCTTTTTAAGGATGCGCTACCGGTCAGCGGTATTGTACTAACGAAGCTGGACGGGACGGCCAAAGGGGGGGTAATTCTTGGCATCGTCGACCAACATCGACTGCCTGTGCAATTCGTGGGAATCGGGGAACGCGTCGAAGATCTCAAGCCTTTCGACGCATCCGCATTCCTCGAGGCCCTTTTCGAAGCGCCGAGCGACGCAGAACAGTCCGCAATTGCGGATAACTTCTCGTAGTTCCAAACCATTCTTCAACGGTTCGCCCGAAAAGCCGCACCGGATTTGGGGGTCTTCGATCCGCGATGCTATAGTCTTGTCGTCTCAACGGAAACGGGCACTTTATAGCGTGATTTCAGTGGCTTGTGGATAAGTTAGCAAAGTAATGAAAGAGAATTCCCACTGTCAGCGCATTTTTCTGGTCCTTACGATCGCCATCCTGAGCAGCGGAATTCACTCCGCTGCGCACGCGCAGATGGAGTTCTCGCTGGACGAGACCGAAGGCGAAGAAGGACTGATCGAGTCGCTCGCGAAGGAAGACCCGGACACGGCCGAAGAAGAGCGCGGTCCGGTCAAGGACGAGGCCGCTGAAGAGATCTATGCGATCCAACAAATCTACGCGCTCCGTTTGAAGCGCTTCGAGTTGGCTCCCACGGTCGCGTTCAACGTAAACGATCCGTTTCAGAGTCACCGCGGCCTTGGTCTCGCGTTCAACTATTGGTGGACGAACGTCCTTGCGGTCGGCGCGAACCTGATTTGGTACGACTTCTCGTTCCTGACCGGCGCTGAGTCCCGCTTGGTCGAGGACGTGCAGCGCTCCGCGCGTCTAGGCGTGCCGTTCAACGAGTGGCAGATGAATCTCAACGTGAACTTCACGTACGTGCCTTTCTACGGGAAGTTTCAAGCGTTCAACAAATTCATCTTTCAGTGGGATTCCTACATCGTGGGCGGTGTGGGTTTCATGCGAACCAAACCAATCCCCGTGTTCGATTCCGAGGTGCGCGAGTTCGATTGGGGGATGCGCGCCTCGTTCAACGTAGGGCTTGGCGTACGCGTCTTCGTGACGCGCTACCTCGCAATCCTGCTCGAGTTCCGGAACTACATGTTCCTCGAGCGTTTCGAAAACCGAAACGTTGAGACCGGCGAGGGCCGATTCGATAAATCGACCTGGCTCGAGGACGGGTCGACCTTCGTCAACAACGCGACGATCCAAGTTGGGCTCACGCTCTTCTTCCCAGTCAAGTTCCAGTACCGGAAACCGAAATGACGTTCCCAAGACACATAGTCGCGAAGAGGAGCGCCACACTGATGGCGGCGATGTTGGTCGCCTTGTTGGCATTCGGGTTCGCGGCTCCGCGCTCGACTCAGGCACAAGAGGTTCAGATCACCGGTCCCCTCGCGGGCGCACCGGCGGTTCACGATCTCCGCCTTTGGCGAAAGATGCGGCTTCAAGTTCAGCCATTCTTTGGTTTCATGTTGAGCCCCGAATTCTCACGGAGCCTGTTCCTCGGGGCGCAGACGAAGTTCAACTTCCTCGACTGGCTAGGCGTGGGTGCTTGGGGTGCTTGGAGCTTCGTCGAGACCACGACGAGCCTCACCGACGAGATCGCCGCAGAGGGCTCCACTGCCCCGGCCAACCGACTCAACCTTCCGACGAACGAGGGTTTCCCGAAGCAGATCGGCAAGCTCGACTGGATGGCGGGGATCGACGTCAATTTCATCCCGCTGCGCGGAAAGCTTTCGCTGTTCCAAAAGATCTTCGTCGATACCGACTTGCAGATTTTTGCAGGCGTGGCGTTCATCGGAGTGGAGGAGCGCGCAAACACCGTGGCCGGAGTCTGCGATTCCGCGACGCCGGACTGTCTCGCGACGCAAACCGCGCGTTCTTCGCGCGTTGCGATCGCCCCCTCCTTCGGTGTCGGGCTGAACGCTCACTTCGCGCGCTTCATGGGGATCTCGATTCAGTGGCGCGCCTTGCCCTTCAAGTGGAACACCGGAGGTTGGGATACGCGTGGCAACGGGAAGTTCCCCGACGGCGTGATCGACTCGAAAGATCGCACGCGGCAGTTCAACCAAATGCTGACGATCGGCTACGTCTTCTACTTCCCGCCGAAGATCAAAGTCCTGCCGTAGCTACTTCTTGCGTGGTTCACCCTTCTTGTTCACGACGTAGCCGTCCGGAACCTTGCCCGCGAGATCGGCTCCCTCATCGAAAGCCCATCCGCGCTGAATGAAACCCTCGATGAGGCGTACCCGGACCCGCACGCTTTCCTCTTCGAGAAAGGCGCCGAACAATTTGTCCTTCGCGGCGTTAGCGTCTTGCTGCGCGAGCACCGTGGACACCGCATGAAATCGCGTCGTCTCATTGGCATCTTCCACGAAGGGCAGCACGGCCTCCACGATGCGAGGGTCGCTTCGCTCTTGGAGACTCGCGAGCACGTCGATCTTCTTTTGCGGGTCCCGCTCGTACTCTGTATCCATTTGCGCGAGCAAGCCGAGAAGCGCATCCGTGACTGCGCTCTCCGTAGCGAGCTCTCTGAGCATCTTCAGTGGCCAACCGAGGGTGTCTGACGCCGCGAGGAACTCCTGAACGGGCTCCAGCGCAGCTTCGCCGGCGCGAATCACCCCTTGAAACGCGGCTTCCTTTTCCTCTTGATCGGTAATGCCCGGATCGACCCGAATCCCGAACCGGCCGATCAGCGCCCGAATCGCGTCGGGAGAGGCTTCGTTGCTCAGCGCTTGGATCGACTCCCAGCGGTCGACAGCTTGGGCGCGTTTGTTGGCCACGCGAGCCGCGTGTTTTTTGAGTGCCGCCTCTCCCGACTTACGACCGAACAACCACGCCATGCGCAAGGCGTAGGCCGAACGTCGCGCGAGCGCAACTACTTGAAGATGACCGGCGTGAGATTGACCTGTTGGCCTTCTCGCTCGACGCGAAAGCGAACCATGCGAGCACCGTGCCGTTTGATGAGGTGCGCGGCGTTGCCCTTGATGCGCTCGACGAAGCGTTCCTGCGGTATGCTCGAAACATCCTCGCCAATGGCCTGTTTGGCGGCGACGTACTCACCGTAGAGTCGGTTGAGGTACTGCCCTTCGGGTTCCGACCCTAGCCTCGCGTCTTCGGGTGAGTTGGCCAAAGGCGTGGGCTCCGGCGTTGCACCGCCTCCATTGGAGCTGACCGCTTCCCAGCCACCTGCGCTCGTCACCGCGCGGCCCTCTTCGTCCTCCTCGGCCACACCCATGAAGAGATTGATCAGCTGGTTGATTCGATATGCGAGCCCACCGAACTCCTGGCTTTCTACCTCGATGCGTACGTCGGTCCGCCCGTTGATCACGGCGAGGAGATCGTCCTCCATCTCGATGAGCGGGACCATCAGACTGTTGGCGACGATCAGGCCGTAGACGCCAACGCCGATCAACCCAACTAGCGTGAGCATCAGCAATATGTTGGCGGTCGATGCGAGCGCGGTGGCCTCGGTCTTGTTAGCCAACACGGCAAAGCCCGCTCGGAGCGATGAGACGTTGGGCAGACGCGCCGTGAGTCCGACGTAGTCCGTGCCACCGATGCGCGCTTTCCACGGCGGGACGCGGCTGCCAGCGAGTGCAGCTTGCGTCCCGGCGTCCAGTGGCGGCTGGTAAAGCATGCGTTGAAGCGATTCGCGCACAGGCGCGGCAGTGGAGCTGCTGTAGATACGTTCGTCGGTCAGGTACACGACATCCCTGCCCAGGACGCGCGCCTCAGCCTTGGCGAACGCGTTTGAGATGTCGTAGCCGACCAGAAGGCCACCTAGGATGCCGCCATCGGTGTTCCGTACCGCCGCGACCGCGATCTGAAGCAACTTGTTCTCGCGGGCCCAAACGTCGTAGCTCGGAACCCCGCTTTCGAGGACGCTTTTGACCGCAGGAACCTCGTTCAACAAGGGCTTGCCGAACATGCGGTTCGGGTCGGTGTCCCTTGCGACCACGGTGCCGGTTTCGTCGATGATGACGACGATATCCGGCCGCACCGTTCGACCGCGCGCCGGATCCTGAAACCAAGCCGAGATCGATTGCGCCGCCTCGAAGGCTCGGGTTCGGCGCTGTTGCTCACCCACGGCACTGAGCAGAGCTTGCCGCACGTCCGACGTACCCGCGCGATCGAGCGCCTGGGCGGCAAACTCAGTGCCTGCCAGCCGCCACGATCGTGACAAAAGCTCCGCATCATTGCTGATTCGATGGTTGATCTGGTCGGCGAGGCCGGAAGCGATCTGTCGCTTCACCACCCAGTAGCCGCCAGCACCGATGAGCAGCACCACGATCACGTGGCCTGCGATCATTTTCAGGCGCATCGCCTCTCCTCGACTCTTGCTCCTCCCATGCCCCCAGCCGTAATTCCCCCTGATCCCGGGAGCTAACCTGAAGTCGGCCTCCGATTATCACTGCGGTGTCGAGGGCGTCAAGCATTGGGTTCAGAAGGTGGGCGGTGTGGAGCCCACGGGGTATCCTCCGGCTTCCCCGGATGACCTCCAAGTGGACGATCCTGTGTGAAAGTCCGGAGCTCGCGCTCGATTTGCAGCGTGATTCCGATCGGATCGATCTGTCGATCGACTGCCCGACCTCGGATGCGCCTTGGCAGGAGGCGCTCGAGCACGTCGGTCGAGCTCGAACGGCGATCGCCGCTCATTCGCCGCCGACAGCGAACCAGCTCGTGGCCATCGCGGAGGCAAGCCGGGCAATAGGTCCGCTTCCAGTTGCGATCCTCGGTCCGGAACGAGTGCTCCGTTCACTCGCACACGACCTGGGAATCGTGGCGGTGGAAGATACGGGGCCCCTCGTCGCGGCCATCGCTCTGCTCGGACTCGAGCTCGAACGTCCCTGGGCCCCAACGACGAAGGAGCTCACGCCGACGGACGCTAAGCGGGTGGGACATGTCGTCAGTCACCGCACCGATGGAGCGCTGATCCGCGTGGACGATGGCCTGATCGGCCATGCCGACACAAAGAACCCAGCGCGGCCGCTTGGCATAGCGCGGGATGTCGCAGCCGCCCTCTATGCGCTTCGATGCGCGCAGGAGACGACACGTCCGCGGGTCCCCGTGGTGCAGGGTGTCGACAAACAGGCCGTGCTCGACGTGATCCTCGGGCCCGCGCGGGCGTTGTCGGACCCGGCGAGCAAGGCGGCGCTCGCACCCTACGACGTCCCGCTGCCCGTCGAAGAGCTATGCACCACGCCCTCTCGCGCGGCCGCCGAGGCAGCGCGAATCGGCTTCCCAGTCCGAGTCGCATTGGCCTCGCCCGATCTGCGCATTTGGGAACACCCCGACCTCACGACGGCCGATGTCTCCGGTGCGGCGGGGGTTCGGGAGGCGTACCGACAACTGATGGCGCTGGCGCAGACCCGTTCTTCGAACGCGCGTCTTCTCGGTGTCACCGTCAGCGCCGCGACGGCGCCGACTGCGCTTCTTCGCGTCCGGCTCGAGCCTTTGGACAGCGGGCTCGCCTTGACCGAGATCGGTTTCGCCGATGCCCATGGTGTGGCTTCCCACGATGCGACCCTCACGATTCTGCCGACAACCGTCCGCGGACTCGAGCGAGTACTCGCGCGCCTGGAAGGCAGCTCCTTGATTCTGCGAGGGAACGCCGCCGATCGAAAGCATGCGGTCAGCGCGATCGGCGACGTGCTACTCAGACTCGCCGCGTTCGTTCACGAGTGGCGCGCGCAAGTCGCCTCGGTCGAGGTCAATCCACTCGCGGTTCTGGTGGGCGGCGAGATCGAGGTCCGCGAGGCCTGCGTAACGGTCGGTGATGCGTTTACACGTTCGCTTCAAGTGAGCGGCTGAATCGAGCGTCATTCCAGCGCGGCGCGAAGAAAGCGTCCCGTGATCGATGTCTCGCACCGCACGATCTCCTCTGGCGTGCCCTGCATTACCAGTGCGCCACCCTCCGGGCCCGCGCCCGGACCGAGGTCTATGATGTGGTCGGCGTTCTTGATCACATCCATGTGATGCTCGATCACGATGACGGTATGGCCGCGCTCGACCAACCCGTGCAGAATGTCGACGAGCCGTTCCACATCGATGAAGTGAAGCCCGCGCGTGGGCTCGTCCAGGATGTACAGCGTCTTGCTCAGCTTCTCGGTTCCAAGGTCTCGCGCAAGCTTCAGACGCTGTGCCTCGCCCCCGCTCAGCGTGGTCGCACGCCGACCGAGTTGCAGATAGCCGAGCCCGACCGTCTGGAGAGCTTGTAGCCGGTTGCGGAGGTCTGGTACCGCCTCGAAGAACTCGAGCGCGGTCGACACATCGAAGTCCAACACGTCCGCGATGTTGGCGCCGCGATACCGAACGCTCAGCGTTTCCGGGTTATAGCGTTGGCCCTGACACACCTCGCAGGTGACCTCCGCGTCCGGGAGCAGATGCATTCGGAGCGTCTGCACGCCGTCGCCCGAGCACGCTTCGCATCTCCCACCCTTGACGTTGAAGCTGAAACGACCCGCCTTGTACCCCCTTGCTCGCGACTCGGGCAACGAGGCGAACAGCTTCCTCAGGGGATCGAATAGTCCAATGTAAGTGGCGGGCGTCGAGCGGGCGGAGCGACCAACCGGAGTCGCATCGACCACGGCGACGCGTTCGATCGAAGCAAGATCCTCGGCGGGAACCACGGCGCCGCGTGCTCGCTCGTCGCGGCCGAGAAACGCTCGCACTTCGGGCAGCAGCGTGTCGATCACGAGGGAGCTCTTGCCGCTCCCGCTAACTCCCGTAACGCAGTTCAGAGCGGAGGATTTGAGTTCGACCGAGAGACGCTTGAGGTTGTGGGTTTCGGCGTCGTTGACGCGAAGTCGACCTGCACCTCCACGTCGAGGCGACGGCACGTCGATCTTGCGCCGCCCGCTCAGGAAGTCGGCTGTCGGCGAGTCGGACAGCGTCTCGGGCGAGCCCTCGGCGACCACACGCCCACCCAACTCCCCGGCGCCCGGGCCCAGATCGATGAGGTGGTTCGCGGCCCGCATGATGTCGGGATCGTGCTCCACCACGATCAGCGTGTTCCCCCGATCACGTAGTCTGCCGAGCGTCGCGATCAACTGGGCGGTGTCCGCCGGATGCAGGCCGGCAGTAGGCTCGTCCAATACGTAAAGCACACCGCTCAGAGCGGCTCCGATCTGTGTTGCGAGCCGCGCCCGCTGGACCTCACCGCTCGAAAGCGTGCCTGAGGGCCGCGAGATCTGCAGATATCCGAGGCCCACCTCAGACAGAAACCGAAGTCGCTCCTTCATTGCGGCAATGAGCGGGCGGAGCGCCTCGGTACGCCGCAATCGGGGTGCTGTCTCGTCCAGCCAATCTTGAAGCTGACGCACGTCGAGGTTTGAAAGGTCGCCAATGCCTCGATCTTGCACCCGAACCGCGAGTGCTTCGGGACGAAGCCGGGTGCCCCGACAGCGGCCGCACGCCTCAGCCCTGCCGAGCTCGCCGAGCTCTGTTTCGAGCAGATCGAAAAGCTCCTCTTCCTTCTTCTTTCGGGCGAGCTCCGCTGCCTTCTTTGCAAGCGGCAAGGTGATACCGAGACCGTCGCACTCGGGGCACGCACCTTGGGGATCGTGGAAGGCAAAGGTGCGCGTGCTGAGCTCGGGCAGGGACACGTGTCCCTCCGGGCAATCAAACCGACTCGTGAAGAGCTGTTCGTCGCCTTGGGCCCGCGCGATGATCACCCTTCCCTCGCCCACCGACAGACCAAGCTCGACCGCTTCGGCGAGGCGTTGCCGTAGCCCCTCACGAATTGAGAGTCGATCGATGACGACGTCCACGTCGTGCGCATGGTCGGGATTCAGTGCCTTGGTCGACTCGAGCTCGGCGACCGAGCCGTCGATTCGAACCCGAGCGAATCCCTCGCTTCGCAAACGCTCGAATCTGCCGCCGAATCCGCTCTTCTCGCCCCGAGCCAAGGGCGCCAGAATCGAAAAGCGTGTTCCGCTCTGCATCTGCAGGACCTCGTCGACGATTCGCGAGGGGCTATGCGCTTGAATCACCCGGTCGCAGACCGGGCAGTGAGCGATTCCCTCGCTCGCAAACAGAACCCTCAGGTAATCGTAGACCTCCGTCATCGTTCCCACGGTCGAGCGGGGGTTTCGCACGGGGGCAAACTCACGGATGGCGATCGCCGGACGGAGACCTTCGATGAGGTCCACGTCGGGCTTGGCGAGCTCACTCAGCGCTCTCCGGGCACGGGTCCCCAGCGATTCGACGTAACGGCGATGCCCCTCTGCGTAGATGGTGTCGAACGCGAGCGTCGACTTCCCGCTTCCACTTGGCCCGGTGATCACCGTCAGACGATCGGGCGGAATCGTCACCGTAATGTTTCTCAGGTTGTGCTCGCGCGCCCCGTGGACGACGATCCCGTCGCTCATGGCGGGAGTGTAGCTGAGCCTCCCCTGCCGCAAGGCGCGACTGGCGCGCCCCCCGGGGGGCGTGTTACACCGTCGCGGTTTGGAGGCCCCATGAAGCGCATTCTTGTTTTTCTTGCGAGTTCCACCCTCATCGCGTGCGGCAGCAGCGGGGGCGGGAAAGGCGGCGCCTGCGAAGAGGTCGCAGGTAACGCGTGCGAAG
>CAJIBX010000235.1_pt1 | contig 53908 bp, 54 predicted proteins | sample 9199471 | NCBI WGS metagenome assembly CAJIBX01 (sample SAMEA7708317, study PRJEB35096) | sediment metagenome | biome: marine neritic benthic zone biome [ENVO:01000025]; feature: sediment [ENVO:00002007]; material: shallow marine sediment [ENVO:03000034] sea grass bed [ENVO_01000059] ...
AAATTTTCGCGCCAGAGACCACCAATGCGCTGATGGGAGCACTCCTCGTGCATGATTTGTATTGCGAGAGCTCCGTCGCGAATCCGGACACACCGCTCGCCAATCCGCTGGAGCTTTTCATGACGGGGGCCAATCACGGTGGACTTTGGCGGTCACCCCTGCAGATCCGCTCGGTGCTCGAAATCGCGGCGGTGCGTGGATCGCTGAGCAGAACAAGTGGCTCGCGACGCCGATCGGCGTCCCACCCCAAACTCCTGCGAGCACGATACGGTCGTCGCTAGATTCGACCGCGGCGGCGAGTTCGCCGAGCGACCATGACGCCGAGGAACGCTAGGAGCGCGAGGTGGCCGTGGACGTTCGAAGGGGCCACCGTGGATCTCACGGTACAACCGCTGGAAGTCGCATCGCCACTCGGCCCGCCGTCAGGACCGCCACCGCCGTCATCGCCACCGGTACCGCCGTCGTCGTCGCCACCACCATCGGTGCCGACGCCGCCGTCAGGACCGCTACCGCCATCGGGACCGCCACCTCCCTCGAGATCATCGGGATAGACCATAGGCACGTTGCCGAAGATGGCGAACGTATAGGTCTTGAACGTTCCGGGCGGACACGCGGGGTTGTGCCCGATGCTGGTTGCGATCGCGGTCAGGTCTTTGGCGACGAGCTGCGGATAGTGTCCGACGCACGAGCCCATCCACCCCGCGACGGCGCCGCGCGGATCGCTGCCTGAGGTGATCACTTCGCCTACGACGCGACCGGTTCCCGATGGCCAATGATAACCTTCGTCGGTCATGATCTGGTCGTAGCGCCGCCCTGCCCCATCGAAGTGTTCCATCACGCAGCGGCTCGCGTTGTCATCGGAACGGAGTTTCGCGATGTCGATCAAGCGGTCGTCGCACTCATACGTGTACAGGCCTCTTTCCAAACGCGCTATATTGATGAAGCGAATGATCTCGCGTTCGGCCTCCGAGAGACGTGCGCTCAAGCAGCTGGGCGGAAGAGGCTCGAAGCCTCGCGCTTGGTTGATGGCCAGGTATTCCGCTTCTTCAGCGGGGGTGAGGTAGAACGGACCGCTTTCACAGGCCGTTGGAAACTCGAGCTGGGCGGCCGCGACCTGAGGCGCAACCAGACCCGCAAGAGCGAACAACCCCCCTGTGACTGCCCAACGGAGACGGCCCATCAATAACAATCTTAACGGTCCCACTGCGGAAATCGAATTGTGGGACCGCCCACAAAAAGCGCGGCTATACTCCGCCCATGGCCCAAGAACCTAGGCGCTACCCCCGCGCTGACCGAGGCAACACAATGATGCGCACTCTCTTACGGTTCGGATTACCGGCAGCGTTAACCCTTTGCATGTTGGCCTCTTTTAACAACACCAGCGCCCAGCAGAGCAGACAAACGGTCGCTTTGGCCTCTTCCCCTTGGGCGCCCTTCACCGATGTACCGGACAAACCTCGATTCGCGATCGACCTGGTAGACGCGGCACTCGAACGCGCCGGGTACTCCGCAACGCATGCGAGTCTCGAAACTGGGACCGTCATCCCTGCGCTTCGCGTTGGGAAACATGACGGAGGATCAGCTCTGTGGAAGAACCGAAGCCGAGAGAAGTTCCTCCGGTACTCGCTTCCCTACCTTGAGAATCGGCTCATCCTGGTGGCTCGCAAAGGCACCGACGTCGATGTGGGCAAGTTCTCCGAGCTGAAAGGCAAGCGACTCGCGCTCGTCAAGGGGTGGGCCTACGGCGATGAGGTCCAAGCAAGGCGCGGACCCGAGCTCGTGATGGGAGCGAGTCTCCAAGAGAACTTGGACCGACTGCTCGAGGGCAAGGTTGACTATATGTTGATCGATGAAATCGTGGCGCTTCACCTGGCGGCAGCTTACCCAGAGAAGGCGAAGAAGTTTCTCGTCTTTGGCAAGCGCACGATGGTCCGTCGGACCCTGCATCTGGCAGTGCGCAGGGACATGCCGAACTCGGAAGGGATCGTCCTCGCCTTCGACAAAGCCATCCAAAGCATGATGGTGGACGGTTCGTACAACCGCATCCTGCGGCTCGGCTGGATACGCACCGATGTCGATGGCGATGGCGTGGATGAATTCGTCCTGGCCGGCGACCACGCAGGAACGGCGCCACCCGAAGAGAGCAGCTACGCCGTATTTGAAGGAGAGCAAGAGCAACCTACCAAAAAGAGAAAGAGGCGCGGTTTCTACATCGAGCGCCGGTACTACGACACCTGGGACCAGGTCCCGGACCGATACAAGATTCCACCCGAGCAGCACCACAAGAAGGACAACTGGGGAGTCGTCCTCTTCGACTGGTGAGAGGGCGGGGACGTGAGCACGGGCGTAGGTCAAACCACCGACAGCCAGGCGTTCCTACAGCAACGCGTGGCCACGTTCGGATTCGCCGTCGCGGTGATCCTAGGTCTCTCACTGGTGAGCCGGATCATCCTCGGTGCGGCCTTTGGCTATCTGGACGGGGAGCTCAGCCATCCGTCATTCTGGGCACACGTGGCGGCCGTCGTCCCCGTCACCCTGGTGTGGCTGATCTGCCGGTCGCGACCGCTCGAGACCCGGACCATCCAGATCGTCGAGGCGGTCGGCTTGGTGCTCACCGGCGTAGGGCTCACGGTGATGGGCTCCAACATCCCGGCCGCTGCAGGCGCGGCGACGACGACCGCATTCTCGTTGTCCTTAGTGTTGTTCGCACGAGCGATTTTCGTCCCCAGCACCGCAAGGCACACGGCTTGGCTTGGGGTGGCGATGGGGATCCCGCTCGTCGTCGCGGTCTACCAGAACTTCCTGACTGTCGATCTCGATGTATGGAACAGTCTTGGGTTCTTCCGCCAAATCGAAGACGCACCCCCGCTGGCGCGAAGCCAATCCATTCAGATCGGGGTCGCTTGGGCACTGACTACGCTGCTCGCCGCTTGGGCCACGCGCGTCATCTACGGGCTGCGCCAGGATGTCCGGGACGCCAAGAAGCTCGGCCAGTATATGCTCGAAGAGAAGCTCGGCGAGGGCGGCATGGGCATCGTCTACCGCGCGCAGCACGGCCTGCTCAAACGGCCGACCGCGATCAAGCTTCTGATCCCCGAACGGAACACTCCCGATGACATCGCTCGGTTTCGACGCGAAGTGCAGATGACTGCCAAGCTCACGCACCCCAACACTGTCACCATCTACGACTACGGACGCACCGAAGAGGGAACATTCTATTACGCCATGGAGCTGCTCGATGGCGTCACCCTGTACGAGATCGTGCGAACCGAAGGCCAACTGCCGGAGTCCCGGGTCGTGCACATCCTGCGACAGTGCGCGATGGCGTTGCATGAAGCCCACTCGATGGGTTTGGTGCACCGCGACATCAAACCCAACAACATCATGATGACTCAGCAAGGGGGAGTACATGACGTGACAAAAGTGCTCGACTTCGGCTTGGTCAAGAGCGTCGATGCGAAGTCGGACGCCACCAAGACCATTTCCGAGGCGATCATTGGGACGCCCCACTTCATGAGCCCCGAGCAAATCCTCGATCCACCATCGATCGACGCGCGGTCGGATCTCTACGCGTTGGGGGCCGTCGGTTACTATATGCTTGCAGGCTGCTTTGTGTTCGACGGGACCAATCCTCTCGAAGTCTGCGCGCAGCACATGACCGCGAAGCCGGAGTCCCTCTCATCCGTCGCTGGGCGTCCGGTCAATCCCGACCTCGAGCGCCTCATCATGCAATGCCTCGAAAAGAAACGGGAAGATCGGCCCGGATCGGGCGCGGAAATCGCCGAGCAGCTTCGAGCCCTGCCCATCGAACGGTGGTCCCAACAACACGCGTCGCAGTGGTGGGACCTGATGGCCGAGCAAATCATCATGGACCGAGAGATCGAAGCCGAGGTCGGAAGCCTCGCGACCGTCCAGGCTGCACCGGCTCTGTCGGAGAGGTGAATGACTGAAGTCCGAGCAGACGACCCCTCCGACCTCGTCGCCGCGATGGCAGCGGGCGATTCAGGCCAGGCCCTCGAGGCGTTTTACGCTCAGTACGCGAGCACGGTGCTCGCCCTGCTGACGAAGATGCTCGGCTCTCCCGCGGAGGCCGAGGAGATCTTGCAAGAGGTCTTCGTCGAGCTTTGGCGACGAGCACCGGAGTACACCAGTGACCGCGGCAGCGTAGTCGCATGGGTGGTCACGGTTGCGCGAAGCCGAGCGCTCGACGCCTTACGCGCGCGCACACGCCGACACGGCGACCGGCAGCTACAGCTCAGCGAAAGGCACGCTCTTGCGACGGCCAGTGGTCGGCCCGACGTGCTCGCGTCCAACACCCGTTGGCACCAAGCGTTGAGGCAGGCGTTTCAGCGTCTGGATGCCGATCAGCGAGCTGTGCTCGAGCTTTCGTATTTCCTCGGGAAGTCCCACGGCGAAATCGCAGAGACGCTCAACCTCCCGGTGGGCACGGTGAAGTCGCGCATCCTCGCGGGCATGCGCGAGCTGCGCACCGTGCTCCCCATCATTCATCGGAGTATGCAAGCATGAGCGACCCAAAAGAACGAGCCGAGCTTCTCGCTGCCCTTCACGCTGCCGGGGCCGCGTCCCAAGAAGACGAACGGGAGCTCGAGGCGCTGCTCGAGGCCGACCCGAGCCTCCGAGCTGTCGTCAAGGACTTCCAAGATTCGATCACCGCGCTCGCCACGAGCTTCGACCCACTACAAACGCCGCCCCAGACTCTCCGCAAGATCCAAAAACAGATCGCTCGCGAAAAACCTGGCGTACTCGGCCGACTGCGCCGCTGGCTCGACAAGCCCTGATCAAAAAAAAGCCGACCCTCCGAAGAGGGCCGGCCTGGGAGGTAGCGGCTGCGCGGGCGGCCGCACAAGGTACCTGTCGGCTCAGCGGAAGGGCTTCACCATGAGCGTGTACTCGATGAGCGTCTGCTCCTGGGGAAGGCCTTGCACGTGGATGCGAGCCAACTGCTTCTGGGTGTTGTTGATCGTAACCAAGAAGAAGCCTTCGTTGCAGTCGATGGGGCCACCAAAGATCCGGGTCGTGGCGTTGCCATCCAAGTTGAGCATTTCGACGCGCGCGGAAACAGCTTGGTCCCCGAGCACTTCACAGTCGATGCCCACCTCGATTCGCTGGTCCTCATTGCTGGCGTTGGGAAGCTCGAACTGGACGAAGTCTTGGTTGTCGCCGGCTTCGGCCGAGATCACATCGGTGTACTCGATCTCGCGGACGCCCGTGATGCTCAGGAACTCGTCTACTGCGGGATCCGCTGCGCTGTCGTTGTCGAACGGAGCGATCAGGGCTTCCTGATTGTCCTCGTTCTCGTCGACGAACTCGAGATCCTCTTCGAAGTTCCCGGCGTCGCCGCATGCAACAGCTGTCAAAGAAAGCAGGCTAAGTAGAATGGCGCTAAGTGTTGACTTGGTCATGATGTGTTCTCTCCTCAGTCGGTCAGTTGGGAGGCGGCTCATCCGCCTTTCAAATATCCCTACGCCGAGAAGTCGGAGTTGGATTAAAGAAAAACCAGCCCCTGAAAGAGGCGCTAAATCGCGTTGGGCTGGGTAAAGAGAACGGTCCAGGGTGTCGGGCGTCCTGTGCGGGCGGCATCGATCGCCCACGCCGCCCATACCATCCCAATATGACTGAACGCCTGCGGGAAGTTGCCGAGCAATGCGCCGGTGTCTGGGTCGACTTCCTCTGCGATGAGGCCCAAGTCGTTGCCGCAAGCGACCAGCTTGTCCATCAACGCCTCGGCTTCCTCGATTCGACCCGTGAGCGCCAAGTTGACGACCATCCAGGTGGTGCAGACGAAAAACGTCCCCTCCTCGCCTTCCAGGCCATCGCGCCGGTCCACGTATCTGTAGACGTGCCCGTTCTTCGACAGCCCCGCCTGCACGGCGTTGATCGTCGCGGTCACCCTGGGATCGTCGAACGGCACAAAGCCCATGATCGGCATGGTCAAGGCGGTGGCGTCTAGGCTCTTCGACCCGAGGGCCTGAACGAACGCGCCCGTCTCAGGATCGACCCCTTCGGCATCGATCCTCGCCCGCACTTGCTTCGCAAGCTGGTGGCGAGCTCGTTCGAGCTCGCGGTCTCCAGCCAGCCGCGCGAGATCCGCACCGCGGTTGAACGTCAGCCACGCCATCACTTTGGAGAAGAGGAAGTGCTGCGGCTCGCCTCGAACTTCCCAAATGCCTTCGTCCGGTTCTTCCCATCGCTCCGCAACGACATCGATCACCGACCAAAGGAAGTCGATGACCGACTCCTTGAGCGGTTGGCCCGAGGCTCGGTACCACGCGGCCGCCGTGCTGATCAGCTCTCCGTAGGTATCTAGCTGGAACTGATCGAAGGCCCCGTTGCCGACCCGCACAGGCCGAGAGTCGCGGTACCCACTCAGATGGTCCAGCTCGTGCTCGAACACGAGGCGCTCGCCACCGATTCCATAGAGCGCTTGAAGCTCGTCGGCACGGCCGGCCGTGGTTCGGGTAAGCCATCGAAAAAAGCGACCAGCCTCACCCTGATAGCCGAGGCCCATCAGCGTGATCAACACGTACAGAGAGTCCCTCAACCACACATAACGGTAATCCCAGTTGCGAACCCCGCCGATCTCCTCGGGGAGCGAAGTCGTGGCGGCGGCGATCACCGCACCCGCACCCGCGTCCGTCAGCCCCTTGAGGACCAAGGCACCCCGCTCGACGACATCACGATATTTCCCCTCGTATTCGAGCCCAGACAACCAACCCCGCCACGCTTCGACGGTGTGATCGACCGCTTGGCGGAGCTGATCGACTGAATAACGGATCGGCTTGTAGTTCAGGCTAGGCGCGTGGGTCACCGAGCAAAACCGCACGTCACCTTCGGACACTCGTCCGCGAGCCTCGCACCGGCGACCGTTCTCGATCGCAGGCTGCGCCAGGTCGGTCTGAAGAACCAAGGAGTCAGCACCGCCCACCGCCGCAACCAAGTCCTGATCAACCGGAACCAGCATCGGATTGACCAGCCCAAAGGTGAAGCGCGGGGCGAAATCCAGCTCGACCTCCACCGATCCGCGCAGCCCCCGCACCATCCGAATCAGCTGCCGGCGCGGATGAACGGCGGCTGTCCCGGGCACGAGCAAGCCGTCGACCACCAGGCAATCGGTGACGGACACCGCGCCCTCATCGCACTCGAAGGTGGTCTCGATGACGTTGGTGCCCGGAAGGTAACGGCGTTCGATCCTTTGCCACGAGGCGGGGCCAAGACGAAAATACCCGCCCTTTTCGCGATCGAGGATCCGGCAGAACACGGGCTCGGCGTCGAACCTTCCAAAGCAGCACCATTCGATCGAGCCGTCGCGGGTCACCAGGGCCGCAGAATGGCAATCGGAGAGAAAGCCATAATCGGAAATGTCGGGAAACCTGTCTTTGCCCGCCGTCATTCTATGTTCACCGCAGGCGGTGGAAACGTGACGTATTCGTCGACCAACAGCTCCGCGAACTCGCGTTTTGCGGGACGCTCGGCTTGGATGCGCCCGCGGGCACGAAGGTCTTTTTCGAGTGTATCGAGCACCGAGCTCAAAGCGAGGTCATCGGTTCCGGTGCGCCATGCATCGCGCTCCGCTTCGTCGGCAAAGCAATACGCCTTCCACGAGATCGAAAAGCGCACCTCGTCCCAATCGTACTCACCGATCTTCTTTTCGCCGTCGCGGACCTGCCATCGGCCACTGCCTCCACCGAGCGAGTGTACGCGCATGCCAGGTTTGAACGGCGGCGCCGCATCTGCCGCCGAATGAACGCGGTCAACGCCGTGAAAAACGCTATCCGTATCCAGGATGACGGCCGTATTGTAGCGCACCGGCAGCGCCACTGGCTCCCCCGCTGCGCCATCGGGATAGAACGCGAACGCGCCGCCTCGGGCGTCTTGATACCAAGATACCGCGGTCGCGATCGGCATTCGCCACCGATCGAACAGTCCCGAATGGTGCATCACGACACAGAGCCACTGTGGCTGGTGCTTTCGGCTGATGCCTCGAAACTCGGGCACGTCGGTGTGAATCGCGAGCTCCTGCCCAGGCAGCAGCAGATTCGCAAAGACAATGGCTGGCTCGACGATGGGCCGGTCGAAGATCTCGCGTGCAGCATCGACGAAGCCTTGGTAGTGCAAAAAGGGCTCGACCCCGGGTGCCTCGACTTCGTTCCCGTATGCATACGTCTCGCGGAAGTAATTGGTGCGCGCGATGAGCTCTTCGATGCTTTCGGCTTTCCGGCCAAAGCGCCCACCGGTTTTGAGAAAGTTGAAGGCAGCGTCGAAACGCTGCGGTAGCCCTTCGCCAATTCCTTCGTTGAGGCCCTCTTCGGAGTAAAGCCCGTAGCTGCCAAAGCGCTCACACAGTCGCACCATGTCTTCTGCATCTTCGGACGAGAGGAGGGGATCGAACTCACGGTAGATGGCGGTCATTGGCAGGCCTCCGCGTCCGCTCCTGGAAGATGCACCTCCGCGCTCGAGCCGCCGCAACCGACGGCGCAGACCAATGCCAAGAGACACACGCGACGCATCATCATTCGTCTTGCCTGGATTGGGGCGGCCTTGTCGGGAAGATGCCCGCAAGCTCGTCTTTTCGCTCTCGACTCATGAGCCGTGTCGCTTCATCGCTCAGGGCCGCACCCTCGTGGCACACGCGGTACACGGATTCCGAGATGGGCATCTCCACGTCGACGCGTTCAGCCAAACGATGAACCGCGGCCGCGGTGTGGTAGCCCTCGGCCACGGCCTTTTGCGATGCAACCACCTCGCGCGCGGACTTGCCGGTGGCGAGCTGATGGCCGAGTTGGAAGTTACGAGAAAGCGCGCCGGTGCAGGTGAGCGTCAGGTCGCCTACGCCGGCGAGACCCAGGAATGTGAGGGGGTTTGCGCCGAGCGCCACGCCCAGGCGAGTCATCTCCGCGAGGCCGCGCGTCATGAGCGAGGCGACCGCCGAAGCGCCGAGGCCGAGTCCGTCGGCGGCTCCGCACGCCACCGCGATCACGTTCTTGATGGCGCCTCCCAGCTGGACACCGATTACGTCGTCGCTGGCGTACACCCGAAGACGGGGCGAATGAAGAATCGTCTGCGCGCGGCGCGCCACGTCGATGTCGCCGGCGGCGAGACTCAAGTCGGCCGGCAGGTGAGAAGCGACGTCCTTCGCAAAGCTCGGTCCCGACAGGTACGTCGCGTGCGAAGCGTGATCAGGCAGGGTCTCGGCGAGGACGTCGCTCATGAATGCCAGACTGTCCCGCTCGATGCCCTTGGCGGTCGAGGTGACGAGCGCCTCGCGCGGCAAGTGTGGCTCGGCTTGCGCGGTGACGGAACGCATGAACCCCGAGGGCACCACCAGCAAGACGAGCTCCGCCCCCTGCAACGCGGTCGCCATGTCGTTCGTAAAGAGGACGTCGTCCGAGACCGTGAAGCCCGGCAGGTAGACGGCATTCTCGCGTTCGGCGGCGATGCGCTCGGGCAGGCCTTCATCATAAGCCCACACGCGGGTGCGATGGCCCAGCTCGGAGCAGTAGAGAGCGAGGGCGGTGCCAAAAGCCCCCGCCCCGAGGACGCTGACGTCGGTCATGGGGTTTCTCTCGGAGTTACGGAGATATCCGAGCCTGGGAAACGTTTCAACCCCCAACCGCTCTGGGTGCGGTATGCTCGTCGACCCGCATGACGCTCCACCAACAGCTCACCCGTGAGATTCGAAGCGGGCCCTCGGGTCCGAGCATAGGAGCCTTTTTCGACCTGGATCAGACCCTGTTTGCTGGCTTCTCGGCCGCGGCGTTCACGCGTGACCAACTCACCTCCGGTCAGCTATCGCCCAAGGACTTCGCCGACTCCGTTCGTGCCACGCTCTCCTTTGCGCTCGGGCGGACGGGATTCTCCAATTTCGTCTCGGCCACGGCAGCAGTGTACCGCGGTCTGGCCGAATCCGTCCTCGAAGAGGCCGGGCAGCACACCTTCGACAGGCACCTCGCCACCGAGATCTACCCGGAGTCGCGCGCGCTGGTGGAGGCACACCAGGCGCAAGGGCACACCGTCGCGATCATCACTTCGGCGACTCGCTATCAGGCCGAGCCGGTCGCCCGCGAACTGGGCATCGGGCACCTACTCTACACCCATCTCGGAGTCGAAGACGGAGTTCTCACTGGCGAGGTCGTGCGTCCCACCTGCTATGGCAAAGGAAAGGCCGATGCCGGGCAACGTATCGCGTCGGAGCTCGATCTCGATCTCGAGCAGAGCTATTTCTACTCCGACAGCCACGAGGACCTCCCGCTCTTCGAGTTGGTCGGACGGCCGCGTCCTCTAAACCCCAACCGAAAGCTCGCCCAGGTGGCCAAGGAGAGGCAGTGGCCAGTTCGTCGCTTCACGAGCCGCGGAACGCCGACCTTCGACGAGATCGTCCGCACCGGATTGATCTACGGCACGCTCCTGCCCTCGGTCGGATTCGGTGTGACCGCAGGTCTCCTCAACCGGTCGAAGCGGGAAGCATTCAACGTCATGGGTTCCGTCTGGGGGGACCTGGCGGCATCGGCCGCCGGGATCGATCTCCGGGTCGAGGGCGAGGAGCACCTTTGGTCGCACCGTCCGGCAGTGTTCATCTTCAACCATCAAAGCGGTCTCGATTTCATCCTGTTGCTCAAGCTTCTGCGCCGAGAGTTCACCGGCGTGGCCAAGCAAGAGATTCGGCACAATCCGATCTTCGGCCCGCTCTTCAGCGCCGCTGGGGTTGCTTTCGTCGACCGCTCGAACACGAAGAAGGCCATTCAAGCCCTCGAGCCCGCGGTGGAAGCGCTTCGCCATGGCCGTTCGTTGGTGATGGCTCCTGAAGGTACTCGATCGACCACACCGACTCTCGGCCGGTTCAAAAAGGGCGCTTTCCGGCTTGCCATGCAAGCGGGTGTCCCGATCGTTCCCATCGTATTCCGCAACGTTCTGGATGCGCTTCCCAAGGGTGCCATGGTCGTACGGCCCGCCGTCATCGAATCGGTGGTTCTTCCACCGATTGCGACCTCCTCGTGGACGCTTGAGAATCTCGAAGCGGAAATCGACAAGGTCCGCGCGCTCTACATCCAAACTCTGCCATCCGAGTCCAGGCCATTCCCCGCTGCGGATGTGGGCGAGGCGTCAGACACCTATGACGATCAGCAAGAGACCCAGAACGGATAGCGCTGGAACGGATTTCACGATTGGATCCTTCACCTTGAGATGCATCGCGACTGCGCCCAGCATCAACATGGCCAGCCCTATCGCAGCAGGCTTTACCAGTGAAGGCACCCAGACCCCGGCGAATAGCAGAGCTGCGAAGAGTAGCTTCAAGAAACGAACGAGTTGCATGAACCACATGGGAAGTTGATAGGTATCAAATTCCTCCCTCAGGGTTTTTGCATCTCCGCCTCGGAAGTGAGTCGAATATTTCGAGCGAATGAGCCATACGTTGAAAATACCCAACGCGACGATAACCTGACTGATGATTGCGATGTTTTCCATTGTTCGCTCCCAAACAACAAAGCGGTCGAGCCGCAAGTCCGGCGGTCCTTCCGGTATGGACCGGAAGAACCACCACCCTGCGCTATGAGGCGGGGAGAAGGACTGCGTCGATGACGTGGATGACCCCATTCGCGCAGGAAATATCCGTCTGCACGACGTTTGCGTTGTCGACGCGTACGCCGCTATCCGTGCTAATCGTGATCTCCGAGCCTTCCACGGTGGCGGCCGTGGATAGTTTCACCACGTCGGCCGCGCGGACTTCGCCCGCCACCACGTGATAGGTAAGGATGGAAACGAGCTTGTCACGGTTTTCAGGGAGAAGAAGGCTCTCAACCGTACCTTCAGGCAGGGCGGCAAATGCCTCGTCGGTGGGTGCAAACACGGTGTAGGGGCCGGGACCCTTGAGTGTCTCGACGAGACCGGCTGCCTGCACAGCCGCAACCAGTGTGGAGAACTGTCCCGCGGCGCTGGCCGTATCGACGATATCCGGCGTTACTGACTTCGCCTGATGTGAAGTGGACTGTTTGCCGTACGAGCCGGAGCTCGAGCACCCAGCGAAAGCTGCAACCAAGGCAGCGGCGAAAAGGACATGAGTAGAGTGCTTCATCGAAATTTACCTCCAGTTGGATCTATTAGTTGTCCATCTAGGGGCTAGACAAAACTTAGTCAATCTCTTGGAAGCGAATTTCTTCCGGAGTTCTTTTGGCTCGTTTTTTATCAATGATTTTAGGTAATTACGCGTTAGCTTGGAGGGTGGTCTAGAACCTCGGGTCCGAGATCGGCTAGTCGCCTGTGCCCCGTAAGCGCCATGGCGACTTTCATCTCGTCAGCGATGATGCGCAACGCATGGGCAACGCCCTCTTCCCCGCCGCCGGCAAGCGCGTAGGCCCAGGCACGCCCGACGAGGCACGCTTTGGCGCCGAGCGAAAGCATCTTCACGACGTCGAGGCCGCTTCGAATCCCGCCGTCGACGAGGACTTCGAGACGATCGCCCACCGCTTCGACGACCGGCGGGAGTGCCGACACCGTGGAGCGCACGTCGTCGAGCTGTCGCCCGCCGTGATTCGACACGACGATCGCGTCGGCTCCGGCCTCGCTCGCGCGCCTGGCGTCGTCGACATCGAGAATGCCCTTGAGCACCAGCTTGCCCGGCCAATGCTTGCGGACCCAGCTGAGGTCGTCCCACGTGACGCTCGGATCGAACTGGCTGTCGACCCAGTCTTTGAAGTCCGCGGGGCTCCGGGCGCCCGGAACCGCCGCCTCGAGGTTGCCAAAGGTAAGCGGTTTGCCGCGGACGCCGACATTCCAGACCCAGCGCGGATGGGAGAGGATGTCCCAAGCACGTACCAGCCGCTTGGCCGGCGGAATCGGCACCGTCATACCGTTGCGAGCGTCGCGGTAGCGCGCACCGACCACCGCAAGGTCGACCGTCAAGACCAGCACCGAACAGCCGGCCGTACGGGCGCGTGCGATCAGCTCTTCCGCGAAACCGCGGTCGCGCATCACGTAGAGTTGAAACCACAAAGGCACGCTCGTCGCGGCGCTCACTTCCTCGATCGAGCAGATCGATACGCCCGATTCACAAAAGCGACTGCCTTCGCGCTCGGCCGCCTTGGCTGCCTGTACCTCTCCCCTACGTGCATACATTCCGGCGAGACCGACCGGCCCAAGGACGACGGGCAACGCCAGGTGCTCTCCGAGTACCTGGGCGCCGAGGTCGATATCCGAAACGTCACGTAAAACGCGCTGGCGAAGGTGGACACGGGCAAGATCTCCAACGTTGGCGCGCATGGTCGCTTCGGCATAGGCGCCGCCATCGATGTAGTCGAAGATCTGTCGGGGCAGCTTCTTTCGGGCAAGCTCACGGTAGTCCATCACGCTCGCCGGAGCGAGATTCAGCGGGGTGTCGGGCATGGTTCAATCTCGAAACAGGTCATCGGGTTTTCGTTCCAGAGATCATCCACGCCCTGGTGAAGCTTGCAAGGGGTCTTCCCGCAAATCCTGCGCTTATTGGCGCCGCCAGCACGCCTTGACGCAAACGACAGAGCGATGCTACGCGGGTGTCATGTTTCGTTTGATAATTATCAGTGCTGTCATCGCCATGTTGGCGTTTCCCGCATCGGAGGCCGCCGCCCAAGCCGGCTCCGCCGAGCAGCCGACAGTCCCCGCCCCGTCGGAGGTGGTCGTGCAGACCCCGACCGAACAACCCGTGACCATGGACGAGGTCTTGGAGTTCAAACTCAAGGAAGCCTCCGACCGAAGCCGTCGCGTTCGCATCGCCCTCATCTCAACCACAGGCGCGTTCGTCGTGGGGATGATCCTCGCCGCCGCCTGGGCGGGGTCGAACTGTGACAGCAGCAACAACGTGAGCGTGTGCAACAACGACAAGCAGCAGGGTCTGTCCGGTACCGGCGCTTTCTTCCTAGGTGCCGGCGCGATTGGGATGATCACCACCGGCATCATGCTCGGCGTGCGCAACAAACGGTGGCGCGACCTCGAGCGCCAGGCTCACAAGCGACGCCAAGCCGACCTTCATTGGGACACCGAGTCCGGCCTCTTACGGTTCTAAAGGGGCCCTACCTGGCAGCAGCCTCGACGGCGCGCAGGAGGCTGCTGCTGTAGACCTGGCCGGCGAGCTGCTCGCGCGTCTTCTTCGCAGCAGCGTCCCATTTCGCCTTGTTTGGGCCGAGGTCGACCTCGGTCAGCCCCCGCCGCGATAGGGTCTTATAGGACCGAGCGTCATCCCGCATGACGATCTTGTCCATCGCCTTGCCCGCGCGCTCGGCCGTAGCGAACAGCGTCTTCTGGTCTGCCGGAGTGAGCTCCTTGAGCTTGGCGGTCTTGATGAGCAATCCGCCCACGAGAAGATTGAGGCTCTCTTTGGAGACGTATTTCAGGTCCGTGTACCACTGGAACGCCACAGCGGCGAGAGCCGACGCGGGCACGGTGGTGAGCTTGTTCGCCTTGAGTTGGGTGCGCACGACCGACGTACCTCCGCGGACCGGGGTTGCGCCGATACCCTTGAGGTAAGCTTCCAAGACGGGGTTATCTTTACCCGCCCAAGCAGGGCCGCCCTTGAGATCGGCCGGCTGTGCGAATTCCTTTTCGGAAAAGATGCGACTTTTGCCCCCGTAGCCCAACTGAAGCAGCGTGAAGCCTTCCTGTGCGACCATCTGCTTGAATTGGCCGCCTAGCTTGCTGCGAACGCGTTGGAGCTGATCGTAGTCCGTGAGGAGGCCCGGTGCGGTCAGTACGAGCATCGGTTTCGCCACCGCGCTGAGCCCGGCGATGGAAACCCCGGCTGCGTCGAGCGTGCCCGCACGCATTCTCTTGACGAAGTCTCGGTCATCGTCCTTGGCGCTCCCCGGAAGGACACGCAGCTCGACGCGACCGTCGGTGTCCTTCCGTAAGGTGCGGCCCCAAGCCTTCAGGACTCTCACGAAACTAGAGCCGGGCGGAGCCAGGGACGCAATGCGGATCGTGACCGGGGCGTCGGCCGCGACCTCGGACATGACGGGGCTCCCGGGAACGAACAACGCGCCCGCCGCGAACGCCGCCATCAATGACTGTTTCCAATATCTCATAGGTGCACATCCTTAGTACGGCCCGACTCGTAGCACGAATCGGCACCTGGTTTGGACGGGCTTGGAGCCGCGCTGATTCACTGCGAGAATACTCGAAAAACCGCTATTTTTGGGCTAGTTCCGCCTCCACTGCGTCGAGCAACGCCTTGCTGTAGACCCGACCGGTCAACCGCGCACGGGTCTTGAGGCCAACGGCATCCCAGGCGGCTTTGTGGGGTGACGTATCGATCTCTTCGATGCCACGTCGGAGCATGGATTGGTAGGCCTTTGCGTCATCTCGGAGCACGATCTTGTCCGAAACTCGGGTCGTTCGCTCCGCTGTGTCGATGAGGATCTTCTGGTCTCCTGGGCTGAGCTCGTCGAACTTGTCTTTCTTCATGATCGAGCCGCCCAAGATGATGCTCAAGTTCTGCTTCGCCATGTACTTGAGGCGCGTGTGCCACTGGAATGCCACCGCCGTAATGGCCGACGCCGGCGCAACGTCGATCATGCGAGTCTGGAGCCCCGGGTAGACTTCCATGGCACCCACCCGCACCGGGTTGGCACCGATGACTTTGATGAACGCGGTGAATACCGGGTCGTCTTTCCATGCCCACGGGCGCGCCTTCTTGAGGTCTTCGGGCTTAGCGAAAGGCCGGGTCGAAAAGAGGCGATTCTCGCCCCCATCGCCCCAGGCGAGCAGCTGAAAGCCGACATCTTCAAAGAGCTTGTCGAAACGCTTCCGGAGCTTCGTACGGACGCGGTGCAGGTCTTCGTACGTGGTAATGAGACCGGGTACCGTCAGCACGAGAACGGGCCGCACTACCATTCCCATGCCGGTGGTCGTGACCCCTGCGGCATCGATCTGACCCGCCCGCATCTTGCGAAGGAAATCGCGTTCGTCACCTTGGCTGCCGCCTCCGTAAAAACGGAGCTTGACGCGGCCTTCGGTTTCCTTCTTCACGCTTCGGGCCCAGGCGCGCAGCACCTTGCCGAAGGCCGAACCCGCGGGGGCCAGCGTCGCGTATCGAATGACGATCGGCGCATCCGCGGTCGCGGCCGAAACGCGCACGCCTCCGGGGAGAAGAAAGGCGCCCAGGACCAGCGCCCCCAAGAGCATGTGCTTCGAATTCTGCACGGGGGGGATTCCTGTACTACAGCTCCCGAGCCGAGACCAACCGAGCCGCGCTGTCGTGTTCGTTACGCCCCTGGCTAGACGCCAAAACGCCGGCTGTAGTCGGCGAATGCCGACTGGATCTGGTCTTCGGTGAGCCCGTAGTCGGCGATGTCGTAGTCGTGCTCGCCATGCTGAGCCGTCGGGTCTTCGGCGATGCGGGCACGAAACTGTTCAGCGAGCTCACCGCTGAAGGGGAGATCAAATCGGCTGTAGATGTCCTCGACCACCTCAAGAGGCTTGGCGTGGAGGTCCTTGAGGCGCACGTCATAGACCTGCGACGGGGGAAGTCCGCTCTTCGCCCGCAAGCCTCGGTCGATCCCGACGCGCGAGTAATCGAGCCAGAAGCGCCCGGTCTCGTGCAAGTCCAGATTGCGATTGAACTTCCCCGCGATGCGGGCGCTCAAACTGCATTGCGATCCGATGGTGCCGACGACGTCTCGATGCGTTTGGATGACTTGGGCGTCGGGGTACACCGTGAGGAGCGCCTCAAGGTTCCACAGGTGCCATGGGGCCTTGAGTAACCAACGCTTCGACGAGCGCTGCGCCCACAAGATCTGCAGTTGTGCCTTGTGCCACTCGTAAGACTGAACCATATCCCACTCGAGCATCCGCCATGCGTACTCGTAGTGCCCGAGGCCAACGAAGAGCTTCATGACTGCCATGTCGTTTTCGAGCAGGAAGAAATCCTCCTCGTACGCATCCACCGTCACGTAGTGCGCTTCGTCTTGCTCCGGGATCATGATGTGATTCATCAAGACCTCGTGCCCACCGCGCCAGCGTCGCCAGCGCTCGTCGCCCAACAGGTCGCGTGGGCGCCCCACAGGGTGCGCAAGCTCCCACATCCGCGCGACCCGGCTCTGAGGGTCGGCCGCCAGGACGTTGTGGAGGAACGTGGTCCCCGTGCGAAACAAGCCGGTGATGATCAAGGGACGTTCGATGTCGATGTCTCTGATATCGGGGCGTTGTTTGAGCAGCTCGACGATCCGTAGCCGGTTACTCACGTGCCAGTTCAGGATGTAGCGAAGCCCAAAGTGGCCAAGGATGTTCCACTCGGCTTGAAGGACGCTCTCTATGGTTTCGTCCAGCCGCTGCCGGAAGCTGCCGTCGGTATCGGCGTAGTCGTGAAGCCCCGTGAGCCGCTCGGCGAGCCTGGTCACCCGCCCCGCATCGATCGGAAGGATCTGCTTTCTCAGCGGATCGCCGAGCAAGACCAGCGACAGCGGAAAGGAAGGCCGGAACGATTTCGGCGTGTCGCCCATGTGACTGGACTGTAACAAAAGCCGCATCAGCCGTGCGATTTAGTCGCAGGCGCTTCACGCGACGGGGTGCAGCACGAATACGAGCAGGTTCCAGACGATATGCGCCATAAGCGGCGCCACCACCCCGTTGCTGCGCACGCGCAGGATGCCCCATACCACGCCGCAGATCAGCGCGATCAGCATCAACAGAGGCGAGCGAAAGGCCAATTGGGGAAGCACGTAAGTCAGCGCCGCAAACAAGACGGCTCGCCAGGGACCGACCGCTTTCGCAAACACGTCGATGGCAAGACCGCGCCAGACGAGCTCCTCGGTCGCAACGACGAGAAGGAGCAGCGGGAAGGCCCGGATCGGTCCCGGCGGCTGACGTAGCAAAGCGTAGAGAGTCTCGACTTCGCCCTCTACAGGAGGAAAGAGCTCGGCGCCTATCGGGTAGAGCCACCAAGTGGCAAAGGCCATGGCAATTCCGACTGCAACGCCCACCACGGCGCTGCCCAACACCGGGCGCGTGACGGCCGATTTCACGCTCGGGCGCGCGCCGATCCACAAGAAGAACATCGACAAGATGGCTGCGGCACCGGTGCCGATCCAGATATTGACGTACTCGCGCAGCCCCATCGCGATGCAAAAGACCGCGACGCACGCGGCGAGGACGATCGACTTGGTTTCAGTCACTCAGACCGCACTCCTCAGACGGGTCCGCATCCGGCTCACGAGTTTTGGCGTCGGCCGCTCCGAGTACATCTCGTCCTCGAGCGCTTGATACACCGACGTCTGAAATTCGGTCGGCCGTTCGTCTCGGAGCACATCCCAGAACACCTGGCCCGTGGGTTCGAGGTCACTCTGCAGACCCTCGACGAGCTCCTGCGCGAGCGCGAGATCAGCGCGCGTGACGAGTGCAATCCAGTAACTCGAAAGCCGCGGTGTGATCACGGGGACGCCGAAGAGCCTTGGATCCTTGCCCATGCTCTTGGCAACGCGAGCGAGGAAGTTCGCATGCGTCATGCGCTCGGGACCTGGCAGGTCATACCAGACGCTTTCGTCGGCGGGCAGATCGAGTGCGCGGACGATCGCCAGGACGACATCTTCTACCCAAACCGGCCAGGAAGAGAACTGCAGCCAACGCGGGAGCAGCATCGCCGGCAGCCGCGCCGCGAGATCGCGGACCATCATCCAGGAGCTGCCCCCGGCGCCGATGATGAGCCCGGAGCGAAGCTCGATGGTCGACACGGTACCGGACCGCAAGATCTCGCCCGTGTGCAAGCGGCTTTTGAGATGTCTGGACGCCTTGCCCTTGGGCTCCACGCCGCCCAAATACACGATTCGAGAGACGCCGGCGCGCTCCGCTGCGCCGCGAAACGCCAACGCCGATCGTGCCTCCCGCTCAGGATAATCCTTCGAGTCATCGATCGAATGGATGAGATACACGGCCGCGTCGCATCCTTGGAGTGCAGGTTCGATCGAGCTCGTGTCTTCGACGTCCATGTAGACCCACCCGGGACGAGCGGCCTTTGCTCGGTCGCGCGTGGCGCGGACTACGTCCCAATCGGTTTCTGCGAGAGCCGCATCGAGATGACACCCGACAAAACCCGTCGCTCCCGTTAGGAGTAGTCTTCGCGGCGTGGTCGCCCGCATCAACCGTGCACACTATCGAACGCGCCCCGCACGTCGAGCTCGACGGCCAGCGTCTCGAGCGCATCGTAGAGGCAAGCCAGGTACATGCCGAGCGCAATGAAATTCGGATGAAGCACCAGCCTCTCGTCGCGGCAAATCGTGAATGCCTCTTGAAAGGTGGAGTGAAACACCTCGCTTGAGAAGCGAACCCGCCGCTGGTCGTCGCCACCGAAATGGCTCCGGAGCACGTGTCCGGCCGAGCCGAGGTTGAGCTGTCTCACCCCGCGCGCAAAGCCCACATCGTCCCCCAGATAAAACCCGCGATACAGGTCGCGAACCCCCGAGAGGAACTCTGCGTCCCACTCGACGTAAAGGGGCCGCGGAAGCCACACGAGCGTTTCGGTCCGCGTGCGGAATCGATGTGCGCGCAAGTCGAGAATGCAGACGCCAGCATGAAACAGCTGCGCGAAGTAAATCTCGAGCACGCGGCGACCGAGCTCTCGGCGCTCGGAAGACGAGAGCAAAGCGATATCGAGCACATCGCCCTCCCCATGCATCTCCACCGGCCCGCTGATTGTAGTGAGCTGTCCCAGGACTGCGTCTTTGACGGTCGCGAAGCGACGGCCGTTCGAGGCATTGGATGCAAGTTGCCGAGCTTGTCGCAGCAGTCCGGTCATGGGCATCACATCGAGGAGCGCCGGAGACAAGTAGCGGACGAACTGCCCCCACTCGGTGCCGAGCGCTGCCTTCGTGATCGCTTTGTGCTGTTGCCTGGTGGAACGAGCAAACATGGCAAACCTACGCGGACCGCCGCTGCTCGGACTTTGCGGCGGGTACGACCTCGGACGGGCGCTCGGTACCAGGTGCGACTTCCTCAGGCGCTCCATGACCCAGTCGAGCGCGAAGTGCGATGTAACCGCCCGCGTACGCTAGAAACATTACGGTGGCGCCGGCAACGAACAGATCGATGTCATTCATGGCGACCCCCAGAAAGAAGCAGGCCGCCAGCCGCCAGGATCGAGGGAACCCAGAGTCCGACGAACAAACCCCGCTCGCGGTCCCCAGAAAACCATAGGAACACCGAAAGCAAGAACGACAGCCCCGCCGCCGTGAAGAAGAAGAGCTTCGAAGTCCCCATCGCGGAAAGACCGAACAGCCCAGCCTGATTGGAGAGAGTTTGTTGGCGTTTCATCTGAACCTCCAACCCTCGGTATGCGCCTTTGTCCAAGTTTTGTCAAATATAAATATGGACAAAGTATAACAATTGAAATTAGTATTTAAGGCCTATGTGTCGCGGACCTCCGAGCCACGCCCTTCACGGGGGGATCTCAGCACCGTCCCACGCGAAAACCTTGCCACTATCCTCGCGGCTCAATTCTCCGATGACCGCGAGCAGGCTTTGAACCGCTTTCGACGGCGTGAATAACTTGTCTCTGGGCACCCCACCCTGAAACGGCTGCGAGAGATCGGTGGCGACGGTGCCAGGATGCAGTCCGACCACGATAGCGCTGGGAGCGATGCGTCCAAGCTCGATGGCGAGGGTCTTGGTGAACATGTTTTGCGCAGCCTTGGAGCCTCGGTATGCGTACCAACCGCCCAGATGATTGTCGGAAATACTCCCGACTCGAGCGGACAGACTTGCAAACACCGTGCGACCCCGGTGGCGCAAGAAGTGATGAAAGTGTTTGGCGACGACGAGCGGGCCAAACGCGTTGACTTGAAAGACCGCTCGGAGCACCTCCGGATCGACCTGAGCAAGCTTCTTTTCCGGCCCAAAGCCAGGACCATGCAGCACTCCCGCGACGTTGACGATAAGGCTGAGTTTGTCGGTTGTGGCGCCGATGCGCTCGGCGGCTCTCTCGAGCGTTGCTTCCTGGGTCGCGTCCGCGGCGAGTAACGTGAGTCGCTCAGGGTGCGCTAGCGCCAATTCCTTCAGGGACAACGCTTTGTGCGGCTCTCGACAGGAAGCGAATACGACCGAGCCATTGTTTCCTGCGAGCAACTGGCGCACTAGCTCGAGGCCGATGCCACGGCTCGCTCCTTGAACGAAAGCGGGATACTCCAGCTTGGTCATGATCTTGCCACGTTGTACCCCGTCCGTTCAGTTCTTGGGGCGGAACGCCTTGAGCGACAAGTCATGGCCGACGCATTGCCCATCTCTTACAGGCCTAGAAGCAATGCGGCGACCAGAACCGATCGCGCCGTCCAAGCAAGCGTTCGCACCCAGTTGGTGCGCACAAGGCGATCGGCCACGACCCGAGACCACTGTCGAGAGAGCTTGTCATGAAGGGGCACCTGAACAAAGGCGGTCGACGCCCAAATCGTCCCCACCAGAGCAAGGCCCACCCAACTCGAGACACGTTGCGGCTCTTGGAAGCACCAGGCGACCGTGGTCACCAGCTCGACGAGCATGAGTGGAGCGACGACGACGGTGATTCGCGTCGTATGCATCTTGTGAAAATCCGGGAACCGATCGGCGTCCACGTGGGCAAACCCTGGATAGTGAACGAGCTGCACAAGCCAAATGAGCCCCGTGAGGGAAAACGTGCTCATGGCTTGCGCGACCAGGAGAGTTTTCATCACGGCCGTTTACGCAGAAGCCTCAAAACTCGCGGACTTCGCCGACGCGCATCAACCAAGCGCGCTCGGCACCTAGTGACTTCGCCGTTGCGGCCGCCCGAAAGCGTCGGGGTGGTTCGTCGAGCGGCTCGTCGGAAAGATCGAATGTGCCGTAATGCATCGCGACAGCGCGCCGCGCCTCGAGGTCGATCGCAGCCTGGATGGCTTCTTCGGGATTCAGGTGCGATGCGCGCATCATCGCCGAGGGCTCGTAGGCTCCGATAGGCAACGCCGCGAGATCAAAGGGCCCGACCGCCTCGGCAATCTTGGAAAAGCCGTCGAAATATCCGGTGTCGCCCGCGAAAAAGAAGCGCCGTTCCGGACCCACGACGGCCCAAGACGACCAAAGCGCTTTTCGATCATCGTTGAGGCCTCGCTTGCTCCAGTGTTGAGCCGGCATGCAGTGCACCCGCACGCTGCCGTACTCGGCCGAGTCGCCCCAGTCGAGCTCTTGCACGTTTTCGATCCCGTTCTCGCGCAGGAGCTCCGCGTTCTCGAGAGGGACGAAGAACCGCGTGTTGGTATTGCGTTTGGCAAGCGCGACCAGGGTCGGCAGGTCGAGGTGGTCATAGTGATTGTGTGAGATGACCACGAAGTCGATCGATGGCAGATCCGCCATCGCGACGCCAGGACTTACGAAGCGCTGGGGTCCCGCAAAAGACACCGGGCTCGGCGTATCAGACCAGATCGGATCGGTGAGAAATGTCATGTGATCCATCTGCACCAGCATAGTGGCGTGGCCGACCCACGTGACGGTCGGCTTACTGTGCTTCGCGTTTTCTCGAAGGAAGGCGCCATCGTTCGCGACTCGCATGGGTGCACCCGGGCGAGGACTGCCGAACGAGCCGGCAATGCGCCTGAAGAAGAACGGCACCCGCACCCCGAGGCCGCCATGTGAAGTCGGGCCGATGCGATTCTCGAAGCGCCCGTCATCACCACGCGGCGCCGGCCCGAGCAGGCTGCCTCCCGGCTCAGCGGTCACCGGTGCCACCAGACACATGACCAAGCCTATTGCCGTGATTCCCTTGCGCCACATCGTAATCCTGCGGCTGCAAGGCTACCCGCGAACCGCGCCTTCGTCGACCTGGCGGCTCAGCCCCCACCGGGCACGACACCCTGACCGAGGTGCTTCACGAACGCCTCCTCGGAGCCGAGCTCGGTCTCGATGGCTACGCGAAGTGCCTTGATGACGTGCTCGCGTGCCCGGAGCTTGGTCTCGGCGTGCGCTCGCATGTTGAGCTTGGTCGCGGCCATGGCAACACTGCGCGCTTCCTTCAGCACGTCGGCCGCGGGTACCACGCGGTCCAAGAACCCGGCCTCGACCGCCTGCTCCGGCAAGAAGGGCTCGGCCGTCACCAAAGCGCGGTTGTAATGTGAAGGGGTCAAACGAAGCCGACCAATCTCGACACCAAACTGCGGCACGGTCATGCCAATGGCCACTTCGTTGAGCATGATCTTGAAGCGGCCTTCGGCGCCAATGCGTTGGTCTGCCGACAGCAAGAGGAACGAGCCCATCGCGACCGAGTGCCCCGTGCACGCGATGACCACCGGTCGCGGGAAACTCACGATACGCTCGGCGAGCTCGGCGCCCGCCTTGAGCATCTGATGGATCGCCGCCGCCCCTTGCTTGAACACGGACAGGTCGAAGCCGCCCGAAAACATGCCTTCGCGACCGGTAAGCAAGACCACCGCCTCGTCTCGCTCGGCCTGGTCGAGCGCCGCGTCGATGCCGGCCAGCATCTGCGGCGACAAACAGTTGACTTTGCCGTCGTCCATCGCGATGGTCGCGATGGAATCCGACAGCTCGTAGGTGAGAAGATCACTCATCAGTGACGCACCTCGCTTCGCATCATTCGCTGAACTCGAACGTCTCGACCGCGACCTCGGCGGCCTCGTCGATGTCGAAGATCAGCTCGATGGGCTCGTTGTCGAGCCAGAGCGGGAGAAGACTATCGTAGTTGTCGGACGTTGGGTGCGCAGATTGGCCGCCAGGAAGCTGGATGGTGCACGCGACGGGCTTCGATCCTTCGCACTGGAACCGCGTCGACGGCCCGCCGCCATGCAAGCCACTGCTGCCAGGGTTCGCCACATCGACGGTGTAGAGACCGCCATCGTTCGAAAAGAACTCCTCGACCCCTGGCGGGTTGTTGTAGTCGTTGAAGAGGCTGCTCAGACTCGCCAGGAGGCTGGTCAATCGCATGCCGTGGTAACGGCCCCACGGCCATTCATCGTCGCTGCCATACCTGTCAACCAAGGTGCTCCCCGCAGCGTCCAACGCAGCCCCGATGATCTCGGCCTTGGTTTCCACGTCTTTGGTGTTCACGTCGTCCCAATACACGTCGCCAGCTTTGAGTCGGGACGGGTCCATGATCGAGAAATACGTTACGAAGCTCGGGAAGCCGGTGTTTGGTTCGTCGTCGGCAACTGCGCGATCGATTTGCGCGATCGCCTCGTGCCAGGCCGAGCAGCCCGTAGACTCCGCTACTTCGTCGGCGCTCGCCAGCGGTGAATCAACCGGATCGTTGCCGTCCAAACCCGTGGGGCATGTGAAAGTTCCGGTGGCTTGCCATGCGGTGAGGGCATCGACGACCTTTTGAGCGTCATCGGTCAATTCGGCCTCGTCTGCGATCGCGAGGATCTCCGGGATCATGTCGCGGCCGATCAGGGACTCGATGTCACTGATCAAGTCCTCGTTGGTCTGCCGGGTGTGATCGTCGGTCGCTTCGATCAGCTCGACGATCCGCGCCGTGCGATAACCGGCGGCGATGTTGTCGGTCTGCTGCGGGGCAAACCCGTCGTTCGTGGGATTGCCGTCGAAGGCCGCACCCGTGTGGTCACTGTTCGCCGTGGCGAGCCAGCCATTGTCACGATTGAAGGTCTGGGGAAGCTCCGGATAATCGAAGTACTCGTCCCACTCGTACTCGCCGGTGCCCGGAAGCGGCAACCATGGGAAGGGTTCCTCCGGGTCGTCGAGGTCGAGGTCCACAGCCCAAGTTCGCTTGGGGATGCGGTTGTAGGGGAACCAACCGAAGTTCCCTTCGTTGTCGATCACTACCCAGTTTTGGCCGATCGATGTGATGTTGGTGAGTGCCTCTCTTGCATCCTCCACCGTTTCCGCCACCTGCATCGGAAGCAGGAAGTTCGGGTCGGTGTCCATGTCGTTGCCGGTCCACCGAAGCGTCAGGCAAATATTGTTGTCGACATCGAGCGTGCGCACCGGGCCGTGATGCGGAACGAACAAGAGCTCACGCGTTTCGGTTGAGCCGTCGTTGAAGTCCATCACGAAGTCGACGCGCGTGAACTCGACGACCTCGCCGTTGAACATCACGCCGATGGGCTCATCCTCCTCGTCTAGGACCAGCTCCTCCATGTAAACATCGGTGAAGTCGAGGCCCGTATTGGTGGCGCCCCACGCGATGTTTTCGTTTTGACCAATGACCGCACCAGGAATGCCCGCGAGGGTCACGCCGGCAGAATGGATCGTGCCTTTGCCGTTGGTCTTGGAATCCCAGTGGGCGATGTACCAAACCGGTGGCTGCGAAAGCCCAAGATGCGGGTCGTTCGAGAGGAAGGTGTTGCCGTTTTCCGTCTTTGAAGGCCCCAACACCCAGTTATTCGAACCGATGTCGGAGTTGACCAATGGCATCTCCGGGAAAAGGCGGCTCAATGCTTCGTTGTCAGCGAGCTCTTTTTGCAGCTTGGCGATCGCGCCGCGCGCGCGGTACGCCAGGTCGGTACTCGCGAGTCGCTCTTCCTTGGGCAACGACATCATCGCGAAGGGATAGGTGCCCACCTCGAGGATGGGAGACTTCTTGATCGGCTCGAGACTATACAAATCGAGAAATCGATCGTTATCGCCAATCGCCTCTCGCGCGGATGCCGCCGAAAGCTGCGCGCCCTCGTCGATGGTCAGGTTCCCCACGAGCGTGAAGAAGGTCGCATAGGTATCGGAGGGCTCCCAGGGAATCGTGTCTTCTGGGCCGTAGTCGAGCGCGATCGCGCCATACTCTACCGGCCATTGGGCGTCATTCCTCTCGTTTACTGCATCGTCGATCCACTGATTCACACCTGCTGAATATGCCTCGAGCACCCGGAGCAAATCTTCGTCGGCGTTCTCGATCAGGAAGTCCTCCGCAGGCTGTCCTTGACGCGTGGAGTAAAGCGCTCGGTTCCTGGACGCGGTGTTGATCAGCCCATCGAGCAAGCCGAGCCCTTCGATGAGGGTCTTGTTGACGATGGAAGTGAGGCGCCCCGTCGAGAGTCGCCGCTGAAGGTCCATCTGGAAGAAGCGGTCGCGCGCGTGGAAGTAGCCCAGGGCCATAGCGCAATCTTCGTCGGTTTCGCAATCGCCGTGGAAGATGCCGTACTCGTCGAAATAGACGGTGGCATTGGGTGGCCATTCGGTATCGCCGGTCTTGGTGCCGCTGCCGCCGCAGCCGGAGAAAGCCAAAGAACCAACGAACAAGAAGAGAGGTAGAGTCCGCATAAACACCTCGGGGGAAAAGGAAGACTGGACGATAAGCCCATCGTCTTGGCCCTGCAAGGGTCGGATTTCGCGGCCCCGAGTCTCGGCTATAGTCCCTCGGGAAAGGACCTCACGTGACCGCGCAGTACCGACCCCGTCGCAGCGTTTTGTACATGCCTGGCTCGAACGCCCGGGCGCTCGAAAAGAGCCGCACCCTCCCGGCCGACGCACTGATTTTCGACTTGGAGGATGCCGTCGCGCCCGATGCCAAAATCACAGCCCGTACGCAGGTCGTGAGTGCTGTCGAATCCGGTGGTTACGGCAAGCGCGAGATCTTCGTCCGCACCAACGGCTTGAACACGCCATGGGGCTACGATGACTTGGTCGCAGTCGCCCGCGTCGGTCCGGAGGCCGTGCTGCTTCCGAAGGTCGAAAGCGCCGAGATGGTGCGGCATGCTGAGGCGGTGCTTGCTGAGCATGGGGCACCCGCCGACTTGGCGATTTGGTGCATGATGGAGACGCCACGCGCCATGTTGCACGCCGAAGAGATCGCCGATGCGAGCGCGCGCGTCGCGGGTCTCGTGATGGGCACCTCGGACCTCGCGAAAGACCTTCAGGCGCAGCACACCGCCATGCGACTGCCACTGATCACGGCGCTCGGGTTGTGCATGCTCGCTGCGCGGGCAGCGCGCATTTCCATTCTCGACGGCGTCTACCTCGACCTCACCGACCACGAAGGCTTCGTCGATTCGTGTCGTCAGGGCGCCGAGCTCGGCTTCGATGGCAAGACGTTGATCCATCCAAGCCAACTCGAAGCAGCCAATGAGGTGTTCGCACCGTCCGACGAAGAGGTGCGGCGCTCGCGTCACATCATCGAGGCCTACACCGAGGCCGAGGCGCAAGGCCGGGGCGTCGTCGTGATCGACGGCAAGCTGATCGAAAGGCTACACGTCGACCACGCCAAACGCGTCGTCGCCCTCGCCGAAGCGATCGCAGACGCCGATTGAGGTCCCGTGGGGCCGCGGCTTGTGAAAAAGGCCCTGTCGGCGTAGCCTCCGCGCCGTGCCCAAGCTCGCCCTGCTGTCGGCCATGGCGTGGATAGCTCTCGGTTGTTCAGACGACACGAGCAGTTTCGACGCGGCCCTTGCTCACACCTTTCCGCCGGTGTTCGTCGATGTCGGCGGCGAAGTGTTCGACGTCTGCCAGAGCTGGACTTTGAACAACGACGAGCCCCTCTATGTCAACGGAATCCGGCAAACGAACGAAGGCGCGTGGCATCACTCCAACTGGTCGTATGGCCCGGAAACGGGATTCCCGGGTCCCGACGGAACGTGGGATTGCAAAAACCGCGGCTACAATCTTGCGCTCGCGGTCATCGACGGCGGCGTGCTCTTCGCTCAGTCCACGCAGGCTCTGGAAGAGGTCCAATCGTTCACCGAGGGTGCGGTCATCGTGATTCCGCCTCGCAGCAAGATCACCGGCAACATCCATCTTCTCAACGTGTCTGAAAGAGCCACCGAGAACTCGCTCACGATGGAGCTCGACACCATTCCCGAAGAAGAGGTGAAGACGCGCCTGAGGCCGATCGGCATATTCAACACGGCCATCGCAGCCGATCCACAAGCTGAATCGCGCTTCAACATGGAGTGCGACCTGGAGGCAACCTTCCGCAACATATTGCGCGTGAGCGAGATGCCCGACTTCAACATCTACTACGTGCTCGGCCACTATCATGAGGCAGGCAACTACCTCAAACTCGACTTCCTCTACGAAGACGGCAGCGCGCGAACCATCGTGGAATACAAGAGCAAACCCGGTGACGTTCTCGGCGTGAAGGTCGACCCCCCGATGAACTCCGAGGGCGCGATCGGTATGAACCTCACCTGCGGTTTCAACAACAAGACAGACCGAGTCCTGACATGGGGCATTGGTGGTTTGGAGATGTGCGCCTTCTTTGGCTACATCGACGCGGACCTATCGTTTCAAGGCCTCCCGGCCAACAAAGACCTCATTGCCATGGGCGAGGACCAGAAGGGCCGTTTGCTATACGATGCGGCCGACTGCGACGACTTGATCGCGATCCCTTTCGACGACTAGCGCGACCGGCTCAGCGAGTGGCCGACCAGGCTGCGGCCTGCGACTCCGCCAGCGCGACTAGGTCCCCCATCGCCAGCGTGGCGTCGACGATGTGCAGACCCCACCCCTGCAAGGCGAGCAGGTCGCCGGAGATGTCGTCGGCACGCGGATCATCCTCATCGGCGAGCACCGTGATCTCGAGGTAGTCGAAGCCCTCGCTGCTGACGCACTCGGCCTGAACGAAGTCGGGCATGATGTAGAAGGGAGTGGTGATTTCGTCCGCCCGCTTCGAGTCGGCAAATGGGCCAGGGCCCGGATCGGTAAGTGACGAAAGACCACCAAAGGGCTGAGTTGGGAAGTAGGGCTTGAGGTTGGCAGCGCCGCCCCCGAGCGAACCGGGATTGGTGCAACCAGCGACGGTGTCGGGATCTGCCGTGATGCCGAAGAAGGTCTCCTCGCTAGGCGGTTCGGTGTCGCGAAAGCTGGCGTACGTGACGACGCAGCCGGTTTGGGTGTTCGTGCGGCACAATGGTGTGCTCACGAGCGAGCCGCCGATGTCTTCCCCAGCCGGCACTTCGACCGTGCCGCCGAGCAGGTAGGCTGCGATCAGACGCTCTTCGAGATAGGGTTCGCCCTCGATGAGCTCGGCAATCAGGCGCAGCAGTCGAAACGCTCCCTGTGAGTGACCCACGAGCACGAAGCCGCGCTCGTCGTTCTCATTGGCGATATAATGCCTGAAGGAGTCGGTGACATCTCCCTGCGCAAGCGCATCGTCCGGGCTGACGACGGGATTGATGATCGCAGGGACGGTGCCCTGCCGGTACACTGGCGCGAAGGTTCTGCAGACGCGACTGAAACGTGCGAACTGGTTGAGCACGGCAAAGCGCTCGTCGTCGCCGGGTACCAAGTCGGAGTTGCCGCCGTCATCGAAGCTCACCGTTGGATACACGTAGAAACAATCGAACGAGGGGTCGGCGGCGCGCGTATGGGGCTCGGCGCTGGTGGTGCCGTCGGCGTTGACGACCGTCGCGTCTAGGTCGACGGCGCAGAAGTCGTCACCCTGGGCAAGGCTCGGGTGGCACATCCAGTGGGTGGTGCCTGCGTAGATCTCGCTCTCGTAGCCAGCGAAGGGATTGGCTGACTGGCCATTGCCGCAGCCGAAACAGAACCATGCCAATACGAGCCATACATAATGATTCCCGTAGGGTGCCATTGGGCCTCCAACTTCTCACTCCGGGGAGGGGTTAAGGGGGTAAGAGCTTGGGAGCATAGCACCCTTGCGAGCTGCTGGCGCGGTGGTGTACTAAGGCCTTCCCCTTCGGGCAGGCAGGGAGATCAGTATGCGAGCGTGGACGGTTGTCTTGTGCCTCTTGGTACTCGGTTGTGGAGACGGAACGGCGCCTTTTGTTCCCGAAGCGTACGGCACCTGGCTCAAGTTCGAGCCGGAAGGCGCGGTATGCGCGAACGGGACGCAATATAAGTACTTCATTAACTTCTCGGAGACGTCCGACAACTTGATCGTGTTTTTCGAGGGCGGGGGTGCCTGCTGGGAGTATGGCGACTGCGCACGCGCCCGGCCCTTCAACACCGGCTGCATCAACGAAGAGCCCGGCACGACGTGCATCCGGGACGACTACGCGACATCGTTCACGCAGTTCGATATTCCCCCTGAGTTCAACGACCTTGCAGCTCAGCTGGGGGTCGTCGACGGCAATGTGCCGATCGACTTGGCGTACCCCGTGCTGTCGTCCAACCCCGACATCAGCCCGATGGCCGACTGGAACAAGGTATTCGTCGCCTACTGCACCGGCGACATCTACATCGGCAACAACGTCCAGACCTATACCGACCCCACCGGTGAGGGCCCGGATGTCGAGTTCCATCACAAGGGCTACCAGAACACCCTTCGCATCGTCGAGGACCTCAACGAGAAGTTCCGCAAGGTCCCCAAGATGATGGTCGGCGGCTGTAGCGCGGGGGGCTTTGGCTCGCTCACGAGCTACGCCTTGTTTCGCGAGGGCATCCGCGGTGTCGACCGCGGCTACCTTCTCGCGGACAGCGGGCCGGTCATTCCAAACAGGGGAGGCGAAGACAGCAACGCGGTTTCGCTCTACGAGGCAATCACAGACGTGTGGGACATAAACTCAGTCATCGACACCCTTCCGTTTGGAGCCGACGCCGTGTCGGATGACTACGGAGAGGTCAACACGCTCCTCGCCGAAACCTACCCCGACGACCGGTTCTCGATCTCGGTCTTTAGCCGCGACTACAACCTCACGCTGAACAACTATGAAACGTTCTTCGACTTCTTCGACGAGAACGGCACGGAGACGGCCGCGGGACGCACGGAAGTCTACCGACTCTTCACCGAAGACCTCGAGGCGCTGCGGGCGCAGTTCGATGGCCAGGACAACCTCGCCTACTACATTCCGTTCTACCGAGACACCAACAGCAGCCACTGTCTGACGGTCGCGGGCTTTGAAGATTTCGACGGCGAAACCGAGCTCGACCGGATCTCCTCTTTTGCATTGGCCTTCCTGCAAGACGCCAATGCGGTCTGGAAGGGGACCGAGATCGAATCAGCCGCGATGGATCTCCGCAGCTACATCGAGCACCTCCTCGACGACAACCAACCGCTGCAAAGCCACTTTGAAGAAGAGTGCGAGGGCCGTTATCAGGTGTGCTCGCTCGAATGCGACGCTTACAGCGAGCCCCTGTGCGAAGACGCCGTGAACTGACGGCGGTCAGAGCGTAGACTCCGCGCGTGGCGCGCAAACGCAGACGCCGTGGCGGGAGGCAAAGCGCCGAGCAGCGGGTCGCCCAAGAGCGGTTTGGCATCAAGAAGCTCCACCCAGAGCAGGTGCGGGCGATCAAGGCCGTTCGCACGGGGCACGATACGCTCGTCGTGTTGCCTACGGGGTACGGGAAGTCCCTGATCTATCAGGTGCCGGCACTTCTGTTCGACCGGCCCACCGTGGTCGTCTCGCCGTTGATTTCGCTGATGCGGGATCAAGAGCGCAAGCTCCGCGAGCGCGGTGTGCCCGTCGTGCGCATCGACAGCACGCTTCGCGCGGCCACACGGCGCCAAGTGCTGGCCCGTCTCGCTAAGGGCGGCTCGCTGATCGTGCTCACCACGCCGGAAACGCTCGAGTCTCTCGCCGGCTCGACCCTAGCGGAGGTGAAGCCGGCGATGCTGTGCGTCGACGAAGCGCATTGCATCTCCGAATGGGGTCACGATTTTCGGCCATCGTACTTGCGGCTCGGCGCGCTCCGAAAGCCCCTTGGCGATCCGGTGATGCTCGCCCTCACCGCGACTGCCACACCGCGCGTGCGCGAGGACATCGTCGAGCGGCTTCAGATGAAAAAGCCGGTCGAGGTCATCGCCCCACCGCACCGGAAGAACCTTCGTCTCTCGGCGCACATCGCCTGGGGCGACGACAAGATCACCGCCGCCGCACAGCTGATTCGTCGCCTGCAACGCCCCGGTATCGTCTATTGCTCGACCACCAAGGCGGTCGACCAAGTCGCGAGCGCCCTAGCCCGCGCGCAGATTCCGTCGTCGCGCTACCACGGCAAGATGAAAGCCGCCGAGCGTGCCGCAGCACAGCGCAAATTCATGAAGACAACCCGGCGCATGGTGATGGTAGCGACTAGCGCCTTCGGCATGGGCATCGACAAGCCCAACATCCGCTACATCGTCCACTACCAGGTACCGGGCTCGCTCGAGCAGTACGTTCAAGAGGCCGGTCGCGCGGGCCGCGATGGCAAACGGTCGCAATGCGTTTTGCTCTTCGACCCCAATGACCTCCGCATCCAAGAGCACCTACAGGCAAAGAGTCGGTCGAACCCGGCACAGGTTCGCCGTGTCGTCGCCGCACTCATCGAATGGGTCGAGGAAGACAAGCCTGTCAAACCAAAAGACCTCGCACTCTCCGCGCGCGTGCCCGTCACCGTCGCGCGCGCGGTCAGCGCGCAGCTCGAGGAGCTCGGGCTGATACACATGGTCAAGCGCGGCGAGTACGCCGGCCAGGCCTCAACCACCAAGATCCGCGCGAGCGCAAAGGAGCTGGCGACCCGCCTCGAGACCCAACGCCTCCAGGACGCTCGCCACCTCGAATCGATCGCCGCCTACGCTGAGACCGAGGACTGCCGCAGCGTCTTCATCCGCCGCTACTTCGGCGAGACCCGGCCACCGCGCTGCGGCATCTGCGACAACTGTCGCAAACGCCGCGGGCGTCGGTGAAACCAGAACGGCGCTAACCGCCGTTCAACTCCGCTTCTTGCCGCGAAGGCCTCTTCGGCTGCCCTTCGATTTCCCGGGCTTGTCGAACGAACGGGGTGGCGGCGGCCCGCCGAAGTCCCGCCGGGGACGTGGTGCCCTCGGGCGATCCTCGGCAATGTCGAGCCGAAGATTTCGTCCGGAGACCTCGCGTCCGTTCATCGTGTCGACGGCCTGCGCAGCTTGCTCATCGTTCGCGAAACGAACGAAGGCAAAGCCCCGCGGACGCCCAGAGTCGCGATCGGTCGGGATGTGAACATCGACGACTTCGCCCACCTCGGAGAACAGCTCGCGAAGCTGCTCATCCGTGGTGCCGAAGTCGAGATTACCTACGAATATCTTGTTTGAAATGGTTCTGCTCCGTCTTTACCTGAATGAGTTGTTTACCTATGAGTCTCTCGATGCTGACAAGATACGATCGTTCTTCTCGATCGCAAAAAGACAAGGCCACTCCGGATGCCCCCGCCCGCGCAGTGCGTCCGATGCGGTGCACATACGTCTCGGGAACATTTGGGAGATCGAAGTTGATCACATGAGTCACGCCTTCCACATCGATGCCGCGAGCCGCAATGTCGGTCGCAACCAGCACGGAAAGAGTGCCGTCGCGGAACGCATCGAGGGCGCGCGTACGTGCACCTTGGGACTTGTTGCCGTGAATCGCGGCCGCACGGATGCCGGCCTTGCCGAGCTCTTTGACGATTCGGTTGGCGCCGTGCTTGGTGCGGCTGAAGACGAGGGTGTGCTCCACCTCCGGGTCGCGCAGCAACTCGGCCAGCAACTTTCGCTTGTCCGCTTTGTCGACGAAGAAGATACGCTGCTCCACCAAGTCGACGGTGGAGGAAACGGGAGCTACGGCTACGCTCACTGGGCAATCGAGAAGCCCCTCGGCAAGTCGGCGGATCGGCAGTGGCATGGTGGCCGAGAAAAAGAACGTCTGTCGGTCTTTTGGCAGCGCCTTGGTGATGCGACGCACGTCAGGCAAGAACCCCATGTCGAGCATGCGGTCGGCTTCATCGAGGACGAAAAGATCCACGTCGTCGAGGCGCACAACACCCTGCCCCATCAGGTCGAGTAGCCGCCCTGGCGTAGCCACCAGTGCATCGACTCCACGTTGGAGCTCGGCGATCTGGGGTTTGTCGCTCACCCCTCCGAAGATCACCGTGTGCCAAAGGTCGAGGTCTTTTGCGTACGTGCTGAAGCTCGCGCTGATTTGCGCCGCGAGCTCTCGCGTTGGCGTCAGGACCAGGGCGCGAAGCCTGGGTTTCTTGCCGGCAACCTCATCGAGGTGTTGCAGCACGGGCAACGCGAACGCCGCAGTCTTGCCGGTGCCCGTTTGGGCGCACCCGAGGATATCGCGCCCCTCGAGCGCCGGCGGAATCGCCTGTTGTTGGATGGGAGTTGGCTGTGTGTAGCCAGCGCTTCTTATCGCCGACAGCAACTCCGGGATGAGCTCTAGGTCCTCGAACGTCAGGTGCTCAGTGGGCACCAGACGTTCGACGACACGAGCGGTTGCAGCTTGTTGCTTCAAGAGCTGCCTTCTTACCAGCGATTGCTCGAACGACGATCGTCGCGCGGCCGATCGTTGGCCTTGTCGACCTTGATCGTGCGGCCATCGAGCGTGGAGCCATCGAGTTCCTCGATGGCGCGGGAAGCGCCTTGATCGTCCTGAAACGTCACAAAGCCAAAACCGCGTGATCGGCCCGTCTCACGGTCGGTGATGACTTTCGCTTCGACCACGTCGCCGCAAGCGGCAAACGCATCCTGCAGCTGTTCGCTCGTGGTGTTCCAGCTCAAGCTGCCTACAAATAGTTTGGTACTCATGTCTTTACTCTTTCCTTTGAGCCTCCAGGGGAGGCCTTTCTTCATTCTGGGAAGCCAGCTTCCCGTGATTTTGGACTGCGAGAGATTCCGCACGGCTTGACCCGTGTGCTCCGGAGCTCATCTCCGGGACGTCGCCCTCGCGTCTAGTTGCCTATGTCTTCTACGAACCTCAAACCGTTGTTTCGAGCCACGGTGCGATTCTTGTAGGAACAGGCAGCGTGCCGGCAGCCCACGGTGAGCTACCGCGCCCTCGAAAGGGCTCTTGTCTCCGGACAGTAGCAGCTCTGCCGAAGCTGTCGAGCAAACGTCAATTGCGGTATTGCAGGCTCAATCGACGGGCACGGTCACGCTCGTGCCGTCGACAGCGACGATGAGCTCGCCCCCGTAGATGGCCGAGATGGGCATCCGAAACACGAGCCCGATTTGCGCATCATCGTCTAGAGTCGGGACCTGGTGTGTGAGAACCAGGGTGCCGACACCCGCGTCCTCGGCGAGCTGGGCGAGCTCCTCGACGTCGATGTGATAGGTGCGGATGTCCTTGAAAATCGCGGCATTGGTATCGTTGCCGAGCCGATCGAGAGCGCACTCCCCGTCTTCCACAAATGACTTGTTCATGACCTCACTCACGAGCACGTCGGCGCCCTGGCTCATGTTTTGGAGGCCCTGGGTATCTACGGTGTCGCCACTGATGGCCACCGACTTACCGGCAAAATCGACGCGGTATCCGAGGGCGGGCAGAATCGGTGAATGGTCCACGGTGTACGCGGTCACCGTGACACCGTTGTCGTCATATACGATGGAACCGTCGGGACCCGGGTCCAGAATGAGCTGCGCGTCAGCGCCCGTGGTATCCGGGGGGAATAGCGATTCGCCGTGGTGTGCCGTTCGGTAGTTGTAGTCGAGCGCGTAAATGCTGTTGAACCCATCGACCACCCGCTCGACAGCCTCCCCACCGTACACAGGCAAGGGGCTTCGGCGCCCAAGAATCCAGGTTCGGCTGATCACTTCGCCCACGTCGGCGATGTGATCGGAGTGATAGTGCGTGAGAAAGACGGCCGTGAGGTCCGTGACCGGCAAGTTCAGGTTTTCCATGGAGGGCATCGCCCCGTCGCCGGCGTCGAACAAGAAAAACAGCCCGTTGACGAAGACCGCGGTGCAGGATTGCGCACGGGTCCGGGGGGGGATCGGCGACGCCGTGCCGCAGGTCACGACCGTGATCACGTCCGGGTCGAGCAACTCGTCGCGCACCTCCGCGGCGGTCGCTTGGATGTCTGAAATCTGATCCTCGATGAGGGACGAGAAGAACGTTGGCGGGCTTGGACATTCGGCGGCTGGCGCCGGCGGGGTCTCGCCCAGCGGCAGCGGGCCGTTCGATCCACCGCCGGAACCGCCACATGCCAGCGAAAGAGAGCTCATGGTGAACGCAACGACGAGCGCCAAGCGCCCGTAACCCGAGGGGAGCATGTGCGGAGCATAGGGCAAATCCCTACTGTGGTGAAGACGCGAAGACTCCGGTAGGGTTCGTCGGGTTGGGCGCAATCGACATCGCGATCATCGCGGCATTTGTCGTGTACGCCGTTGCTGCAGGCCTGAGGTCGCGCAAGCGGGCTAGCCAAAACCTCGAAGAGTATTTCCTCGCAGGCCGAAGCCTGCCTGGCTGGAAAGCCGGCCTCAGCATGGCCGCGACGCAGTTCGCCGCAGACACGCCACTCCTCGTCACCGGCCTCGTCGCGACTGCAGGCATCTTCGCGCTCTGGCGCCTCTGGATCTACGCGCTTGCGTTTCTGCTCCTAGGCTTCGTGCTGGCGCCCAGTTGGCGGCGTGTCGGCGTGATCACCGATGCCGAGCTCGCCGAGGTCCGGTACGGCGGGCGAGCCGCGTCCTGGCTTCGGGGATTCAAGGCGATCTACTTCGGGACGATCTTCAACTGCACCGTTCTCGCTTGGGTATTGCTCGCGGCGACGCGGATCGCGGAGCCGTTCTTGCTCTGGCATGCATGGCTTCCCGAAACGGTCTTCGAACCGATCGTCTCCATGGTGCGCTCGGTCGGCGTGCCACTGGCCACCGACCCTGCTGCCCCCGATGTCTGGATTCACACGGCCGACAACTTGCTTTCGATCATCGCGATCCTGATCGTGACCGCATTCTATTCGACGACGGGTGGCCTTCGTGGCGTCGTCAACACCGACATCGTTCAACTCGCGCTGATGTTCGCGGGGACATTCTTGTTCGCATGGATCGCCGTAGATAGAACCGGTGGACTATCGGGACTGCCCGACGTCATTCGCGCGCAGTTTGCGGAAGGTGGCCCCGGCGGGATCATGCCCGACCAGATTCTCGCCTTCGAACCCTCCCACGCGCGCGATGCATCGCTTGCCGTGTTGGCCGTGCTGGCGATTCAGTGGATCGCCCAGATGAACGCGGACGGCACGGGCTACCTCGCTCAACGCAGCATGGCGTGCCGAAGCGACCGCGATGCAAAACAAGCTGCCGTCGTATTCACGGTCGTGCAGGTTCTGTTGCGGAGCTTGCTGTGGATCCCGCTTGCACTCGCCCTCCTCGTCCTGTTCCCCCCCGCGGCCGAGCTCACGGGGGAGGTGCTCCGGGCCGAGCGTGAGTCGACATACGTGCGTGGCATGGCAGAGCTGCTGCCCGCAGGCGTGCTCGGCCTCATGCTCACCGCGATGCTCGCCGCGCTCGCGTCCACGGTAGATACGCACTTGAACTGGGGCGCATCGTACTGGACAAACGACCTCTACAAGCGCTTCTACTGCGAGGCCTGGAAGAAACGCACCGCGTCCCCGCGCGAATTGGTGTGGGTCGCTCGCGCATCCAACCTGGTCATCCTAGCGATCGCGCTCGCGATCATGACGCAACTCGGATCGATCGCGACCGCGTGGGAGACCAGCCTGCTCTTGGGTGCGGGCATGGGCGGTGTGCTGGTGCTGCGGTGGCTCTGGTGGCGGATCAACGCCTGGGGTGAGCTCGCGGCGATCCTCGTGTCCCTAGTGCTCGCGCCGCTGCTGTTCTTCGGCGTCGACTCGGAAGCCCTGCGCCTTTTGTGGATGGCCTTTGCCTCGACCGGAGCCGCGGTCATCGTGTCTCTGGTCACCGCACCCGAAGCCACCGAGCAGTTGCGCGAATTCTACGAGCGCGCGCACCCTCCGGGCTTCTGGGGGGCGGTCTCCTCCGAACCGGAGGACGACGAGCGCGCGCTTCGGCGCTCGCTCAGCGCGGTGTTCATTGCTGGATTGTCGATTTTCCTCATTCTGGCCGCTTGCGGCACTTGGCTTGCGGGCAGCCCGGCCCCAACATGGTTTCCCCACCGTGGGGCCTGGATCGCCCTTCTTTTGGCGGTGGGAGCCGGGCTCGTCCCCGTCTGGACCCGCCTGGCCAAGAGGTGCTAATCGTTTGTCCGCGCCATGTACACGAAGAGGAACTACTCGCTCAAGGATATGGCCCTGTGGACGCGTCAGGAGACGTTTGTCTTTTTCATCCTCGCGCTGGTCCCCGTCATCCTTTACGAACTGCTCTACTACAAATGGCTGCAACTCCCCTGGCTCCCGATCGCCGTCGTCGGTACCGCGGTTGCGTTCATCATCAGCTTTCAGAACAACGCCACCTACGATCGCGTGTGGGAGGCGAGAAAGATCTGGGGCGGTATCGTCAACACCTCGCGATCCTGGGGCATCATGGTGAAGGACTTCGTCACCAACCAGTTCAACAAGGAACCAGTCGACGATTCCGAGCTGGCCGGCATTCATCGGCAGCTCATTCTCCGTCACGTCGCCTGGTTGACCGCGTTGCGACACGCGATGAGACAACCCCGACCGTGGGAGCACTCGCTTGCGCACCAAACCAATAAGGAGTGGGGCGAGCTGATCGCCGTGCGTGAGCACCGGTTTACCCTCGAAGAAGAGCTCACCCCGTGTCTGCTCGGGGACGAGCGGGAGTACGTGCTCTCCAAATCCAACAAGGCCGCTCAAATCCTCTCGCTTCAGTCGAAGCAGTTGCGCGAGCTTCGGAGCCGAGACCTCATCGATGACTTCAGGCACATGGAGATGGAAAACGTACTCTCGGGGCTCTATGACCTGCAGGGCAAGTCGGAGAGGATCAAGAACTTCCCCTACCCGAGGCAGTACGCGACGCTCAACTCGGTATTCCTGTGGATCTTCGTCCTGTTGATTCCCTTTGGAGTGATGCCCGAGTTCGACAAGATCGGCGATGCGCTCGCCGAGAGTTACCCCTTCGTGGGCGAGCATTTCGTGTGGTTGAGCATACCCTTTAGTGTCCTGGTCATGTGGGTCTTCCACACTATGGAAAGGATCGGAAGGGTCAGCGAGAACCCATTCGAAGGCACGCCCAACGACGTACCAATCACCACCATCTCCCGCGGAATCGAGATCGATCTGCGCGAGATGATCGACCAGCCTCCCGAATCGATTCCCGCTCCCATCGAGCCCCAACACGATACCCAAACCTGAGGAAAAGCCCTGATGAACCGCTATCAAGAGATTTTTCAGAACAACCGCGAGTGGTGCAAAGAGACAACCGCCAAAGACCCAGAATTCTTCAACCGTCTGGCAAACCAGCAAGACCCAGACTTCCTCTACATCGGTTGCGCCGATAGCCGCGTGCCCGCAAATCAGATCATGGGGCTCAAGCCTGGCGAGGTGTTCGTGCACCGAAACGTCGCCAACCTAGTGGTCAACACCGACATCAACGCCCAGTCCGTCATCGAGTACGCCGTCGGCCATCTCGATGTGAAGTACGTCGTCGTCGTGGGTCACTACGGTTGCGGAGGCGTGGCCGCAGCCATGAAGGCGGCGGACCTGGGCCTGCTCAACGGCTGGCTGCGCGAGATTCGGGACGTTTACCGGCTACACCAGGAAGAGCTCGATGCGATCGCGGACGAAGATGCGCGGTACAGACGTCTCATCGAGCTGAACGTCGAGGAGCAATGCGCCAACGTGATCAAGACCGCGGTCGTGCAAAAGGCCTACGTGAAAAAGGGATACCCCACCGTCCATGGGTGGGTCTACGACGTCAGCGACGGCGTGCTGAAGGACCTCGAGATTCCGTTCGAGCGCAAGCTCGAGAAGATCCAGAAGATCTATCGACTCGAAGGTTGAGCCTACGGGCACGCGTCCGAAACGGTCCCCGAGACGGTCGTCGTCGGGAAGTAGCGCCCCGGATCGCTGAACTGCACTTCAATTTCGTCGGCGCCTGCTTCGACCGTGACTTCGATCCGGAGATGATTGGGTCCGGCGACCTCGTCGTAGAGCAGCAGAAACACATCCGAGGCCGTCCATTCGCCGACGAGGCCGACCGGGATGCCGGTGGGACTGCTCTCGGAGAAGCGTGGTACCCCATCCATGCCGACTGGCATCTGGAAGGTTTCGCTCAAGGTCGTGAGTTCGAATGTCACTTCAGACTTGGAATCGAAACGCAGCAAGACGCACCGCGTATCGAATGGGTTGTCGTCCAGACGATAGCGCCTATTTGACATCGCATCGGCTGTGACCGGCAGCTGGGGAATCGGTTGAGCCTCAGGTGCCTCTAGCGCGTGTTCAATCGACGCATCGAGTCGCGCGTTCTCGCCAGGATTGGGTTCGAGCGAATCGTCCGACTGCAATGCCGCAATGATGAGCGGCGTGATATCGTCGAGGACGTCCACGCCGCGGCTAGTGTAGACGATCACCAAGTCGTGTTCGGGCCAGACGACGATCGCCTGCCCTCCGCGACCAAGGGCTTGGTAGGCACCCTCGAAAGGCGAGGGACGGATCCACCACTGATAGCCGTAACCCGTGCCATCGGTAGCCGCGCCGATCACCGTTGACGTGGCTTGGTCGACCCAATCGCGGGAGATGATTTGCTTGCCATTCCACTCTCCGCCGTCGAGGAATACCTGACCGAGCTTCGCGGCATCGCGGGGCAGCAGCTGCAGGTCGCCCCACCCTCGCGATATCCCTTGCGGGTCGCCTGGCCAAGTCACCTCGGTGATTTCGAGCGGCCCGAAGAGACGTTGCTCGGCGAAGGCACGTGCGCTTACACCGGTTACCTGGGTGATCGCCGCCGAAAGCAAGTGACTCCCCGGACTGCAATACGCGAAGACGAGCCCCGGCGCGACGGCGACGGGCAGCGTTAGCGCATACGCGACGAAGTCGTCGCTTCCGATCATCTCGAACAACTCCTGCTCTCCAGGAGCCACGCCGCAAGCGAGGCCGGAGCTCATGCTCAACAGATGACGGAGCTCGATGCCGCTCTTGGACACGTCGAGTTCTGGGAAGAGTGATACAAGCGGCTGGTCGACCTCGAGCAGGCCCTCATCGATCGCGATCCCTATGAGCGTCGAGGTCACGCTCTTGGTGACCGATGCGACATCGTGCGGCCGATCGCCGAGGTAGGGATAGAAGTACGCATCCAGGACGAGGAAGCCGTTTCGGGCGACGAGTAGGCTATCGATGGGAAGGCCTTCGTCCTCGATCTTTTCGAAGATGTCGGCCAGTGCGGCCGAATCGATGCCCTGTTCTTCGGGCGTGGATGCCGTCCACTCCGTCGACGTCGCCCCTTTGGTCGAACCGCAACCAAGGGTGACGCCAGCAAGGGCTGCAACCAACAGTGTGCCATGCATAGGAGGGCAATTACGCATGAAACGCCCTTCCGAAGGAGCGAGGAGTGGGTATAGTACATTTCCGTTTGAAGCTCACGAGGAGGAGACATGCCAGGCAAATTCGAGCTCAAGAAATCCCGAGGCGGGAAATACATGTGGAACCTCAAGGCCACCAACGGCGAGGTGATCCTCACCAGCCAGCAGTACAAGAGCAAGAGCAGCGCAAAGAAGGGCATCAGCAGCGTTCAAAGCTGCGCGCCCAGTGACGCGAGCTTCGAGCGCCGCACGTCGAAAAACGGCAAAGGCTACTTTGTCGTCAAGGCACGGAACGGCCGAATCGTCGGTCAAAGCGAGCAGTACAATTCCGCTGCGGCCCTCAACAACGGCATCAAGTCCGTCCGCAACAACGCCCCCAGAGCGAAAACGTACGAACCCATACGCTAACGCGGCCTCAGGAGATGATGGGCGGCAAGTTCAACATCATGACCGCCGACCCATGCGCGGCCTTGGCTGCACCGACGGGGTGTGTAATCTCGTGGGACACCACGGCCATCCCGGGCGGCTTCTAGGCCGTTCGCTATTTCACAGAGAACGTGATGGCGGGCTCTTTCTTGGCGTACTTCTCGGTGAGGAAGAAGTCGTAGTCCTCTTCGCCGAGCAGGTGCCGCCTGAAGAACGAGACGGCGTAGAGGTTTTGCAATCGAATCGCTTCCTCGATCGGGAACGCGTCTGCGGTGCAAGTGGCCTCATAGGGTTCGATGAGGCCGCCGGCATCGAAAGTGGGCCAGATGTCCTGCGTGATGCCGAGCTCGAGAAGCAGGTTGCCGAACGTGCACACATTTGCGAAGTGGGTGTGATTCGCGCCGATGACGTCCACCTTGTAGACGTTGGGCGCATTGGTCAGCTGCTCGAATGCGATCGCATTGTTCTCGATGAAGACATTGACGTCTTCGGTGCCTCCGACCAGCATGACAGGCACGACGATGCTCCCGAGCTGTTCGGCGGTGAACCCCGCGTTCGGGCTATCCCGGTCGTCGCCCTGGAGCTCGGCGTCGATGACACCGGAGACCGGAACGATGGCTGCGACCCTCGGATCAGGCGCTGCACCCGCCCAGCCCGATGCCGTGCCGATCGCGGTCATGGCGCCGAACGAGTTTCCAATCACCCCGACCCGAGTCTCGTCGAGCCGATCATGGAACGCGTCCTCCGCGTCTTGGCTGCGAGCGAGCATGGTGTCGATGACGAACGACACATCGGGGACGCGATTGGCCGCCGCCGTGTCGAAAGGATCGCCAGGCGAACCGTTGGAGTTCCCAACGTGCTCGGGCGAAGCCACGACGAATCCGTGGCTCGCCAACGCCTCCATGAGCTCGATCGATTGTTTGTTGATGCCCTCGTAACCGTGCGAAAAGACCAAGAGGGTTTGCCCGGGACGCGAGGACACCGCTGGCGCTTCGAGCGCAACCTCGGAGTCGAGGCCGACGCCCTTGGCCAGTGGGTACGTGGCCGGCGAGGCCCCCTGCGCGTCTTCCGGGTCGACCGGGTACCAGACATCGACCGGCAGCGAGCGATCATCGCGCGCCGCATCCGCCGTAAAGGACGCGTAACCGACGGCAAAAGGACCGATGGCGTCGGGCGCGTCAACGTCCGGCACACCGGCGCCGCCGCCGCAGGCGATGAGCAGAGTCAGCGGGGAAATAAGTAAGAGAGAACGAAGCGATAAGGTCATCAGCGGCTTTTGGTACGAACCTCGCCGTTCGTCAATCGATCGGGGTCTCCTGGTACTTGGTACCGAGCCACTTCCCTTTCTTCTTCACATAGACGTTGCTTACGTAGACGTTTGGGGGCAGTTTGGTCTCGCCGCAGATCAAGTCCTGGGTTGCCTTGTACGAGATAATCGCCACGCTACGGCCCAGTTTGCGAAGTGTGACCTCAGTGAAATCGAAGCTCTTGAGCTGACATTCATTGCTGTCGACTTCGGCCACGATCGCCGCGCGGCCAAACGTCGGCCCGACCCCGGCAACGATCGTCACGGCGTCTTCGGTCATCCCTTGCTCGAATGCCTCGCCGTTGGCCTTGCCCCAGGCGGTCCACAGGGCCTTTTCCTTGTCCAGCAAGTCCCCTTTCAGGTCACCCGCTGACGCGAGGGGCACCGTGGCGACCAGCACCAGTAGAAGCGATAGAGATACAGGCGAAACTCTCATGGCGGCCTCCTTTGTCGAAGGCGGTCATGCTAGAGGGCAGGCGAAGCGCGGGTCAAGGTGCTTTGCGGGCGAGGCGCGATTATAGAGTCGACGTGACTGCGCCGGAGCAACCTCAGCTTCGACGTGCCCTCGGCTTTTGGGCACTGGCTATCTACGGGATTGGGGACATCCTCGGTGCAGGGATTTACGCGGTCGTCGGCAAGGTCGCGGGCGTGGCGGGAAGCGCGAGCTGGTTGTCCTTCGTCGTTGCGCTGTCAGTCGCCGCGCTCACCGCGTTCACCTACGCGGAGCTCGGCGGCCGCTTTCCTCGAAGCGCGGGCGAGGCCGTGTTCTCATACGAAGCATTCGGGCGCCGTAGCCTCGCCCTGCTGGTCGGCTTCGTCGTCCTTTGCTCGGGCGTAGTCTCGCTCGCGACCGTATCGGTGGCGTTCGCCGGCTATATGACCGGTTTCGTCCCAGGTGTGCCCTCCGGCGTCACGATCACCGCCGTTTTGATTCTGCTGGCGGCGATCAATCTGTGGGGCATCCGCCAATCCTCGAACGCCAACATCTTTGCGACGATGCTCGAGTTCTCGGGGTTGCTGATCGTCATCATCGCGGGGCTCTGGTACTTGTCGCACGACCAACCGATAGAGCCGTTCCAACTCGCGGAGCCGAGTGAGGACTCGGACTGGAGTGCGGTCGCACGCGGCGCCGCGCTGGCCTTCTTTGCGTTCATCGGCTTTGAAGACATGGTCAACGTCGCCGAAGAGGTGAAGAGACCGGAACGGAACCTCCCCTTGGCCATCATCACCGCACTTGCCGTGACGGGTGTCATGTATCTCTTGGTGATCGTCATTGCGACGAGCGTCGTCAGTCCCTCGGCACTCGCCGCTTCCGACGCGCCCCTCCTTTCGGTGGTACGCCGAGCCGCTCCGGCCCTCGACCCGCGCCTATTCACGGCCATCGCCTTGTTTGCCGTGGCGAACACGGGGCTACTGAACTTCATCATGGCTTCACGGCTGTTGTACGGGATGTCGCGCCAGGGCCTCCTGCCAAGTTGGCTGGGGATAGTGCACGAACGCCGCCAGACCCCGCACTGGGCCATCCTCGCTATCCTCGTTCTCGCGCTCGTGCTCGGCCTTTCCGGAACGCTGACCTATCTCGCCGGAACTACGAGCCTGCTGCTCCTGCTGGTGTTCTTCAGCGTGAACCTCTCACTCGTCGTGATCAAACGACGCTCGGCCGGGCAGGCCGCGGGTTTTCGCGTGCCCTGGGTCGTACCCGTCTTGGGGGCTGGCTCGTGTCTCGCGCTCATGCCCTTCGTTCCACTGGCTTCCTTGTGGACCGCGGGGGTGGTCTTGGCGCTCGGAGTGGTGCTCGTGCTCTACCGCCGAGCGGCGCAAAGTTAGCCACACTCCCCATCCTGGACTAGAAGCGGGTCATGGCTACCTACGATGCATCGAATGCGCAATGCCTCGTGTTCGCATTTCGCGAGGGGCTCCTGTCGCGCGCGGCTCATGATCTCGAGCTGCGGGTCGGGCGGTTCGATATCCGCGCGGATGACGCGTCTCGTCGCATCGAGGCGACATTCGATGCGCGCAGTTTGCGTTTGGTCAGCGCGAAGCTCGACGGACAACCGGAGGAGCTGGCGGACCAGGACGTGGAGAAGATCCATAAGCACGTCGCGGAGGATGTGCTTCACACGGAACAATTCCCCGAAGTACGCTTCACATCGTCCGAGGTGGAAGCGGTGGGCGACGGATTTGTCGTTCGCGGCTCGTTGAGCTTACACGGACAGGAGCGGACGCTCACTGCCGACGTTCGTTCCGAAGGTGGTCAGTGGACCACCGACATCTCGATCGATCAGCGGGAGTACGGAATCAAACCGTTCCGTGCGCTGCTTGGCATGATTCGGATCAAGCCCGATGTACGGGTGCGTATCACCGTGCCGCAGGGCTAGCGTTCCAGATCAGCTTCTAGTCCCCGCCTGCCCTGTCGTCGTGGCGGGCAACGCCGGCCTCTTTTTCTTGAAGGTACGGCGAGTCGCGAGGCGAAAGTCGTCGGTCATGTGCGCGATTAGCGCAGCCCAGATACCGAGCTCGAGATCGGGTTCTTTGTCTTCGCTGAGGGAGATGATCTGTCGGTAACACCAAGCGACCTCAGCTTGACTGTTGAGTGTCCGGATGCTCCGAATCGGGCTCGCGGGGCCCAAGAGACCTGGACCCAAGCGTTGACCACGTTCGTGCGCGGGAAGCTGGTCGAACTCACCGGCGAGAACGCGATTGGGAAAATCCGGCATGACACAGAACGGCCGTCCCAAGCCCACGACGTCGACCTCGCCGGATGCGATCACCTCGCGCATCAAGGGCACCGACCGAAAGCCACCGGTGACCATCAATGGGACGCCGTGAATTACCTGACGGATGTTCTTGGCGTAGTCGAGAAAATAGGCTTCACGGCGCTGCGTGCTTTCCGCTTTCTTTGGCTCGTCCTTGCCGAACTTCCCCTGCAATGCCAGCTGTTCGTAGGTGCCCCCGGAGAGCTCGAGCAAATCGATGCCCGCTTCGCACAGCCAGCGCGCGACTTGGGCGCATTCCTCGTTCGTGAAGCCGCCTTTTTGGAAATCCGACGAATTGAGCTTCACGGCTACGGGAAAGGCTGGACCGACGGCCTCGCGAATCGCACGGATCGACTCGAGCAAGAATCGAGCTCTGTTCTCCAACGGCCCGCCCCATTCGTCAGTGCGCCGATTGGTGCGGGGCGAGAGGAACTGACTGCTGAGATAGCCATGCGCGGAGTGAAACTGCACGCCGGTGAATCCGCAGCGCTTGGCGGTTTCGGCCGTGTGCGCGAAACGTGCGATCACGTCGTGGATCTCGTCGATCTCCAGTGCACGAGGCTTTGCCATCGTTCCGAGCATGCCGCGGATGGCGACCGCGGAGGCCGAAACCGGTTTGTTGCTCGAGAGGCGGGGGCATTGTCGACCGGGATGACTGATTTGCATCCACAAGTGCGTGCCATTGCGTGTGCCGGCCTCCGCCCAAGCGCGCAGTTCGTCTTCCCCACCGTTTTGATCGATGACCACATTGCCGGACCTCTCGAGAAACCGTCGGTCGATCATCACGTTGCCGGTCAACAGCAGGCCGGCCCCCCCATCTGCCCAGCGGCGGTAGATGGTTTCGTGCCGAGTTGTCGCTCGGTCATCCGCGTCGCCGAGTCCCTCGGTCATGGCGGCCTTGCAGAGTCGGTTCTTCAAAGTGGCGCCGCAGGGAAGTGAAAGGGGCTGAGCCAGGGGATCGGTCGAAGGGTTGGTCATGGTCAAAACCTCGGGGGAGGGAGGGAGAATAGGAGAAACGGACAGTCTGTTCTAGCGTCTTGTGAGCTGGGAACCAACGCCAACGGTTCAACGCTGGCCGGCTTTCGTTTACACTGGCGCCATGTCGTGGCGATGGGCTTTGGTACTCCTCATAGGTTGCGGGTCCGCAGGCAACCAAGACGGGGGAACCGACGGCGCGCTGCCGCCCGATCGATGGGCCGACGCTGTCGTAGACAGCGACGTCGCCGCGGAGATCACGTTCATGGACACGACGTACACCAATATTGGCGCCGACCCGACCGTCATCATCGGCGAGCCCGACGGGCTCAGCGGCTCGGTCGCGCTAGGACCCACTGGACACTATGTCGTCGTCGATTTCGGGCTCGGGGAAGAGGCCTTCGATGGACCAGGCGACGATCTCGAAGTGCGTGAGTACGACCTGTTCGCTGGAGGCGTGCCCGAAGCCTACACGGTATCCGTCGCAAACGATCCCGCCGGCCCCTTCACGATGCTCGGCGAAGCGATCGGCTCGCAGCGGTTCGACCTCGACGGCACGGGTCTGACATCGGTCCGCTACGTTCGCGTAGAGAGCACGCTCAGCGTGGAAGACATCGTGAATGGGCTGGGCTCCCCCGAATACCCGGGCGCGGAGATCGACGCGATCGGCGCCTCGTACCCCGGCAGCCTTCCCGTGAGATAGGGGCAAGGCTACTGGTACTTCTTGAGCTCGAGCCGCGCGACCATGCCGCGATGCACCTCGTCGGGACCGTCGGCGATCCGAAGCGCGCGGGCCATGGCGAGTAAACGGGTGAGCTCGGCGTCGGCCATGCCCTCGCCGCCGTGAATCTGAATCGCCGCGTCCGTCACCGTTTGGAGTACGTTGGGCGCGATCACCTTGATCGCCGAGATGTCGACCAGCGCACCGAAGGTGCCCATCGTATCGAGCGCCCAGGCGGCCTTGAGCGTCAGGAGGCGCGCCTGGTCGATCGCCATGCGGGAGTTGGCGATGATGTCGCGGTTGCCACCGAGGTTCGCCAGTGGTTTACCAAACGCGACACGAAGCACGGCACGCTCGCAGAGCCGCTCGAGCGCACGTTCCGCCGCACCGATGGCCCTCATGCAGTGATGGATGCGTCCGGGACCCAGGCGACCCTGCGCGACTTCGAAGCCGCGACCCGAGCCTGCGATGAAGTGGTCCTTGGGCAAGCGCACATTCTCGAAAAGAACTTCTGCGTGTCCGTGGGGCTCGTCGGGGTGCCCGAACACCGGCAGCATGCGGAGGATCTTCACGCCGGGGGCATCGCGAGGGACGAGCACCATCGAATGCCGCTTGTGCCGCCCGGCGCTTGGGTCACTGACGCCCATGAAGATGAAGAACGCACAGCGCGGGTCGCCCGCGCCACTGGTCCACCACTTCTGACCGTTGATGACGATCTCGTCGCCGACGGCCTCGCACGTGGCTTGCATGTTGGTCGCGTCACTCGAGGCCACGGCCGGCTCGGTCATGGCAAAGCTCGACCGGATCTCGCCGGCGAGTAGCGGCTCGAGCCAGCGTTTCTTTTGTTCCTTCGACCCGTATTGGACGAGCACCTCTGCATTGCCGGTATCGGGTGCGCTGCAGTTGAACACCTCGGGCGCCAGGAAGCTGCGTCCGGTGATCTCGGCCACCGGCGCGTAGTCGCGGTTGCTGAGTCCGGCCCCGTATTCCTCATCCGGCAAGAAGAGGTTCCATAGTCCGAGCTCTTTGGCTTCGGCCTTGAGCTCTTCGAGGACCGGGGGAATGCGCCATTTCTGCCAGTCATCGGTGTGCACGAGCTGGTCGAAATAGGTCTGCTCGTTCGGCACCACCCGCTCGCGCACGAAGCGCTCGGCCTGTTTCATCACATTCTGGGCGCGTTCCGAATGTTCAAAGTCCATGGTCGCCTCGATCGATTGCGGGCGGGGGCACGTAGCCCCCGTGCCCTACTCGCTCTTTTCTTCTTCGGCGGCGGGTTCCTCGGGAGGTGCTTCTTCAGCGGCAGGCTCCTCGGCAGGCGCCTCTTGAGCTGCGACCTCTTCCGGAGCCGCCTCTGCGGCGACCTCTTCCGGAGCCGCCTCTGCGGCGGCCGGGGCCGGCTCGGGCTCAGGCTCCTTCTTCTTGGGCATCGGCGCCTTGATCAGTTTTTCGGTGACGAGGATCTTCACCTTCTCGTCCCCACCGATCCACTTCCGCTGGGCGTCCCGAACGCCGTAGCGGCCCGATCGCTTCTTGATGATCTCGTACTCAGCCGTCTTCTTCACTACTTCCATGGGCCTTCGCGTACCTCAAACCAGCCGCGAAGACAACACCGGCCGCGGCGGCCCCCCGGCTGGGCTCCGCGACCGTCCTTCTAAATAGACAGCTGACCGGATCGCAGCAGATACGCGAGACGCCTGCGTTGGTCCTCGTCCAGCATTTCGTGGGTCTTTTCCAGGGTATTGAGGACTTCCTGTTTGAGACGTTCCGCGGACGCCACCCTGAGGTCGAGCGCCTTCGCAACAGCGTCCCCGTCGAAGTCGTCACCCGCCACCGCATCAGCGATCGCGGTCACACTTCGTTGCTCGTCGATCCGGGCCTGGGCCCGCTCGGTCTTGAGCACATTCAAGATCGCCGCCAGCGTATCGATCTGTTCATCATCGAGGTCGAGCTTGTGAGCCATGTACCTGAGCGGCCGGCGTACCCCGAAGTCTGCCGCGTGATGGCCAGGGCGCCGGTGCGGTTGGCCCTCTCGCCGCCAGCCGCCGCGGCCGCAGGCCGAAACCCGCTCGCCGTGATCGTCTCGTCGTGAACGACTCCACCAATAGTAGAAACCAGGATGCATCGCTTGCTCCTTTCGACCCGAGGCTGTTCGCTCCCGGGCGGGATTGAGGACGGGCCCAATGCCACGCCCTGTACTCCACGGAGACTACGGAGCTTGTCCCGAGTTGGCAACAAGAAAGGGAAATCCAATGTTGCACAGAGCTCTCTAGACGGTGTACCGATGCCGTTCCCGTTACAAACAGGAGTAGCCAGCATGGCTGAACGCGATCCCTCCCACATCATGCAAGTCGGCATGGGTTTCTTTGGCTCGAGAGCTCTGCTCTCGGCAGTCGAGCTCGAGCTCTTTACACACCTCGGTGACGAAAAGGTCTCCGGAGCCGCGCTTGGCAAATGCCTCGGGCTTCACCCACGGGCGATTCCCGATTTCCCCGACGCCCTAGTGGCACTGAAGCTGCTCGACCGAGAAGGTGACGGTCCGTCGGCGCTCTACGCGAACACGCCGGACACCGCGCTGTTTCTCGACAAGAACAGCCCGGCGTACATCGGCGGCATTCTCGAAATGGCCGGCGACCGTCTCTATGGATTTTGGGGCGACTTGAGCGAAGCGCTGACAACGGGCAAACCACAGAACGAGATCAAACACTCCGGCGAGCCCATGTTCGCAAAGCTGTACTCCGTGCCGGAACGGCTCGAGCAGTTCATGAACGCGATGGCGGGCGTGTCGGCGGGCAACTTCAAGGCCCTTGCCGAGAAGTTCGATTTCTCCAAGTACGAGACCCTATGCGATGTCGGTGGTGCGACCGGGCAGCTTTCATGCTTAGTGGCCGCCGCGAATCCACACATGACGTGCACGTCGTTTGATCTTCCCGAGGTCGAACCGATCGCAAAGCGCTGGATCGACAAAGCCGGGCTTTCCGATCGTGTGAGCACTGCTTCCGGCGATTTCTTCGCCGACCCGCTCCCGAAGGCCGACGTGATCACCATGGGCATGATCCTCCACGATTGGAACCTCGAAAAGAAGAAGCACCTCATCAAGTCGGCTTGCGACGCTCTCCCCTCGGGGGGCGCTTTCGTCGTGATCGAGGCGCTGATCGACGACGCGCGGCGCGAAAACGCGTTTGGTCTATTGATGTCCCTCAACATGCTGATCGAGTTTGGCGACGCCTTCGACTACACCGGGGCCGACTTCAAGGGCTGGTGCACCGAAGCGGGCTTCGACCGATTCGAGGTGATTCCACTCTCCGGTCCGTCAAGCGCGGCCGTCGCCTACAAGCCCTGAGCTCCGTCGTTCCGCGCCTCGTCCCCGAGAACGGCGACCAGCTCCGCGCCAAAGAGCAGCACCCGTGCAGAGAAATAGAGCCACAACAAGAGCACGATGATCGAGGATAGCGATCCGTAAACCGCCTGCAGGTGGGCGATGTTCTGCACGTAGATTCCAAACAAGCTCTTTCCTATCTCGAAGAGAAATGCGCCGACCAGGGCTCCGGTCAAGACCTCCCTCCAAGCCGGCCGTTGGTAGGGCACGAGCTTGAAGAGCAACACCAGCATCACGAACACGAAGAAGTAGCTCGCCAGACTGGAGCTCAACCACGTCAACACGACGCTGATTTCGCCACCCAGGTCGAGCCTCGGCAGGAATTCGAGCGCCATCGATACCGCGACGCCCACAAACAAGAGCAGCGAAATGCCCAGGGTCATCGCGAAGTACCTGAGCGGCGAAAGAATCACCGGAACCGTCCTCTTCGCGTCGAGCGCCTGATTGATGCCGCGGCTCACCGCGCCCGACATCTTGTTGGCTGACCACAAAAGGCCGACGATGCTCACCGCGGTCGCCGCGCCCCGGAGGTCGATCAGGGTTTCGATGTTGTCTCGAAGAAAGTCCGCACTGCCGGGGAACTTGTCCGCGAGGAGCGCGTCCAACTTCACGCGCACTTTGTCTTTGTCCAAAAAGAAGCCCGCACCCGCGGCAATCCCCACAAGTAAAGGAAAAAGCGAGAAGAAGCTGAAGTACGCGATGCTCGCCGCCATGTCTTTGGCATGGTCGCGAGCGCTCCTTTGGAGCGTCTGGACCAGTGTCCCAACGATGGGCAGCTCGAGAACCGATTGCTTGAGGGATTCGAAGACCACTAGTGCGCCGCTAGAAGGCGACACCGAGGTGCTTGGGCAGCACCGAAAACTTCAGCTTGTGTTCGGCGGTGGGCTCTCCGTCGAGGTTGAAGTGGATGTCGTTTTCGGACTCGATCGTGAACTCCCGCAGCTGTCGGTAGTGCAGGAACTGGTTTTCGGGGTTATCAGGCGTTTCGAGCTCCGAGGAAATCCGCCCAAACTGCAGGGCCGGCCCGTCGCTGACGACCGCGAGGTCGAGCAGACCATCGTCGAGCTTGGCCTTGGGCGCGACCTCGAAGCCTCCGCCCGCGAGTCGATTGTTGCCGACCGCCATGAAGACCATGTTCCCTTCGACGGGATCTTCGCCAGGCACGAGGAGCCGACCCTGGTATGGCTCCAAGCCAAACGCCTTGATCAAGCCCATGATGGTGTACGCACCGCCCCCGAGCGCCTTTTTCATCTTGACCGGCGTGGTCGCCGTGATTTCGGCACCGAAGCCGCCGCTGGTCACGTTGATGAACGACCGATCGTTCGCGCGACCCACGTCGATTCGCTTTGGCTTTGCGGTGCAGGCGATCTCCAGGCACGCCCTGAGGTCGTCGCACGGTAAACCCAGACCATGGGCGAAATCGTTTGCCGTCCCGAGCGGCAGCACGCCCAGGGTGACCTTGGGACGCTTCTTGCCTTTGCCGACGAGCGCGTTGGTCACCGCGTTGATCGTGCCATCACCGCCCCCCGCGATGATGCGCTCGGCTCCGGCCTCCAGCGCTTCTTGGACCACCCGTGGCTTGTCTTTCTTGTTCCATGGAATACGCACGCGCAGCTTGATGCCTTTGCTGCGGACGTGCTTGACGGCCTCTTTGACCGTGGGCTCGTTTGCAGACTTCCGGTGAAGGACGAGGCAGATCTTCTCTGACATGGGGGATCTCCTTTGGGGGTGAGGAATCGACGGGGAACGGCGACCATACTACGGAATCGGCTCCTCTGCGCCTAGAGGTGCTCGCACGGCCCCGACCTCGATCTCGCGCGTGCGGCGCGTGGTCGGGGCGCCGTTTCAGAGGCGCGAAGAAGACCGTATGCGCTAGGACTATCTCGCCGAAGCGGAGCACGGTGACGCTTACGTGACAGGGTGGAGTCCCGAAGCGGGGATGGTTCGATCAACAGCGATTTAGCCGCCCTGTCGTCTAGGACGAGTGCTGGAGAGAGCGAAGCCCAAGATCTCCCTTGATGAACGAGGCGGCGGATGGGTAGGCTCGCCGTTCCACTGCGAAGGAGTCCGCGATGAGAAACGAGGAAATCAAATCCGAGCTCGCCGCCTTGCGCGCAGAGGTCGTCGCGCTCGCTGCAGCCCGCCAGGAAGCCGCGAAGCCCGCCCCTCCGCCCGAGGCGTCAACTCTCTCTACTTCGACCGGTGCGGAAGCTCCATCGGACGCGGAGCACGAGGGCTTCATGGGTCAAGTTGAGGAGCTGGTCGAGCTCCTCGAAAACGAGCTCCGAGAGACACCGGTGGTCAGTGGCCTGGTGATCTTCTCCATCGGTATTCTCATCGGCCGGTTCCTACGGTGAGGAGGGCGTCATGAGTGAAATAATGCTGAAGCTTCGCATCTGGGTTCACGCCGAAACGGCACTGATGAAAATCAACGCGCGACAAACGGGGCAACGCTTCACGGCGCTCGCGATCGCCTTGGGTCTGGCCATCCTTGCCGTAGGGATGATCAACATCGGGATCTTCGAGCTGCTGGCCGAAACCTACGGAAGGGTCAAAGGCGCCTTTTACCTCGCGGGCGGCAACGGCCTGTTGGCGGCGATAGTCGTGTTCGTTGCTGAGCGAAGTAAGCCCGGGCCCGAAGAGGACATGGTCACCGACATTCGGGACATGGCCCTTGGCGAACTGCAAGCGGACGCCGATGAGATCAAGGCGGAATTCGAACGAGTTGCGGATCACGTACGGAAGATCGAGGACGCGGTCTCCGGCCTTACGGGGTCGGGGTCGCCGCTGTCCAAGCTCACCAGCCTCGGCCCGGTGGTCGAGCTTGCAACCCACGCGCTCAAGCACCGGCACGAAAGGAAATGATGACGCCGCGCGTTCGCGCCAAGTGCTCTTCCCACTTGCGTACCGTGAGTTGGTACGAGGGGTGAATCGCAGGGTGCGGGTCAATGGAGCGCGATTCGTGGTTGGCGTCGTAGCCTTCCTGCTCGGCCTCCGAAGACCATACGTCCTCGACGAAAAGCGGTCGCGCGAGGAATCGCTCGGCCATCCCCAAGAACGGCTTCGCGACCTTGGCCGGCGTGTACCACGGCGTACCGGGAATGCGAAGTCCCTCGGCCGTGGGAAAGAGGAACAGCCGCGTCTCGCGCGGGCCGATCGGACGCATGAAGTTCCAGAGCTTGTACACGCCGCCGACCGAAACGACGAGGTACGGGTACTCGTAGACTGCGGTCTGCCAAGGCTCCTTGAGCGGATTGACGATCCAACGTAGCAAGCCACCCTCGTCGAGCTTCTTGATGTTGTGCTTGAGCCTGACGGTATCACCTTGTGTTTCGCAAGAAGCGA